>Ga0126384_10000405_pt1 | contig 23412 bp, 29 predicted proteins | sample PanSoiMetPlot_36_FD_92543 | JGI IMG/M metagenome (GOLD analysis project Ga0126384, IMG submission 92543) | Tropical forest soil microbial communities from Panama - MetaG Plot_36 | ecosystem: Environmental > Terrestrial > Soil > Tropical forest > Bulk soil | place: Panama | collected 2016-02-17 | reverse complement strand
GGTCTGTCGAAGACCTATCCGGGCAACCGCAAGGTGCTCGAGAGCATCAATCTCTCGTTCTACCCCGACGCCAAGATCGGGGTGCTCGGCCTCAACGGCGCCGGCAAGTCGACACTGCTGCGCATCATGGCCGGCCTCGACCAGGAGTTCACCGGCGAGGCCTGGGCCGCGCAAGGTGCCCGCGTCGGTTTCCTGCCGCAGGAGCCCCACCTCGATGCCGGCAAGAGCGTTCGCGAGAACGTGATGGACGGCGTCGCGGCCTCAAAGGCGGTGCTCGATCGCTACAACGAGCTCGCCATGAACTACTCCGACGAGACCGCCGACGAGATGACAAGGCTGCAGGACGAGATCGAAGCCAAGGGTCTGTGGGATCTCGATTCAAAAGTCGACCAGGCGATGGACGCGCTGCGGTGTCCGCCGGACGACACCGATGTCGCGACGCTCTCGGGCGGCGAGCGTCGCCGTGTCGCACTCTGCCGGCTTCTGCTCGACCAGCCGGATCTCCTGTTGCTCGACGAGCCCACCAACCATCTCGATGCCGAGACGGTCGCGTGGCTCGAAGGCCATCTGCGCAACTATCCGGGCGCGATCCTGATCGTCACCCACGACCGCTACTTCCTCGACAACGTCACGGGCTGGATCCTCGAGCTCGATCGCGGCCGCGGAATTCCGTACCAGGGCAACTATTCGTCGTGGCTGGTGCAGAAGCAGAAGCGGCTCGCGCAGGAAGGCCGCGAGGAGGCGGCCCGGCAGAAGACGCTGGAGCGCGAGCAGGAATGGATCGCGGCCTCGCCAAAAGCGCGACAGGCGAAGTCCAAGGCGCGCTACCAGCGCTATGAGGAACTGCTCGCCAAGGCGACCGAGAAGGGACCGGCCACGGCGCAGATCGTCATCCCGGTCATCGAACGGCTTGGCCAGAACGTCATTGACGCCGACGGGCTGAGCAAGGGCTTCGGTGACAATCTCCTGATCGACAAGCTCAGCTTCAGGCTGCCTCCGGGCGGCATCGTCGGCGTGATCGGCCCGAACGGCGCCGGCAAGACCACCCTCTTTCGCATGATCACCGGCCAGGACAAGCCGGACGCCGGGTCGGTCAAGATCGGCGACTCCGTCCACCTCGGCTATGTCGACCAGTCGCGCGACTCGCTTAACGACAAGGCGACGGTGTGGGAGGAGATCTCCGGCGGACTCGACCAGCTCCAGCTCGGCAAGCGCGAGATCAACTCGCGCGCCTATTGCGCGGCCTTCAACTTCAAGGGCGCCGACCAGCAGAAGAAGGTCGGCACCCTCTCGGGCGGCGAGCGCAACCGCGTGCATCTCGCCAAGATCCTCAAGTCGGGCGCCAATGTGCTCCTGCTCGACGAGCCGACCAACGACCTCGACGTCGACACGCTGCGTGCGCTCGAGGAGGCGCTCGAGGATTTCGCCGGCTGCGCCGTCATCATCAGCCACGACCGCTGGTTCCTCGACCGCATCGCGACGCACATGCTGGCCTTCGAGGGCGACAGCCACGTCGAGTGGTTCGAGGGCAACTTTCAGGACTACGAGGCCGACAAGATGCGGCGGCTGGGGACGGATTCGACCATCCCGCACCGGATCAAGTACAAGAAGTTTTCGCGCTAGGGCTATTCGGCTGGCGCGCCCGGTTTCGGCGGTTCGGCGGGATCGATCGTGACGCCCGGCTCCTGCGGGCTCGCGGTCGCGGGCAGACCCGCCGGCGGTGTCGGGTTCCCCTGTTGTGGGGGGCGGCAGCCAAGCGTCGGCAGGCCGAAAAGGGCGGCGTCGATGAGCCGGCTATGGGTATCGACCTTCATGTCGGTTATCGTAGGGCCCATCTCGTTAACGCCTTCTTTACCCGGGACTCTTCGTCTCCAACACGACGGCAAACACGATGCACTATCTGGTGGCGGATAAGTCGGCGATCGATGAGGCGCTCATCCCGCCAGCGCGAATCGTCGCGCAAGGCGAGATGACTGTGCTCGAAGGGCCGTGGCCATGGAGGTCGCTGGTCGTCGCGCGTGTTGACGATGGCGTGCTCGATGAAATCCGCAACCAGGGACGCGACGGCTATGCGGTCGAGGCGCTCGACGATCCCGGTATCGGCCAGGCCTTCGTGATCGCGGCGCACCGCATGCGCGACGAGGAGGGCTTCCGTCCGTACACGGAGCGGGTCGCAGACGTGGTCGAGCGCTTTGGCGGCCGGTTCCTGGCGCGCGCCACCAAGGTGACGCTGCTCGGTGAAGGCTTCGCGCCGGACCGCGGTGTCATCATCGAGTTCCCGCGCGCCGCCGATGCGGTCGCATTTTACGTCTCCGAGGCCTATGCGCCGCTCCTCACGATCCGCCACGCCACCAGCGATCCGCGCTTCGTCGTGATGACGCGCTCGGGCGCGATGCCGGCCTCGGCACGCGCCAGGATCGCGAGTTACTGGCGCGCGCGGCGCGCATCATCGCATTGAAGGCCGCATGAATCACAGTCTGTCGAAACGCTTGTTCACGATGCTTGCGACCGCGCTGATCGCGCTCGCGATCGCGGCGCCCGCGCGCGCCGGCGACGCGGCGTTCGATGCCTGGCTGCAGTCGCTGTGGCCGGAGGCGCAGAAGCTCGGCGTCGCGCGCATGACCTTCGACAGCGCCACCCGCGGCCTCGAGCCCGACCTGACGCTGCCCGATCTGGCCATTCCGGGACGCGAGCAGCCGCCGCCCGGCCAGCCGGAATTCGTGCTGACGCCGGCCGACTATCTCAAGGAGGCGTCGTTCGATCGTCTCGCCACACAGGGGCGCAAGCTGCTCGAGCAGCACCACGCGATGCTCGCCCGCATCGAGCAGGAGTTCGGCGTGCCGGGCCCGATCGTGCTCGCGATCTGGGGCCGGGAGACCGATTTCGGCCGCTACAAGCTGCCGCACGACGCGATCCGCGTGCTCGCGACGCAGGCCTATACGGGCCGGCGCAAGGATTTCTTCCGCAACGAGTTCCTCCATTCGTTGAAGATGCTGCAGGACGGCGTACCGCGCGCGCAGATGCGCGCTTCCTGGGGCGGCGCGGTCGGGCTCACGCAGTTCCTGCCGTCGGAATTCTACAAATACGGCGTCGATTTCGACGGCGACGGGAAGGTCGACATCTGGAACTCGGTGCCCGACGCCCTCGCGTCCGCCGCCAAGCAGCTCGTCGGCAAGGGCTGGCAGCGCGGCAAGCCGTGGGCCTACGAGGTGCGCGTGCCGGCCAACACGGATTGCACGATCGCCGATCCGGACCACAAGCAGACGCTCGGCGAATGGATCAAGCAAGGCTTCACGCTTGCCCATGGCCGGCGGCCGCGCGCCGAGGACCTGTCCGAGGAGGCCTCGCTGCTGCAGCCGGCCGGTGTGTACGGTCCGAGCTTCCTGATCTTTGCCAACTACTACGTGATCAAGGAGTACAACTACTCCGATCTCTACGTGCTGTTCGTCGGACATCTCTCCGAACGCATCGCCGATCCGCGGCCGTTCGAGACGCCGTGGAGCCCGGTCTTGCAGCTGCGCACCGCGCAGCTCGAGGAGATGCAGAAACGGCTGACCGCGCTCGGGCTATACGCCGACAAGATCGACGGCAAGGCCGGCATGAGGACGCGGCTCGCGCTCGGCAGCTATCAGAAGGCCAACCACCTCAAGCTCGACTGTTGGCCGACCGCCGCGGTGCTCGAGCACATGCGCGCGGCACGGCGGTGATCGCTTGCGTCATCGCGGGCGGAAGCGAAGCAATTTCCGCCGCTTGCTCCCGTGGCCGAGATTGCTTCGCTGCGATGCGATTGGGTAGAACTCACCCGCGCGGCTTGGCGTTCTGCACGAGCGGCGGAATGCCGTTGAACTGCGCCTTCTGCTCGTCGCTCAGCGAGCCGTAGAAATCGTTGAGCGGGGCGTGCACCTGCTTGACGGCGCTCAGCAGGGTATCGAGCCGATTCGTGATTGCGGCGAGCCGGGCGGGCGGCGTCGACGGCGTCTCGCTCGGGCAGGCGGCCTTGAGCATGTCGGCCGCCTGGGTGCTCGCTTCCTTGAGCCGCTCGAGCAGCACGCGCTGCCCCTCGCTCGGCTGCAGCGCCGTGTCGATCTGGGCTTGCGGCCACTGCGGGATGACGGATGCGTTCGGGCCGCAGGCCTGCGCCAGCTGGGGGACGCGCGGCTCGCGCTCGCCGCGTCCAATCGCGTTGAAGCGCGCCTTCTGCTCGTCGCTCAACGCATTGTAGAAGCTTTCGAGTGGCGGCCGGATCAGGCTGACCCCCTGCACCATCGCGGCCACACGTTGCTCCATGGCGTCGAGCCGCCCGCTCGGCGTATGCGCGACGTCGGTCGGACAGGCGTCCTTGATCGCCTTGGCGGCCTGCGCCGAGGCGTCGCCGAGCGCATCCAGGAGCGCACGCTGCTCTGCGTTCGGCGAGACCGAGCCGGCGATGCGATCGATCGGCAGATTGGCGACGTCACGCGCATCGTTGCCGCACATCGCGCTCCACTGGCGCGACGCGGACGGGTTCGCGGCGGCCGCCGCGCCGCGCGGCGGCGCGCTCGCCGTCCGGTACGTCGCGCGCGGCGGTGATGCCCAGCCGGCGCGTTCGTCGTACTCATACGGTGAGAATATCGCGCCATAGATGTCGCCATAGCCGTAGGCCCAGAACGGATCGTCGTAATACGGGCCGTCGTACCAGAAGACGTCATAGTAGAGATCGTCGTAGAAGAAGGGCCAGAACACCGGGCCGGCCCAACCGAAGAAGCCGCGGTGGCGGAACCAGTCGCCGTGAGTGTGCCAGCCGTGCCCCGCCCATGCGGCGTGCCCGATGCTGCTGGCCGCGCCGAAACGCGCCGCGCGCGAGACGCCGCCGAGATTGCGCGCCGCGAAGGTGTTTCCGTGGATCTGGCCGACGCCGCGCGTGCCGCCGGACCAGCGGCTCATGTGGTTGGCGCCGTGCGGACCGACCCGCAGGCCGGAGATCGAGCGGTTGGCGTGGAAGTTCGCGCCCGAGAAGGTCCGCGCGCTGCGTGACATTCCGGGCGCCGAGAAGTGCATGGCACCGCCGCCGAAGCGGGCGCCACCGCCGCCGAAGCGGGCGCCACCTCCGCTGAAGTGTCCGCCGCCTCCGCCGAAGTGGCCGCCGCCGCCACCGAAGTGGCCCCCGCCGCCGCCGAAGTGGCCGCCGCCGGCTGCCGCGCTCAACGGCAGTGCAAGTGCGATGATCCCGGCCACGGCGAGAGTGCTGATCTTTGACATGACGAAACCCCGAGTGCCACTTTGTTGCCCGCGCGCCCAAGCAGCTTGCCGTCGCGCCACCCTGTCGAACCATATCGGCCATCGGCGGCACGAAATTGTGACAGATCAAAATTTGTCGGGCGGAACTGCGGACGTTTTATGGTGCTGGCGACCGAGGTGGGCTGGTGCGGCGCGTCATGTCATCGCGGCACGCCTCAAGGTACAAAACGAAACCGGCCGGCTCATCGAGCCGGCCGGTCGCTCCGCACCATTCGGCGCGGATCAAATCGAGCGTCGAGATCTTACGGGCAGAAGAAACGCGGACGGCTGTAGCCGACCACGCGGCCATACGCATCGACCAGCGGACGGCGGGCCCAGTAGCCGCCCGGGCAGCCGACCGGAACTGGACCGGCGTAGCCATACGGCTCGTAGCCGGCGACCGGCGCATAGCCCGGATAGGCATAGGCCGGCGGGGGAGCGCTGTTGGCGATCGCACCGCCGATGATGGCACCAGCGGCGATGCCACCGATGACGCCAGCGCCGACCGCGCAGCCGTAGCAGCGGGCATCGGCAGTCGAAGGGGCGGCGGTCGAGGCGAGCGCAACGACGGCAGCCGCAGCAAGAGCAGTGAGAGTCTTGGTCATTCCATGTCCCTCTGTGGGCGAGCGGCAGGGGCCGAACGCGGATTCGCAGAAGATCGCACTGTACGGGTTTCCCCAAACCATGGGAAGCAACCCGGGCATTTTGTCGGAAGTTTGTTACCACCATTCAGGTTGTATTCAGGCGCGCTGGCGGGCCGATGTCATGCTTGGGGAGGTGGACGCGGCCGTGCACCGCTCCATCCGATATTGCCCCGCACAAAAGAAGGGTGCCGGGCATCGCTGCCCGGCACCCGCTTCACTCAACTGACGATGCGCGGCGCGTCAGATGCGCGGCGCGTCAGCGGCACACGGTGCGCCAGCGCCAGCCGTAAGGCGTCCAGAACCGCTGGTGCCAGCAGTCGCCGCCGTACGCATAGTACGGCCCGTCGCCGTAATAGTACGGCGCCGCGAGCGCGCCGCCGATGATCGCCCCGGCCGCCAGCCCGCCCAGGATCGGAGCGCCGCGGAAGCCGTGGTGAAATCCGCCATGCCATCCGCCCCAGCGCGCTTCGGCCTGGTGCGGGACCGCGACCGCCGCGACGGCGAGCGTCGCGGCTGCCGCGAGTGCTGTCAGGGTCTTGGTCATGCAGTACCTCGCGTCAAAATATTTGTGGGTTGCCCCTGACTAGAAAACGCATCGCGCACGCCGATGTTCCGGCGACGCGGCGTTGCATCTGTTCATCCAGCATTCATCTTCGGAAAGTGCGCGTGCGGCGCACAGCACAATCATGCGCTGCACGCGTCCAGCTGCGTTGCGTTGCGCGACGCGCAGCGCGCCACGCGTGTTACGGGATTGGCAACAGCGGCTGCCTGCCCGTGTGCAGCTGCATGTCGACGGCTGTCAGCAGCGCGGCGGTCCCGGCGTAGTTGCCCATCAGCAGCACCAGATCGACGAGCTTGTTCGGTCCGAACAGCGCCTTGAGTTTCGCGAAGGTCTCGGACTTGACCTTGTGGTCGCGCCACAGCTCGCGGCCGAGCGTGATCACTGCCGCATCGGTCTGGTCGAGGCCCTCGGTGCTCTTGCGATGCTTGATCACGTCGATGACGGCCTGCGGCACGCCCTCCTTGAGCGCCTCCGGCTCGTGCGCGACCCATTCGAACTGGCTGTCCATCTCGCGCGCGGTCGCGAGGATCGCGATCTCGCGGATGCGCGGCGAGAAGCCTGACTCGAATCGCAGGTAGCGATTGAGCGCGCGTAGATGCGCGGTGGTCTTCGGGCTGTAGAGCTGGACGCCCGCCGGCCCCTGCAGGCCCGCGATGCTGGCGCCTGGTCGCGCCGCGTCGTCGTAGGTCTTGCGCGCCGTCTCGTCGAGCTCCTCGCGCTTGAGCAGCGGCAAGCGGAATCCCGATTGCGGGTCGATGTCGGACGGCGGCATCTGCGTCTCCATGCGAGGCGTGGTCTGGGCGAGGGCGGAGCGTGCCGCCGGCACGAGCAGCGCGGCGACAGCGAGCGTAAAGACCATATGACGGCGGACGCGCCAAGCGCTCATGGCGTGCTCCTCTGCGGATCGATCAGTTCTCGAAGAAACGGTTCTTCGGCCGCGGCAGGCCGAGGTTCTCGCGCAGGGTCTTGCCCTCGTACTCGCGGCGGAAGATGCAGCGGCGCTGCAGCTCGGGCACCACCCGGTCGACGAAATCATCGAGCCCGCCGGGCAGATAGGGGAACATGACCGTGAAGCCGTCGGAGCCGCGGGACTCCAGCCACTCCTTTATTTCGTCGGCGATGGTCGCGGGCGTGCCGACCATGGCGAGGCCCGAATAGCCGCCGAGCCGCTGAGCGAGCTGGCGCACCGTGAGGTTCTCGCGCCGTGCCAGCGCGATTGCGCGCTCGCGGCCGCTCTTGCTGGCATTGCTTTCGGGAATGTCCGGCAGCGGTCCATCAGGATCGAACTTCGAGGCGTCGTGGCCGAGCGCGATCGAGAGCGACGCGATCGCGTTGGCGTAGTTGACCAGGCTGTCGAGCCTGGCGCGTTTCTGCCGCGCTTCCTCGACGGTGTCGCCGACGACCACGAAACAGGCCGGGAGGATCTTCATGTGCTCCGGGTTGCGGCCGGCCTTCTCCATGCGGCCCTTCACGTCGGCATAGAACGCGCGTCCCACCGCGAGGTCGCTCTGCGCCGTGAACACGGCCTCGGCGGTCTCGGCGGCGAGCTGGCGGCCCGCGTCGGAGGCGCCTGCCTGCACGATCACGGGCCAGCCCTGCACCGGGCGCGCGATATTGAGCGGGCCGCGCACCGAGAGATATTTCCCCTTGTGGCCGAGCACGTGCATCTTGTCCGGATCGAAGAAGGTGCCGTTCTCGACGTCGCGCACGAAAGCGTCGTCCGCCCACGAATCCCACAGCCCGGTCACCACGTCGTAGAACTCGCGAGCGCGGCGGTAGCGCTCCCCGTGCTCCATGTGCTCGTCGAGGCCGAAATTGAGCGCCGCGTCCGGGTTCGAGGTGGTGACGATGTTCCAGCCGGCGCGCCCGTTGCTGATGTGGTCGAGCGACGCGAAGCGGCGCGCGATGTGATAGGGCGCGTCGAACGTGGTCGAGCCGGTGGCGACGAGGCCGAGACGCTCGGTCGCCTGCGACAGCGCCGAGAGCAGGGTGAATGGCTCGAACGAGGTCGCGGTGTGGCTGCGCTTCAATGCGTCGATCGGCATGTTGAGCACCGCCATGTGGTCGGCCATGAAGAAGGCGTCGAATTTTGCGCCTTCGAGCCGCTGGGCGAAATGCTTCAGATGCGCGAAGTTGAAGTTGGCGTCCGGGTAGGCCCCGGGATAGCGCCAGGCGCCGGTGTGGATGCTCGCCGGCCGCATGAAGGCGCCGAGCCTGAGTTGACGGGATGGCATGGGTCATACGCTCCGGGCGGGGTCACGCGCCGAACAAAAATGGGCTCGCATCGCGAGCCCATTATTACCGTGTCCTGATCGTCATTGCGAGCGAAGCGAACCAACCTTGGCCACGAGTCGTGTTGCGGAGATTGCTTCGTCGGGCGTTGCGCTCCTCGCAATGACGAGGGACCGCCTACAGCGGCTTCAATTCGACCTTGCGGAATTTCACCACGCCCTGGCCGTATTGCAGGGCGATGCGGCCCTTGGCGTGCTTGCTGTCGGTCGCGCCGTCGACGGTCTTGACGCCGTTGAGCGTGACGTCGAAACGCGGGCCCTTGACGGTGATCTCGTAGGTGTTCCACTTGCCGCCGGCCTTGAGCACGGTTGCGGCCTTGGCGGTGTCGACGATCGCGCCGGTGCCGTAGCTCGGGTCGGGGCGGGTGTCGAAGATGTTGACCTCGTAGGCGTTCTTGCCGGTGACCTCGTTGGGGTTGGTGCAGCGGACGAAGATGCCGCTGTTGGCGTCGTCGCTGACCCAGAACTCGGCGCGGATCTGGAAGTCGCTGTAGTCATCCTTCGACACCAGGTAGCTGTTCTTCGACGCCTTGTCGGCGACCAGCACACCGTCCTCGATGCGCCAGTTGGCGTCGCCGATCGGTGCGAAGTGATCGGTGTTCTTGCCGTCGAACAGCGCGATCCAGCCTTGATCGGCCTGGCCGGCGGCCTGGTGCGACGACGTCAGTGCGGCGAGCCCGGCGAACAGCGCGACAGCCGCGAGGGCGGACCAGTGCTTCATGGCATTTCTCTCCCGTTGTGCTTGATTTGCGGCGCCAGCTTGGCTCGCGGCGCTTGGAGGAAGAACGATAGCAAAGGCGGGAAGGGGCAGGAAGGTGGCTCCGAGCTGTCGTTGCGAGCAATCCCGGCAATGCATGCGGTGTCGGCTGAGATTGTTTCGTCGCGCGTTGCGCCCTCGCAAAGACGCCGTGAGATCGGCGTGATCGAGGTTAGCGCTTCTCCAGCCCCGCCCTCGCGCGCACGCTCTCCCAGCGGTCGAGCTCGGCCTCCATGAACTTGCCGAATTCCTCCGGCGTCGAACCTTTCACGACCACGCCCGCCTTGGTGAGACGCTCGCGCACGGTCGGCTCGGCCAGGCTGTCGAGGAGCGTCTTGTTGAGCTTCGCGACCACCGCCGGCGGGATGCCGCGCGGCGCGAACACGCCGTACCACGTGGTGACGTCGTAGTTCGGCAGCAGGCCGGACTCGATCGCGGCCGGCACGTCCGGCACCGCCGGGAAGCGGTCCTTGCCGGTGACCGCGATCGCCTTCATCTTGCCGGCCTGCACCTGCCCGAGCACCGCGGACACCGTCTCGATCAGCACGTCGGCCTGGCCGCCGAGCAGCGCGGTTGCCGCTTCCGGCGAGGTGCGGAACGGCACGTGCAGCATCTTGATGTTGGCGGTCTGCTGCAGCAGCTCGGCGGCAAGATGCTGGGTCGCACCGAAGCCGGGGCTCGCGAACACGATCTTGCCGGGCGCCTCCTTGGCGGCCGCGACCAGCTCCTTGATGGTGTTGATCGGATAGTCGGGGCGCACGACGATGAGGAAGCCCGCGGTCGCGACCTGCGCGATCGGGTCGAATGCGGTGCGCGTGTCGTAGCGCATCGTCTTGTTCATCACCGCGGCGATGATCTGCCCGGCCGTCATGATGCCGAGCGTGTAGCCGTCCTTGTCGGCGCGCGCGATCGCCTCGTTGCCGATGGTGCCGCCGGCGCCCGGCCGATTCTCGATCACCACCGGCTGGCCGAGCTTCTCCTGCAGCGACTGCCCGAGGATCCGGCCGACGATGTCGCTGCCGCCGCCCGGGCCGAACGGGACGATGATGTGGATCGGCTGGGCGGGCCATTGCTGCGCGCCTGCCGGCGCGGCGAGCGCGAGCAGCGCGGCCGTCGCGAGCGCGAGGCTGCGGATGGTCATGGTGCGTCTCCCCCGATCAATTTCTGTTCTGCGTAGGATGGGTTGAGCGCAGCGAAACCCATCAAAAAGTCGGCAGATCCACCGTCAGATTGGCATTGCGAACGACCCGGCGCAATCGCGGCGCACGGCGCAAAAACGCGCACCGCAGATGGGTTTCGCTGCGCTCAACCCAGCCTACGGGACTTCGCTCATCAGATTGGCGTCGCGCGCGAGCTGCCACTTGCCGTCGGTCTTGCGCAGGATCGTCAACGTCCAGCCGGCGCGGCGCATCGGCTTGCCGCCGGGCGGCGTCACCGTGAGGGTGAGGTAGTTGCGCAGAAAAGCCCAGTCGCCCAGCACCTTGAGCTCGCGGATGTCGCTCGTGCCTTCCATCTTGACGTTGTTCATCCCCTGCGCAGCGGCCGCGAAGGCCTCCTTGCCGAACGGTTCGCGGCCGACCACCGTGAACACCACGTCGTCGGCCATCAGGCTCAGCACGGTCGCAGTGTCGCCCGCCTGGCTCGCCGCCATCCAGGTGGACACCAGGTCGCGGATCGCGCGCTCGTCCTCGGTCATGAATTCTCCTCGCTGTCGTGCCGGCCTTTTGCTGCCATTATATAATGAGCACGATGACCAACGCGACGACCGGGCGTTCGTTCGCCCGGTGGTCGCGCGTAGGGTCTAAGGAATCCACCATGCCGATCATCGCCGGCATCGCCATACTGCTCCTGCTCGCGATCGTGTTCGGCCCGCAATGGTGGGTCGGTCATGTCATGCGCCAGCATGGCAGCAACCGGCCGGACTTTCCGGGCACCGGCGGCGAGCTTGCGCGCCACCTGCTGGACGAGGCGGGCCTGCAGGCCGTCACGGTCGAAACGACCGATCGCGGCGATCACTACGATCCGGTCGCACAGGCCGTGCGCCTGCTGCCGCAGCATCACGACGGCCGTTCGGTCGCCGCCGTGGCGGTGGCGGCGCACGAGGTCTCGCATGCGGTTCAGCACGCGCGCGGCGAGCGCGCCTTCGCGTTGCGCTGCCATCTCGCCCGCCACCTCGTGTGGATCGACCGCGTCGCCACCGTGGTCCTGCTGCTCGCGCCGGTGATGTTCGTCGTCGTCAAGCTGCCGATCCTGTTCGCGCTGCAGGTGCTTGCCGTCGTGGTGCTGCTCGGCATGCACATCGTGGTGCATCTCGTCACGCTGCCGGTCGAGTTCGACGCGAGCTTCGCCAAGGCGCTGCCGGTGCTGGCGCACGGCCGCTATCTCGGCCCCGCCGACCTGCCGGCCGCCCGCAGCGTGCTGCGCGCCGCTGCCTGGACCTACGTGGCGGCGGCGCTTGCGACGCTGCTCAACGTGGCGCGGTGGGTTCGGATCCTGCGGCCTTGATTGCGCGGCCTGAACTTGCGCCGGATGCCGCCATCGCTGAAATCGTTGACGTTTTCGACCTAGCTTCGTTCTGCCAAAACGCCCGCCGCCGATTGTGCCATTCCGCGGCCGCCGCATGGCTCACGCGGCCGCGCGGCGCCCTGTTCTTTGCAGGCGCCGGGCGATCGGGCATCACCGAACTGAAAGCCCTAAAACATCGGCTCGAGCCATGCGCTCGACGCAGTGCAACCGAGGCGAACAGACCCGCCGGCGCGAGGGCTCAACGCGCGTGACGCGAGGCGCATATCGCCCTCGTCCCATTTTGCCAATAGCGGCGATACCGGCGCGAGCCAAGAACATTTTTCGCAGGGGCGCGCCCCACTTTCGATCCTAACGGCGTCACGCCGCCGGCACCGGCACGTCGTGCACCTTCATGGCCAGCGACACCGACGTATAGTAGCCGAGCAGCACCAGCACCTCGGCGACGCCGGCGCGGCCGAGCACCTCTTCGATCTCGGCAAATTCCGCGTCCGTGAGCTTGACGCCGGCCGCGAGCGCGGCGGCGAAGCGGTGCACGGCGCGCTCGTGCGGATCGCTGAGCCTGGGGTCGCGGCCCGCGAGCACCGCCGCGATGATCTCGTCGCTGAGCCCGGCGGCCTTGCCGGCCTTGATATGCGCCTGGCGTACGTAGTCGGCGTCCCAGTGCTGCGCGATCACCAGGATTCCGATCTCGACCTCGCGGGTCGAGAGCGTGCCACGCTTGTTGAGATAGGTGCCGATGTGCTCCATCCCGTCCGCAACCGTCGGCGAATGGATCCACACCTTGTAGGGGCCGAGGATGCGACCGCGCCCGGCGGTGAGCCGGTCGAACACGGTCTTCTGCTCGGCGGTGAGCGTTTCGGGCGGGATCTCGAGGATGCGGTTCATGGGGAGGGCGTCCGTTGGATGGTCACGCCATCCTACACGCGCCTCACGGTTTTTGCGCGGGTTCGATCACCTGCTGCTCGACCACAATAAGGCCGAGCGGCAGGGCGCCGGCGCGTATGCGGGTCGCGAGATCGCTTGCCTCCTCGACCGTGAAATTGCCGGAGATTTGGCCCGTGCCGCCGAGGATGGGCTCGCGGATGACGGGGGCTGAGATGACCTCGTGGTCGAGCACGATCGCGAACGCCCGTCCGACGTTCTCCTGCGTGATCTGGGCAAACAGGCGGCTCCCACGCGGCGTGAAGCGGAACGCGACGACCGGCGCCTGCGTGCGCGAATCGATCGAGGCGTTCGCGTCGGCGATGTCCTGGCCGCCGATCTCGACATGCGTCTTCACGACATACGGATACTTGATCTTGAACCCGTAGAGCACCTCGGCGTCGGGTGGCGCGCCGTTGCGCTGCGCCGCGTCGGGGCTGATCGAGACGTCGATCAGCCGGAACTCGAGCTCCGACTTCGGAAGGAGAACCTGGGCAAGGCGCGTCGGATCCTTGTTGCCGGGCAGCAGGATCAGGATCCGATCGGCGCCGTGGCGTTCCACGCCGGCGGGTGTCGCGCCGAGGCCCTGCAGCCGCTGTCTGATGGTGTCGATCGTCTGGTTGAGCGCCGCGGTCAACCGATCGTCGAGGTCGCTCGGCGTTGGCGCGAGCCGGATCAGGCCGTCGCCCATGTCGCGCAGGTCGAGCGCGCCGCCGGACGGGCCGGTGGCGAGGGCCGTCATGGCGCGCGGCAGGTCGCCCGGCTCGCGCACGCGGACATCGAGGCCGCCGTCCCGCGCCGTGAGGCTGCTGTAGGGGATGCGCGCCCCGCGCATGACCCGGCGCACGTCGCCGCGCAGGTCGTCGAGGATCGCGGCGTTGAGCTTCGCGGTGTCGGCTCGCAGAACCAGGCACGACCCGCCAAGTCGCGCGAGCGCCGTTGCCGCGGGCTCCTTTTCGATTCCGAGGATGCGGTCCAGCAGGTAGCCGAGCAGCCAGTCCCACGTACTGGTGCTTTGTGCGCTGGTGCTTTGTGCGCCGGTGCATTGCACGGGCGGATTTTCGGCGCATGCGCCGCTCGCCGCCCCGACGACGAGCCAGCAGCAGGCGCAAGCCATCGACACGCCGCGGCGCATGACGTCGTCCTTGAACTCCCGCCGAGATATATGTCGTCGCAACCCGATCGGGTTGTGATGGATGCATCAATATTTGTCGCCTGGCGTCGCGGTTCGGTTCAATGCCGACCGCGATACCGTCCACGCTATTCGTCGAAGATCGCGACCGCGCGGATCGGCGAGCCGGTGCCGCCGCGCCATTTGAGCGGCAGGCCGATGAAGCGAAATTCACCGCGGCCGAGCAGCGCCTCGAGATTGCACAGGCTTTCGATATGCGTGATGTCGAGCTCGAGGCAGGCCTTGTGCACCAGCGTGTTCACCAGGCCCTCGGGCCCCGGCCGCATCGAGTCGATGCCGAAATGGACGATGCCCTGCTGGGCGAGCCACTCGGTGGCGGCGACGTTCACGCCCGGATTGTCGGTCGCATAGGCCCTGGTCGGGAAGGTGCGCGCGTGATGTCCGGTGCACAGCAGCACCGTGCCCTTTTTCGGGATCGACACGCCCGCCGTCGTCACGGCGGCCTCGAGGTCCGCGGGGGTGATCTCGGCCCTGGGCGCAATGTGACGCAGGTCGATGCAGATGCCCGGCACGATGCAGTTCTCCAGCGGATATTCGTCGATCGGCGTTCCTCGCTCGCCGAAATGGCGCGGCGCGTCGATATGGGTGCCGCCATGATCAGGCATCGAGAAATACATCACGCTGTTGCCGTGCACGCCGTTGTTCTCTGCGCGCGCCTCCTCGTGGGTCTTCCACACGCCATGGATGATCGGCGGCTGCCCCGGATAGCTCGGCGTGCGGTGATAGAGCTCGCGGCTCAGGTCGATGATCTGCATTGGTGACGTTCCCTCGTGCGGGCCGCATGGCCAGGATGGAGCGACCTGCCGCCGCTCGCTCCGCGAGCCAGGGCGGGAGTTCGGTCCGGCGAAGCGTCCCGGGCGGGTAGACGGAAGCGGAATGCCGGAACTAGGTCAACCCGGATTTCGCGGCGCGCGATCCAGGCGACAGTTGCCCGAACGATCGACTATGCTGGCCGCATGACAGACAACAGCGGCTCGACACTCGCACTCCTGATCGACGGCGACAACGCCTCGCCAAAAATCATCTCCGGCCTGCTCTCCGAGGTCGCCAAATACGGCGTCGCCAGCGTGCGGCGCATCTATGGCGACTGGACCAAGCCGAACCTCGGCGGCTGGAAGAGCTGCCTGCTCGAGCATTCGATCCAGCCTATCCAGCAGTTCGCGTACACGACCGGCAAGAACGCGACCGACGGCGCCATGATCATCGACGCCATGGACCTGCTCAACACCGGCCGCTTCGACGGCTTCTGCATCGTCTCGAGCGACAGCGATTTCGCCCGCCTCGCCGCCCGCATCCGCGAGCAGGGCGTGACGGTCTACGGCTTCGGCGAGCGCAAGACGCCGCGCCCGTTCGTCACCGCGTGCGACAAGTTCATCTATCTCGACGTGCTCCAGGCCGACGGCGACGCCGCGCCGGCCGCCAAGGCCGCCGGCCGGTCGGGCGGCCGCAAGAATGCGGGCGACCCGCAGCTGCTCTCGACCCTGCGCGCCGCCATCAACGCGGTCTCCGACGACGATGGCTGGGCCGATCTCGGCGGCGTCGGCTCCCACATCATCAAGCAGCTGCCCGAGTTCGATCCGCGCAACTACGGCTTCACCCGCCTCGGCGAGCTCGTCGAGGCCTCCGGCATCGCCGACATCGAGCGCCTCGGCGACAAGAGGAAGCTCGTCATGGTGCGGCTGAGGAACGGCTGAGCCGCAGGGCGGGCGAAAGTGGCAGCCCGCGCCCGCGTTGTGGCGTAGCCCACCCCTCGTGGGCACGGCGCGGATCCCTGCGCCTTTGCCGACCCGACCCGAACCGGTCATCCGAATGTCACGCTCCAAAGAGGTGTGCAGGGCGGGCCGACCCCTCGCGCCGCGAGGGACACCGGATGATGCGGCCAAGCGCGATGGGGGCACGCCGCCGATCAGCCCGCCCTACGTCGGCTCACGGACGCGGCAGCGTGCTCGCGGCCAAGCGACTGCCGCTTGCCGCCGTGATCGGCTGGATTGGGGTGGCCCACAACCGGGGCTGCAATGACATGGGAAATATCTCGGCCGACATGGCCATGCTCCAAACGATGGTGCGCGACTCCGCAATGACGGGTCACTAGCAGCAATCGCATGGCTGCGCTTGGACGCGCGCGACAAAGGTCTGGACTGGGACGACGCGGTCCTGGCGCATATTCCGGCGAAGTGGAAACCGGTTCGCCGATAAGAATATGCGCCCAACAAACGAATCTAGAGCACGTTCCGATTCCGCAGGAACGGAACGTGCTCTAAGGCTTGCCGGGCGTCTGCGCGGTCTGGCGAAACCATAGCCAGGCTTTTTCCAGCATGGTGCGTCCGGTCGCGGTTGCGGCCATGTCGGCGCACGCCGGCGGCGGCTCGAATACGAAGGTCGACAGGGCTGCCGTGACGGGCTCGACCAGCGGCGCCGATGCCGGCAACCAGGTCGGCTCGGGCGTCCGATGTGCGTTATCCGGCCCGTTGGCTGGCAATGCGGCCGCCAGTGGCGGCGCGAGCGCGATCGCTGCGACCTCCTCGGGGAGGATGACGGGCGGCCGCGCCGGTGCGCGCACGAATGTGCGCGGCTGCGGGCGCCGGCGGCTCGATCGCTGGGCCGCCGCCCGGCGCAAACGCTCGGCCGATTGCAGCGCGGTCGGGCCGACATGCTCGAGAAAAGCCTGCTCGCGCGGAAAGCTCAGCCGCGCGATCGCATCGTCGAGCGCGAGCCAGTCCACCGCCTTGACGTCGCGCATGAGCTCGGCGACCGGGCCGCCGATCGCCTGCATGTGCCAGAACTGCACGACCTTCGGCCGCCCGCCCGCCTCGTAGCCCAGGGTGCCGAGGAAGTCGTGGATCGACACCCGATGTCCAGTCTCCTCCAGGACCTCGCGCCGCGCCGCCGTGATCATGTCCTCGCCGTCCGCGAGCTTGCCCTTGGGCAGCACCCAGGCGTCCATCTTGCGCAGCTGCACGATCGCGATGCGCGGTTTGCGCTCGCCGCGCAGCACGATGCCGCCTGCTGCCAGGATCGGTCCGCGGGTCTTGTCCTTGCGGTCCTTCATCGCCACCCGTCACACAATTCGCTCGGCGTCCGATTCGCTCAGTCTCAACCCGGACATTTCGCCGTCCGCCTACGCATAGACTGCTTCGTCGCGGTTGAGAAGCAGTACGCACGGGTAGGCAACGACCGTAAGGCGATGCGGTTCGACTCGGGTTGCGTGGTGGGGAGCCGGTCAGCCGCGCGCAGGCTGATCAGCAGGCACCGGCGCCGTTTGCGATGCAGGTGTAGGACGCCCGACACGCCTCCCAAGATGCCGGTCGCCGGAAAGCCTTGCGATCGACGCACAAATGCCGCGCGGATCAGCCCGACTTGCGCTCGCTATCCTGTCCTTGGCGCGGCAGCGCCAAGGGCACGAAACGCCGGTCGCTCGTCGTCGTCGCCGAATTCGCCGCGGCGACGCGCAGCAGCATCTCCAATCGCACGAGAAAGATCTCCGCCAGCATGGCCGTGCTCCCTGGCCGGAGACCGGATGGACCGATCCCGGGCTGGAATGAATCGCACGGTTTGGCTATTGGCCGTGTGACATAACTCACAGGACGCAACTCACAGGACGCAACTCACGCAACTCACGCAACTCACAGGACACACGGGCGACACGCAGGCGCCGGCCGGATCCTCATCCCGGCGTCATGCCCTTGGCGGTGAGTACCGCGGCGGCCTCCGGGGTCCTGAGATAGTCGATGAACGCCTTGGCGGCGTCTGCCTCCCGGGTCTCGGCCGCGACCGCGCCGGTGAAGACCAGCTCCTGCTGCAGTTCGGCCGGGAACGGGCCCGCGAGCTCGACGCCGGGCGCGGCCAGCACATTGGTGAGAAAGACGCCGAGCTCGGCCTCGCCCTTGGCGACGGCCTGCGGGATCTGTGCCGGCGCGGCCTGCGGCTTGAGCTTGGCCTTCATGGCATCGGCGATGCCGAGGCGCTCGAAGGTCTTGAGCACGAACGCGCCCGCCGCGCTCTCGGGATAGAGCGTGATCGAGTCCGCCTTGAGCAGCGCCGCCTTGAGCGCCTCGGGCGTGCCGATGTCGGGCTTGGGGGCGCCGGCGCGCACCGCGACGCCGTAGCCGACTCGCGCGATGTCGATGGTCGCGCCCGGCGCGAACCTCGCGCGCGCGGCCGCATCCTTCATGACGTCGATCGGCACGACGCCGAGATCGAACGCGGCGCCCGAGGTCGCCTGCTTGATCAGCTCGGGCGTGCCGGCGAAGTGGATCTCGAGCTTGTGCCCGGTGGCGCGCTCGAAGCGCGGGCCGAGCTCCTTCAGGCTCGCCGTCATCGAGCCGCCGGCGAGGACCTTCAGCTCAGCGGCGCTCGCGGCGGCGATCGGCGACACCGCCATCGCCAGCGTGAGCATTGCGGCGGCGAGCGAAGCGTGGTGCATGGTCTCCCCCGATGGCTGCAGCGCATCTCGTCGCCACCAGCGTAGCGCGGATCGTGCGCCGCCGAAATCGGGAAGGAACAATGGCGATGGCGCCTGCGACGCGCGCGATCGCACGGAGCCGTGGCGGGCAGCTGGTAAAACCACCCTGCATTGAAATTGCTCACCTTTCTGGCTTTGTTCTGCCAAAACGACATTCGATACCTATGCTCGCCCATCGGTCGCGTTATGATCGATATGGGGCTTACAGCACGGGAGGACTCCCACCATGCACTACTCGACCCGCATTCGCGCCGCCCTCATCGCCTTGGCCGCCACCGCCGCCATGGCAGCACCCACTGGCGCGCGCGCCGACAGCGGCGTCATCACGTTCTCGGTGGTCAAGGCCGGCTGGGTGATCGGCGGGTCCGCCGGCAGCGGCGTGCTGATTTTCCACGGACGACGCTACCCGATCACGATCGGCGGCCTCTCCGCCGGCTTCGTGTTCGGCGCGTCCGAGACGAAATTCCGCGGCACGGTGCACCATATCCGCAGCCCCTATGACGTCGCCGGCCTCTACGGCGCGGCCGGCGGCGGCGGCGCCGTGATCGTCGGCGCGCAGGCGATCGCGCTGCGCAACGAGAAGGGCGCTGAGTTGACGCTGACAGGCAGGCAGGTCGGCCTGCAGGTCAATCTCGATCTCAGCGGACTGAGCGTTTCGATGCGATAGGGAAGGCGCGGATCGGAGATCGTCGGATGGGTTGACCTCCACGGATGCGACCCATCCGACGTTTTTTTGTCTCGCGCACAGGGATTGCCGATGGGCTTCGACATCGCCGTCCTGCGGCTGCGCCGCACGCTGCCGTCGATTCTCCAGGTGGAGGACCGCCTGATGAAACAGCTCTGGACCGACTGCGGCTGGCAGGCCTTCTCGATCGTCGACAATTCGGCGGTATAGACGGGCGCGGCACCGTAAGCCGTGCCGCGGATGGAGCGAGATTGGATCCGGCCAGGATAGCCCGCGGCGCCGATAGACATATTGACATATATATGATATGTCTCGACATATGGTCGAACGAACCACCGTCCGCCTGCCGGAAGACCTGCTCAGCCGCGCCAGGCGCAAGGCTACCGCGGAAGGGCGCACCCTCACATCCCTGATCGAGGATGGACTGCGCATGGTGATCGCCGAACCACGCAAACCCGCGAAGGGCAAGCGCGCGCTGCCGCGCGTCAGCGCGGCGACCGGCGGCCCGATGCCGGGCGTCGACCTCAGGGATCTTTCCGCGCTTCAGGAGGCCGACGATCTCGCGTATGTCGCGCGAATGAAGCGCGGAAATGATTCTGCCTGACGTCAACGTGCTGATCTATGCGTTTCGCAAGGACGTGACGCAGCACGCGGTTGCCCGAGGCTGGCTGGCGGACGTGATCGAGGGCGACGCGCGTTTCGGCGTCTCGCCCGCGGTGCTGAGCGCGTTGGTCCGGATCACCACCAATGCGCGGGCGTTCAAGATGCCGAGCGCGATCGCCGAGGCCTTCGGGTTCTGCGACGACCTTATCGGTCAGCCGCACTGCCAGATTGTCGAGCCCGGCGAGCGCCATTGGGACATCTTCAAGCGTCTCTGCGTCGAGACCGAGACCGCCGGCGTGCGCGTGACCGACGCCTGGTTCGCGGCGCTGGCGATCGAATGGGGGTGTGAGTGGATCACTTTCGATCGCGATTTTGCCCGATTCCCGGGATTGGCGTGGCGGGTGCCGGGGGCATAATGAGGGGCGCCGCAAACACCGCGAGCCATTCCGAAAGCAGTGCAGGGCAAGACGCATGACGCTCGACGAGGATCGAATCGACGATGCCGTACTGGCGCTGCTGCGTCTCACGCTCCATGACGGATATCGCGCCTGGAAGAGCTTCGACTGGGACGCGCTGAACCGCCTGCACGAGAAAGGCATGATCGACAATCCGGTCAGCAAGGCGAAGTCGGTGGGGCTCACGGCGGAGGGGCTGCGTCGCTCGAAGGAACTGTTCGAGGCGATGTTCACGAAGAAAGGGCGCGACGCTGCGACGTAGGATGGGTTTCGCTGGCGCTCGACCCATCCTACGATGGCCGTGACGGGCGGCGGGCCACGACGGACGCTGGGCAGGATGGATTGGATCGTCGAGCATACGCCGCAGCGGCTGGTCGTGCAGCTTGGCGCGATGTTTCCGCACAGCGCGACCTGCGTGTTCGACAAGACGACCGGTCGCGCGCGGTTCGAGCGAAAGCTGTTCTTTCTTCCGCGCAAGACCATCGACGTCGCGCTCGGCGAGATCGCCGGCTTCGACGTGATGGAGGTCGGGCCGCCGCTCAACAGCTTCGACCCGCGCGTCACGCTCGCGTCGGGGCGGCGCTTCTTTCTGTCTCCGGCCATGACGCGCGAGGAGACCCGCGCAGTCGCGCGGGCCGTGCGGGCGTTTCTCGGTTTGGCGCCGTAGGATGGGTTAGGCGCGCAGCGCCGTAACCCATCAGCTGTATCGGCAAGATGCGACGCTGATGATGGGCTGCGGAATACGCTTCCCTATTCTCCCTGCGTGCTCGTGGGCCATTCACAACGGGATCGCCAGCGGGGATGATGTCGTAGAAATGAGATTCGACCGCGTGATGCGTCGTGCCCGTCACAGGTGCGCGTGATCGTCAGCAGGACGCGTGGAAGATCGAACCGGCGCCGGTGCAGGCATGTGGTACGGACTCACGAAAAAGGCCTTTCTGGACGGCCTCCTGATCTTTTGCGTGATTGCGATCCTCGCCTGCGCCGCGACGCTGGTGGCCTCCATCCTGAAGGGCACCGGTCTGCGACACTGGGAGGGGTTCATCATGCTGCTGGTGGGCATCCCGGGCATCTGGGTGGCGCTGGCCGCTATCCTGTCGATCACCTGGTTGAAGATCGAAGGAAACGAGCTCTCCTGGTATTTGTGGAAGCGGTTCCTGCTTTTGAGGTGCTCGACCGAGGACATCTTGTGGATCGGGGGCGGTTCCTTCTCGGCGCTGGTGATCAGGACCCGAAAGGGCACGATCCGCCTGTTCGGCATCCATGCGGGCGACCGCTATTTGCTGACCGACCGGCTAAGGACGGCAAATCCGGAGATGGATCGGAGCGAAATGCGGGACGGCAGCCCGTAGCGCGTAGGGTGCAATAGCGAAGCGTATTGCACCGTTGTGGCGCCGGCGGCGGAACACGCTTCGCTATTCCGCCCTACGTGCTAGGCTCGGGCTCGCGCCGTGTGATCGAGGGGACGATATGCAGGACCAGCCAGCAACCGGATATCTGCCGGGCGATCCGCGTTATGGGTTGCAGGGCGAGGCGCTCAAGACCTACTACCGCACCAAGCCGGCCCAGTGGGCGATCTACTGCTGGGACAAGCCGGGGATGCAGGACAAACGCCGCGCACTGCTGGCCGAGCAGAAGAGCTACGTCAGCAATTTCGGCGAGCGCGTCATCGGCTATGGCCATCTCGTCTCCGACGACGGCCGCGAGGCGCTCGGCACCACGTTCTTCATGCAGCTCGACGACCGCGCCGCGGCGGACAAGTTCGTCGCCGACGAGCCGCTGAACCGGGCCGGGGTCTACGAGCGAGTCGAGATCAATCGCTGGTCGAACAGCTTTCAGAAGTGCGCGGTCGACTATCGCCGCAAGGGCATGCAGCAGTTCCTGTGCACCGGGCCCAAGACCGGCTCGCCGGAGTTCTTCCGAGAACACCTGCACGCGCACGAATCATACTTCGCGTCGTACGGCGACAGCTTCATTTTTCGCGGACCCATCCGCTCCGCCGACGGCGCCGACAACATCGGCACCGCGCTGCTGCTCGAGTTGCCGGACCGCGCGGCGGCGGACAAGTTCTGGAACGAGGAGCCGTTCGCGAAGAACGGCGGATACCGGCGGGACGCGCGCATCACGCGGTGGGTGTTCGGGGATTGATCAAAAACAAGGATTAGGCTTTTGTCACCGGATTGAGAGGCGAAATTCAACATCGTTGATGTGTGTAACCCATTCTACCTCGCTCGATCCGGGCCAGGCTTGCTCCGTTCGATACGCGCATAAACCGGGAGGCTTCCATGCACAGAGCGTTGGCGGTGGCTATCGCATTCATGTTCGGCCTTGTCATGGGCAATGCGGCTCTTGCCGCCGGGGCAAAGGGGATATCGACCTGCTCGGGAATGCGCGACTATTGTACCAACGCTACGCAGGGTCGCTCCCTGCGCGGCACCGCCGGCGGGCCCTGCTATGCGACCTATGAGTCCTGCCTGAAGACGGGCGTGTGGGACGCGACCGCCTACGGTCCCTACGGCATACGAAAAGTCGGCCTGGAGAAGCGGTAGGTCGGCAGCCACAATCACGACCCGCATTCGCTTGCTACGGCGGGTGTCGAGCCCGCCGTAGGGCGGAGTATCTGCGACGGTACGAGCGAAACCGGGGACGATGGCGGGCCCAATGATCTGCGGTTTGCCCGCGGAGGTCGTAGCTCACCCAGCTACAGCACCTTATTGCTCTCCTTCACCGCCTCCTGCTCCACATACACCTCGTTCCCCATCTGCCGGAATTTTTCCGACATCTCGGCCATGCCCTGCTCTTTCTCGTTCAGCGTGGCGGCGTAGTCGCGCACGTCCTGGGTGATCTTCATCGAGCAGAATTTCGGCCCGCACATGGAACAGAAATGCGCGACCTTGTGGGCTTCCTTCGGCAGGGTCTCGTCGTGGTAGGCCATCGCCGTATCGGGGTCGAGGCCGAGGTTGAACTGGTCCTGCCAGCGGAAGTCGAAGCGGGCGCGCGACAGCGCGTCGTCGCGCAGCTGCGCGGCCGGGTGGCCCTTGGCGAGGTCGGCGGCGTG
>Ga0126384_10000403_pt1 | contig 23443 bp, 23 predicted proteins | sample PanSoiMetPlot_36_FD_92543 | JGI IMG/M metagenome (GOLD analysis project Ga0126384, IMG submission 92543) | Tropical forest soil microbial communities from Panama - MetaG Plot_36 | ecosystem: Environmental > Terrestrial > Soil > Tropical forest > Bulk soil | place: Panama | collected 2016-02-17 | reverse complement strand
TTGTCGATCTGATAGGCAAGATCGGCCCCGATCATAGAACGGCCATCGACTAGCGCGCCTTCCTTGAGACTTGCGAGCGGCAGGCGACGAATGCGCATCGCGACGCTACGCACGCACAGGTGATTAGCCGTTCCAACAGCAACAGATCGCTGGGTGGAAGGACCGTGCAATTGGTGACGTCAAAATCATCAGTGCGCAACGCTAAAGCGCTTGACGCCGTCGTTCCCTGGCAAAAAAGACCGCAAATTGCCGGCGTTGTCGAGACTACGCTCGGTCACCGCGATCAATTCGCCCGCCAACACACCTTGCCGCTGTGCCACGAGGCAGTCGAGACTTTTATTGTATTTGAGCGTCTTGAAGTCCGGCGGCACGTTAATCGCCTGGCCTCGTGCGAGCGGACGGCAATCGGACTGTGCAGTCTGCTCGACCCGCTCGATGATGAAGTAGAGAATTCCATCACGTTCGGTGAGGCATTACGACGTCGTACCAGCCGTGCGTGACCAACAGCTTGCCATCGGATCCAAGTTCGGGGCGATTTCGGCTTCGGCAATCCCGGCCGGCTTGTCATTGTGATAGACAAGCCGCCCGCGCAGCCAGGAGCCGCGATCGGTAATCGCGATAAAGCGACTCGTCATGAATACCTGAAATGCCACCGAAGGCCGGATTGTTCGACGCAAGCACGAGGCCTCCGCGGAATTCTAAGTCACAATCCCTGCGGCATAGCGAGGCGGATCTGCAAAGGCGAAAGGGCCGACGACAACGACCAACGCAGCGAGGTTCACGCCGGCAAGCGCCGCGCGGCAGGGTAAAGCGTTCAAGCGACGCGCCTCCGCGGGCGCGGCCTCGACCACTCAATCGGGGCGTGTTCTTCGAACAGTTCGGCCAGCTTTTCGATCATTGCACCGCCGAGCTCTTCGGCATCGACAATGGTGACCGCACGCCGGTAGTATCGCGTCACGTCATGGCCGATACCTATGGCGATCAGCTCTACCGGAGACCGTGTCTCGATCTCATCGATCACCCAGCGCAGATGACGTTCAAGATAGTTACCGGGATTGACGGAAAGCGTGGAATCATCGACTGGCGCTCCATCGGAAATCATCATTAAAATCTTGCGCTGCTCGAGGCGCCCAAGCAAACGCTTGTGCGCCCAATCGAGCGCTTCGCCATCGATGTTCTCCTTCAAAAGACCCTCACGCATCATCAGGCCAAGATTTTTGCGCGCGCGACGCCAGGGCGCATCGGCCGATTTGTAAATAATGTGTCGCAGATCGTTTAAGCGACCAGGATTTGTTGGCTTGCCGGCCGTCAACCAGTGTTCGCGCGACTGTCCGCCTTTCCACGCGCGCGTGGTGAAGCCAAGAATTTCAACCTTGACGCCGCAGCGCTCAAGCGTGCGCGCAAGAATATCGGCGCAGGTGGCGGCGACGGTAATCGGACGGCCGCGCATTGAGCCAGAATTATCGAGCAGAAGCGTAACGACAGTGTCGCGGAACTCGGTGTCTTTCTCAGCCTTGAACGAAAGCGGATGCAGTGGATCAATGATGACGCGTGACAGCCGCGCCGGATCGAGCTGACCTTCCTCTAGGTCGAATTCCCAGGAACGGCTCTGTTGGGCCATCAGGCGCCGCTGCAGCCGATTGGCAAGGCGCGCAACAACGCCCTGCAAATGGGAGAGCTGCTTGTCGAGGTAGCCTCGCAAGCGATCCAACTCTTCTGCCTCGCACAGATCCTCAGCGGCGACGGTTTCGTCGAACCTGGCCGTGAAAGCGCGATAGTCCGGCCCCCGCCGTTCGTTGGCGCCAAAATGGCGCGGGCGCTGTGGCTCTCCGGGAGTCTCGGCGTCGCCCATGTCCGTGTCGTCGGCCATATCGGCGGTCGGGGCCTCCACCGTCTCGGCGGCAGCGTCGGTCATGTCCTCGACGGACACCTGCATGTCTTCCATGCTCATCCGCTGCATCTCATCGGAATCTGCGGCTTCACCGTCTTCTCCGGATTCCTGCTTGCGGCGATGCTCCTCGCCTTCGTCTTCTTCCTCTGAGTCGTGGCTGCGATCCTCGCCCATTTCGAGAGCGTCAAGCAAATCGTGGACGACATCACTGAACTGGCGCTGATCGTCAACGAGATTTTCCAGCCGATCGAGATCCCGACCGGCGCGCTCCTCGACCAAGGGACGCCACAGATCAACCAGTTTCTTGGCCGCCGGCGGCGGAGCCATACCTGTCAGACGCTCACGCACCATGAGCGCCAACGCATCCTCGATCGGCGCATCGGCGCGCTCGGTGATTTGATCGAATTTGCCGCGATGAAACCGTTCATCGAGCATCGCCGTGAGGTTCTGCGCGACGCCATTCATGCGTCTTGCGCCAATCGCTTCCACGCGAGCCTGCTCCACTGCCTCGAACACTGCTCGAGCCTGCTGACCGGCCGGTTGCAGACGGCGATGCAAGGCCTGATCGTGACAGGCAAGACGCAAGGCGATTGAATCGGCATGACCGCGAACAACCGCAGCCTCAATCTTGCCGAGCTTGCGCGGCGGCTCGGGCAAACGGACTTTTCCACCCATCAGCCCCGGCCGCTCGGCCGCGAAAGCAACCTCTAATTCGGGCTTGCGCGCGAGTGCGCGCAAGCAACCCGTGACCGCCTGTTTGAACGGTTCGGTCGGGGATTCCTTTGACGACGGTTTGGCTTTGATGTTAGAGGCCATCACTCGTCTCCTCTCCGCGCGGGAGACGCAAAAAATCAAGTCAGTGCCACGTTCACCGACGATTCCGGCAGCTCAACCCCGAAGCAGCGTTGATAGAACTCAGCGACAATCGGTCGTTCAAGCTCGTCGCATTTGTTGAGAAAGGTCAACCGGAAAGCAAAACCGATATCGTTGAAGATTTCGGAATTCTCGGCCCAGATGATGACAGTTCGCGGGCTCATCACGGTCGAGATGTCGCCGTTCATGAACGCATTACGCGTAAGATCGGCAACGCGCACCATTTTGTTGACTGTGTCACGGCCCTGCTCGTTGCGATAGTGTTTGGCCTTGGCCAGAACGATCTCCACTTCGTTGTCGTGTGGCAAATAATTTAGTGTGGTCACGATCGACCACCGGTCCATCTGGCCCTGGTTGATCTGCTGCGTACCGTGATAGAGGCCCGACGTGTCGCCGAGGCCGACGGTATTGGCTGTGGCAAACAGACGAAATGCAGGGTGCGGCTTGATCACCTTGCTCTGGTCGAGCAACGTGAGCCGTCCGGACGCTTCTAGCACGCGTTGAATGACAAACATCACGTCCGGCCGTCCGGCGTCGTATTCGTCAAAGCAGAGTGCGACGTTATTTTGCAAAGCCCAGGGCAGAATGCCTTCGCGGAACTCGGTGACCTGTTGGCCGTCCTTGATGACTATTGCGTCCTTGCCGATCAGATCGATGCGGCTGATGTGGCTGTCGAGATTGACGCGCACGCAGGGCCAATTGAGTCTGGCCGCCACCTGCTCGATATGAGTGGATTTGCCGGTACCATGGTAGCCGGTGACTATTACGCGGCGGTTCTTCGCAAAGCCCGCAAGAATGGCGAGTGTGGTCGGGCGATCGAAACGATAGTCAGCGTCAATATCCGGCACGTGCTCATCGACCTGCGAATAAGCCGGTGCTTCCAAATCACTGTCTATTCCGAAGACCTGCCGAACCGACACTTTCATATCGGGCAGGCCGGCAATCTCTTGCATTGCGGCGGTCATTGATCCTCCGTGGCTTCGGAAAACCGAAGCCCCTGATGCGGTCCGATTCGTACGGTCCGGCTGTTGCCGGCAACTTAGCAGAGGCCACAGCGACGAAAAACCCGCTACAGTCGAATAGCACCATCAATCATTTCAATAAGATAGGTGCGGTCACCCCTGTGAGAAAGGCGGAGCTGGGTTGACTGGAACACGGCCCAGCCGGTCAGCCGAACCCCACCGATTTCAGGTAATTGTACGATTGGATGATTTCCACCAACCGGTCCTCGGTCGAGCGGTCGCCACCATTGGTGTCCGGATGGTGACGCTTTACTAGTTCCTTGAAACGCATTTTCACTTGCTGCGACGTAGCGCCGACTTCCAGTCCGAGCGTGCCGAGAGCCTTGCGCTCGGCGTTGCGAATCGGCCGGGTTTCTGCGCGCGCTCGCTGTTCCGCCCGAACCCCTTCGCCGAACAAATCGAACGGATCAGCATGACTCCCGAAAGCACGCAGGTCCGGTCGCGTCGTGGCTTTGCCGGTTCCCATCTTCCAGGTAGGGCGATGGCCGGTGAGGGCGTCCTTTTGGTAAGCCATCACCGCCGCGTCGTTCATGCCAGCAAAAAAATTGTACGATTGGTTGTATTCGCGCACGTGATCTAGGCAGAAACGCCAGTACTCTTTCTCGCGACCTCGCCCCTTGGGTGCGCGGTGCGTTGCCTTTTCCTTGCAGCCACGCCATTCGCAGCTCAGGCCGCCCGTTTTCGGACGGCGATCCTTCTCCGGTTTGACACGGATACGGTCAAAAAGGGGTGAGTCGAATTTCATGACCCAATATTATGCGCTTTTGCCAGGGCCGCCTTCAAGGCTTGAACTTGGACCTGAGAACGACGCCACCCATTGACCAGCGGGCTGCCCTCTCCTAAGCGGGCGGCACGTCCTAAGCGGGCACCATGCGGACCGCCGATCTCATCACAAAGAAGTTGACCGAGGCTTTCGCGCCGCGAAGCCTCAAGGTGCTGGACGAATCCGGCCAGCATGAAGGCCATGCTGGACACCGGCCAGGCGGGCAAACTCACTATTGCGTCTATATTGTCTCGGAAGCGTTCAAGGGAAAGACCCGGCTCGAACGCCACCGTATGATCAATCAAGTACTTGCAGGGGAACTCTCCGGCGGCATCCATGCACTCGCCATCCATGCGGCCGCGCCGGAGGAAAGCGAAGTTTAGGCGTCAATCTTCGCAGCCTGTGCTCTCGGCAACGGTTGAATGCGCAATGCGGTGATGCGATTGCGCGCACGACGCAACACCCTGAAACGGAACCCGTAAAACGTGAAGTTTTGCCCTACTTCGGGAATTGATCGCGCTTCATGGATGACTAAACCGGCGATAGTGGTTGCTTCATCGTCTGGCAAATTCCAGTCCATGACGCGATTCAGGTCGCGGATAGGAACTGCGCCATCAACATTGACTGAACCGTCGGGCTGACGCCGCACACCCGGCATGGCGACATCGTGCTCATCGGTAATGTCGCCGACGATCTCCTCCAGAATGTCTTCCAGCGTCACCAAACCTTCGACCTCCCCATACTCATCTACGACAAGGGCGAATGGTGTCTTGCGGCGGCGGAATGCCTTGAGTTGTTCGGAAACCGGCCGCGTGTCAGGCACGAACCAGGGCGGCGTCATCAGTGAGGCTATGTCGACCTTGGCGGCATCGCCGTCGACCGCATGCAATGCGCGCAGCAAATCCTTTACGTGCAGGATGCCGACAACATTCTCCGGATTTCCACGCCATAACGGCAGGCGCGTGACCGGAGAGGCAATGACCGCATTGACGATATCCTCCGGCGAATCGTCGGCGTCGAGCGTGATCATGTTCGTGCGGTGGATCATCACATCGGACACAGCAAGCTCACGCAAGTCGAGCACACCGCCGAACATGTCGCGGTCGGACGCTTCCACCTCGCCTTCGCGGTGAAAAAGATCGACCGCGCCCCGCAATTCTTCATGCGCTGATAAGACTCCCTGATCCTTATCGACGTCCATCCCACACCGCTCGAGGATCCAGCACACCAGTTTTTCGATTGCTACCAGAATCGGACCGAGCAGCCGTACAACCCATTGCATCGGCCGCGCCACTGCCAGCGCTGTGCGGTCGGGTGCGTTGAAGGCGGCAGTCTTGGGCAACACTTCGGCGAAGACGACCACCAGTACGGTCATCAGCACGGTCGCATAGAACACGCCGGCATTGCCAAACCAGGCGAGCAATACGCCGGTCGCCAGTACTGAGGCTGCAATATTAACGGCATTGTTACCAAGCAGGAGCGCGCCGATCAGCCGTTCACGTTGTGCAAGCAAGCGATTCACGATGCCCGCGCGTTTGTTTCCATGTTTCTCTAGCCGCGTCATGCTGGCGCGAGAGGATGCGGTGAGCGCCGTTTCACTGCCGGCAAAAAAGGCGGAGAGCAGCAAGCAGATCAGGACGACGACAAGTGACAGCCATTCATTCGCGGTCATCGCTCGACAAGTTTTTCAGTAAGAAACGTCCGCACCTCGGCGGCGTCGACATTGTTTTCGATAAAAGCCTGACCGATACCGCGCACCAAAATAAAGGCGAGCGTGCCGCGCCTTACCTTTTTGTCTTGGGTGATCAGTTCCATCAAAAGATCGGCGCCCGGCGCGCCGCCAGGCACATCCTTTAAATTGGTGGGCAGGCCTACCGCTGCAAGATGCGCGCGCGCACGCGCAGTCTCCGTGGCTGCAATTAATCCTCTTTGAGAGGAGAATTCGAATGCCAGCGTTATGCCGAGCGCCACCGCCTCGCCATGCAGCAATCGGTCGGAGAATCCGCAACCGGCTTCCAAGGCATGGCCGAAGGTGTGGCCCAAGTTGAGCAGCGCGCGCTCACCCGTCTCACGCTCATCGCGCGCGACAATGCATGCCTTCCCGCGACAACAGACTGCAATCGCGTGCTCGCGTGCCGGCCCGCCGTCAAATACATCCTGCCAGTTCCTCTCGAGCCAGGCGAAAAATGCCGCGTCGGCCAGCAGGCCATATTTCGCAACTTCAGCGTAGCCCGCACGGAATTCGCGCTTCGGCAATGTGTCGAGCAAGGCGGTATCGACAATGACTAGGATCGGCTGATGAAAGGCACCAATTAGATTCTTGCCATGTCGAGAATTGATGCCTGTCTTGCCACCGACCGAAGAATCGACCTGCGCGAGAAGCGTCGTCGGGACCTGCACGAAATCCAGGCCGCGCCGTACACAAGAGGCCGCAAAACCAGCCAGGTCGCCGATCACGCCGCCGCCCAGCGCGATGATAAGATCATTCCTCTCGATGCGAGCAGCGATGATCGACTCGCAAACATTTTCGAATGTCGGGTAATTTTTGGAATTCTCTCCTGCCGGCACAATGATGCACGCACTGTTGATGCCGGAAGATATAAGCGCGGCTTCCGCGGCGCCGAGATAAATCTTGGCGACGGTTTCATCAGCGACGATCGCAACTCGCGCATTAGGACGCAGTGACTTGATTCGCTCACCTAGACCTGCAAGCAGGCCGCGGCCGATCGCAATATCGTAGGCGCGCTCGTGCAGAGCTACCTTCACAACGTTCGCCTCGGTCTGGCGCAATAGCGCAGTCATGACGGTTTCTCCCTGCCAAGACCGAGATGTTTCGGCAGTTGGACCATAATCTCATCGACTATAGTATCATGGGGTTCGTCACGCGATTGCACGACAATGTCGGCTTGGGCATAGAGTGGCTCGCGCGCCGGCAGTAAGTCCTTGATTTTTTCCGCCAGTGGACGATTGGTGCGGCGTTTTGTTCGCTTAAGCAAAACGTCGATGTCCGCTTTCAACCAAATCGAAACGCCTTTTTCTTCGATTAACGCGCGGGTTTGCGTGTTAATCAGCGAACCGCCGCCCGTTGCTAACACCTGCGGACCATTGTCGAGCAGTCGCGCAATCACGCGCGCCTCGCCGGCGCGGAAATATGGTTCCCCGTGCTTGTCGAAGATCTCGGAAATGGTCATTCCTGCCGCAATTTCGATTTCGCTATCAGCATCAATGAACGGAATTCCAAGTCGGCCGGCAAGCCTTCGGCCAATTGATGATTTGCCCGCGCCCATCATACCGACGAGCACAATAGAGCGGCTGCCAAGCGCACGGACCACCGCCAATTCTGGGTCATTTTCTGTCGGTTTTTGAATGGCGCCATTAACCATGCTATAGTTCCGAAGCGAATCCACGGGTTCCATATACCAGTAATCGCGACGACCGCGCAGTCTTGCGAGCGGTCTCGGAACGTGGTCGTAACTCGCCTAAAATCGCTAGGCGCTGTCGCACGCAAGCTTTCCGGGTTTGATGATGCCGAGCTTATTCAGATTTCTGATCTTTCTTGGTTTGCTTGTCGGGCTCGGTTATGGCGCGGTGTTCTCACTCGCCACCTTTGTGAAGTACCAACCGCGCGAGATCATCGTGACCATTCCGCCTGACAAGTTTCTCAAAAATCACTAACGCGGAGACAAGCCGAGGCGATGATCTGCCGGCCAAGAGCATCCGACGAAGCACTGGTCGAATTATTTCTCGACATGCTCGCAGCCGAGCGCGGTGCCGGCGAGAATACGCTTTCGGCCTATCGCAACGATCTCGAAGACTTGTCCACGCATCTGCACGCGACAGATCGAACAATCGCCGACGCCAGGACCGATGACCTGCGTGCATTTCTTGAGAACCTTTCCAAGCGCGGCTTTAAGGCTTCGTCGCTGGCACGGCGGCTGTCAGCGGTGCGGCAGCTTTACCGTTTTCTCTATGCAGAGGGACAACGCGGCGACGACCCCGCCGCGGTGCTGGAGGGCCCAAAGCGCGCGCGCCCTCTTCCCAAGGTGCTTTCGATAGGCGATGTCGATACGCTACTGAAGCAAGCGCGAGCGAATTGCGAAAATACGGACCACGCGCTTGTCCAGCGCCTGCGGGCCGCGCGCCTGCTATGTCTGCTTGAAGTGGTTTACGCCACAGGCCTGCGCGTGTCAGAACTTGTGGCATTGCCTGCCTCGGCGGCGCGGCTAGATCAGCGCATGTTGGTTGTGCGCGGCAAAGGTGGCAAGGAGCGTCTTGTACCCCTCAACACGCAGGCCAAATGTGCGATGTCCGAATATCTCGAGCTGCGCACCGCAGCTGAGCGTGACGCGAAGTCGAAATGGCTGTTCCCGTCCTTTGGCGAGCAGGGACACCTTACCCGTCAGCATTTCGCGCGTGAGCTTAAGGCACTTGGCCAAACCTGCGGCATTCGGCCTGAGCGTTTGAGCCCGCATGTGCTGCGCCACGCTTTCGCCAGCCATCTTTTGCACAACGGCGCTGATCTTCGGGTGGTGCAGACCCTGCTCGGGCACGCGGATATTTCGACCACGCAAATCTATACCCATGTGCTGGAAGAGCGGCTGAAGACCTTGGTGCGCGATCTACATCCATTGTCGGGAAACTAGCCAAAAGCGAAGTTAACCCATTTGCTTGACTTAAAGGTTCCGCCCGCGTCACTTCGCTTCGAAAAACGTCTCGCACGAACCTATGCGCAGTTATCTCGACTTCGAAAAGCCGGTGGCCGAACTTGAGGCCAAGGTCGAAGAATTGCGCAAGATGGGCGAGATGGGCAACGCGGTCGCCATTGGCGAAGAAATCAATCGGCTCGAGTCGAAAGCCGCCGTGGCATTGAAGGAGCTCTATGCAGAACTCACGCCCTGGCAGAAAACTCAAGTTGCCCGGCATCCACAACGGCCACATTGCCTCGACTACATCGCAGGGTTGGTCGGCAGTTTTATCCCGCTCGCCGGTGACCGCAAATTCGGCGACGATGCTGCGATCGTCGGAGGATTCGGCCGCTTCCGCGGTGAAAGCGTCTGCGTCATCGGCCATGAAAAGGGCTCCGACACGGAAAGCCGGCTCAAGCACAATTTTGGAATGGCGCGGCCGGAAGGTTATCGAAAGGCGGTTCGCCTAATGGAATTGGCTGACCGTTTCGGCATCCCGGTAATCTCATTAGTGGACACAGCTGGAGCTTATCCTGGCGTCGGCGCTGAAGAGCGGGGCCAGGCGGAAGCCATTGCCCGGTCGACCGAAACGTGCCTGTCGCTCGGAGTACCGAATATCGCGGTGATCCTGGGCGAAGGGGGCTCCGGCGGCGCAATCGCGATTGCCACGGCCAACCGGGTGCTGATGCTTGAGCACGCCATCTACAGTGTGATCTCGCCGGAAGGCGCTGCCTCGATTCTTTGGCGTGATACGGTCAAAGCACCGGAAGCAGCCACCAGCATGAAAATCACCGCCCAAGACATGGTGCGTTTTGGTGTGATCGACACTGTGGTGCCGGAGCCAACCGGAGGGGCCCACCGGGACCCGCAGGCCGCCATCGCCTTGACGGGAGAAGCCATCGCCAATGCTCTTGCGGAGCTGCAGGGACTCGACCACGAGGCGGTACGTAAGCAGCGTCGCGAAAAGTTCCTGACCATGGGCCGTAATGCCGGTTAACGGCTTGGCAATTTTCTTTTGTGTACCATGGGTTTAGCGATAAGCGGGGATAAGTTGAACCGCCTTGCAGATGCCACATCTTATGGGTAACCATTGGGGACTAAGGGTTATGGGTAACCATTGGGGGCTAAGGGCCCGCCGGCTACGGGGAGTATCAGGCTTGAATCGACCTTTCGCCCGCACGCTGCTGGCGTCGGTGGCTATTGTCGCTGCAATCGCACTGGCCGGTTGTGACGCCGACACCATTTCTCCTATGGGCCGCGAAAAGGCTCCGCTTTCTGAAAAGATGCTCGCCGAAATGGCGGCGAAAAACATGGACAAGGAGTCTCCGATCCTGGCCCGCATCTTCAAGGAAGAGTCGGAGATGGAGGTTTGGAAGCAGAATCGGGACGGCCAGTTCGTGCTGCTAAAGACATATCCGATCTGCCGCTGGTCGGGGGATCTTGGTCCGAAGAAAAAGCAAGGCGACCGTCAGGCGCCGGAGGGCTTCTACACCATCTCGCCCGGGCAGATGAATCCGAACTCCAATTACTATCTCGCGTTCAATACCGGTTTTCCGAACGCCTACGACCGCGCCATGGGCTACACCGGGTCCGACCTGATGGTGCATGGCGATTGCTCTTCGCGCGGCTGCTACGCCATGACCGATGAGCAGATCCAGGAAATTTATGCATTAGCGCGCGAGTCCTTCTTCGGCGGGCAGAAGGCCTTCCAGTTGCAGGCCTATCCGTTCCGCATGACCCCGCTGAACATGGCCAAGCATCGCAACAACCCGAACTTCGCATTCTGGAAAATGTTGAAGGAGGGCTACGACCATTTCAATGCAACGCGCCAGGAACCGAAAGTTGCCGTTTGCGACAGGCGTTATGTCTTTGACGCGGTAGCGCCGGACGATTCCACCAGACCACCTTCATTCAATGCGACAGGTGCGTGTCCCGCCTATCAGCTCGACGACACCATCGCTGACGCGGTGCTCGATCATCGGCGGCAAGAACAGTACAAGATGGCGGAGTACATCGCCCATGGCGTTGCGACCGCTCCGTCCCGTGCTGGCATAGATGGTGGCATGAACCCTGTATTCGTCGCGAAGCTTTCGCCACAGACCGTTTTTGCCAATAGCGGCCGCAGTTATCAGGTGGCGAGCGCCACCACCACCACGCCGGGCGCGCTGTCTCGTGATACCTCTCCGCCGGCCGCAGGCGCGGAAGCGTCAGTTAGGCCACAGCCTGTCGCGACGACGAAGGAGCCCGTCGTGGCGAGCGCGCCGGTGTTGCGGTCTGCGCCGCAACCCAAACAGGGCGAAGTCCCCGCCTCAGAACAGAAGCCGACAACGATTGCCGGATTGATTGGCAGTTGGTTCGGCGGCCCGAAGACGGAAGCTACGCCTGAAAAAGAGCAAGCCGTTGTGCGCGGCGCCAATACCGACCCGGCGGCAAAACCGAAACAGACAGCTCCGGTCCGCGCTGCCTCGTCAGCAACTCCGCCCGCAGCATCTGCCGCAGCCAAGCCCCGCGGGACTGCGCCAAAACCAACAGAGGTGATCGTCCGAGCACCCAAACCGCCTGCGCCAACTCCGCCGGTGCAAACTGCCACAGCTGAGCCGCCGCAGCAGTCGGAAACTCGTACCGCCTATACAACTCCGCCTCCGAGCAATAACGGTTTGCTTGCGGGCGCGCAGCCGGTCGTCCCGGTTGGCTCTTTCAACACCTTCCGGTAGGGATTTCAAACACGCCAAGGTGGACGAAAACATGGACTGCTACGTCTATGTTATCGGCGCCCTCACGAGCAATCGCCACTTGACCTACGTCGGTTGGACCGACGACGTCGCCCGTCGACTAACACAACACAACGCCGGCAAAGGCGCGCGCTCGACGCGCGGCCGCGCGTGGGTGCTTCTTTATTTGGAACGTTGCGCGAGTAAACGCCACGCCATGAGCCGCGAGTGGCATCTCAAGCGCGACCGTAACTTTCGCAAAGAACTGGCGCGGAAAATCAAGACAGCGCTTGGACATTATCAGGGACAGTGTCAACCCGATAGCACGCTGCAATGTCTGCCCTGCCCCACTATGACATCCACCACATCGTGGCAGATGAGATCATCGGCCGCGGAGCCGGGAGCGCCGGACTGATCCTCGCAGTTCTTTCGTCCGCCGAATCACGTCGCCACCTCTTACACCGCCTAGCTGAATTTGCCATGGCAGTGCTTGAATTTCTTGCCCGATCCGCAAGGACATAGCTGATTGCGTCCCACTTTGCCCCAACTCGACGGATCGCTCGCCTTGCGTTGCACCTGCGCGCCGTTGCCATTGCCTGCCAGTGCCGGAGCTAAGGCTAGCGCCATCTCATCCTCCCCTGTCGTGGGGTCGACCTTATGCGCTTCCATGTACGGAAGTGTGGCAGCCTCGGCGGCGGGCGGAGATTGCACGACCTCGACGCGCATGAGCTGCGCGGTCACTGCCTCGCGCAAATGCGCAACCATGGCTTCGAACAACGAGAAGGCTTCCGCTTTGTATTCGTTGAGCGGATCACGCTGACCGTAACCGCGCAATCCGATCACCTGGCGCAAATGTTCGAGCATAACCAGATGTTCGCGCCAGAGATGGTCGAGCGTCTGTAACAATATTGATTTTTCGACGTAGCGCATGACGTCTGGGCCCCATTTGGCCACCTTGCTCGCCATCCATTCGTCGGCCCGCCGTGCGACGCGCTCGCGCACGTCCTCGGCGGCGATGCCTTCCTCCTTCCCCCAATCCTGCACCGGCAACGCCAGTGTCAGCACCTCTCGCAAGGCACGGTCGAGGCCGGCTATATCCCATTGCTCCGGATAGGCGTTTTCTGGAACGTGCTTGGCAACTAGATCTTCGATCATTGAGTGACGCATGTCGGCGACGGTTTCGTCCACCGCTTCCTCACGCATCAGCTCGAGCCGCTGCTCGAAAATCACCTTGCGCTGATCGTTCATTACATTGTCAAACTTGAGGAGGTTCTTGCGGATGTCGAAGTTGCGCGCCTCGACCTTCTGCTGCGCCTTTTCCAGCGCCTTATTGATCCAGGGATGAACGATCGCCTCGTTCTCCTTCAAACCGAGCTTTTGCAACATCCCGTCGAGCTTGTCGGAGCCGAAGATGCGCATCAGGTCGTCTTCCAGGGACAGGAAGAACTTGGAGTGACCGGGATCACCTTGGCGGCCCGAGCGGCCGCGCAACTGATTGTCGATACGGCGGCTCTCATGGCGTTCGGTGCCAAGCACATAGAGACCACCGGCTCCAAGCGCTTTTTCCTTCAGCCGCGCTACTTGCTTGCGGATTTCGTCCGCCCGCGGGCTCTTCTCGCGCTCACGCGAGTCCGCAATGTCGCTGATCTCTTGGCGAATGCGCATGTCGGCATTGCCGCCGAGCTGAATGTCGGTGCCTCGCCCAGCCATATTGGTGGCAATCGTGATTGCGCCCGGCACGCCCGCTTGAGCGACGATATAGGCCTCCTGCTCGTGGTAACGTGCATTGAGTATGGCGAATACTTTTTTCTTCGAGGCGCCCTCATCGCCTGAATAGAGGGCAGCAAAAGCATTGGGATCGGAGAAATCGTGCTGCTCCCAGCCTTTCCGGCGGAGCATCTCGGCAAGCTGTTCGGATTTTTCGATCGACGTCGTGCCAACCAAGACCGGCTGACCACGTGTCTTGCAATCGTCGATAAGGGTCAGAATCGCGCGGTATTTTTCCCCCGCCGTGCGATAGACCTCATCGTCGTCGTCAAGGCGAATTAGAGGCATATTGGTTGGCACATCGAGCACTTCGAGACCATAAATATCCATAAACTCTTCGGCTTCCGTCATCGCCGTACCGGTCATGCCGGCCAGTTTTTCATACATCCGGAAGTAATTCTGGAACGTAATTGAAGCCAACGTCTGGTTCTCGGGCTGGATGGGCTGGTGCTCTTTCGCTTCCAAAGCCTGATGCAGGCCTTCTGAGTACCGTCGACCAGGCATCATACGGCCAGTGAACTCATCGATGATGACAACTTCGCCGTTGCGTACGATGTAGTCTTTGTCGCGCTGAAAGAGCTTGTGCGCCCGAAGCGCCTGATTGACATGATGAACGACGGAAACGTTTTCCACGTCGTACAGCGAGGCTCCCTTGAGCTGGCCGGCGTCGCGCAGGCGCTGCTCGAGCTTCTCCATGCCGGCTTCGGTCAGCGTAACCGTTCGCTGTTTTTCATCGAGTTCATAGTCCGTCTTGTCGAGCTGCGGAATGTAGTTATCGATCGTATTGTAAAATTCGGATCGGTCATCGAGCGGGCCGGATATGATCAGCGGGGTACGTGCTTCATCGATAAGGATTGAATCTACTTCGTCGACGATTGCATAGATGTGACCGCGCTGGACCATATCCTCCAATCGGTACTTCATGTTGTCGCGCAGATAGTCGAAGCCGAGTTCGTTGTTGGTCCCGTAGGTGATGTCGCAATCATAGGCCTTCTTGCGCTGTTCATCGTCGAGTCCATGGACGATGACCCCGACCGAGAGCCCGAGGAAATTGTAAATCTGTCCCATCCACTCAGCGTCGCGCTTGGCCAAATAATCATTGACTGTCACGATATGGACGCCGCGACCGGCGATTGCATTAAGATAAACCGGAAGAGTTGCAACCAGCGTCTTGCCTTCGCCGGTCTTCATTTCGGAAATCTTGCCCTCGTGTAATATCATGCCACCGATCAGCTGAACGTCGAAATGACGCTGACCAAGCGTACGCTTTGCTGCTTCCCGGACGGTCGCGAAGGCCGGAACCAGAATTTCGTCGAGAGAGACACCGTCAGCGACGTGCTTCTTGAATTCCTCGGCACGCGCCTTCAGCGCGTCGTCGGAAAGCGCTTCCAGTTCCCTTTCGAGTGCATTGATCTCGCGAACCCGGGGCAGATAGCTGCGGATGCGCCGCTCGTTGGCGGATCCAAACAGCTTGCGGGCAACTGCGCCGATCATACGGGAGCTCCTAACCTGGGCTGGGCGCTTATATCATGCCGCCGCCACCGGATTTGCTTCCGGCGCTCCGGAATGCGGCACTTTTCGGGCAAATTTCACGCGAAACGCGCCGGCAAATAGCAAATAGCCTGCCGTGCGAGAGATGCGAGAGATATGAGGGGGTTGGAAAGTTGTCAATTGCCAGCTTACTGGGTATTTAGCCGCTTCCGGTCACGCGGACGTTAAGCCTCCTGCTCTGATCGGCCATTGCAAAGCCACGGTTGTTAGGCGAATAGTCCCGCGCACCGCCTGCCCAAACTGGCAGTCCCTTCATTCAAGGTCAAAGTCATGACGATTTTCGTTGCCGCCGGCTTACCGGTCCGACCACGTCCGACTGCTTTCATTGCCCCCGCCCTGGCGCTGCTCATCTTTTCGAGTGAGCCACTCCGTGCACAAGACCAAGATCCGCTTGTGGCAAAGGTTAACGGTGTTGAAGTCCACCAGAGCGATCTCGCAGTTGCGGAAGATGAGGCCGGGCAAATTCCTCCGATGTCGCCGGAGGCTAAGCACGATTACCTGGTGCAGTTTGTAGCCGACATGATCCTCGTATCGAAGGCCGCGCAGGATAAGAAGTTCAGCGATTCGGCCGACTTCAAGCGCAAGCTCGAGTTCGCCCGCAAAAAGCTGCTCATGGAAGGGTTGCTGCAATCAGTCGGTAAGGAAGCACTTACCGACGACGCGATGCACAAGGTTTATGACGAGGCCGTCAAGCAGATCGGCGACGAGAAAGAAGTTCATGCTCGCCATATCCTGTTCCGGACAACCGCTGGCGACGATAAAGCCAGTAAGGAAGCCGAGGACAAGGTCAAGGCAGTGATTGTCCGCCTGAAGAAGGGCGAAGACTTCGCCAAGGTGGCTGGCGAGGTTACCGAAGATCAATCCGGAAAAGCCAATGGCGGCGACCTTGGCTATTTCACCAGGGAACAAATGGTGCCGGAATTCTCTGAAGCCGCCTTCAAATTGGACACGGGGCAGATTTCGGAGCCGGTCAAAACTCAATTCGGCTGGCACGTAATCAAGGTTGAAGACAAACGCAAGAAACAAACGCCAAAATTCGAAGAGGTGAAGCCCCAGATTGAAAATTTCGTGGTTCGCAGGGCGCAGGCAGACTTGATCACCAAGCTCCGCGGTGATGCAAAAATCGAGCGCATGGACAAGCCAGCAAAGGCCGATGACAAGGCTGCCGCACCTGCCGCGCCGGCAAAGAAATAAGGCTATCGTATTCATCAAATCATTTCGTCATGGCCGGGCTTGTCCCGGCCATTTCGCTTGGGTAGGCAAATAGCTGCTTGTTCAAATATGACACGCTCATGAGTCCTTCTGTTTCACCCCTCGCCCCGGTTCAGGTATCGGACATGCCCGCAATTACTGGTGTGCGGCTGGCAACCGCTGCAGCTGGCATCCGTTATGCGGGGCGCACAGACGTTCTGCTCGCTCTGTTCGAACCTGGCACGACTGCGGCCGGCGTGTTCACGCGCTCGAAATGCCCGTCGGCCCCGGTCGAATGGTGTCGCGCACACCTAAAAAACGGAGAAGCGCGCGCACTGGTGGTCAATTCCGGCAATGCCAACGCCTTTACTGGCAAGAGCGGCCGCGATGCCTGCAGGTTCACCGCGCAAATTGCCGCACGCACTGCAGGCTGCAGGCCGACAGAGGTCCTTCTGGCCTCCACCGGTGTGATCGGCGAGCCACTTAAGGCGCAAGCCTTTGACGGCGTGATGGAAGGACTGGTTGCGCGCGCGCAGGCGGGCCATTTCGTTGCCGCCGCACGTGCGATCATGACCACCGATACATTTCCGAAAGTGGCAACGGCGACGGCAAAGATCGGCAAGACCTCTGTGACGATTAACGGGATAGCCAAGGGTGCCGGCATGATCGCGCCGAGTATGGGGACCATGCTTTCGTTCATTTTCACCGATGCGGCCATCTCTGCTGCCGCGCTGCAAACTCTCTTGAAGGATAACGTCACGGACACATTCAATGCGGTGACTATCGATGGCGATACCTCCACGTCCGACACGCTAATGATCTTCGCCACGGGCAGGGCAGTGGGCGTCCCGCGCATTGCGCGCGCCGCCGATCCGCGCCTGAAAGGCTTTAAAAGGGCACTGCACGGCATCCTCGCCAATCTGTCCGAACAGATAGCGCGCGATGGCGAAGGCGCGCGCAAGCTGGTCGAGATCGTGGTCGAGGGCGCAGTGTCGAAAGTTTCGGCTCGCCGCATAGCCTTGTCGATTGCCAATTCACCGCTCGTGAAGACCGCGATTGCAGGTGAGGACGCAAACTGGGGGCGGGTCGTAATGGCGGTCGGCAAGGCCGGCGAACCAGCCGACCGCGACAGACTCTCGATATGGTTCGGCGGCATTCGTGTCGCCCACAAAGGCGCTCGCGATCCTGCCTATGACGAAGCGAGCGTAAGTGCGGTGATGAAAAAACCGGAAATCAGCCTCAAAGTGGCGCTGGGACTGGGTAAGGGTCGCGATCGAGTCCTGACTTGCGACCTGACGAAGGAATACGTCGTCATCAATAGCGACTATCGGTCTTAGGACGCCTCGGGGCTAAAGGCAGTGTCTTTTAATACCGTCCTGGTCGCCGCCTGCGCCCTCGTTGACGCAGATGGCCGCGTGCTGATCGCACAGCGACCCGAAGGCAAGTTGATGGCCGGATTGTGGGAGTTTCCCGGCGGCAAAATCGAGAATGGTGAACGGCCGGAGGACACGCTCATACGTGAACTAAGGGAGGAACTGGGAATAACCGTGAGCGAAGACTGCCTCGCGCCTCTTGCCTTCGCAAGCCACAGTTACCCGGATTTTCATCTTCTGATGCCGCTTTATGTCTGCCGCCGCTGGAAGGGAACTGTCATCGCCACCGAAGGCCAACAACTCGCCTGGGTAAAACCGAATCGGTTGCGCGACTATGAGATGCCTCCGGCGGACGCGCCTCTCATCTCCCACCTGATGGCACTGCTCTAGCCGGAGCGTCCCGGTTTTTCCCCGGTCGATATTTCCTGAGTGTTCAGGGCATCAGAAAGCCGCTGCACAGCCGAACCGGGCTTAAGCGGCTTCTGCTGACTCTCATGCGGCGCCCAGCCGGAGAGCCAGAGAATCTCGAAGCTTGCGCGCAAGCGGCCGTCCGCGTCCGCAAAGCGCTCGGCATAGACCTGTGCCATGCGTTCCACCGTCGTGCGTTTGAGCGGCTTGCGCCGGCGCTCGCGCAAGACATTGGTCGCGCCCATGTGTCGTAGATCGCGCACCAGAGCGAAGATTGAATCGTACCGCACGACCAGCCGTTCGCTATCGATCACCGGCAATGCGAAGCCAGCACGTTGCAACAATGCGCCAAGTTCGCGCACGTCCGCGAACGGGGCAACCCGCGGCGACAACCCGCCTTCGATCTCGGTTTCGGCAGCCGTAATCGCCTCGCGCAGCTCTGTCAGGGTTTCGCCGCCAATCAGCGCTGCAAGCATAAGCCCGTCCGGTTTCAATGCACGACGAATCTGTATCAACGTGCCCGGCAAATCGTTGACAAATTGCAACGCCAATACCGATACGACCAGGTCGAGCGATCTATCGGCGAATGGCAGTGCTTCCTCATCGGTGGCCACACGCAGGAATGAACTATCGCGCTCAAAAGAACATGCGGCAGCAATAATCGCGCCGACTTTTCCGCTCGCTGCAAGCGTCCGACGTACAGCATCCGTCGGCGTACCAAGATCTACCGCAACTTCGAACCGGCGCAGGACCGCGGAAAGCCGCTCGCCTAGCTCCGTGGCGGCGCGATCGAGCAAAAAGGTTGCTGGCCCCAGCGAGCGAGCACGTGCTTGCCTCACATGCAGCAACTTTCGGTCAAAAATTTTGGGACCTGACAACACGATCTCGTCCTGTTGCGCGACTCGCGATCCTTTCACGAAGGAACATGATTATGCTACGGTTCCACTATGAACACGACCACGGGGTGGGTGCGCCGCCCCGCAGCAGGTCAGACCATCGAGGCGGACCTCGCAGAAGACGCCCAGGCCGCGGCCGGCAGCTCACATTGATAGAGGACGTGCCCATTTCCAGCGCTATTGCTAACCCCTATACCCGTGCGCTGTTGCAGGCTTGCCTTCCCAGGTCGATGTGTTGGTCTGTACGCGGGTTGTGGCGCCCAAAAGCAGTCCCATATAAAAGACGCTCAAGCGTTAGAGACGTGATGCCGCCTGTCGAGATCTACACCACCCTGTATTGTGCCTTTTGCAATGCCGCCAAGGCTTTGCTGAAGCGCAAAGGCGTAAGCTACAGTGAGATCGACATCGGACGCGATTGGGGACGCCGCGAGGAAATGATTCAGCGCGCAAGCGGTCGAATGACCATGCCACAGATTTTCGCCGGAGCGGTGCATGTCGGAAGCAGCGACGAGCTGCACTCGCTCGAACGCGCCGGTAAACTCGGTCCATTGCTTGCAGGCTGCGAGACGTCTCCATGAGCGCCGGCATCTTTAAAGCCGCGATGATTCAGATGCGCTCGGGCCTGAAGGTGGCCATCAATATTGACGCCGCTGTACGCCTGATCGGCGAAGCGAAGTCGGCCGGCGCCGATTACGTTCTCACGCCAGAAATGACCAATATCCTGCCCGCCAAACGGGAGCAGCTTTTCGCTGCAATCGTCGACGAAGAGTTGGACGCCTCGCTAGCAACATTGCGTGAGCTGGCGCGCCGGCTTGGCATCTTTATTCATATCGGTTCGCTAGCGATCAGACTGGCACACGACCGCGCCGCCAATCGCTCTTTCCTCGTCGACCCAAAGGGGAATGTTGCGGCGCGTTATGACAAGATCCACATGTTCGATGTCGATCTTGCGGACGGCGAAAGCTACCGCGAGTCAAGCAATTACCGGCCTGGCGAACTGGCGGTGCTGGCAGATCTGCCGTGGGGCCGACTAGGGCTGACGGTGTGCTATGACCTGCGCTTTCCCGCGCTCTATCGTGGGCTGGCCGAAGCTGGCGCCACAATGCTGGCGATTCCTTCAGCATTCACCAGGCAAACCGGGGAAGCGCATTGGCACGTCCTTGTCCGTACCCGCGCAATCGAGACCGGCTGCTTCGTGTTTGCTGCGGCGCAAGGTGGTAAACATGAGACCGGTAGAGATACATACGGCCATTCACTGATCGTTGACCCATGGGGACGCATCATTGCAGAAGGTGGCGCCGAGCCGGGGGTAGTCATGGCCGAAATCGATCCCGCGGAAGTAGCCAATGCGCGCGCGCGCATACCGTCGTTGCAACATGGTCGACGCTTTGAAATTGTAGAGCCAATGGCCGAACCGGCCCATCTGCACATCGTACGGGGAGCAGAATGATTCGTTACGCCCTCGTCTGTGAGCACGGCCACGAGTTTGAAAGCTGGTTTCAGGATTCCGCCGCGTATGACAAGCAGGCCAAGCGCGGGCTAGTGACCTGCCCGCAATGCAGCTCAGCCAGGGTTGAGAAGACGATTATGGCGCCGCGCCTGTCCACGACTGCGAAGAAACAACCCACACCTATCCAGGCACAGGTCCCGCCTGCTGAAGCGCCTGCGGACCCGGCGACGCCAGCACCGGTGGCAATGATCTCGCCGCAGGAGCAGGAATTTCGTGCCAAGCTTAAAGAGTTGCGCGAGCATCTCATCAAGAACGCGGATAATGTCGGCGCGAAATTCCCAGAGGAAGCCCGCAAGATGCACTATGGGGAAATCGAGCATCGCTCGATTTATGGCGTCGCTACCCCGGAGGAGGCGAAAGAGCTGTCCGAGGAAGGCATCGAATTCCACCCGTTGCCGGTATTGCCAGACGAGCGGAACTAGTACGCCCACACGAGTAACGCGACACCGATCACCACGAGGGTAATCCCGGTAACTTCGCGCTGTGTGATCGGTTGCTTGAAGACATAACGCGTCATCCCTTGCGCGAACAGCACCTCGACCAGGGCCAATGTACGCACATTGGCCGCGGATGTGATCGCGAAGGCGAGAAACCAGAATTCGGAAGCGAAAGCTCCCGTGAAACCGGCAAAAAGCGAAGGCCGCCACGCGCGAGCGATTGCATGCAGAACACTTGGGTCTCGCAACGCAAGATAAAGCGATAAAACCGCTGCCTGGATCACCAACCCCACCGTCACAGTGAATGTTGCTGCTACAACAAAATCGGGCAGTTGCAGTGACAGGATGGCGCCTCGATAGCCGATCGCGGAAAGCCCAAACAACGCGCCGGACATTAGGCCGATAAAGGTCGATCGCGAGGTGCTCACTTTGCCGGAGCCTGCCTTGAGGGAGATCACGATCACACCAGCGGTAGCGACAAGGATGGCGCACGCAGACAGCAGTGTAACTTTGTCGCCGAGAAAGATCAGCCCGAATAGCGCCACGTGCACAGGTTCCGTCTTGATGTAGGCATAGGCGACGACGAAGGAGCGCTCGCCCATCACTGACAGCATGGTTGCCGTGGCGGCGATCTGGGTAAAGGCGCCGGCAAGCACCCATGGCCAAAACACGTGGGGCGGCCGCGGTGGCGCTATCCCTGTTGCGATCAAAACACCGGCGAGAAAGAGCAGCGCGAATGGAAAGCCGAAAAGGAAACGAACATGAGTGGCGCCGACCGTTCCAATAGCCGTGGTCAGCTCGCGTTGCGTCGCATTGCGCGCGGTTTGCGCTGCCGCAGCGATCAGCGTAAAGACGACCCAGAGCATTTCCTCTCCGTCGTCACGCCCGAGTTCGACCAGCGCATCCATGGTGATTGTCGACTCCGAATGTCCGGCGTTGTCGACTAACCTCATGGATTGCCGGGTCAAGCTCGGCAGGGACCGAGCTGATATGCGCTGCGCGTCTCGTGTCTCTGAGTAATGAAGATAGGTTACGACGCATTGCCCAAAATTTCGGCTGCTTCACGAAATTCAGTGACTGTGCCCTTCTCGGTGTCGATGAGCAGAAACAAATTCGACCAGTTCGAGGATCATTCAGCTTCTCACTTTTGCTCAGACCGTTCTGCGACCAGGATGTAGTTGACGTCCATGTCCGATGATAATTGCCACCGGTCGGCGAAGGGATTGTAGATAACCCCGCGTTCGCCGATCACTTGCAGCCCGTTATTCTCTATCGCACTCTCCAGCTCTTCAGGTGTAACGAACTTGTCCCACTGGTGGGTGCCGCGCGGCAGCCAGCGCAGCACATATTCGGCGCCGACAATTGCGAACGCAAAGCTCTTCAGCGTGCGATTCAAGGTGGCCGCAATCATGAGCCCGCCGGGCTTGACCATTGTTGCACACGTCTCAACGAACGCCGCAACGTCAATGACGTGTTCAACGACTTCCATCGCCAACACCACGTCGAATCGTTCGTTAACGGCGGCCAGTTCCTCTGCGGTGATGGCACGGTAGTCGACAACGATACCCGCATCCTCGGCATGCATGCGGGCTGCAGTGATGTTATCCTCCGACGGATCCGCACCGACCACATGGGCGCCCAACCGCGCCAGCGGCTCCGACAAGATGCCTCCACCGCAGCCGACATCAAGCATGCGCAGGCCTTTTAGGCAGTCGAGTTTTTTGGGATCGCGGCTAAAGTGCGCCGCGGTCTGGTCACGGACATAGGCCAATCTCACCGGATTGAACTTGTGCAGTGCTGCCATGGGGCCGTGCGGATCCCACCAATCGGCGGCGTAGTGTGAGAAACGGTCAAGCGCAGCTGGATTGACCGATGTTGCGCGACGATTGCCTGGCATATTTGTCTCCGGCCTTGCAGATGTCAGCGGGCGATTACGCTACGGCGGTCGGTCAAGCCTATCTCCGTCGTCCAGTGCCGGAACCCGGCGCTAAAAGCCAGCCCCCACCCGACCAGGGCACAAATGATCGCGACCAATATCGAGATTGGCCCTATAGCACCACCCACAGTAATCGCGATGAAGGCCATTAGCCAAAAACCGATGGCCGGTAGATAAACGATCCAGTGCAGGGACGTCGTGTAGGACCGGGCTGCAGAATATGATCGATGTATCGCATCATGAGACTACGGTTCTTGTACATTCTGATGGCGTTACAGTGCCGATGTTGCGGTCGCCGCACCTCGTCGGTATGTATACGCGCCTTTTCGGGCCGGCGCTCGGGGCTTTAAAGCTTTGCGCCGGCCCTTTGTTAGTCATTTCGCGCGTTCGGGAATGTTATGGCTCGACTGGTAATGAAATTCGGCGGAA
>Ga0126384_10000401_pt1 | contig 23482 bp, 24 predicted proteins | sample PanSoiMetPlot_36_FD_92543 | JGI IMG/M metagenome (GOLD analysis project Ga0126384, IMG submission 92543) | Tropical forest soil microbial communities from Panama - MetaG Plot_36 | ecosystem: Environmental > Terrestrial > Soil > Tropical forest > Bulk soil | place: Panama | collected 2016-02-17 | reverse complement strand
GAGGCCGATGCGACACCCCGTGAGGATGGCCGGCAGCGCCGCCGGCAACACCACCGTCAGCAATGTTCGGCGCGCTGAGGCGCCCGCGGCCCGCGCCGACCACACCAGCTTGGGTTCGACGGTTGCGGCACCCTGATAGGTCGCGAGCAGGATCGGGAAGACGGCATCGGCGACGACCAGGGCCACCTTCGAGGCATGCTCGAAACCGAGGATCAGAACCAGCGCGGGATAGAGCGCGATTTTTGGCACCGGTGCCAGCACGCGCAGCAGCGGCCGCAGCAGCGCTTCGAGCCTGCGGTTGCCGGCCGCGGCAATGCCCAACCCCACGCCAACCACAACCGCAATCGCGAACCCGGCAAATAGGCGAAATAGGGTGGTGGCCGCGTGCTGCAGGAACAGGGGATTGTGCAACTGCTGCAACAGGCGCGCGAACACTGCCGACGGCAACGGCAGCAGCGCCGCAGGTGCTAAACCCGCAACCGCGATGCCATGCCACACCGCGACCAGGCAGGCGGGCGGCAGCAGGCCGAGCACCAGCTGCCATGTCCGTTCAGTCTTCAAGCGGTCCCCACGGCGATGTCATGACCGGGTTCGGCCCAGGCCACCAACTTGGCACGCAACCCTTCAAACAGCAGGTCGAGGATGAACCCCAGCCCGCCGATGATGACGATCATGGCGTAGACACTGGCGTATTGCGCCATATCGAGCGCATTGAACAGAATGCTGCCGACGCCAGCCTGGCGGGCGATCATCTCGCTGGTGACCATGGTGATCAGCGCCAGCACCAGACCGGTGCGAATACCGACAAAGATTTGCGGCAAGGCGGCCGGCAATACGATCCGCAGCAGGCGCGCGGCGGGCCGCATGCCCATGGCGGCGGCGGACCAAATGAGCTTTTCCTCGACGGCGCGGGCGCCCTGAAAGCTGTGGTAGATCACCGGCAAGCTGACGCCCAGGACGATGACTATGGTCTTGGATGCATCGCCAATGCCGAGCCACAACATAATGATCGGCATCAAGGCCGCCTTGGGAACGGGATAAATCATCATCAGCAGCGGATTGAAGACGGCGGCAACCCTTAAGCTGCGTGCCATTGCCAGCCCGACGGGTATCGAAATAAGCAACGCCAGCACGAACCCGGTTCCCATTCGCCGCAGCGAGGCGGCAATATTGAGAAGCGACTCGCGGTCGCTGAGGATACGAGGCAGCTCGCGCAAGGCATCGGCGGCCGGCGGCAGGCCATTGATGTCAAGGACGCGCGCGGCGGTTTCCCATATCGCCAGCAGGCCGAGGCAAGCGAGCAATGGCGGCACACCCGCGACGGCGGAAACCTTGAGGTTCATTGCCGTGCCTGGCCCAGCGTGTCCATCAGCCCCTCGATGTCGACAACGAACGTCTGGTAGCGCCGATCGACCAGCAATTCGGCGCGCCGGCGCGGACGTGGCAGATCGATATCGATCATCGCTTTGATGCGGCCGGGCGAGCGGGTGAGCACGACCACGCGATCGGACAGGAACACGGCTTCCTCAACACTGTGGGTGACGAACAGCACGGTTTTGCGATCGCGTTCCCAGATCTCGAGCAGCTCGCGCTGCAGACCGGTGCGGGTATGCGCATCGAGCGCCCCGAACGGTTCGTCCATCAGCAGGATTTTCGGTCCATAGGCCAGGGTGCGCGCGATGGCGACACGCTGCTTCATGCCGCCCGAAAGCTGCTTGGGGTAAAAATCTTCGTAGCCGGCGAGGTGCACCAGTGAAATCAGGGCGCGGGCCTTGCTCTCGGCCAGCGGCTTGGCTACGCCCTGCTCGCGCAGTCCGTACATGACATTGCCGAGCACGGTCTTCCAGGGAAATAGCGCGAACTCTTGGAACACCGGGCCGCGATCGGGTCCGGGGCCCGTCACCACCTGGCCGTTGACGATGACCTTGCCGCTACTGGGCGGCACGAAGCCGCCGACCACGTAAAGCAAGGTCGACTTGCCGCAGCCGGACGGCCCGAGAATGGAGACGAATTCGCCCTCGGCAATGCTGAGCGAAAGATCGCCGAGGGCAAGATGGCGCTGGCGCCGGGTCGGCTCGAACGACTTGGTCAAGCCCTCGATCACGATCATGTCGTTGGCCGCTCACGACCTCAACGGCGCCATCGCCCCGCTTTGCTACTCGAGCGGCGCGACGATATTTGGATGGCGAAACTGCGCAACGTCGAGCTTCTGCTTGATCATGCCCGTTTCCGCATAGATGTCGAGCATGGCCTGAATGCCGGCAAAGTTGGGTGCGGCGCCGGGCTCGCGTGCAAAATCGTTGGGCTTCAAAAGATAGCTATCGAGGACTTCGATCGGCGCTTTGACGACCTCGTTGACGACCTTTAGCGTCTCTGCACGATCGGCGAGCGCCTTGCGCATGCCGGCGGTCAGATCGCGCACATAGTTCTTCACCAACTCGCCATTCTTGTCGACGAACTCCTTTCGACACACTTCCAGGATATGCACGATGTTGGGCTGCTGATCGGCGAGCGCAAACAGCTTGCGCAGGCCACCCTTGGCTTCGGCGCGCGCCGCGAACGGCTGGTTGAGGACCCCGACGTCGACCCGCCCGGCCCGGATGGCGTCCTCCGAACCAGGGAACCCGGTCTCGACCAGCTTGATATCCTTTTCGGGATCGACGCCATTGCGCTTGAGCAGCAGAAACATCGGCCCGAGGATGCCCGAGCCGAACACATTGGTGCCGACGCTCTTGCCCTTGATGTCGGCAATGGACTTGATCGGGGAATCATCCTTGACCGCCCAATAGACCGAAAAGCTGCCGGGGCGCTCGCCCACGTGTTGGGCGATGATGTAGGCCTCGAGTTTGGCCTGCAGCACGCCGTTGGCCAACGATAAAGGCGCCTGGGTCGAACAATCGAGCGCGCCCGCCACCATGGCCTGCACCATCGGCGCGGTGCCCTGAAACTGCGTGAACTCGATTTTGTAGCTCTTGCCGAGGTTGGGAAACTGCTCGGGCCGGCGCATCAGCCAGTATTTGCTTTCCTCTGCCGGAATGGTCCAGCCGACCCGGATCGTCGGCTCCTGGGCGGCGGCGGAGAAAGACGCGCTCACCATGACGGCAAGAACGGTCAACAAGCATTTACCCATTGCATCGGTTCCCCTTGCTGGTCCGGCCCGAACCCAAGCCTTGCCAGACGCGGCGCCAACCCTAGCAAAGATCCCGGCAGGCGTCGCGAGCATCGTTGGCGTATTGGGCGCCCGTTTTTTTCTGTTTTGCAAACCAAGTTTTGCCCATTTGGCACCTGCGCTCGGCGCGCCGGGCTGGCCGCAGGCGCCCGAGACGTGCGGGCGGCATGGCGCCAGCGCCCGCCGTCGGCGCAAGAGGCTACGGCGATGCCTTTTGTCCGGCGTCCGGGGCAACTATGCTTTCTTTCGCGACCGGCTCGCGCGAGCCTGAACGGGAAACACCTCCATGCACGTCGTCATTGTCGGCGGTGGGATCGGCGGACTTGCCCTGGCGCTCATGCTCAAGGCCCGCGGCATCGAATGTCAGATCTACGAGGCCGCCCCTAGAATTCGTGAGCTTGGGGTCGGCATCAACGTGCTACCGCATGCGATCTCCGAGCTCGCCGAGTTGGGGTTGTTGGCTCGGCTCGACGAGGTGGCGGTGCGCACCCGCGAGCTGATCTATGCCAACCGCTTCGGCCAGGAGATATGGCGCGAGCCGCGCGGGGTGGAAGCCGGCTATCAGGTGCCGCAGTTCTCGATCCACCGCGGCCACTTGCAGGGCCTCCTGCGCGATGCCGTATGGCAGCGCCTCGGTCGGGCCGCGGTGCGTTGCGGGCATACCTTCCGCGCCTTCACGCAAGCGGAGGGCACCGTCAAGGCCCGGTTCACGGACGCAACGGGTTCGCGGCTCACGGTCGCCGGCGATGTTCTGGTCGGCTGCGACGGTATTCATTCGGCTGTGCGGCGGCAACTCTACCCGCATGAACGCGGTCTGAAGTGGAACGGGGTCTTGATGTGGCGCGGGGCTACGCTCGCCAAGGGCTTCCTCGATGGGCGAACGATGATTGTCGGTGGCGGCTTCAACAACAAGCTCGTGCTCTATCCGATCGCGCGCGGCAAAGGGGGAAAGCAGCTGATAAACTGGGTCGTGACCTATCGCATGGGCGACGGCTCCAATCCGCCGCCGCGGCGGGAAGACTGGAACAGGCGCGGCGTGCTCGATGACGTGTTGCCGCACGTCCAACGCTTCCACACGCCGCACGTCGACCTCGTCAAACTGGTGCGCGGGGCGCCGGCATTCTACGAGTATCCGATGGCCGACAAGGATCCGCTGCCGCGCTGGACGCATGGTCGCGTGACGTTGCTGGGCGATGCCGCGCACCCGATGTACCCGGTCGGATCCAATGGCGCGAGCCAGGCGATCCTGGACGCGCGTTCCCTGGCGGATCACCTCGTTGCGGCCGAGCACGGCTGTGCGGCGCTGGCCGCCTACGAAGCGCAGCGGCTGCCGACCACGGCCGAAATCGTGCGCAACAATCGCCAGGGCGGGCCGGAAGGGGTGATCGACGAGGTGGAGCGCCGGGCGCCGGACGGCTTCAGCGACATCGAGGACGTTCTAAGCCATGCCAGGCGCGAAGCCATCGTCAAGGGCTACGCGCAGCTTGCCGGATTTGCCAAAGAGCAGGTGAACAAGGCCGGGCGCGCGCGCAGCAGCAAAGCTGCGGGCGAGGTTGGCAGCGCCCGCACGTCGCGCAAGCCGCGTTAATCCCTTTAGGGCTTTTGCCGGGCATCGCCCGGCAGGCGGCGCATCGCCTTGTCTCACTGCCTATGGCCGTCGCGCCGTTGCCAGGTCCCCAAAGCGCCGCTGCATGCGTCGCCTCTCCCACGGCGCGCGGGCCAAAGGTGTTGACGCGCACGTTGGCGGCGGCGCCGACCAGGAGGGCGCGTCCGTCGAAAGCGAAACGGGCGGCCCCGATCAAGCCCGCTCCGGCCCGGGCGGCGGCGGCAGGAAGTTGACATCGTGCAGGGCGGCGAGCCGCGTCACCTCGGCCGGATCAGGCACCCCGTCGATCTTCTTGAAGAGTTCGAACAGCTTGCCGGTCGGCGACACCCAAAACAGGCACTTGATCGGCTGGTCGCTGTTATTGAACAGCCCGTGCATCACCTGCATGGGCAGGCGGATGAAGTCGCCGGCGGCGGCGGTTGCGGCCTTGCCGTCGAGAATGAGATCGAAGCGGCCCTCGAGCACGTAGATGAACTCGTCCTGGTTGGTGTGAATGTGCGGCGGCACGAAGGTCCCCGGCGGCAGCAGCGCGTGCCAGGAGAAGGCGGTTTCGGTCAGCGCCTTGGGCACGTAGGTCTGGCCGAGGATATTCCACGACAGATTGTTGATCCCCTTGCCGGTCTTGGTGACGCCTGCCGTCATTGCCTTCATCGCACGTTCTCCTGGCTCCGCAACTAGATCGAGAGATAGCGCTCAAGCGCAACCGCATCGGCGGCGAGTGCCGTTGAGCTGCCCTGCCACACCACCCGTCCTTTCTCCACAATGTGATGGCGGTCGCACAGACGCAACAGGGCATCGACATTCTTGTCGATGATAAGGATCGCCAATCCATCGCGCTTGAGCGCCGCGAGCCCGCCCCAAATTTCCTGGCGGATCAATGGCGCCAGGCCCTCGGTGGCCTCGTCGAGCAGCAACAACTTCGGATTGGTCATCAGCGCGCGGCCGATCGCCAGCATCTGCTGCTCGCCGCCGGAGATCTGGTCACCCTTGTGGCGGCGGCGCTCGGCCAAACGCGGCAGGAAGGCGTAAACGCGATCGAGTGTCCAGGTGGCGGCATGGCGACGGGCGGCGGTGGCGATCAGGTTTTCTTCGACCGTCAGGGTGGGAAAGATCTGCCGTCCTTCGGGCACCAGGCCGACCCCGGCCTGGGCGATGCGGTAGGGCGGTGCGCCCGCCAGCTCGCGGCCGTCGAGGCAAATGCTGCCGCCGCGCAGCGGCAACAAACCCATCACGGCTCGGACCATGGTGGTCTTGCCGACGCCATTGCGGCCGAGCAGGCTCACGACTTCGCCGCTGCCGACGGCGAGCTCGAGGCCGAACAACACCTGCGATTGACCGTATCCGGCTTCGAGCCCGGAGATCGTGAGCAGCGGCGCGATCATGGCGCCTCACCAAGATAGGCGGCACGCACCGCCCTGTTGGCGCGCACCGCCCGCGGCTTGCCGCTGGCGATGATGCGGCCCGCGACCAGCACCGAGATGCGGTCGGCCAACGCAAACACGGCCGCCATATCATGCTCGATGAGCAGCATGGTGTGGCGACGCTTGAGTGCTTTCAAGGTCGCCACCAGCGCCTGCGTCTCCTCGCTGCCGGCGCCGGCCATCGGCTCGTCCAGCAGCAACAGCTTGGGGGCCTGGGCGAGCGCGAGAGCGATCTCGAGCCGCCGCTTCTCGCCGTGCGACAGCACGCCGGCCAGCGTGTCGGCGCGCGCCGCGAGCCCGACGGTGGCGAGACATCGGCTGGCGATGCGATTGAGCGGCGCTTCGGCGTCGGCCGGCCGCCAGAAACGGAAACTCGAGCCGGAGCGTGCCTGCACGGCCAGCGCCACGTTTTCCAGCGCGGTGAAGCGCGCCAGCACCTGGGTGATCTGAAACGAGCGGGCCAAACCGAGTTGGGCACGCGCCGCCGTCGACAACTGCGTGACGTCGCGGCCGTCAAAGGTGATACGGCCGGCATCGGGGAGCAGCGCGCCACAGATCTGGTTGATGAGGGACGTCTTGCCGGCACCGTTGGGACCGATGATGGCGTGGGTTTCGCCGGCCAGCACCGTGAGATTGACGCCGTCGGCGACCGGCAAGGCGCCGAACGCCTTGTAGAGGTGTTCGAGGCGGAGCACGGTGCGCCTCATCGCCACCACCTGCGCGCGCCGGCGATCCTGGTGCCGCGGCCGGCCAACGGTGCCAGCCGCGCCAAGCGGCAGCCGCAGGCGATTTTCACGGCACCCCAGGCGGCGGCAACAGTGCGGGGGCCGGCGAACCGAAAGCGCGAACGCCAACGCCCAGCTAAACGGCCGGCGGAGGCCAAAAGCCCTCGGCCGGCCGCGGCAAGCACGCGCGTCGGTCGGCGCCGCGCCACCGCTGCCACCGGCGGCTGAGGCCGCTGCCGCCAGGCGTCGATGGCGCCGGCAATGCCGCCCTTGGCATAGAGCACTGTTGCCACCAGCAACGGCCCGAGCATGATCTTCCAATTGACCGTCACGCGCGACAGGGTCTCCTCCAGGACCAGGAAAGCGAGCGCGCCGAACATCGGGCCATAGCGTGTGCCGGTGCCGCCCAGCAATACCATCATGATCAGCTCGCCAGACCGTTGCCAATGCATGTAGGCCGGGCTCACGAACTCGGCCTGATTGCCGAGCAGGAAACCGGCGAGGCCGCCGATAGCACCGGCGATGACGTAGGCGGTGAGCCGGTAGCGATAGGGCGCAAACCCGATCGCCTCCATACGCGTGGCATTATCCATCAGGCCGCGCAGCACGCGACCAAAGCGGGAGGCAACGAGACGGCTGATGCCGAGATAGCTGGCGATCAACAGGGCGAGGCAGAGGTAAAAAAATACCGTCTCGTTCTTCAAGATGCGCGTGCCCAACACCAAGCTGCGGGTCGGCCAGCTGAGGCCATCATCGCCGCCGTAGGGCGCCAGCGACGTGGCGATAAAGTACGCCATCTGCCCGAACGCCAGCGTAATCATGATGAAGTAAACGCCCTGCGTGCGCACGGCGATGGCACCGGTGGCGAGCGCCAGCAGCGCCGAGGCGGCAAGTGCGGCCGGCAGCGCGGTCATCACGTCACCATGGCCATGGCTGGCGGCGATGCCGGCGGCATAGGCACCAACCCCAACGAAGGCCGCGTGCCCGAACGACACAAGTCCGCCGGCGCCAATCAGCAATTCCAGCGACAGCGCCGCGATGGCAAAGATCATCGCCCGCTCGCCGAGCAACAACAGATAGCCGCCGGCGGCGGCATGGCTGGCGGCCGGCAGCACGGCCAGCAACGCAAATAGCGCCGTCGCCATGCGCTGATCGAAGCTAAGCGCGCGATTGGCACGCGCTGGCGCATCGGGGATGGCGCGCGGCGCCTTGGCCATTAGCCGGGTCCCTTGGCAGCAAACAGGCCGGCGGGCCGCACCGCGAGCACCAGCGCCATCAACAGATAGATCGATATGGAGGCGAGCGCCGGCCCGATCAGCCGCGCGGTGGTGGGCAGCAGGAACAAGCGCAACAGGTCGGTCATGAACGAGCGCCCCAGGGTATCGATGACGCCGACCAGCAGCGCGGCAACGAAGGCGCCGCGGATCGAGCCGATGCCGCCGATCACGATCACGACGAACGCCAAGATCAGGATCTGGTCGCCCATGCCGGGTTCCACCGACAGGATCGGGGCCACCATCACCCCGGCAAAACCGGCCAACATGGCGCCGAAGCCGAATACAATGCGGAACAGGCGCTTGATGTCGACGCCGAGCGCCGACACCATGGTGGCGTTGCTGGCGCCGGCGCGCACCAGCATGCCGACCCGCGTCGACCCCACGAAATAGGCAAGGCCGAGCGCTACCATCAGACCGGCAGCGATGATGGCAAAGCGGTAGACGGGATAGCGCAGCCCGTCCGCCAGCGCGACCGAACCGGACAAGAGCGCCGGGATCGGCAGGGTGAGGGGTGCCGCCCCCCACAGCAGCTTTACGGCCTGATTGAGAAACATGATGATGCCGAACGTCGCCAGCACCTGCTCCAGGTGGTCGCGCTCGTAAAGTCGGCGCAAGACCACGGCTTCGAGCAGGAGGCCGAACAGCAATGATGCGAACAGCGCAAGCAAGACGGTGGCAAAGAAGCTGCCGGTGATGCCGTAGAACATCACCGCCAGGTAGGCACCGAGCATGTACTGCACGCCATGCGCCAGGTTGATGAAATTCATCACCCCGAACACCAAGGTCAACCCGGCAGCCACCAGGAACAACAGAACGCCCAATTGCACGCCATTAAAGAGCTGGACCACGAACAGCGAGATCGACATCGGTCAGGCTCTTGTCATGGCTCAGCGTCCGCCCGTCGAGGTCGCGGCTTGAGCGCGGCGGCGCCACAGGTCGCCTCAGTCCTGCCGCACGCTTCGGCGCGGGCCAGGCTTCGTGCCCGCCGCGGTGGTCCCTTTATTTTAGCGCACACTCGGCGGCATGGCTGTCGCCGGCGTTGGCAAGCACCTTTTCGACAATCTCGGTTTGGAACTTGCCATCGGCGCGTTTGGCGACCCGCACCAGATAGAAGTCCTGCACCGGAAAGCCGTTGTTGGCGAACTTGAAATTGCCGCGCGGCGACTTGAAATCCGCCTTCCTGAGCGCGGCGCGCAAAGCCTCCTTGTCGGCGAGCTTGCCGCCCACCGCCTTGACCGCGCTGCCGATCAGCTGCGCCGCGTCGTAGGCTTGCATGGCGTAGCTGCCGGGTACGTAGCCATACTCCTTCTCGAAGTCGGCGACGAAGCGCTTGTTCTCCGGGGTGTCGGTATTGGGCGCCCAGGTCATGCCGGAGAAGAAGCCGACCGCGGCGTCCTGCTGCGCCGGCAGGGTCGACTCATCAACCGTGAACACCGACAGGAAGGGGATCGCGTCCAGCCCGGCTTGGCGGTACTGCTTGACCAGGTTGACGCCCATGCCGCCCGGCATGAACACGAAAAAGGCGTCAGGCTTGGCAGCGGCGATCTTTGCCAGCTCGGCCGAGAAATCGAGTTGACCCAAGGGCGTATAGAGTTCATCGGCGATCTCACCGCTGAAGCGCTTCTTGAAGCCAGCGATCATGTCCTTGCCGGCCTGGTAGTTGGGCGCCAGCAGAAAAGCCCGCTTGAAGCCCTTGTCCTGGGCATACTTGCCGAGCACTTCCGGTGGCTGGTCGTTCTGATAGGAGGTGGCGAAGAAGAACGGGTTGCAGCCCTTGCCGGCGAGCGGCGATGGGCCGGCGTTGGGGCTGATCAGGAAGACATTGGCCTCCGTCACCGGCTTATGGATCGCCAGCAGGATATTGGAGAACACCGGCCCGACCACGAAATCGACCTTGTCGCGCTCCAGCAGCTGCTTGACCTTGTTGACGGCCACGTCGGGTTTCAGTTCATCATCCTGGATGATCACCTCAGTGGTGAGACCGCCAAGCTTGCCACCGGCGTGCTTGACGCCGAGATTGAAACCATCGCGCAGCTGTCCGCCCAACACCGCCTGCGGGCCGGAGAGCACCGCCATCACCCCGATCTTAAGATCCTGCGCCTGCGCCGGAGCGACCAGGAAAAGGCCGGCCGCCACCAGGCCGGCAGAAAGCCACTTTGTCATCATCACCCACCGTTACTCTCATCGATCGCCGGCCACGATGGTGCGCATCATGGCCGGCGGTGCCCGGAGGAGGACTTTAGGGGGGCGTCGCGGCGTCGGCAACGCCAAGGCGGGGCCACTCCAACCGAAAGCGATGCCGGGCAATGCGGCTGTTGGCCCCGGCGCGGTCGGCCAGGCGCCGGGCCATAGACCCGCGAGTTCCTTGCGTTCCCGCGGGCAACGGCACCCATTTAGGGGGAGGGACTTTGCGGCCTGTCGGGGGTCTCAGACCGGCCGTCGCGCCAAGTTTGAGCCAGCGCCTGGGTGCGGCCTGCGATCAACGCCCAATGGCCGCGGTCCCGGCGCCGGCCTGCTACGGCGACACCATGGTGCCGTCGCGCAGCTGCAAGAGGTCGAGAAATTCGCGCAACCGTTGCTCCTGATGGCCGACCAAATGCCAGGGTTCCGCCAACATCCCTTCGACCATGACCTTGGCTTGTTGCCAATCTCCGTGCAGACAGGCGTGCACGAACTCGTCGCGTGCACGCGTGCCGGCGCAGTGTCCGGAAATGATCTCGGCGATTACCGGTGCAAGGTCATAGACACTTTGCATGCGAGCCTCGTTGCTGCGGCAGCGCGCGCCCGCTGCGGACAACACGGAACGTTAAGTTGCGTTCCGCAACCGCGAAAACTCGTCGCTGCACCCGCGTTGGACCGCGCGGGAAGAGCCCAAATGAGCGTTACCCAAGCCAGGCCAAGGTCATAGTGGCAGGAGATCCATCGCCCGCTTTGGCTTGCCGACCTGGGCAAAGCTCGCAAGATGTCTGCTTAAAAAACAGGCGTAGCTGGCCCGCGCGGACCACAATCGGCGCGTCCCAAAGCAGAGAAAGCGAGCGCCGGTGCGGCGCTCGCCAGGGGCGAATTAGCGGCCCTCGTAGCTGATGGTCCAGATCACGCCCGATTTCGGGACAGTGTAGAACTGCGGCGTCATCTGGAAATCGGTGAATACCTCACCATAGTCGACCACGTACATGGTGCGGCCGTCATTGCTGAACACGACCTTGTTGGGCCGCTCCAGGCCACCGCGGTTCTCCGGCTTCTGATAGGCGTTGGGGCCTGGGTCGATATTCTGCGCAAACGTCGACCACTTGACGCCGGCCGGGTCGAGGAACTCGATGCGCAGCACCACCGGCCAGGTCGCCACCAGGCTCTCCGGGCCGGTGTCGAGAATGCCGTAGACGGCGCCGAACAAGTTATTGTCGGCACCGAAGTTGCGCACGCTCCACGAGATGCCATCGATCGGATTATTGGTATCCCATTCGAGCACCGGATTGATGTAGCCATTCGGGTTCAGGTTTGCAGCGATCAAGGGGACGCCGCGGACGCCGTCGACGTGGAACTGGAATCGATAGGGCACCGACTTCGGCACGAACGGCTTGTCGCCGATGTAGAGCTGCGGCATCGGCCGATCAACCGGGTTGCCGCGGTAGGCTTGCCAGCCGAAGCGCTTGTTGGTGACGAAGCCGAAGCCCTCCTTGTCCGGGAAGCCGGCATCCTGCCCCTTCTCCGTCACGATAAACAGCTTTTCGGGGGCATTGGCGATGCGCCGGTGACCCAGGTCGTTGGCACCGTTGTCGGTGACGGCGAGCGCGTTGGCAAACTTGCTGCCCGCCGGGCCGAAGGCGATGCCCGCCTGGTTGCGGAAGCCCATGGCGTAGACTTCCATCTTCTCGTGCGGGTAGATGCCGTCGGCTCCCTGGTCCGTCATTTTGACGCGCATCACCGAGCCGCCGCATGGCACCTGCTTTTTGATCATCATGCCGGGTTTGGCGGCGACGCCGACCGGCAGCAGGGCGCCTGTCAGGCGGCCGTCGGCGGAGCGCACGTTCAATCCGGTGTGCTCAATGTCGCGGCACACCGGGTCATGCGGCGTGGTGCCGTGGCCGTCTTGATGCTTGACCCAGAACGGGTCGTTGGGGATGTCGGTCCAGCCGTGATTGTCTGGATCGGCAAAGCCGCTGTTGCTCGGGAAGCCGAGGGCAAAATAGATGTACCCGTCCTTGCAGGTGATGCCGCCGTTGCGGTGGTCGCCGATGAACAGGTCTTTGATAATCAGTTTCGGCTGGGCGGTGGGGTTATCCATTTCCCAGATCTTTTCGCCGTACTCGGGAATGTAGGTTTTGCCGTTCTCGGCGCAGTAGCCGATCTCGTTCATCACCGTCGTGAACAGGCCCCTGCCGACTTCGCGCACCAGTTTGCCATCCTTGTCGAAGATCTTGACGTGCGGCGGGTCGAACTTGTCGGCTTCGGGGCTGCCGAGCAGAACGCCCGAGATCGCCACCCACAGGTTGCCGTCCTTGTCCACCGTTGCCGATGAGGGCGTATCGAGGCCGGATTGAAACACGCCCACTTTGTAGCCGGCAGGCACTTTGACCTTGCTCGGATCAGGCTTGACCGGCTGCCGTTTCACCCACTCTCCGGTGGCCGCCTTCTGGGCCATCGCCGTAGGCGCCAAGCAAACTGTCGCTGCAGCAGCGAGCACAATGCGCAGGAAGACTTTCACGGCTTTCCTCCTTGATTTAATTATCGATGTTCCCGCGATTTCCCCCAGTCCCTTGCGGCGTCGGTTCAATAGAGCGTCGATCCGACCCCAAATTGGCGTTGCCAGCAACGCCAACCCAACATATCCAGCATACCTCCTAAGCCGATCGCTGCGAAGTCATTACCAGCGCCAGCGCCAGTTAGTAGAGCGGAAAAGTTCGCACGTAGGCGATCACGTCGGCGATGTCGTCCGGCGACAAGGTGCCCTTGAAGGAGGGCATGTAGCCGCTCTTGCCGTAGGCTGGACCGCCCTCGGTGATGATGCTCGCGACATAACTGTCTTCGAGCAATTCCGTGTGACCCTTCTTGGTGAGCGCGCCGACGTGGGGCATGAAGTTCTTGCCGCCGCCGCGGCCATCGCTGCCGTGGCAACCCGAGCAGTAGCGCTGATACATGGGCTCGCCGCGCTTGGGATCGCCGGCCGACGCCGCCGTGACGGTCACCAATCCGACGGCGGTGCAGAGCCAGATGCGCCATCGACCATCGCTGTGTGCGCCGCGCATGCTTCCTTATTCTCCTCGACCGCATTGTCTTTGCAGGATCGGCTTCTGGTGGCGTCATCCGCCGCAATGCGCAACAGTGTACTCTTGCGGCAAAGCCCGTCAAAACTATGTCGGCGGATGGTCCGATGCCGATCGGCGCACAGCCGCGCGGGTGGCGACAGCACAACGCGGGGTGCGATCAAGCTCATCAGCGGGATTAAGCAAAGCGACCATCGGCTCGGGTGTGCGGTTGACGCGCGGCTTCGGCCTCGCACGCCTCGCAACCCATGCGGCGCTGCTGCCGCATGTCACGTCTGCGCTACGTGAGGGGCTCGAGGATCCGCATCGGCACTCAGGCAGCAGCGGCGGTACTGCTCGGGCCAAATCGTTCGTTGGCTTCGATGGAGAGCCGGCGACAGCGGTGCAATTAGAACGGCACAGTATACGCAAACCAAAGTGGGCGGGAGCGGCGGCACTACCAGGGGTTGGCAGTGGCAACGCTCGCACCGCGTTGAGGACCGCGCCGGGCGGTGCGGCAGGTCATTAGCCCCGGGGACGGCACCTTGCCGGCGAGGGCCGCAGCAGACGATGGAGCGCCATCGTGGCGGCATGGCACGGTTTTCAACCTTTTATAAAGGCTAATCGATCAAGATTGACCGTAGCATGGAGGCCGCAACCGTCGACGAAGGCTCGAAAAAAGCCAGCTTGACCGAGGCGATGGCGGCCTTCCAGCCTGGCCCATTTCCGTTTTAACGCCGGCGTTCTGGCGGCATGACGCTGCGCCAGATGAGCGCCGCGTGGGGGAGAGCGCATGAGCGCGTTGCTACAACTGTGGGGGCAACTTTGGCGGGCCCCAAGTTCGCTGTTGACCGGCCTGGCGCAGGCTACAATATGTAGTAGAGTTCCTGCGTATTAGGGCTAGCCATGGCACCCCGCTCCAATTGGAAGGGCTATCTCAAGCTCTCCCTCGTTTCGGCCTCGATCGCCATCTATCCGGCCACGTCGAGCTCAGAAAAAGTCCGCTTCAACACGTTGAACCGCGCAACGGGCCATCGCCTCAAACGCCAGATGGTCGACGCCGAGACCAACGAGGTCGTTGACAGCGAAGACCAGGTGAAAGGCTACGCCGTCGGCAAGGATCAATACGTAATCGTCGAGGATGACGAGCTGGCGAGCATCGCCATCGAGAGCACGCGCACGGTCGACATCGAGCGGTTCGTGCCGAAGGCCGGCATCGACGATCGCTACCGCGACACGCCATATTATCTGGCACCCGAGGACCAGGTAGGACAGGAGGCGTTCGCCGTCATTCGCGATGCCATGAAGAAAAAGAAGATGGTCGGCATCGCGCGCGTGGTCATGGCCCGGCGCGAGCGCATCATGATGCTGGAGCCGTTCGGCAAGGGATTGATGGGAACAACCTTGCTTTATCCCTATGAGATCCGCAGCGAGGAATCGGTATTTGAGGAAATCCCTGAACTGAAGTTGCCGGATCAGATGGTGGGGCTGGCTGAGGAGATCATCGACCGCATGACCGGCGAGTTCGAGCCGGAGCAGTTCGAGGATCGCTACGAAAACGCGATGATCGAGCTGATCCGCTCCAAGCAAGCCGGCCTGCCCGCCAAGGTCGAGAAGGCGCCCGCGCGCGATGCCAATGTCGTCAATCTGATGGATGCGCTGCGACGCAGCGTCGAAGCCGACCAGGGCGCCAAGCGCAAGGCCAAGCCCGCACCGGCCAAGCGCGCGGCGCCGCAGGCATCGCAGCCCTCGGCAGCGACCAAGCGTAAGGCCAAGGGCTGATGGCGGAGCGGCCCCCAGGCTCGGTGCGTCGGCGCATCGAGTTCGATGCCGAGACCTGGCACGCTCTGCATCAGCTGTCGCTCGACACTATGAAATCGGTCCAGGAACTCGCCGAGGAAGCGTTTCGCGACCTTTTGAAGAAGCACCACCGCCCCACGACGCTCAAGGACATGCTGCGCGACAGCGTGCGCCTGCAGCCCGCCAACGACGCGGCCACCCAGCGCCGACGCGTCAAGCGCAAGTGAGGCTAGCCCGCTTCAGCAAACCGGCTCGACCAACCTTGGGTGCCGCGCTTGATTGCTAAGCGCCACTAATGAGGGTGCCGATACCGCAGGCGATAAGCCTCGGTTGGAGGATCGGGCTGCCGCTGGGGTTGCTGAGGCCCGTACCTGGGCCTCGACTTGGGCCTTCGCTTGGGCCACGTCTTCGCCAAGCTGCAGCCGGCACGCGCCGGTGCCCGCGGAACCCGCAGCGACGCTCTACCGTTTCCAGCAGGGCGGCGTGTGCCGCGTCGGGATCCCTCTGTCGTGCCGCGCCAGCATTGTCCGCCCCAGGGCGACCCCCTAGGGGTTGCCGGCTTAGCGCGGAGGATCTGATGAGCGAAGCCAAGCAAAAGCAGCTCGACCGGGCGCTCGACATGACCTTTCCCGCCAGTGATCCGCCCGCCTCCCATGGCGCCACCGGCACCGAGCCGCCGCGGCGGCCGGCGGGCCGCGAGGCCCCCACCATCAGCCGGGATGCCATCAACAAGGCCGCCCGCCGTTCGCGGCGGCGCCGCGCAGACGAGCGTCATCGTGGCCTTGGCCGCGAGGGGGTCGAACCTACCGCGGATCAGGACACCAGCGACCCGCATGCGGGTCTCGGCCGTGAAGGCAAGGATTGATCCTCGCATCCCAACTGGCCGCCTCGCCCCCGGGGACATTGCTCGAATCAGTGGGGGCGTTTGCCGTTCGCAGGTGCGAGGCCGGCTGGCCGAATTGAACCAATTTCAGGGCCGGTCGGGGGCCTGTGCGGCGGCTGCCTCCCCCGAACGGGGGAGGTGCGGGCACTCCGCGGCGCAGCAACCCTGACTGTCACATAGGCTTTACACAACTGCGGTTAAACGCGGGCGCAATGACCGGCCGGGGCATCCTGCCTCGAGCCCATTCCGCAAAACCAGGTGAGGTTAACGGATGCGGACGACAATTTCAGGTCTCGCCGGTGCCGCCGTGCTGACGGCCGCGCTAGCGCTTGGTAGTACGATGAGCCGCGCCGCCGATATCGCCGGCGCCGGCGCGAGCTTCCCTTATCCTGTCTACACAAAATGGGCCGATGCCTATAAGAAAGAGACGGGCACCGGTCTCAACTACCAGTCGATTGGGTCGGGTGGCGGCATCAAGCAGATCAAGGCCAAGACCGTGACGTTCGGGGCGACCGACGCACCGCTGTCCGGCAAGGAGCTTGATGAAACCGGCCTTGCGCAGTTCCCCATGGTGATGGGCGGCATCGTCCCGGTGCTGAACGTCGAGGGGCTCAAGCCGGGTGAGCTGGTGCTCGATGGCCCGACCCTTGCCAAAATCTTCCTGGGCGAGATCAAGACCTGGAACGATCCCGCCATCGCCAAGCTCAACCCGAATGCCAAGCTGCCAAATCAGGCGATCGCCATCGTGCATCGGTCAGATGGATCGGGCACCACCTACAACTTTACCTACTATCTGTCGGACGTTAGTCCGGAGTGGAAGGACAAGGTTGGCACCAACAACGCGGTCGAGTGGCCCGGCGGTCTCGGTGCCAAGGGCAACGAAGGGGTCGCCAACAATGTCGCCCAGACCAAGGGCTCGATTGGCTATGTCGAGTTCGCCTACGCCAAACAGAACAAACTGGCCCACGCCAATATGGTCAATAAGGACGGCAAGGTCGTTGCCCCGAGCGCCGACAGCTTCCAGGCGGCCGCCGCCAACGCCGACTGGACCTCCAAGCCTGGTTACGGTGTCATTCTAGCCAATCAACCGGGCGCCACCTCGTGGCCGATGACGGCCGCCACCTGGATCCTCGTCTACAAGAAACCCCAGGACGCCGCGGCCACCGCCGAGGCCCTCAAGTTCTTCGATTGGTCCTACGCCAAAGGGGACAAGATGGCCGATGAGCTCGATTTTGTGGCGATGCCTGATAAGGTGGTCGATGACGTCAAGAAGATGTGGTCGGCCGAGATCAAGGACGCTGCCGGCAAATCGCTATTCATGGCTAGCAAACAGTGAAACCGAGCGCATGAGGAGGCGCCGACAGGCGCCTCTTTCCTATCGGACGCGAGCGGGGAGACTTGGACGCCGCCAGATCGGCGTCAAGGGGCTGGGAGGCGACGGTGGCCGAGATAGCTCTGCGGCAGGGAGCGGCTGAGGTGGCAGGGCCGCCGCGGTCCCAGGTTCTGGCGCGGATGCGCCTCGCCGACAAGGGCTTCCAATTCCTCACCCACGCCACCGCGCTGGCCGTGCTGGGGCTGCTCGGCGGCATCATCATCGCCCTCATGATCGGCGCCATGCCGGCGCTGCGCGCCTTTGGCCTCGGCTTCCTGACCACGCAAAAATGGAACCCGGTCACCGAACAGTTCGGCGCGCTGGCACCGATCTACGGCACAATCGTCACCTCCACCATCGCCATGGCCATCGCCGTGCCGGTCGGGCTGCTGGTGGCAATGTTCCTCACCGAACTGTGCCCGATGGGGCTGCGGCGTCCGATTGGCATTGCCGTTGAGCTGTTGGCCGGCATTCCCAGCATCATCTATGGCATCTGGGGTCTGTTTGTGTTTGCCCCGTTTCTGCAGACCTACGTGCAGCCGCTCTTGATCGATGCCTTCGGCCCGGTGCCGGTGCTCTCGGCGCTGTTCGCCGGCCCGCCCTACGGCATCGGCACGCTGACGGCCGGATTGATTCTGGCGATCATGGTGCTGCCGTTCATTACCTCAATCTCGCGCGACGTGTTCGAGACGGTACCGGCGGTGCTGAAGGAATCGGCCTACGGGCTCGGCTGTACCACCTGGGAAGTGTTCCGCAACGTCGTCCTGCCCTACACCCGCGTCGGCGTCATCGGCGGCGTGATGCTGGGCTTGGGGCGTGCCTTGGGTGAGACCATGGCGGTGACCTTTGTGATCGGCAACGCCCACAAGATCGCCCCGTCGATTTTGGCCCCCGGCACGACCATTTCGGCCACCATCGCCAACGAATTCACGGAAGCGGTGAGCGATCTTTATACCGCATCACTGATCGCCCTCGGTCTCATCCTGTTTGTGATCACCCTCATCGTGCTTGCGCTCGCCCGCTATATGCTGCTCCGGGTCGAGCGTCGGCTCGGAGCCTGAAGATGCGCGCCAAACTCTATCGCCGCCGGCAGCGCCGCAACGCGCTCGCGATGGGCCTCTCGCTCGGGGCCACCTTGTTCGGGCTCGGCTGGCTGGTGCTGATCCTTGGCGCGCTGCTGTGGCAGGGCTTCAGTGGCGTGTCGCTCAAGGTGTTCACGGAAATGACGCCACCGCCGGGCTCGGATGGCGGCCTGCTCAATCCGATCGTTGGCAGCCTGATCATGACCGGGCTGGCGGTGGCGGTTGGCACGCCGGTTGGCATTCTGGCCGGCACCTACATGGCAGAATACGGCCGTCATGCGCGGATCACCGCGGTGGTGCGCTTCATCAACGACATTCTGCTCAGCGCGCCGTCGATTATCGTCGGGCTCTTCATCTATGAGATGGTGGTGGCGAGGATGGGTCACTTCTCGGCGCTGGCAGGGGCACTGGCGCTGGCCGTGATCGTGGTCCCGGTGGTGATCCGCACCACCGAGGATATGCTGCTGCTGGTGCCCAACGCGCTGCGCGAGGCGGCGGCGGCGCTCGGCATGCCGCGCGCCTATATCATCCGCTTCGTCGCCTATCGTGCGGCCAAGGCGGGTATCGTCACCGGCATCCTGTTGGCCATTGCCCGCATCAGCGGCGAAACGGCGCCGTTGCTGTTCACGGCCCTCAACAACCAGTTCTGGAGCACTAATCTCAATGCTCCGATGTCCAGCCTACCAGCCGTCATTTTCCAGTTTGCGCTGAGCCCCTATGCCGACTGGCAAAAGCTTGCCTGGACCGGCGCCCTGATCATAACCCTTGCGGTCCTGCTGCTGAGCATCGTTGCCCGCGCGGTAACAGCATCGAGAAAGCCATCATGAATGTTGCCATGGTAAATACACCCCACGTCGGACGCGCGAGCGCCACTCAGTCCCAGCTCCGCGACCGGATCTCGATCCGCAAGCTCAATTTCTATTACGGCGCCAGCCACGCGCTCAAAGCGATCAACCTGTCGCTGTTTGACAGCAAGGTCACGGCCTTCATTGGGCCATCGGGCTGCGGCAAGTCCACCCTGCTGCGGGTTTTGAACCGCATGTACGACCTTTATCCCAATCAGCGGGCCGAAGGCGAGGTTGTGTTCGATGGCGAAAACATCCTGTCTCCAAAGCAAGACCTCAATCTTCTGCGCGCGCGCATCGGCATGGTGTTCCAGAAGCCGACACCCTTCCCGATGACCATCTACGAAAACATCGCGTTCGGCATTCGCCTCTACGAGCGGCTGTCGAAGTCGGAAGTTGACGGCCGCGTCGAGGAATCGCTCAAGCGCGCCGGGTTGTGGAACGAGGTAAAGGACAAGTTGCAGGCCAACGGTCTCAGCCTTTCCGGCGGCCAGCAACAGCGGCTTTGCATCGCCCGCACCGTTGCCGTGCGCCCCGAGGTGATCCTGCTCGATGAGCCCTGCTCGGCCCTCGACCCGATTTCGACGGCCAAGATCGAGGAATTGATCGAAGAGCTCAAAGCCGACTACACCATCGTCATTGTTACGCATAACATGCAGCAGGCTGCCCGCGTTTCGGAGTTTACGGCGTTCATGTACCTGGGCGAGCTGATTGAGTTCGGGGACACGCAGAAGATCTTCACCACGCCCAACGACACGCGAACGCAGGACTATATCACCGGCCGCTTCGGCTGAGCCGGCGAGGATAACAAGGGCCGCCAATGAACGAGCACACCGTCAAGTCATTCGACCAGGAGCTGCAGCTGCTCGACAAAAAGGTCGCGCAGATGGGCGGTCTCGCCGAGCGGCTGTTGGGACACGCCTTCGATGCGCTCGAGCGGCGCGATCCGAAGCTGGCCGAAAACACGGTGGCGAGCGATCGCGCCGTCGATCAGCTGGAACGGGAACTGCAGGAGCAGACGATCCTGATGATCGCCCGGCGCCAGCCGATGGCCAATGACTTGCGCCACATCATGACCGTGCTCAAGATCGCCGGCGACCTGGAGCGGATCGGCGACCTGGCCAAGAATATCGCCAAGCGGGCATTGGCGGTGTCCGGCGAGAGCCACCCCAAGCCGCTGATGACCGGCCTCAAGCATATGGTGGAGCTGGCGCTGCGTCAGCTCAAGGACGTGCTCGATGCCTATGCGGAACTCGACGCCGACAAGGCGCTCGGGGTCTGGCGGCAGGACGAACGCATCGATGCCATGTACAATTCGATCTTTCGCGAGCTTCTCACCTATATGATGGAGGACCCGCGCAACATCGGCCTTTGTACGCACCTCTTGTTCGGTGCCAAGAACATCGAGCGGGTTGGGGATCACACCACCAACATCGCCGAGAACGTGTATTACCTGGTGCATGGCACAACGCTTACCGACGACCGGCCCAAAGGCGATGACACCAGTTCAACCCTCATTCGCAAGGAGTAGCAGCTGATGCCGGGCGGCATCGATATGTCTCCCCGCGTCCTCGTGGTCGAGGACGATGCTGCCATTGCCGAGCTGCTTCGCTACAATCTCGAAGCAGAGGGATACCTTTCCACGGTGGTGATGAGCGGTGAGGAGGCGGAGCTGCAGGTCGCCGAGGACCACTTCGACCTCGCCATCGTCGATTGGATGCTTCCCGGTCTATCCGGCATCGAGCTGTGCCGACGCCTGCGCCGACGCGAGGACACGCGCAGCGTGCCGATCTTGATGCTGACGGCCCGCGGCGAGGAGGACGATCGGGTGCGGGGGCTGGGCATTGGCGCCGACGATTACGTGGTGAAGCCGTTCTCGCTGCCGGAGTTGCTGGCGCGGGTCAAGGCGCTGCTGCGGCGCGCCTCGCCCAATCGTGTCGCCGACGCGCTGCAGGGCGGCGATATCGTGCTCGACCGACTGGCGCATCGCGTGACCCGCGGTGGCCGGGAGGTCCGCCTCGGTCCAACCGAGTACAAGTTGCTCGCCTACTTTATGGAGAACGCCGGTCGCGTGCTGTCGCGCCAGCAGCTGCTCGATGGGGTTTGGGGGCGGGATGCGTTCATCGATGGGCGCACGGTCGATGTCCACGTTGGTCGGTTGCGCAAGGCCCTGATGCAGTATGGGGAGGCCGATCCCGTGCGCACGGTGCGCGGCGCTGGATACGCCTTTGGCGCCGATAGCCGCAGCGTACAGTCGGTCGCATCTGCCAAACCCCTGGTGTAGTGGCCGCCTTGCCGCGCGTGGCCTGCGGCGCTGGAAGTGACCACTGATCAATTTTCCTGGAGCACCCGCGTCGTCGTGCAACCTATGGCTGCGCCAGGCGTTGTTGCGGCAGTCACAGGAGGCCCAGGCCATGCGCGCTGCTCGCTTGATCGGTGTTACACTCCTTGTCGCTGCGGCATTGCCGGCCTCGGCGCAGGAACTGGCAGAAATCGGCAACCTCACCTGCAGTCTCGCCGAACAGAGCGCCGCGCCGGACAGCGAAGTCGGCACCGGGCAGGCCCGCGACCTGTTGTGCACGTTCAAGCCGGCAACGCGCGGTGCCGAGGAGACCTACACCGGCACCATGCAAAGCGCCGGCGACGACCGCCCCTTCGACCGGGGTGTGTTGATGTGGACGGTGAAAGGGCCGGCGGCGACGGCAATTCAGCCGGGCCTGTTGCAGCAAGCTTTTGCCGTCGACGCCGGCGCAGCCGCCAACCAGGCCGCGCCGCTGATCGGCGAGAAGTCGCCGATCATGCTGCAGGCGGTGAAGAAGGAAATGCAGCAAACCCCCGGTGGCGAATCGGCCAAACCAACCACCGTCATCATTTCCATTGTTCTCAAGTTGAAGACCAGTCCCGCCTGAGGCTGGCCTGGCGATCATTGACAGCAAGGGTGCGGCTGCCGGCTAGTGCGCGGGGCGTTTGGCCTTGGCCGGCGGCGCCGGTGCCGCATCGTCCTCCGCCCAGGTCAGGCCCTTATAGTTGAAGCCCTCCTCGATCGTGGGCTTGACGATGTTAAAGTAGGGGGAGAGATCGAAGTCCGCCGGCGCGTACAGGCTGTGATGGCGGATGTGCAGGATTTCGCCGCGCTGAAAGCGGCTGACGCCGCGGTTGGCACTTTCGCGGCGCTCAACGCGCGGCAGGATCGGATAGCGCACCCGGCCAAAGGCTTCCGCGATCAGGGTTGAGCAAATGGCGCGCGTCGGCTCGCCCGAACCCAACGCAATCATGCGCCGACGCCAGCGGGTGGGGATTGGCGGCTCGGGCAACAGGTAGCGCAGCAGATCGAAGATGTTGCGCATGTCGTACTGGGTGCCGAGCCGCGACACCATGTAGGCCAGAACGTTTTCGCGATCGGCGTCGGTGAGCCCGATCGGGCGGCAGATACGGGTGTGAAAGCGATCGTACTTGGAGAGCGGCGCGGAGATGCAGCCGTCGCCGAGATTGACCTCGATCAGCGTATGCGGCTCCTCGCCGGCGCTTGGCAGCTCGAACCAGTCACCGACATAAATGGCGGCGTGCGACCAGGTGGACTGCGTCAGATACTTGATGGCAGTGGACAGCTTGCTGCCGCCGGCGACCAACAGCACGTCGGCTGGACGCAGCACCCGCCGCAGCGCGGTCGGGTTGGAGGGCACGAACGGTTCCTGGCCGGGAAGCTCGCGGCGCAGCCGTTCGCCGAGCCTGCGGCCGAACCAGTCCAGGAAGGAATCGAACGCGGTCATGGCTCAGTTATCGCACACGCGCACGCGGCATCGCAGTGCGGCCGATTGGGCAAGGTGCAGAACGCGGTGCGCCGGTCGCCGGCAAGGGTGGCGCACGCAACCGATGCGGTGGCGGCGCCACCCGGTGGGCGCCGCCGGCTAAAGCCATGCTCGCAGACGGCGCGCGGGACGGGCAGGTTCATCCCATGTCCGCCTCCTCCTCGCTTGACACTCGCCGCCGGCGGCCTGGTGCTGTGCCCAAGCGGGTCTCGGCGCATGGCCGGCGGCAAGGCTGAGGGATTGCCCCACG
>Ga0126384_10000400_pt1 | contig 23503 bp, 19 predicted proteins | sample PanSoiMetPlot_36_FD_92543 | JGI IMG/M metagenome (GOLD analysis project Ga0126384, IMG submission 92543) | Tropical forest soil microbial communities from Panama - MetaG Plot_36 | ecosystem: Environmental > Terrestrial > Soil > Tropical forest > Bulk soil | place: Panama | collected 2016-02-17 | reverse complement strand
GAGCACCTGCGGCACCGGCGGCATGTTCTGGCGTTCCTCGTCGCTGAAATCGGTGAAGCCGAGGCGGGCGCGCGAGTTGAAGATCGAGTGCTCGGCGACGAGCGTGTCGAGGCGGCGCTTCGTCTCCTCGGGCAGCGCGTCATAGGCGGCGCGCTCGTCGGCGAACTCGGTGTGGCCGCCGATCGGCGGGATGGCGCGGGCGTAGAGCAGCGAGGCCAGCGCCGGCCGGCGCTTGAACGAGCTGTCGGTGTGCCACAGCCGGTTGCCCAATTGAAACATGCGCTGCCGGCTGTCCTTCTCCCACACCGTATCGTCGTGCGCGAGATTGGAAACGTCGGACAGCTCCGGGCGCAGGCGCAGCTGGGCGTCCTTGCGGTGCAGCGCGATCGTGGTCTCGAGCGGTCCGAAGTATCGGGCGAAATCGAGATGCTGGTCCTGCGACAGATGCTGATCGGGGAAGATCAGCACCGCATAGCTCGCGAACGCCTCCTTGATCGCCTCGAGATCGGCCGGCGCGAGCGGCTTCGACAAGTCGACATCGCCGATCTCGGCCGCGAAGCTCGGCGTGACCGGGCAGACGGTGATGGCCATTGCGCGTTGCCTTGGGTCGTTGCCTTGGGGTCGTTGCCTCCGGCGCGATGATACGTCGCCGCGGCCGGCGCGCGCAACCGGCGTTGACTTTCCTGCCGCCCGTCCAAATACTAGATCACGATCCGATAGCATCGGATCATGATCTGGATTCGATACTTGGTCGCATTTTCTACGGCGAACCGGTGTCCACTTCGCCGGAAAATGCTCCAGGCACCACTCAGAAAAGCGCAAAAACCGAACGCAAGTGCGGTGCAGCCAGGGAGGAGGACGCCATGACGACCTCACGCCGGTCGCTTCTGAAGAATTCCGCCGCCACCATCGCAGCCTTGGGCACACTGGGCCTCTCCGGACGGGTCGCGCGCGCGCAGGCCGAGAGCGTCCGGATCGGCGTCGTCTACGACCTGTCGGGTCCGTTCGCGGCGGGCGGCTCGGTCGCGTCGTCGATCGGCGCCCAGATCGCGATCGATCTCGTCAACGAACGCGGCGGCGTCGGCGGCAAGTACAAGGTCGTGCCGGTCAACGCCGACTGCCAGAGCAAGGTCGACGTCGCGATCAACGAGGTCGAGCGGCTGATCAGCCAGGAGAAGCTCGATATCGTCACCGGCGTCTATTCCAGCGCGCACGCGGTGCCGCTCGCCGCCAAGCTCGAGGCGCAGAAGAAGATCCTGTGGATCACCACCGCGGTCGCGACCGCGGTGTTCAAGGACAAGAACCTGCAATACGTCTTCCGCGGCCAGATCCATTCCGACCAGTACGGCCAGGCCTTCGCGGCCTTCATCGCCGACAACGCCAAGGCCAAGCTCGGCGCCGAGCCGGACAAGATCAAGGTCGCGATCATCCACGAGGACGGGCCCTACGGGGTCGGCGTCGCCGATGCGACCGACCGCTTCGGCAAGGAGAAGGGCCTGCAGGTGGTGCTGCACGAGGGCTATACGGCGACCGCGCCGGACCTCTCCTCGCTCGTCACCAAGCTCAAGCGCGCCGGCGCCGACGTCATCTCGCACGTCGGCTACAACCCCGACATCACGCTCTTTCTGCGCCAGGCGCGCGAGAGCGGCCTGCGGTTCAAGATGCTGGTCGGCAACGGCGCCGGCTACAGCCAGCTCGACAAGCTGCGCGCGACCTTCGGCAAGGACATCGACAACTTCTGCAACATCGATCCGGTGCCGGCGCAGCTCATCAATCCGGCCTCGCTCGCGCCGGGCATCGGCGACCTGACCAAGATCATGGTCGAGCGCTACACCGCCAAGACCAAGGCGACCGACGTGCCGCCGCACTGCTCGATGGGCTTCAATCAGACCTGGGTGCTGCTCAACAACGTGCTGCCGGTCGCCAAGGAGAAATACGGCGGCTTCGACGCGGAGGCGGTGCGCAAGGCGGCGCTCGATGTCGACATTCGGCCCGGCGGCACGATCCAGGGCTACGGCGTGAAGTTCTACCGGCCCGGCACCCAGCTCTCGGGACAGAACGAGCGCTCGACGCCGGTCGTCATGCAGGATGCGGGCGAACACATCTCGGTGGTGTGGCCGACCAACATCAAGACCCAGGAGCCGGTGCTGCCGCTGCCGACGTCGTCGGTCTACGCCATGCGCTGAACATGCTCGCGGTCGAAGGGCTGTCCAAGCGGTTCGGCGGCTTCCTGGCGGTCAACCAGGTCTCGTTCGCGGCCCGCGAAGGCGAGATCGTGGGCCTGATCGGGCCGAACGGATCGGGCAAGAGCACGACGTTCAACCTGATCGCCGGCGCGCTGCGGCCGAGCGCGGGATCGATCCGCTTCGAAGGCGACGAGATCGGCAGCCTGGCGGCGCACACGATCTGCCGGCGCGGCATCGCCCGCACGTTCCAGATCCCGCGGCCGTTCCGCAAGCTGTCGCTGGTCGAGAACGTGGCGCTCGCCGCCCATTACGGCGCGGGCGATGCCATCTCGCGCGCCGAGGCGACCCGGCGGGCCGAGGAGGCGCTCGGCCTGGTCGGGCTGCCGGCCGGCGCGGCGGCGACCACCGACGGGCTCGGCGCGGCGGCGCTCAAGAAGCTCGAGCTCGCCCGCGCGCTCGCCACCAGGCCGCGGCTGCTGCTCGCCGACGAAAGCCTCGGCGGGCTGGACGCGACCGAGATGGAGCGCGCCGCCGACCTGTTGGAGACGATCCGCAGCCGCATGGGCATCACCATCATCTGGGTCGAGCACATCATGGGCGTGCTGATGCGGATCGTCGATCGCGTCATCGTGCTCGACCACGGCGAGAAGATTTTCGAGGGCGCACCCGCGCAGGCGGCGGCCGATCCGCGCGTCACCGAAGTCTATCTCGGGGCGCGCGCGTGAGCGCGCGGCTCGCGCTCGACGCCGTCTCCGCCGGCTACGGCTCGTTCCGCGCCCTGTTCGACGTGTCGCTCGAGGTCGCGCAAGGCCAGGCGGTGGGCGTGATCGGCCCGAACGGCGCCGGCAAGACCACGCTGATGCGGGTCATCTCCGGGCTCCTGCCGCTGCGCGGCGGCGCCATGACGCTCGACGGCCGCGCGGTGGGCGGCCTCGCGGCCCACCGCATGGTCGAGCAGGGCATCGCGCATGTCCCGGAAAACCGCCGGCTGTTTCCGCGGCTCACCGTCGAGGACAACCTGCGCATCGGCGCCTTCATCCCGCAGGCACGGAAGCACTTCGCCGGGCAGCTCGCCCGGGTCTATGAGCTGTTTCCGCGCCTCAAGGAGCGGCGCGACCAGGCGGCCGGTACGCTGTCGGGCGGCGAGCAGCAGATGTGCGCGATCGGCCGCGCGCTGATGTCGCGGCCGAAGATCCTGCTGATGGACGAACCGTCCGCCGGCCTTGCGCCGCTGGTGGTCGCGCAGGTGTTCGAGCTGGTCCGCCGCATCCGCGCCGAGGGGCTCACCGTGCTGATCGTCGAGCAGAACGTGCAGCAGGTGCTCGACGTGGTCGACCGCGCCTACCTGCTGGAGGTCGGCAGCATCCGGCTCGCCGGCAGCGCGGCCGAGCTCAAGGGCAACGACTTCATCCGCAAGTCGTACATGGGGCTGTAAGGCAGGGGTTGCGGGGCTGGGCTGACGGGATGGACATCTATCTTCTCGAGGCGGTCATCAACGGCATCCTGCTCGGCGGCGTGCTGGCGCTGCTCGCGCTCGGGCTCAACCTGATCTTCGGCGTGATCGACGTGGTGTGGATCGCCTATGCGGACCTCGTGATGTGCGGCATGTACGTGATCTTCTGGCTCTACGCCGATCTCGGCTGGCCGCTGCCGCTCGCCTGCCTCGCCGCGATCATCGGCGTCGCCGCGCTCGGCGTGCTGGTGCATCTCCTGATCATCGCGCCGATCCTCGGCTCGGCGCCGATCAACCAGCTGCTCGCCACCGGCGGCCTCCTGTTCTTCCTGCAGAACTTCGCGACCCTGCTGTTCGGCACCGATTTCCGCAACATCGGCGTGCGTCTGCCGATCATCGAGGTCGGCGACATCTATGTCAGCTCGGCGCGGCTGCTCGCCTTCGCAATGGCGCTCGTCGGCGCGGTCGCGCTCTGGCTCTTCCTGCGGCGCACCTATATCGGCACCGCAATCCGCGCGATCGCGCAGGACCGCGACATCGTCGGCCTGATGGGGGTCGACCAGCGCCATGTCTATCTCGTCACCTCGGCGATCGGCGGCGCGCTCGCCGGCCTTGCCGCCTGCCTGCTGGCGCTGCAGTACGACGTGCATCCGTTCGTCGGCAACACGTTCGGGCCGCTCATCTTCATGATCTGCGTGCTCGGCGGACTCGGCGACATGATCGGCGGATTCGTCGCCGCCTTCATCATCAGCCAGATCATCTCGATCGGCGGCTACTACGCCAGCACGGAGCTCTCCTACGTGCTCGCCTTCACGCTGTTCATCGTGCTGATGTTCATCCGTCCGCGCGGGATCCTGGTGCGATGAGCGCGCGCGCCTCGACGCTGCTGGTCGGCGCGGTCCTGCTGGTGGCCGCCCCGCTGGTCGCGCCGCCCTATTTCATGCACCTGATCATCCAGGTGCTGCTGTGGGGCTTCGTCTACACCGCGTGGTCGGTGATGGGCCGGTTCGGGCTCGTCTCGCTCGGCCACGGCGCGTTCCTGGGGATCGGCGCCTACGTGCCGGCGCTGCTGTGGAACTATTACGCCGTCACGCCGTGGCTCGGCATTCCGCTGAGCGTGGTCCTTTCAATGCTGCTCGGCCTCGTCATCGGCTATCCGTGCTTCCGCCTCCGCGTGGTCGGGCACTATTTCGCGCTGGTGACGCTCGCGCTCGGGCAGGTGGTGATGCTCACGATCGTGGCGGCGCGCGACGTCACCGGCGGGTCGCTCGGCTTCACGCCCAACAATGTCGGGTATTCCTGGTACGCGTTCCAGTTTCCCGAGAAGACGCACTTCTACGTCGTCGCGCTGGTGCTGTGGGTCGGCGGGCTCGCGGTCTGGCGCGCGATCGATCGTGGCGTCGGCCGCGAGGCGCTCGATGCGATCTCGGAGGACGAGGAGGCGGCGGCCGCGATCGGCATCGACGTCATGCGCGAGAAGCTGCGCGTCACCGTGATCAGCGCGGCGCTGACCGCGCTCGGTGGTGCGGTCTACGGCCAATACATAATGTACATCAATCCCGAGACGCTGTCGGGCATCGCGGTGTCGCTGCAGATCGTGTTCGCCGCCATCGTCGGCGGCATGTATGCGCTGCTCGGACCGACCGTCGGCGCGCTGCTGACGCTGTCGCTGAACGAGGGCTTGCGCGTCGGCTTTGGCACCAGCTTCATCGGTGCCGCCAACACGATCTACGGCGTCCTGCTCATTTTGTGCATCATCTTCATGCCGCGCGGAATCGTCGGAATGGTGCGGGGGGCGACGACGCGCCGGGCGCGCACCAAGACGGCGCCGGCGGAGTAGGTCGCTGATTCCTGACCGTCGTTGCGACCGGCTAGTTCCGTCCCAATGAAGCGGCTGGGTCCGGGACCGGGCGGGGGGCCAAGCCAGGGGCAAGCTCGTGCTGCGGGACGTTGAGGGCCGGCGGCTGCTTGTGCCAGGCATACCCGCGCCGTCCCTTCTCGTAGGCATAATCGAACAGCGCCTTCATATACTCGGGATCGAAAACGTCACGTTTCTTCTTGACGAAATCAGTCTCGATGAAGGCCAGGTTGTAGTCGACGTTGTCGCGCTTCGACGTCTCATAGAGCCGTAAGATGTCATTGTAGCCGAGATAATGGATCATCGTGTCGATTGCGCGCCCGGTGATCGTCAGGAAGTCGCGGTTGACCGACGCCCAGTTCGGGTCCAGCCGACCGTTGCGGATGATGTAGGCATTGCGCGTGCGGGCGAACCGTCCGGTCTGCAGGTTCATCCGCAGCCCAAGATCGACGGGATAAAGAAACATCTGCGCCACCACGCCGGCGTCGACATTCATTTCCTGATAGTGCTGTCGGTTCGCCTCGACATTGATCATGACGGGTGGGAAGACGCCGGGTATCGACGCCGAGGCAAGGATGATCTTGCGCACCAGTTCGAGCGAGTCGGGGTGTCCGCTGGCCGCAATCGGGCCGATGTTCCAGAGGATCGGACGCTGCTGATCGAGGCTGGCTGTCGCGATCATCAGCAGGCGGCCCTTGTCGTATGCGGCCGCGATGTCGGCCAGCATCTGCTTGTCGACGTAACGCGAAATGAGCTCGTAGAGCGGCGTCGTATCGGAAATGGCGTCGCCGAAGACGACCCCGTAGAGGCCGTTCAACGCACGCATCGTGCGAATATCCTTGTCGCTGATCGTCGTGTAGATCTGGCGCAGACGCTCGATGTACGGCCCGCCCAGGAACACGAATGGCGCGATCATCGAGCCGGTGCTGACCCCGGTCACCAGCTTGAACGTCGGCAGGGTGCCGGCATCGGACCAGCCGCAAATGAGTCCCGCCCCAAAGGCGCCGTCACCGCCACCGCCGGAGACCGACAGATAATTTGTCGGCGGCAGGCGTCCGTCCAATCCAGCGATGATCCGTTCCCGCTCCAGCGAGTCCTGCCATTCGCTGACCAGCGCCGCTCCTCGCGTATCGATCCAGGCCCAATAGCGGGCATTCACGATGCCGAGCACCGTTATCTGATCCGCCAACTCCGCCGGGACCGGGGCTTCGTTGGCGGCTCGCAGTCCGGCGCGGTTTGCGGCTGCGCCATACGCCAAAACGGCGCAGGCCACCAACAGAAGAGGCAAAAGCCAGCGGCGAAACCGCTTGGTGCCGGGCTGACCAGTCTTGGTTAGCGCGCGAGACGTCATGTCCGAATCCCCCCAACGGACCGAGTTCCGCATCCGATATAGGCGGAACGAATGCGTCATTGCGCTGGATCAAATGCGCCGCTGGGCCGGCTGGCGTCACCCTGCTGGGCATCACGTCCAACACGCCACATCGGATTACCGGCGCGTTTTGGTGTCCGCTCAACGAGTGCCCGCGCGTCGGCTTCGGCACCATCGCCGCCAACACGATCTATGGCGTCTTGCGCATCCTGTGCAGCATCTTCATGCCCGCGCGGGATCGTCGGGGGTGCCGGGTGACGACGCGCCGCCCACGCACCGAAACTGCGCCGGCGGAGGAGGTCGCAGCCTCAAGCTATCAGGGCTTTCGGGTTTTGACCCAAGCAGGCGGCATAGCCGCAACATTGGCCTATCAAAGTAGGTAGCATATACGGCCACCGCGTTTGGGTTACCTGCAAATGAAGACGGGTAAATGAGTGTCCGCGATCCGGAAGTTCGACGGTTGATCGGGGGCGACGTCGGATTTCGCGGCGCCCCGGAGATGATAGGCGACAAAATCCGACCGGCGCGACGTGCGATCGGCGGACTGCGAATTACTGCGGACGAGGTGGCGGTGGCGCCGACTCATTCAGGGGAGCTTGTTGGCGTGCTGGCCCATTGCCAAAATGTTCGTATTGCGGCCGATGATAATCCTCCAAGTGCTCGTGTGAGCCACGATGGTGGTGCTCGTATTCAAAATGTCGACAACCACCGTCAGTGCAGGGCTCGTGAAAATCGCTGTGGTGGCTGCCGTGGCGGGCGTAGGCCAAGGAGCAAGAGCCGCCCAAGATCGCAGCGGCAAACATCAGAAGCGTCCAACGCGACATGACGTATCTCCCGCAGAAGAGGAAACCTGTGCCGGATTATCAGGAAAGGAGGTTAGGGCAGTCCTAAGAACGATTCAAAACAACGATGGACAAGAATGATTCAAAACAACGAGGGAATAGGGCGCTCGTGACATTCTTATCGCCTGACGTATGACATGTTTGTCATTAGGTATTTCCTGCTAGTAATCCATTATGGTTTGCGGTGGCATCCGCTACGTCAGACTATCTTTCGCGATCGACGTGTATGTTAGAGCGCGTCGTTGGAGACTGCTGGAACAACAGTTCTCACTTGACGTTGCGTAAGCGTGCCACGCATCTCCTGGATATCTCGTTCGCTTGCCCCTGCGGTCGCCTTGGCGCTTGCGTTAATGGCGCTAACCGCGTCAGCCACCAATACATCAACATTTTTGATCAGCAGCACAAAGCTGGCTGATAAGCTGAATGACCGTCTGCGCGCCAAAAAGCTGGACTATCGCGCGGTCGAGATCGATTGCGCGGTTACTCACGTGGGAGCGCAATGCCGATATGATATCGGAGGCGTGGTCGTTCTTACGACTGTCGCGGCTGCGCCTGGAGGTCTGATCTGGAACGTCGTGGCGGCGTACGAAGTTCGCAAGGCGAACACGGCTCACGGGCGCTCAGCCGCACAGCGCGCCGCGATCGCCATCTACACGGTGCTGATGGAGGTGCTTTCGCCCGCATCGGGCCTCAAGGATCGTTCGGTCGCACTGGCAAACCTAATTTCGAATTTTTCAACTTCCAAACAAGGCGCCGTTGTAGAGCTGGATGGCGTCGAGTATCAGATGATCGCTGCGAGCGCCACTGAAGTATGGCTGATTGCCAGCCCGACGAAAGATCGGCGCTAGCGGTACGCAATAGCCGAGCTAAAAGGTCGGTCGTGCAGTAAGTACGAGTCCGTGCAAAAGGGTGGCCGAGCGCGCGGATAAAACCGACGCTCAGGGATAAAAACCTGGGCACCCAAGGAACCGTTAGGCACATGCGATGTTACTAACGGGACCGGCAATACGCGACTTCGCGGGGGCGACAGTGTCAGCTTTTCGACATTCGCGGCTTCACTCAGGCCTGAACATCAGATCATCGCGGATAGCCAATCGCTATCGATCCCACGCGAGAAAATGCGTGGAGCTGGCATGTCAGATGGAAAGAGCAAACGTGCGCGCCCAGTACCTTCGCCTCGCCATACACTATCTCGGTTTGGCGGAAGCTGAGGAAGCGCGCATGACAGAGGCTGAGCTGTCGAGCGCTCTGCACTAGCGCATATTCTGGCCAGACGGGGCGCACCGGTTCGCCGATAAGAATATGCGCCAAACAAACGAATCTAGAGCACGTTTTGATTCCGCAGGACCGAGATCGATTAAAAACAGCCTAAGCCTGTGCAAGCGCCGCTTCTTGAAAGCAGCCCTTCGGCCACGGCAAGCCGTAGTGCTCCCGCAGGGTGGTCCCGGCGTAAGCCGTGCGAAAGAGCCCCCGCCGCTGCAGCAGCGGCACCACTTCGACGCTGAACGTGTCCAGCATCGATGGCAGCAGCGGCGGCATGATATTGAAGCCGTCGGCGGCGCCGTCCGCGAACCAGTCCTCGATCAGGTCCGCGACCTGCTCGGGCGTTCCGGCAAACGTGAAATGACCGCGGGCGCCGGCAAGCGTCCCCAATAGCTGGCGCAGGGTCGGCCGTTCCCGGCGGACCAGACTCAGGATCACTTCGGTCCGGCTGCGGGCGGCTTCGACCGTCGAGGGCGGGGGAAAATCCTCCGGCGCCAGCGGACGGTCCAGCGGCAGATGCGAAAAATCATGACCGCCGAATCGGCCGGACAGCCGCTTGCGGCCCACCTCCGGGTCGGAAAGGTCGTCGGTCTCGCGCGCCAGGCGCCGCGCCTCGCCCTCGGTGGAGCCGATCATTGGGCTGAGCCCCGGAAGTATCAGCACTTGCTCGGGCGGCCGGCCCTCGGCCGCGATCAATGATTTCAGGTCGGCATAGAATGCCTGCGCGGTTGCCTTTTCCAGATGCGCGGTGAACACCGCCTCGGCATGGCGCGCGGCGAAATGACGGCCCGTATCGGATGAGCCTGCCTGCACGAATACCGGCCGGCCTTGCGGCGTTCGCGGCAGGTTCAGGGGACCGGTGACTTGGTAGTGTTCACCCTTGTGGCGGATGGGACGAATGCGATCCGGCCTCGCATAACGACCGCTCGCACGATCGTCGATCACGGCGTCGTCGGCCCAGCTGTCCCACAGACCCTTGACCACGGCCATGTACTCTTCGGCGCGCGCATACCGATCTGCATGGCTGAGCTGGACTGCCCCGCCGAAATTGTCCGCCGCCGTTGCGAGCCACGAGGTCACGATATTCCAGCCCACGCGACCATTGCTGATATGATCGAGCGAACCGAACTGCCGCGCCAGGTTGAAAGGTTCGGTGTAGGTGGTCGAGCACGTGGCAATCAGGCCGATCCGACCGGTCGCCGCCGCGACGGCGGCCAGCACGGTCACAGGCTCGAGCCAGGTGCGAGGTGCCTGAGAGACGTCGTTGCCCAGCGCCAGCTGGTCGGCAAGAAAAATCGAATCGAACAACGCCGCCTCGGCGCGCTGGGCGAGGTCCTGATAGTAGCGGATGTCGGTCAGCGCCAACGGCGAGGAGGCCGGATGCCGCCACGCCGCCTCGTGATGGCCGCGGCCGTGGATGAACAGGTTGAGATGCAGTTGCCGTTTCATCGGAGCCTCAGTGGATGCGCTCGTGTCCCTTGATCTGGCTGCGATGCATGATGCGGCGCGTCTTCGGGTCGAACGGATCGCGTCGGTGCAGCACCGAAAGATTGTTCCACATGAGCAGATCGCCCACCTTCCAGCGGTGGCACAAGGTGAACTCCGGCCTGGTGGCGTGCGCCCAGAGCGCATCGAGCAGCGCCTCGCTGTCCGCGACCTCGAGCCCGATGACGTAGGCGTTGGGGCGGCGGCCGAGAAACAGCGCCTTGCGCCCGGTCGCGGGCTCGGTGCGGACCAGGGGATGATGTGCGCCGACGGTGTGCCGCACGTCGGTGACCTTCCGGTATCCCTTGCGCAGCATGCCGGCGCTGTTGGTCGATGCGTCGTGCACGGCGACGCGGCCTTCCACCGCCGTCTTCAGGTCGGCCGGAAGCGCCGCGTAAGCGGCGAACATGTCGGCGAAATAGGTGTTGCCGCCGGCTTGCGGCGGCGGCACCTCGAGCGCGTGCAGCATCGCGGCCTTGGGCGGCACCTCGACATAGGTCATGTCGGCGTGCCACACGGCCTCGCCGTCGCCGAGATTGCCGATCGGCTCGCCGTTTTCCACGACGTTGGAAATGACGTTGAGCTCGGGATGATCCTTGAGGAACGGCTTGCCATAGGGATTTGGGCCGGGCGGGTCGAGCTCGCCGAAGTTCTTGCTGAAGGCGACGAGCTGCGGGTCGGAGAGCGCCTGGTCGTGAAAGACGACGACCAGCCGGTCGCGCCACGCCGCCTCGATCGCCTCGACGTCGCGCGGCGAGATCGGACCCGAGAGGTCGACTCCCGAAATTTCAACGCCGAGCGGCGTATCGAGATGCCTGATGACCAGCGTCATCCGCGCCTCCTCGGAACTAGCACCGCGAATGTTATCCGTTCGTCGCGACGAAAGGCAGAGGGCTGGTCCCGCGAGCGGCGCTCGTCCAATGCTACGCCGCCTTTGTCCAGAGCTGCGCGGAGGCGCGGCGTGCGCCTTCGGCGAGCGACTGCAGCTTCATCCACACGATCTTGGTGTCGACCTGAACCCGGCCTGCAAAGGTGCCGAAGCCGCAATCGACGCCGGCGATGACGTTCTCGCGGCCGACCACATTGGCGAAATTCAGGATGCGGTCGGCGACGACCTCCGGATGCTCCACGGTGTTCACCGTCGAGTCGATGACGCCCGGGATGATCACCTTGCCGGCGGGCAGCTTCACGTCGCGCCAGATCTTCCATTCGTGCTCGTGCCGCCCGTTGGCGGCGGGGAACGACACCGCGGTCGGCTTGGCGGTCAGCACGATGTCGATGATGTCGATCAGCGGCACGTCGGTGTGACGCGGCGCCATGGTCGAACCCCAGCACACGTGCATGCGCATACGTTCGGCCGGAATGTCGGCGACCGCGTGGTTGAGCGCGGCGACGTTGATCGCGATGATCCTGCGAAAATCAGCCAGGCTCTTGTCGAGATAGACGGTGTGGCGGAGCATCGCGAGGTCGGGACAGTCGAGCTGCAGCAGGAAGCCGGCGTCGACGATCGCCTCGTACTCGCGCTTCATCACGTCGGCGAGCGCATAGACATAGGCCTCTTCGGACTTGTAGTGCCGGTTCTTGAGATAGCGCGCGATCTGGCCGGGCGACGGCGAGGTCATGAACAGCTCTGTCGCGTTCGCGCCGCCCATCGCCTTCTTCGACATGTCGATGTCGGCCTGCGCGGCGGCGAAGTCCTTCCAGGTCACCTCGCCATTGCAGGCCGGCCGGTGCTGGAACAGCGAGGCGAACTGTGCGAGCAGCTGCGCCAGCTCCGGGAATTCCGCATCGCCGGTGCCGAGCGGCGGCGTGCTCTCGCCTTCAAATCCGTTGAGCCGGTCGAGCACATGCACCGTGTAGTCCGTGCGGCCCTGCTCGCCGTCATTGACGATGTCGATGCCGCACTCGATCTGCTTGTCGACCACATGGGCGATCGCCGCGCGGACCGCCGCGTCGAGCTCGGCCTTGCGCGGCCCGCGGTTCTGCTGCTCGGCGAGGAGGAGCTCGACCACCCTGGCGGAGCGCGGCAGGCTGCCGGTGTGCGTGGTGAGTATCCGCTCGGTGCTGCGCTTCATGTGACGTCGCTCTCCGCCTGCTGCGTCGCGCTTGTTTCCGCTTGTGCGTCATGCGCCGAAAGCGGCGCGCTTGATACGAGCCGGTTACGTCCCGACGTCGCGAATGACCTCGTCTATCAACCCGAGCTCGGCGCGAATCTCGGCGTTGTGCTCGCCGAGCTGCGGCGGCGGCGTGTCGATGCGCGGGCCACCATGCGCGAACGTGAACGCGGCGAGCGGGACGCCGAAGCCGCCGTCGACCTCCGTCGCGCCGGCGTGGCGATGGACGACGCCGCGGCTCGCGATCTGCGGGTCGGCGAGCGCCTCTCCCATGGTGCGAACGCGCGCCGCCGGCACGTGGCGCGCCTGGAAGAATTCCTCCCACTCGTCCGCGGTGCGGTTGCGCATGATGTCCGCCAGCACGGCGGCCTCGCGGTCGCGATCCTCGTCGCGCTCGTCATTGGTGCGCTTGATCATGTCGGGGCGCTCGAGCGCGGTCCACAGACGGCGCTGCTGACGCAGGTTGCTGGCGCCCAGCATCACCATGCCGGATTTGGTCGGGTAGGCGCTGTTGGTCGCATGCGGATGCTTGTTGCCGTGCGGCTTCGGGTGAACGCCGTTGCGCAGATAGCCGGCGAGATGCGAGCTCATCAAGATCATCGCGACGTCGAGCATCGCCATGTCGATGCGCTGGCCGCGGCCGGTGCGCTCGCGCTGAAACAGCGCCGACGCAAGCGCGAAGGCGCCGGTCATGCCGGTGGCGTAGTCGATCGCCGGCGCGCCGAACTTGATCGGATGCACATCCTCGGTCCCGGTCATCGCCATGATGCCGGAAGTCGCCTGGATGACGTGATCGTAGGCGGTCTGCTCGCGGCGCGGGCCGGTCTGGCCGAACGCCGAGAACGAGGCATAGATCAGCCGCGGATTGACTGCGGCGAGCCCCTCGTAGCCGAGCCCGAGCGCCTCCAGGGCGCCGGGCCGGTAGTTCTCGACGAAGACGTCGGCGGTGGCGACCAGCTTCTTGAGGACCGCGCGATCGCCTTCGGTCTTGAGGTCGAGGGTGATCGAGCGCTTGTTGGAAGCCTGGGTCAGGAACGAGGTGCCCATGTTGCGCCGGTTGAGCGCCTTGTCGGTGCCGGCCCCGCGGCTCTGGTCGGGCTCGTCCGGATGCTCGACCTTGATGACGTCGGCGCCCAGCACGGCGAGCTGGTATGCCGCGAACGGTCCGGCCAGCACGTGCGTGACGTCGATCACCCGGATGCCCTCGAACGGTCGCGTCATGGCGTTCTCCCTGCTGTGGCCGCCTGCCGCCGGCTTTCGTGTGACTGGCGGCGCGCTGCTCCATTCTATGATCTCGGGCCGGCGATGCACGTACAATCAGGGCAGAGGCCGCGCAGCCGCCGTCGCACGTCGTCAGTAGCGTCGCGGTGCGCTGCCGCCTATTCTAGAGCAGATTATGGAGGGAACGGACATGAGGAAGGGATCGATCAGCTCCTATGTCGTGGTCGCATCGGCGGCCGCGGTCCTGTCGGTCGCGGTCACCTCGGCTATTCGCACATCGGACGCCCAGCCGGCTCCGGCCGCGCCCGCTCAGTTGCTGACCCAGCCGTTGCCGGATTTGCCGGGCCGCGAGGTTCGCATCTCTCTGCTCGACCGGGCGCCGCAAGCGATGAGCCCGCCGCATCGACATCCGGGTCATCACACCTTCGGTTATGTCCTCGAGGGGACCTACGAGTTCGCCGTCGACGGCGCGGCGCCGCGGACCCTGAAGGCCGGGGAGGTGTTCTATGAGCCGCCGGGTGCCCTGCACTCGGTGTCTCGCAACCCGAGCACGGACCAGCGCGTGAAGATCCTGATCTTCATGGTGGCCGACCAGAAAAACCCGAGCACGGTCGCCCAGTGAATCACGCACGCGCTCGGGTCAATAGCGCGAGAAGTCCTGGCCTTCCTTGACGACGAACTCGAGCAGATAGGGCGCGCCGCCGTTCACCACGCCGACCGCGGCCTTGATCGCCGGCACGATGTCGGCCGGCTGCTCGACGCGGCGCGATGCGACGCCCAGGCCCTCGGCGACCTTGGCATAGTTGCCGCCGACGTCGAGGGCGCCGTACTTCTGCGTCGAAATCTTCAGGACGCTGCGCTCGGCCGCCATGATGCCGTTGTTGAACACGATGGTGAGGATCGCGATGCGGTTGCGGGCGGCGGTCTCGATGTCGAGGCCGGTCATGCCGAACGACGAGTCGCCCATCACGTTGATGCAGAGCTTGTCCGGCGCCGCGAGCTTGGCGCCCATGATGATGCCGAGCCCGTAGCCGAGCTGGGTCGATTTCCCCCAGCCCATGTACGAGAGCGGCGCCGTCGTCTCCCAGAACGGCAGCAGCTGCTCGCGCGGGCTGCCCGAGTCGTGGGTGATGATGGTGCCGTCGCGATCGACGGTACGCATCAGGTCGCGGATGACGCGGTACTGGTTGAGCGGCACCTCGTCCGAATCGAGATGCTTCGCCCACTCGGCGAGCCATCCGGACTTGCCGGCGGCGACCTCCTGCTTGAGCGCGTCGAGCGCGCGCGTATCCGGGACGCGGTGGCGGCCGATCTCGGCGATCAGCGCGTCGAGCACCAGGGCGGCGTCGCCGACCAGTGCGAGGTCGGCCCGATAGTCCTTGTTGATGTCGCCGGCGTCGTTGGTCGAATGGATGATGGTCTTGCCGGCCGGCACGCTCGGCCCGAAGTTCGTCCTGGTGAGGCTGGAGCCGATGGCGAGCACGACATCGGCGTCGTTGAGGAACTGCGCGAACATCTTCGGGCTCGATCGCGTGGCGGCGCCGAGCGCGAACGGATGGCTTTCGGGAATCGCGCTCTTGCCCGGATTGGTGGCGACGACCGGCGCCGGCAAGAGCTCGGCGAGCGCAACGAGGCGCGCGCTCGCATCCGCATAGTGGACGCCCTGGCCGGCCCACAGCACCGGGCGCCTGGCGGCAAGCAGCATCTTTGCCGCCGCCTTGACGGCGTCGGGATCGGGCGCGGCGCGCGCGACCGACACGGGCCGGTATTCCAGCTCGCCCGCGAACGTTGCCTCGAACACCGGGGTCGGGATTTCCACCAGCACCGGCCCGGGCTTGCCGCTGCGCATGGCGTGAAAAGCGCGCCGCATCAGGTCGGGCAGCTCCTGCACCGAGGACGCCATGGCGGACCACTTGGTCACCGGCGCAAACACCGCGGCGGCGCGGAACGTCGGGCGGATGTACTGGCGCTCCGTTCCGGCTGCGGCCGGAATGACGAGCATTGGCACGTTCTCGGAAAACGCCTGCGCCACGCCCGGAAACGCGTTCTCGATGCCGGGCCCGTACTGGGCCGCGAACACGCCGTTCTGCCGCCCGCGCCGGATGCGCGAGAATCCGTCCGCCATGCCGACGCCGACGCGCTCCTGCCGGCACAGAATGGGGCGGATGTCGATCGCGGCGCACGCCTCGATCAGCGGGTTGCGCGGATAGCAGGCGAGGAACTCGGTGCCCTCGCGCTTGAGGATCTCGGCAACGACGTCGGCGCCGTTCATGTGCGCTCCCTTCATGTGCGCTCCCCCGGGTTCACGCCAGCACAACTCGCCGGCCGTCCTCGGCCGACCAGTAGCCCGCGTAGTTCATCTTGATGGTTTCGTAGGCCAATGCGAGACCGGCGCGCGGCGCGCGTCCGGTCGCGACGCATTCCATGAAGTCCTGGATCTCCTGCAGGTAGCCGCGCGTCCATTCCTCCTCGAGGCAGACGAACTGCCAGCCGGTTTTGCGATCGACCTTCTCGGTGATGTAGACGCCACCGAGCTTCTGCTCGTCGGTCAGGTAACTGGTCAGATGATTGTTGGGCGTGATGTTGGCGAACAGCGAGCCGCCGCTGGTATAGGTCTCGATCACGTTGCGCACGCCGCCCATGATCATGTCGCCGGAGAACACCGTGGCCTTGGTGCCGTCCGAGAAGGTCAGCGTCAGCATGCCCCAGTCCTCGACGTCGACCGGGTTGGATTTGATGTAGGCGTGGTCGGCCGGCGGCAGGCCGGCCGCGACGTTGCCGACGTCGGCGGTCACCGCCGTCACCGCGATCTGCTCGCCGCGGGCGCGCGCCTCGACCTGCTTGAGATAGAGCACGGTCGAAAGCGGGTGGCACCCCATGCGGATGAGCGAGCCGCCGCCGGTCATCGCCCATTGCGCCGCATGGGCGGCATGCGAGCCGCTGTGGCTCTCCTCGGCCTTCATGAACAGTATCTTGTCCCTGGTGGCATCGAGGATCTCGACCGTCTTGGTCACCGCCGGCGCATAGATCCAGTCCTCGGCATACATGAACAGCCGGCCGCTCGCCCTGATCGCCGCGCAGGTCTTGTCCATCTCCTCGATGAGGCGCCGGTACATCAGCGACTTCGCGACGTGCTTGCCGATCGGCGTCGGGTCGCCGTCGCGCCCGAAATATCCGGCGAACGGCTTCTCGCAGATGACGTGCTTGCCGGCCTGCATGGCGGCGACGATCATGCTCGCGTGCAGCATCGGCGGGGTGCAGATGTCGACCACGTCGATCGCCGTGTCGGCGATCAGGTCCGCGAAGCTGCGGTAGGTCGTGGCGATCTGGTGCGTCCTGGCGAAGTCGACCACGTGGTCGCCGCGCGCCGCCACCGCCGTCACCTGGGCGTCGACGCCGTAGACGCGCTTGTAGGCGTACATGTGCAGCTCGGCGACGAAGCCGCAGCCAACGAGCCCGACACGCACTTTCGCCATGGTGGCTGCGCCTTACAACGAGGCGCGTAGGGTGGGCAAAGGCGTGCGAAGCACGCCGTGCCCACGCGCAATGCCGTGGTGGGCACGCTTCGCTGTGCCCACCCTACGGACTGTGTCCACCCTACGGGTCATTGAGTGAGCTTGTAGCGCGCGAGCTGCGCGCACTCGTCGGTCACCTTGAAATAGCGCGCCACCGCGTCGGCGCCGATCTCGAACGGATGCGGCTCCTCGGGCTTGCGCGCCGCCATCATCTTGATCTTGGTGACCGCGTTGTCGAACTCCGAATGGTTGGTCATCAACACGGTCGCGCCGGCATCGGCGGCGGCCTTCGCCATCTTGCGCTGCGACGCGATGTAGGTGTCGAAATGCGGCACGTCGTTGGGGAAGTTGAACGCGGTGCCGCCGTTGTAGGCGACGGTCAGCGGCTTGCCGTGATCATTGACCTGGAAGATGAACGACAGCGTGCCCGGCGTGTGGCCGGGGGTGGCGACGATCGTCACGCTGCCGTCGCCGAGCGTGACCTTCTGGCCGTCGGTAGCGACGACGTCGCGCCTCGGCTTGCCGTTCGGGAAGCGATGCTGCGACTGCTCGATCATGTCCCAATCCGGTCCGCCCATGACCAGGCGCGAGCCGAAGCGATCCTGCATCAGCTTCGCGCCGCCGACGTGGTCGCCGTGCCCGTGGCTGATGATGACGTATTTGACCGCGGCGGGATCGAGGCCGAGCTTCTTGAGGCCGCCCACGATGGCCTCGTCCGACGCATAGTCGTAGAGCGTGTCGATCAGGATGATGCCTTCGCTCGTCGTGAGCGCCCACGAGGAATGGATTTTTGTGCCGACGAAATAGAGATTGTCGAATACTTTTGCGGGATCCGTGTACCAGGTGTCGCGCGCGGGCGGGGGCGGCGGCGCGACGTCGGGGCCGGGCGCGGTCTGCGGCGCGACGCACACACGGACCAGCGTGCCGGTGAAATCGAACCCGGCGGCCGCCTTGGCGCGGGCGAGAAATCCGTCGATCGGATTGGCGCTCTGCGCGAGCGCCGCGGCCGCGCCCAGCCCGACACACAAGCCGAGAGCGGCGCCGGGGACGCGTTTCATGATTTCCTCCCGCGAAAATTTCCGTTGCGGCATCGTGAGCGGCGGCGCCGATGAGGTCAAGGCATCGGCGCGATGCCGGAATGGCGGTTGTGGCTGGCGCACCGGCGCGGCAGACTGCGCGCGGGGGTTGTCAACAGAATCACCCAGAATTCCAGGAGGAGCGCATGCTGTCACGTCGCAGCCTTCTCAACGGCGCGATCGGCGCGGGCGTCATGATCGCCGCGCCGGGCACGCAAACCGCAGAGGCACAGATGAGCACACCGGCGCGCAAGCGCATGATCGTCGACGCGCAGGTCCACCTGTGGAAAGCGGAAAGCGACGACTGGAAGTGGGTCCCGGGCCGCAAGCCGCAGCTGCCCGAGCCGTTCACGATCGAGAAGCTGGTGCCGCTGATGGACGAGGCCGGCGTCGACCGCGTCGTGGTGGTGCCGCCGTCGTGGCCGGGCGACCGCAACGACTACGGGCTGGAGGCCGCGCGGCGCTATCCCGACCGCTTCCGCGTGATGGGGCGCATCCCGCTGCAGACGCCGGAGTCGGCGGCGCTGCTGCCGACATGGAGGGATCAGCCCGGCATGGTCGGCGTGCGGCTGACCTTCCTCGGTCCGATGTCGGCCTGGGTGACGGACGGCACCGCCGACTGGTTCTGGCCGGCCGCCGAGAAGGCCGGCCTGCCGGTGATGTTCCTCGCGCCCGGCAAGGGCCCGGCGTTCGCCAGCGTTGCGGAGCGCCATCCGGGACTCCAGCTGATCGTCGACCACATGAATCTCACCGCCGAGATCAGGGACAAGGGCGAGACCGCGGAAGCGATCGCGCAAACCTGTGCGCTCGCGAAGTATCCCAACGTGTCGTGCAAGATGTCGGCCGCGCCCGGCAATTCGACCGAGGCCTATCCATTCCGCGATATGACGCCGCATCTCAAGCGCGTGTTCGAGGCGTTCGGCCGCGAGCGCTGCTATTGGGGCACCGACATGACCAACTCGTTCGCCAAGGCGACGTATCGCCAGCGCGTGACGCATTTCACCGAGACGCTCGATTTCCTCAGCGAAGAGGACAAGGACTGGGTGATGGGCCGCGCGATCCTGCAGCGCCTCGGCTGGTCGTGAGGCACGACGCTCGGGTTTGAGTGAGGCCCTCCACGAACTCGGCGAACTCCCCTCCCCGCAAAAGGGGGGAGGGAGCGCGCTGAGTTTGGGGCTCGCGCGTTTATTTCCGCTGAGCGCCCTGCTGCGGCCGCACGGAACCGGTGGCTGCCTCGGCCGGAGCCGGCCCGGCGACGGTGATCTTCTTGATGTCGCGGCTGCGCAGCACCACGACGGCGCCGTCGCGCTCGATCGCCAGCGTGTACTCGCTGAAGGTCTTGAACCCCTTGGCGGTGACCGACCTGTCGGCCTCGATGAGCGGGAAGGGGCCCTTGTTCGCGCGCGCCGCGTCGACCCAGCTTCCCCCCAGCACGAAGGCAGCAATGGCCGCAAACAGCGTTGCCAGCACCGCCGAGTCGGTGTCGGGCCTGCTGGCGAACTTCAGAAGCAACAGGCCCGCCGCGACGAATACCACGAGGGTGGTCACCCCGGTGTTGAAGTCGCCGCTGACGAATCCTCTCGCCTTGAGCAGATAGCGCGCCACCAGAAATCCGAGCGCCACCGCCGCGATCAGCCGCGCCGAGATCTCGAACTTGAGCCGGTCCAGCCGAAACAGCGCCGCGAGCCTCGCGGCGAGCGGCGAGATGACCAGCCAGACCCCATAGACGAGAAACAGCACGAAGATGACCACGCCGCCGGACATCACGGCCGAGTTGATGTGGTCGAGGTAGCTCAGGAGATAGAAATATTCGGGCTGGCCGAGACTGCTGACGACGCCGAGATTGTAGACGCCGCCGAGGACGAGGCAGATGACAACCAGCGCCAGCACGTATCTGGCGAGCGATTCGAACTGAGTGGGCATAGTGGATGACCGTTCGGGTGACCGTATTTGGGACACTGAAAGCTCCGGCGCTCCTCGCTTTGGTTACCGCGGGAAGATTCGCCATAGTAGCCGAAGTTGCGCGTCATCCAGAGCATCAGCATACCGAGGCGCATTTTGCTCGCCGCCGGGTTCCATTGCTGCGGCCCGCCGGGCTCGAGACGCCCTTCTATACCGCACGCAAGGGATGTACGCTCAGCGCCGCAACTGCCAGATCGACGATCGTGTTCTCGATCGGAAACGCCCATTCGTGATGGATAAGGGACATAGGGGAGACGATATGAGCAGGCTTACAGCGTGCAGAAGAAGCATGTCACTGATCGGCGCCGGCATCGCGGCTGCGCTGATGCTGGTACATCCGGCGGCGGCGTTCGACCGCAACAACGCGCAGCTCTTCGCCGTATTGCCGGACGGCGCCACCCTGCCGGAAGGCCTCGCGGTCGCGCCGAACGGCGACGTCTACGTCGCGACGTTCGACGGCTCGAAGAAAATCGTCGTCTTCAACGACAACGGCAAGCTGCTGCGGACCCTGATGGTCAACGCATCGTCCGGCGCCCTGCTCGGGCTCGGCTTCCATCCGCAGACCGGCGCGTTCCTGGTGATCGATTTCGGCGCCGGCAAGGTGCTCAATGTCGACAAGAACACCGGCGCCTCGTCCGACTTCATCACGCTCGCCAATCCGGCCGGCTCGGGCCTCAACGCGCTGACGTTCGACGGGTCCGGCAATGTCTATGTCTCCGACTCGTTCAACGGCGCCATATGGAAATCCGGCCCGTCCGGCCAACTGGGACTGACGACCCCGTGGGTGCAGGACCCGCTGCTGAGGACCACCGGCGATCCGCCGTTCGGCGCCAACGGCGTCGGGTTCAACAAGGCGCAAAGCATCCTGTTCGTCGCCAACACCGGCAACGACACGATCGTGCAGATTCCGGTAAGCGGCGGTTCGCCCGGGACGCCGGCCGTCTTCACCAACAGCATCAACGGGGCGGACGGGCTGCTGGTGGACGATCACGACAATCTGTGGGTCGCGGCCAACCAGTCGGACGAGATCGTCGTCGTCGACAACACGGGCAAGGTGATCGCCAAGCTCGGTGATTTCGACGGGCTCGTCGACGATGGCACCCCCAAGGGTTTGCTGTTTCCGGCGAGCCCCGACTTCAGCCGCGACAAGAAGACGTTGTTCGTGACCAACCTGGCGCTCGATCTGCGCGTCGGCACCGGCAATCCGGCCAACATCGCAGTCGATTCGGCCTGGGCCGCCCAGGTCAAGCACTGGACAGTGTCGAAGATCGACACGCGGTTCCAGGCGCTGCCGAACAAGTAAGTCGCGTTCGTCACGGGCATCGCGGCCGCGCGCCGCGATGCTCTGGCGCCGCGCCGGTGCACTCTCCGCTTCGGCGGGATTACTGCAGCGGATTGCTTCCGAACCGTCGCCAGAGCTTGGGATATCGCTTGGCAAGATCGGCGGGGTTCTCTTCGAACTTCGTCCCCGACGGCTCGCGGGAATACAGCATGGGAGCGCTCGGCATCTCTTCTCCGGGCCGTCCGACCTTCTCACTCCAGGCCTGGCGCGCCACGTAGGCGAATGCCTCGAACTCCAAATCGCCCTCGACTTTGGGCGCGAGAAGATCGGCCAGGCTGTCGGGATCGGCGAGGACTTTTTCAAACGTGCGCCGGCCTTTCGAGATCAACCAGCAGCGGAAATATTCAAAGCCGTCGTCGGACGCTCCGCCGTTCACCACGTATGCGGCGCCCCACAGGTCCCACGAATAGGAACGCTGGAGTTGGAGCTGGAACGAAGCCTCAAAGGCCTCGATGTCTTCGGCTGAAAGCCGGGCGAGGCTTGAAAGCAGGGCCGCGATCTGCCGATCGGAGTCGCGCTCGTAGGCCGTCGTGGCCGCTATGAGAGACCAGAACCGTTCGTCGGACATGGGTTTGACATTCTCCGCACGCCCCAACTCGGTTTGCACGGTTCCGGGTTGGGCGGGCTGCGAGATTCCGACAGCGACCAGGGACGTGCCGAGCCAGGCACCCAGCGCAAGAGTTGCCGCAGCGTGTATCGGGGCGCGCATCCGGGAAGCATAGACGCTCGATCCGGTCCCGGCGAGCTGTCTGTCGCGAGCCGCCGATCCACCCTATGCCACCACCTGCCACTGCAGGGTCTCGCCGCCGCGATAGATCAGCGCGCGCTCGTCGGGGCCGGGCACCTTCACCTCGTCGGCCGGCACCCACGGCGTCTTCTCGAGCGTGATCGTGGCGTCGTTGGGCGGCAGGCCGTAATGGGCGGGGCCGTTGAGCGAGGCGAATTTTTCCAGACAGTCGAGCGCGCCCTCTTCCTCGAACGTCTTGGCGTAGCTCGCGAGCGCGACCGGCGCGTTGAAGATGCCCGGGATGCCGTTGAGCGCGAGCTTTTTCGCCACCGGATGCGGCGCCGAGTCGGTGCCGAGGAAGTAGCACGCCTCGCCCGAGGTCGCCGCCTTGCGCAGCGCCTGGCGGTCGCGTTCGGTCTTGATCACCGGCATCACGTACATGTAGGGACGCAAGCCCCAGCCGAACCAGTCGGTGCGGGTGAGCTCCATGTGATAGGGCGTGATGGTGCCGCCCACCTGCGGCGCGTGCGCCCGCACGAAGTCGACGCCGTCCTTCGACGACAGGTGCTCGAGGATCATCTTCAGCCCGGGAAACTCGCGCGTCCACGGTCCGAGGTATTTGTCGCAGAACGACGCCTCGCGGTCGAACACGTCGACCGCCGGGTCGACGTCCTCGCCGTGCATGAGAAAGCGCATGCCGATCTTCTCCATGCGCGCGAGCACCGGCTTGATCTTGCGATAGTCGGTGACGCCGGCGGCCGAGTTGGTCGTGGCGTTGGCGGGGTAGAGCTTGACGCCCGTGAACACGCCCTCGCGAAAGCCGCGCTCGACGTCATCGGGGTCGGTGTCGTCCGTGAGATAGCACGTGAGCAGCGGCCTGAAGTCCGAGCCCGCGGGCAGCGCCGCCATCACGCGCTCGCGATACGCGATCGCGTCCGCGGTGGTGCGCACCGGCGGGATCAGGTTTGGCATCAGGATGGCGCGGCCGAAATGTCGTGCCGTGAACGGCAGCGTGGCCTTCAGCATCTCGCCGTCGCGGACGTGGAGATGCCAGTCGTCGGGTTTGCGGATGGTGAGGCGGGTGGTCATG
>Ga0126384_10000399_pt1 | contig 23504 bp, 16 predicted proteins | sample PanSoiMetPlot_36_FD_92543 | JGI IMG/M metagenome (GOLD analysis project Ga0126384, IMG submission 92543) | Tropical forest soil microbial communities from Panama - MetaG Plot_36 | ecosystem: Environmental > Terrestrial > Soil > Tropical forest > Bulk soil | place: Panama | collected 2016-02-17 | reverse complement strand
GATTGCGAGCAGCTTTCCAGCTATCGGTAACGTAGGCCTCGAACTGATTGAAGCGAAAGAATCCAACCGGGTCATTATCAGCTTCGTTATAGCTGCGAAAATTTCCCAGCAAAGCATCGGCAAAACTGTTACCTGTGCTCCTGCTGCCACTCGTGGTACTCGTATCGAACCTGAGGTTACCTGTGTAGCCCGAACGACCGTTCTGATCTTTACGATTCCGAACAACCAGTGCGCCCGTCTTAATAGAATGCTTACCGTGAATGAAAGTCAGGTTATCGCTGACTGCGATATCGGTCGTCGGTGACAGCAATGAGGCGGACGGCCCATTGAAGTTGGAATAACCCTGACCACCGGCAAAAGTAACGTTCGGAATGCCATTATCGAAGCGACCGCCGGAGAATAATTGAGGGTAAACGAAGCCGAAAGTTTCCCGTTTCCAAAACTCACCGACTGGTGGAATGCGCTGGCCATTCCACGAGGCATTGACTTTTGCTTCGTTGATTACTTTCGGGTTGACCAGCCAGGTGTAACCAATCTGGTAACTTGATCCTGGTCGCAAACGGTTTGTCGGGATGGTAGGCAACGGCGAATTGATGAAGGTGCCGAAGGGATCTATCAAATCGTAGTGATCATGGAGGTAACGTCCGTAAATGCTGTGCCTTTCATTGAAGCGGTAATCCAGCCGAATATTATCCTCACGATAGTTGAAAGGGTTGGGCTGCTGGTACGTTGCGTTGTTGGCTGTCGGTGTATCTACATAGGCTACCGCAAGTTTTTCCATCGCGCTGAAGACATTAGCAATTGCTTTCCCATCAGGCGAGATCCCAACGGGAAGACCGTTCAATCTCAGATTTGCCAGATTACGACCGGGAATCGGCTGACCGGCTGGTACGACTGCGCCGTTTGCCGGATTGACCGCGGTGTAACCCACAGGGACATTCAGATTTCCGGCACGCAGACTGAAATCACCGAGCCGTTCTGCTCTGGTTGGCAGGTTGCGGCTTACCGGAGGCGCATCCTGGCGGATGTACTTGTACTCCTGACCTCCAAAGAAGAAGAACTTATCTTTCTTTATTGGTCCATTGAAGTTCCATCCGAAGTTGTTAAAGCGCAGTTTTGCTCGCTTCGGTGAGAAGTAATTCCGGGCATCCAGCTTGTCGTTGCGAATAAACTCAAAGACGCTACCGTGATAGGAATTACCACCGCCGCGAGTCACGATATTCACTGCCGCGCCTGCGTTGCGCCCGTACTCGGCGGAGAAGTTGGAGGTCTGAATCTTAACTTCCTCGATGAAGTCGATGCCCACGTTGTTAATCTGACTATTGTTGCTGCCCGAATCCATGTTGAAGCCGCCGTCAACGGAAAGGCTGTTATAGTTGGGGCGATTGCCGTTGATAGCTGCCTGACTGATGCTCAGGCTGGTGGTCAAAGCTAGTTGATCTTCGTCGAGGATAGCAGCGCCCGGAACGAGCGTGACCAGCTGCATGTAATTTCGCCCGTTGAGCGCCAGATTTTGCACTTGCCGCTTGTCAACCACGCGGGCTAACTCACCTGAGGTGGTGTTTACGGTCTCACCCACAGTGTCTCCAGCCACCTGCACGGTTTCTGTCACGTCACCTAACTCGAGCGTTAGATCAACCGTTAAGCGCGCATCGGCAGTTAGAACGTTGCCGGCCTTAATAGACTTCTTGAAACCTTTTTGCTCCACCATGATTGTGTAGTTGCCGACAGGCAAATTCGTCACGGTGTAGAAGCCGCTCTGGTCCGTGGTGCCCGTGCGCACGAGGTTCGTGGCCTCGTTGGTGATCGTTACCGTCGCGTTCGGTATGACGGCGCCGGAACCATCGGTGACTGTTCCGGAGATGCGGCCCACGATCGTCTGACCTTGAACACTCAGGCCGGCACAGATCGCCAACAACAAAATGGCGCACACCCGCTGAATCGTCAGATGCTTCGCGCTCGAGTTGATTAGAGTTTGCATGACAATAACCTCCGCTGAAGAATTCGTAGAGATAGGCAACTGCGACTATTGCTGCCCAGGATTTGCCGCCACCTTGTTCTGTTATGGACGAACGGGGGACAAGTTCGCTCCGTCCGGGTCCTATGCCACGCGCGGGGCCGCAAAGGTAGGTGCTGCTATCAGCGCCGCTGCTCCGCGCAATCGTGGATATTCCTGCGTAGAAGTAATGCGAATCGGAGTGCGTCCGGCGCTTTCGATCAAAGCTCTTTCAGAAAGCGCCCGGCGCACAGTGTCTTCGATTAGATCCCAGGCGGTGGTGATTTCTCCCGCCAGATAAATGCAATCAGGATTAATAACATTGACGACAGTAGAGAGTCCCAATCCCATGAAGCGAGCGGTCGCCTGTATAGCAGCGACTGCCTTCGCATCGCCCGCGCGTGCTCGCGCTACGAGGTCGATGACACTAAAAGAGCTGTGTTCAGCATCGCGCAAACGTTTTGGACTGAGTTTGGACAAATCCCAGCCAAAATAGCGCGATAAAGTTGCCAGATTTGAGATGTAAGCCTCCCAACATCCTGAGGAGCCGCACATGCAACGTGGGCCATCAAGATTTATCGGCATATGACCGAACTCTCCGGCAATATGATCGTGTCCGCGCACCAATTCGCCATTGATAACCAGGCCGAAGCCGACGCCATCTGAAACAGTCACATAGACGAAAGTGTTCGGACCGGGTGCTTCGCCACGTTCGAGCCATAGTTGCGCCAGTGAACAGGCGCGGCCGGAGTTTTCAATCTGCACTGGGAGACCAGTTGCGGCGGCGAGCTTATCGCGAATATCGACACCACGCCATCCCAGCGTCGGCGCGTTCAAGACACGCCCGGTCCGCTGATCGACCATTCCCGGAACCGCTATGCCGATTCCTTCGCAATGGGCCCTGATTCCATTTGTTTTCAGTAGTCGGCGGATTCTAGTAGCCAGGTCTTTGACAAATTCGGAGACGTCAAAAATGGTGTCATAGATTTCCAGCCCGAGCTGTCGTCCCGAGAAATCGCAAAGCATCACATAGCTCTTACTGAAGCGAATATCGACTGCTATGGCCAATCGATTCTGTGTCCGTATGTGAAGAAAGGTAGGTTTGCGGCCTCTTTCAGCCTCTCCAGTGGCGCCTTCGTAAATCAGCTCCTGGGCGAGCAGCTCCTGCACCAGGACGCTGACGACACCGCGTGTCATTTTCATGCGGCGCGCCAGATCGGCGCGGGAGATAGGCTGATGCTCGCGAATGAGGTTAAGTGCGATGCGGCGATTTATATCGCGCGAGGTCGTGCGCGTAGCAACATGAAAATCTCGGGGATTGATTTTCCGAATGGCTCGTCACCTCTTCTTTTGTTCGAGAAACGAACAATATCTTCGATGGCCAAGACCTGTCAAGCATTTTTTTAGGCAAAGGGGAAAGGGCAAAGAGCAAAGGGCAAATCGCTTAGGGCTGAGCGCTGAGGGCAGTCCGCTGAGGGCAGTGCGTGCGCTTAGGTATTAAGAGTTCAATCTTTACGGATTGTGTCCATCGAAACCATCCAATCTAAAGATTGAACTCTAAACACCCCGAGCGACGACGTTCTCTCTGCTCTCTGCCCTCAGCCCTCCGCCGTTTTGCCCTTTGCTCTTTGCTCTTTGCCCTTACCTTCCCTTTAACGCGGACGAGATGGCGCGCTCAGCGAGGGGAGCCATGATGTCATAGCCCTTCTGGTTGGGATGCAATCCATCTTGACTCAAGTCTTCTTTCAGAAAACCCTTGTCATCAACCATCGCTGAAAAATAGTCGAGGTAAACGGCTCCATGAGTGGCTGCGTACTGCTTCATCCATTCGTTAAGTGCGAGGATCTGTTCGGGCGGTCGGCGCTTCGATTGAATAATCGGTTGGCCTTCGCGGTTCTTCCCGTAGTCACTAATGGGAAGCAGCGAAGCCAATACCACGCGAATGCCGTTCGTTTTCGCGAGCTCAGCCATTGAAGTCAGGTTGTCTTCGATTGCCGCAAGAGTTGTTGGCCCGGTATTCCCGGCCAGGTCGTTAGTCCCCGCGAGGATTAGGACCACCTTTGGCTTCAAAGCAATGACATCGGCGCGAAAGCGGACCAGCATCTGCGGCGTGGTCTGACCGCTTATGCCGCGATCGATATAAGGCTTGCCTGGGAAGAAGCCATTAAACCTTGGATCATCCCAGCCATCAGTAATTGAATCGCCCAGGAAAACTACGCGCGGTTCATTCTTCGCAGGCGCCGAGACTTTGCTGTTTGACTCGCTGTAACGGGCCAGCGCCGGCCAATCCTTCAACCTGGTTTCAGCCCTTGCTGCCTGAGCCTTCACATCCGCGCAGGGATCAGCCGGTGACGCAGTTGCCGCAGGCGCCTGCGCGCGAATCGAGCTCGCACTTGCTACTAAAAGAAACAAGATAGAAAGACGCATCATTTGATTTTCTCCTCGTAAAGGGTAGCTCTATCAAAACCCACCAACGGCAGTTGGTGGATGGTTCAGATCCTCTCTAAAAATAAGCAGCCGCCTGCCACGAATCCCACCAACAGCAGTTGGTAGATGGTTCAGATCCTCTCGACAAATAAGCAGCCGACTGCCAGCATCCCACCAACGGAAGTTGGTGGATAGTTCAGATCCTCTCGACAAATAAGCAGCCGCCTGCCAACGAATCCCACCAACGGCAGTTGGTGGATAGTTCAGATCCTCTCTACAAATAAGCAGCCGCCTGCCACGAATCCCACCAAGGGCAGTTGGTGGATAGTTCAGATCCTCTACAAAGACGTTCGCAACAGACTTCTGTGATGCTTGGCCTCAGTAGGTGGATTCTTCAGATTCTCTCTAAGTGCCTGTTCAGTCCAACACGCAGTCTAACGTAGAGAGGATCTGAAGTATCCACCAGCTTCCGCTGATGGGATTTCCTTGGGCAGGCCGGACTCCAATTAGAAAGGATCCGAGATCATCCACTCACTTCCGTGAGTGGAATTCACTGTTTAGCGCTTAACGTCCGCAATCGTAAACTCTCCGGTCAGGCGAATGTCTTCGGAACCGGCGCCGACCATCACGCGAAACTTTCCGGGTTCGACCACGAACTTCATGCTGCGGTTCCACAGCGCGAGATCCTTTGGTGTCAGTGCGAAACTTATTTGCCGCGACTCTCCGGGCCCAAGGTGAATCCGTTCAAAGCCTCGCAAGTTCTTTTCATACGTCGTAACACTGCTGACAACGTCTCGGGTATAAAGCTGTACAACTTCATCTCCGGCGCGCGCACCCGTGTTCTTAACAGAGAGACTGACCGTAACATTGCCGTCGGGGTTCTGAGTAAGCGGACTGATTTTCAGATCGCTGTAAGCGAAACTCGTGTAACTTAGGCCGTGACCAAAATAATAGAGCGCCCCGTTGACGCGCGTCTTTTCACCCTCCCATTGCGCATTCGGCTTCGTCGGAAAGTTGAACGGGATCTGGCCGACTGTTTTTGGAAAGGTCATTGTCAATTTCCCGCCCGGGTTGTAATCGCCGAACAACACATCGGCAATTGCGGTCCCACCTTGCACACCCGGAAACCACGCTTCAATAATCCCAGGCACATACTTATTGATCCAGTTGATACTCAGGGGCCGTCCGTTGATAAGCACCACTACGACCGGTTTGCCAGTGGCCTGAACTGCCCGCACTAGATCGAGTTGCCGGCCCGGCAGGTCCAGACTCGTGCGCGAAGCGCTTTCACCTACGGTTGTAGTCGAGTCGCCTAAAACAACTACTGCTAAATCAGAATTCCTGGCTGCGACCACTGCTTTGTTTATCTCTTCCTGCTCGACAGTTGTCAACGGTTCGGGCAGCACCTCAGTTTCAGGCCAGTGCGCGTCGGTAACATCGCAGCCTTTCGCATAATTGATCTTCACAGCTGGCCCAAGCTTGTTCCGGATTCCCTGAAGCACAGTCACACCCTTCACCGCTGAGGGTCCGTAGCGATAGCGAGCGGTGCTGTCGTCATCGGCATTAGGTCCAATGACAGCGATGGAAGTGATCTGCTTGCTGAGCGGCAAGACATTGCCCTCATTTTTCAGCAACACCATGCTTTCTCGTGCAGCGCGCAGGGCTACAGCCTGATGTTCAGCCGAGTTGACGACACGCTCTGCAACAGCGGCGTCCGCAATGTATGGTCGATCGAAGATGCCAAGCGTGAATTTCACTCGCAGCACGTCACGCACGCGCTCATCGAGTATCTTAAGTGGCAGCTTCCCTTCCTTCACCAGTTCACGCAAAGGCAAAATGAAATCCTCCGGTTTGGTGAAGTTTGTCTTTACGTTGAGTCCCGCGGTGATTGACTGGCGTACGGCTTCCTTCATGTCGTCGGCGACCGCGTGTTTGTTGTAGAGATATTCGACTGCGGCGCTGTCGGAGACAACATAGCCTTTGAAACCGAAATCAGTTCGCAAACGATCCGTCAGCCAATAGCTGCTGCCGGTGACCGGAATGCTGTCATAGTCGTTGTAGGAGCTCATGACGCCGAGCATTCCGCCCTCTTTGATTGCGGCGGCAAACGGCGGCAGAAAGATGTTCTCGACTTCTCGGGGTGAGGTCTGCGGATCGGTGCGAGCCTGACCTTCGCGCGCGCCTTTGTTGTTGCTGTAGACCGCGAAGTGCTTACCGGTCGACGCAACCGTGTAATCCTGTTGCAGGCCCTTCACCATTTCCACGCCCAGCCTTGCAACCAGGAACGGATCTTCGCCGTAGGTATCTTCTACCCTACCCCAACGTTGATCGCGCGACACGTCCAGTGTAGGCGCATAAACGTTCGTATAGCCGAGCGCGCGAGCTTCGACGGCCGTGATTCGTCCCATCTCCCGCACCAGCTCGTTGTCCCAAGTGTGGCCCATCCCGAGTTCTGACGGAAAGCTGGTTGCAATTGGCGCAGCGACTCCACGCAGACCTTCGTTGGTGAAATCGACCGGGATGCCGAGACGAGTTTGCTCAATGAAGAAGCGTTGCACCTCATTCATGGCCCAGACATGCTTCTTTATGTCAGTCGCGTAAATGCTCTTAGAACCCGCGGCCCAGCCGTTAAGGTGCTCGTCAATATTCGCAATGCCATCCTTCCAGATCTGGTTTTTCCAGTCCGGTGTTGGTAGTTCATCCTTTAATACTCGGTTGTAGCCGTAAAGCGTGGCAGTCTGGCAGGTCTTCTCTTCCAGATTCATTTGCGAGAGAAGGTCTTCGACTCGCTCGCTGATTGGGGCTTTGGGATTCTCATAAACATCCATCTTTCCGTTCTTGTTTAGATCAATCCAGCCTTCGTGGTAGATCTCCTTGCGCTCACTAAATGCTTGTTGAGCTGCGCCAAGTGGACCAGCCAGGTTGAGAATGGTCAATGAGAGCAGAAGGGCACATAATTTTTGCATCGAGTTTTCCGAGTTAATAAGATTGATTGTTCTCGTCTGACTTTGCGCCTTTGCGGGATATTCTCTGAACCAAACAACGAATCCCGCAAAGCCGCAAAGGAAGACAAGAAGTTAGGTGATCTATTACCTGAGAAGGCGCCAACTCGCAAAGTCAGTCTTCCACCAGAATCACGTGAAGCTCTTTTGGACCATGCACACCGATGCTGAGCGTCAATTCCACATCGCTGGTACGGCTGGGTCCAGTAATGAACGAGACTGAACGAGTGGGCTCGTTTCGGCCCAGACGCTCGACGCTCAGTTTGCTTATGACTTCGTCGAGCCCGCCGCTGATTTGCTGAACACGAACAATCGCAATGTGCACGGGTGGTAGCAACGAGACCAACAGACTATTTCCACCATCGCTGCTGAGCACTAGCGTTCCGGTCTCAGCGATTGCGTAATCAACACCCGTAATCCCGGCGCTGCAATTCGCCAGACGACTCACCATCTCTGCGTGTGGGGACGCAGAATCAGCTGGGAATACTCCGAAGCCGCAGCTCGCAAGCCGGCGCTCAAGATCCAACTCAGCGAGGTATGGTGAACTCGATAATGCCAGTTCGGCGGCCGGCACCGCTCGACAAATCTCCGCGACCTCATCCGCTACGCGACTTTGGCTCGTCCCATGAACACGAGCACCCAAAGCTGTCAACTCAGTTACAAAACGGTCCGCAATTTCAGCTTCATTCGAAGGAACATGTGTTTCGATGAACGGCGGCAGCGGTTCGGGCGCCGTCGATGTGGTATGTCCAAGCGCGCGCCTTACGTCGTCAAGCACGGTAGCTACGGGTCGTTCACTTGTCATCTGCCAGCTTCTTCCATCGCTCTCTGAATGAAGTTGCGGCGGGTTCGTTTAAATCTCGGTATCGAATCCAATCCCGCAACGGTCCGGGCGGCACGTCAACGATCTTTCCCTCTTGAGATCGTCCGCGCAGCAGCCGGCGCACAAACTTTCCCGCACCAGCAAACAATCTTGGATGGCGAGCCGCGAAGGAAATACCACGCATCGCCACACGCTCGCCTGTAGTTCCCGAACTCCCGTTTACCTTTGCCTTGCCACGCAGCGCCAGCAACAAGTCTGGCAAGTTGATTGCCACGGGGCACGCGTCGCGGCAAGCACCACACAAACTGGAAGCGAAAGGCAGGTCACCCGATTGCTCGAGACTCTGTAACTGTGGCGAGATGACCGCGCCGATTGGTCCCGGATAGATCCAACCGTAAGCCTGCCCGCCGATCTTCTGATAGACCGGACATACATTTAGACACGCGCCGCAGCGTATGCAGTAAAGCGACTCTCGCATCTGTTGATCGGCGAGCATTCGCGTGCGTCCGTTATCCATCAAGACCAGGTGGAATTCGAAATCGCTTGCACCTTCAGAAGCAGATCGTCGTGGTCCATTCAGGAAAGAAACATAGGCAGTTTGCTTTTGACCGGTGCCGCTGCGTGGCAGCAAGCGCAGGAAGACGGACAAATCGTCGAAACGAGGAATAACCTTTTCTATCCCAACCACCGCGACGTGAATCTTCGGCACCTGCGTGCTCAAGCGAATGTTGCCCTCGTTTTCAACGAGCACAATCGTTCCCGTCTCGGCGATGGCAAAGTTTGCGCCAGTAATTCCCATCTCCGCCGAAAGAAATTCACTGCGCAAACGCTGTCGAGCAACTGCGGTTATCTCATTTACTGAAGCCGGGCGTTCAGGGCCAAGCTTTTCCGCAAATAGGTCAGCGATTTGGTCGCGCGTTTTATGAATAGCAGGAACGATGATGTGCGAGGGCTTTTCCTTTGCAAGCTGAATGATGTATTCGCCCAGGTCGGTTTCAATGGGACGAACGTTTGCAGCTTCAAGCGCGTGATTCAGTTCGATCTCCTCAGTCGTCATTGATTTGCTCTTCACCGCGGATTTCACACCACGAGTGCGGGCCAACTCAATGATGTAATTACTGACTTCGGCGCCGGTCCGGGCCCAGTAAACTTTGCCGCCATGGCTTTCAACATTGCGAACGAGTTGTTCGAGGTAATAGTCGAGGTGATTGATGGCGTGTTCTTTGACCTGCCGCGCTCTTCGGCGCAACGCTTCCCAATCGGCTACCGACGTTATCGCTTCCGCCCGGCGATCGATGAAAAGCGTCGTGGCGCGCTTCAACGCACCCTGAAGAAGCTCGTTCTCCAAAGCAGCGTGCGAACGATCGATAAGATCAGGAACGGACATGGGAATTTGTGCTTGGTCCTTTGTACTTGGTGTTTTGTACTTTGTGCTTGGAGCTTTGTTGGTTCAGCGGTTTTACTCAAGCTAAACAGCAAAGATCAAAGTACAAAATACAAAGATCCTTCTACCGCTTCGCCAGAAGCTCGGCCAGATGCATTGTTTTCACCGGCGAGTTGGCGCGGCTCAGGCCACCGGCGATTTGCATAAGACAACTGGAGTCGTTGGCGATCACATACTGCACACCACTCGCGTTGATGCGAGCCAGCTTCTCCGCCAGGATCGCATTTGATATCTCTGCGTACTTCACCGAGAAGGTGCCGCCAAATCCGCAGCAGGTGTCAGGAGCTTCCATTTCGACAAAGTCGATGCCGTCGACGCTACGAATCAGTTGTCGAGGCTCGTCTTTGAGGTGAAGCTCTCTCAGCAGGTGACACGCATCATGATAGGTAACACGCGCGGGAAAGCGAGCGCCCACATCGCTGGTGCCGAGTTCCTTCACAATGAATTCAGAAAACTCACGCAAACGCGGCTGCACTTTCGTAAAGCGACGGCGCCACGCTTCGTCCTCCCGGCCATGAAACAGTTCACCGTAGAAGTTGCGCACCATCGCAGTGCAGGAGCCTGACGGCGCCACAATGAAGTCCGCGGTTTCGTTCTCAAACACCTTGACGAAGTGTTCGGCCATTGCGCGCGCTTCAAATCGATAACCGGTGTTGAAGGCGACCTGACCGCAGCAGGTCTGGGCTTCGTTAAAGGAGACTTCGACCCCGAGTCTCCGCAGCGTCGCGACCATAGCCTCACCCACTTCGGGAGACAACTGGTCTACGAGACACGTGATGAAGAGCGCGACACGCAACGTTAATCCCCGGACGCAATCGCCTGATTGCGAAGCGTGCCCAGTCCCTCAATCGTGACCTCATAAACATCGCCATCCTTGAGCAGCACCGGAGGATCTCGAAATATGCCAACGCCCTCCGGAGTGCCGGTGGCAATGACATCGCCAGGTTCGAGGGTGATGCCCTGTGAGATATAGGACACCAGATACGCAACCTTGAAAATCATCTTCGCCGTGTTGGATGACTGCATCACCTGCCCATTCAACCGTCCTTCGATGTCGAGCGCTTGCACGTCTGCGATCTCATCGCGCGTGGTGATGAACGGCCCTATTGGAGCAAAAGTGTCAAGCCCCTTCCCGCGAACCCACTGGCCGTCGCCAAATTGCAGATCGCGTGCGCTGACATCGTTAATTGGCGAATAACCAAAAACATGTTCGAGCGCTGCGCCTTCGCTGACTCGTTTCGCTCGCCGCCCCATAATCACGCCAAGCTCTGCTTCGTAGTCGACTTTGGTGCTGATTCCAGGCAGGACAATCGGCGAATTGTGAGCGCTTAATGAGTTCGAGAGTTTGTTGAAGATAAGCGGCGCTTCCGGGGGAGCACTGCCACCCTCGATGGCGTGATCTTCATAGTTGCGACCGATTGCAAGAATCTTGCCGGCATTTACGGCGGGCAGAAACTCGATCGAATTGATCGGCAGCGAAAACTGTTCGTCCTGAGCGAGACCGGGAGTGTGCGCGGCTTCCATCAAAGTCTTTATGTCAGCCAGCCCGCTATTACCGCGCATGATCACCTCGAGAGTGCTGTTGGTTCCAAGCAGCCATTCAGCAACCTCCTCACCGGTGGATCTGACAGCAACTGCGAGCGCCGATACATCAATTACCTTATCGCCCGACTGCAAACCGAGCCGCTGCGTCGCCGAACCTTTCGTCTTGAACTGCGCCAGTTTCATCGATTCATTAACCTCCTGCTAGTAACGCACGCTACAAGCCTCCAGAGTTCAATCTTCAGAGCCCCTTCCAAACTCCTTGGACCGCCAGGAGCGGTGAAAGAATTAAGCGCGCCCGAGTTTGGGACTAATCTGCTTCTCATTCTCGCACGGTTTCAAACCGGGTGATCCCAGCGCTCTCTCCGACACTTCGTAACGTTTCAAGGTTTCGAGTGGCGGCGACGCAGGGAAACCGGTGAAACGGTTAGACGCCTTCAAAGCGTCGCCGGTCACCCAGTTGAAACTGGGTGTGAATGAGAGAAAACACAATCAATACGGTTGCCATCATTTAGTCAGACCTTCCGCTGCGCCCGGCATTCTCCAAGAGCGTTCTTCAGCTTGGTAAGTTTTGATTGAACTCTAACACCCGTCCCTATTGCGCCGAAGCTTCGAGGCGACGTCGCTGAAATTGATCGAATGTCACCGCCAGCACAATCACCGCGCCAATGACAACCTGTTGAGTGAATGATGATATTCCGAGCAGGTTGGCGCCGTTAGCAAGCACGCCCATAATCAGCGCGCCTATGATCGTTCCAACCACTGTTCCCTGGCCACCACTTAACGATCCGCCGCCAATCACCACTGCAGCAATTACGCGCAATTCGTAGCCGTCGCCGGAGGTTGGCTGGCCCGTAACCAGTCTGGAAGACTCGATTGCTCCAGCCAAACCTGTCAACGTCCCCAAAATCACATAAAACCAAATCTGATAGAGCGAGACTCGCACACCGGCATAACGCGCAGCTTCCACGTTGCTGCCAATTGCATAACAGTAACGGCCCGGACGCGTATTGACCAGCACAAAATGCGCCAACAAGGCTACAAGCAGGACAATCAGAAGCGGCAACGGCAAAATTCCAAAGACATTTCCCTGGGCCAGGTTGCCGAAGCTCGAGGGCAAGTCAACCACCGCCTTGCCTCCTGTAGCAAGCAGCGCAATACCACGGTAAACGCCCATCGCTCCTAACGTGACGATAAAAGGAGGAATCCGTAACGTCGCAATGGTCGCTCCATTAATTAGCCCAAAGATAGATCCGGCGACGATACTGGTAGCGATACCGCCAAGGACTGGACCTCCTGCAGCCATCACGAAGGCTCCCAGCACGCTCGTGAGCGCCAGCATTGATCCCACCGAAAGATCGATGCCGCCTGAGACCATCACCATTGTCATGCCGATTGCCATGATTGTAATGACCGCAGTCTGGCGAGCGATACCAGCCAGGTTTCCACCCGAAAGAAACCTGGGTTCGAGCACCGCAATCACAATGCATAAGACCACTAAACTGACAAACGGCAGGAATCGTTTGATTAGCTCAGACATAGATTAAGCATTTGGAGTGCGCTGACCTGTCAGCGCTTTGGCAAGCAGAGCGTCAGGCGGCCGCGCTCCAAACGGCATGTTTCAAAACCTCCTCCTGGGTTGTAGCTTTCGCGTCTAGTTCAACGACCAGTTGTCCGCGACGCATCACTAGAATCCGATCTGACATTCCTAACAACTCTGGTAAGTCTGATGAAACCATCAAAACTGCGGCGCCACGCTGAACCAGATTATTAATTACCTGATAGATTTCAGCGCGAGCAGCCACGTCTACTCCGCGAGTTGGCTCGTCTAGCAGAAAGACCTGCGAGTTGGCGAAGAGCCAACGCGCCAGCAGCACCTTCTGCTGATTGCCGCCGCTCATTAAAGCCACCGATTTGTTTGGTTGGGGCGGCCGAATATCTAACTTTGAAATGAAGTCGCGAGTTGTTTCCAGTTCGCGACGGCGATCGAGACGCCAGCCTCTCACCAGCGATCGCACGTTCGCAAGCGTCAGATTGTGAGCTTGCGATAGATTCAAGCACAGACCGGTGCGCTTGCGATCTTCGGTCAGCAAGCCGAGGCCATTCGCAACCTCGCGGTCCGGCCGTGCCGCATCGAGCCGCACGTTGTTGAGATAAACCTCGCCTTTGTCGCGCGGAGAGACGCCAAAAATGGCTTCGACAACTTCAGTTCGTCCCGACCCCGCAAGTCCAGCCAATCCGACAACCTCTCCAGCGTGCACGGAAAAGCTGATGTCCTCAAATTTGCGCGCGCTTGTTAGTCCCTCAACGCGTAGGCGGACTGGACCTCGAGTAGGGCTGCGACTCGGAAAGATCTCTTTTAATTCCCGACCAGCCATATGCTTGATGATCTCATCGGTGGAAAGCTCGCCCCAGCCGCCGCTGTGAACCACTCGACCGTCACGAAGAATCGTCAGCCGATCGGCGATATGTTCGAGCTCTTCGAGGCGATGCGAGATGTAAATGATGGCCAGGCCGCGGCTTTTGAGTCGGTGAATCAGCTTGAACAACTCGATAACTTCCTGCGCAGTAAGCGACGAGGTTGGCTCATCCATCACGATCACGCGGCGAGCTTCGGCTGTCGCTCGCGTGATTTCGACCAGCTGTTTATCAGCCGCGCTCAATTGTTTAAGAGGCGCGGCGGGATCGAGTTGAAATCCATTTTCGAGAAGCAGCCGGCGGGCTCCATCATTTAAGTCGGCGCGATTGATCAATTTGAGCCAGGATACGCGCAATGGCTCGCGTCCCAGCATGATGTTTTCCGCTACCGTGAGGTGCAATGCCAACGAGAGTTCCTGGTAGATCATCGCAATGCCTCGAGCCAGAGCAGCACCGGGACGTTCAAAGTGTACTGGACTTCCATCCATCAGAATCTCGCCGTCGTCAGGCTGGTAGACGCCGGCGAGAATCTTCATCAAGGTCGATTTTCCGGCTCCATTTTCGCCAACCAGCGCATGTACCTCGCCGGCCCGTAATTCAAGGTCCACGTCGGCAAGCACAACATTCCCCGCAAAGGATTTTTTAATTGCCCGCATTTCGAGTGCGGAGGCTTGGACACTCATAAGGGTTCTGGGTTTTGTCAGGTCGGTTGTTAGTGGTCACTTGTAACTTGCCAGCTGCTGATCTCTTCAGTTGATAAGTTGTTACTACTTGGCTCAAGAACCAACTGACCACTGACCACTGACCACTGACCACTGACAGCTCTTACGGCACTTTGAGCAGTTGCTGCATTTCCGGCGTGTCCAGATTGTCTTTTGTCAGCAGCTTGACGCCGGTGTCGATTTTGCGCGGCGGCGTTTGACCGTTTAGTTTCGCCACAATGGTCTTCACAGCCTCGTAACCCATCTTGTAGGGATTCTGCAGGACTAACGAATCGATGGCTCCCGCTTTCAGATCCTCAATCAGGTTCGGACTGGAATCGAAGCCAACCAGGACGACTTTGCCGGTCAACCCTTTTTGCTTCAGAGCCTGGACCACACCGACTGTTGACGATTCATTCGAAGCAAAGAAGCCATTCAAATCTGTGTGTGCGGTCAGAATATCGCTGGCCCGATCGAGCGACAGAGCGCGATCCGCTTCCCCATACTGGAAAGCAACAATCTCAATGCCGGGATATTTCTGCTTAATAGTCTCCTGAAAACCTTGCTCGCGCTCGTCAGTCGAAACTGAACCCGCCTTTACGCCGAGAACAGCGACCTTGCCCTTGCCGCCCAGTTTTTCTGCCAGCCGTTCCGCGCCCTGCACACCGCCCTGGTGATTGTCTGTCGCCACGTACGAGACATATTGCTCCGTGCCAATTCCAGAATCGAAGATCGTTAAGGGAATTCCCTCTTTTTGAGCACGTTCGACGACTGGTACGAGAGAATCGCGATGGCTGGGAGCCAACACCAGTCCATCGACGCGACGATTGATTGCATCTTCAACGATATTGATCTGACCGGTGTAATCAGTCTCGCGCGCGGGACCATTCCAAATGACTTCAACGTTCGTCTCTTTGGCGGCTGCTTCGGCGCCCGCATGCACACTTTGCCAGAAGAAGTGCGAGACGCCTTTAGGAATCACGGCAATGACCTTCTTGCCGTTTGATTTGTTTCGATTGCAGGAAACACCGACGAGGCCGCCGGCGACTGTTAGCAGTAAGACTACAAAGATTTTGGTTTTCATCGTTTCTCCGGGAAATTTATTTACCAGCAAGTGTCTTCGTTCAAGAATAATCCTGCGCAGCCGCAGAGCGGCGAAATATTTAATTTATAGTCCCTCGTTTTTTAAAAGCCTAAGCTCCGTAGGAGCGTGATGGTCTTTTTCCCGAGCCCATCTATTCCGCTCCACTGGAGCTTCATGGAGCGGGCGACCTTGGTTCTATAAATATTCGGTCCCTACGGGACGGACGGTCTTCTAACACCATTGCTTGATCTGTAGAAAGAAAGGAAACAGGCGACCTAATTATCAAGATCACTTGTATCCAGTCGACCTTCGGCATGGAGCTCGCTGAACCTTTTCAGAGTCGTGGCTACGCCTTCTGCAAGCGGAGTCGCAGGTAGCGGCCCGAGCGCGGCTTGAATTGCCGAATCGTCCATCTCGGCTGGTATCGTCAACGGCTCATCGGTAAACGTAATGCTTCCTTTTGCGGCCGGCCATGCATTTTCGATTTCACGCACGACTTCGCTGATGTGAATTGTCGCGCCGTGGAGATTGAAGACTTGAGCGCCGGTTAAATTCGCTGTAGCCGCACGAATAAAGACATCAGCGGTATCAGCTACATATTGAAAATCAGTGCGACCTCCAAAGCGGATGTGAAAAGGCCTGCCGATCACCGCGGCTTTCATCGCCTTGGTCGGATCGGAAGTGATCCCAACATCCCGGCCAACGCCGTAAACGGTCAGCGGACGCAAGCCGATGCTGTTTATTCCGTGGTCAAGAAAATAGACGTGCGCGTTTCCTTCGTTGCATCGCTTGAAGACACCGTAATGGGTGCTCGGCCGAGCTTCGTCGCGTTCGGTAAGCGCATGACCATCTTCCGTCAAGCCGAATACCGCGGCAGAACTTGCGTAAGTCACGTTCATGACTTGTCCTTTTGCGAGGCGTGCAGCTTCGAACACATTGAGCGTGCCGATCACATTTACGCTTGCGCCGAACGGTGGATTGGCGCGACACGTGGGAACCTGGACGCCTGCCAGGTGAATCAAGTTCGTGACTTTGAAGCGATCGATTACAGGAGAAAGCACGCCAGGTTCGGTGATGTCACCGCTGACAAACTCCACTCGCGCTACCTGGTCCTGGTTCATGATCAAGAGCAGACGACGTGAGTCTTCGCTGCGATCAAAAATGACGACCTGCGCTTCACCATCGAGCAGGCGTTTCGTAATCCAGGCGCCAATGAACCCATGCGCGCCAGTCAATAGAAAAGTAAGGTCCTTCATCATTGAACAATTCCACTTATCTGCTGCCGCATCTGCGTCAGGGCCCCATCAATCTCGACTTCGCCAATTATTGCTCGCTGAACAGTGCGCCAAAGAACGTCCTCTACTTCCGGATAACGCGCGAACCTGGGCGGAATCAGAATGTGTTCAGCAATCACTCGCTCGAGCATCTGCAGGCGCTTGCCATTCATCTCGTCGGCCTCGGACTGCATCCGCTTCATCACCGAAAGGCGCACGGGAACGCAGCCTTGCCGAGCTTCGCCCATTTGTTGATCGACAGCGGTCAATTCGAGCAAGAGTTCGAGTGCTTCCGGTTTACTAATTCCGTGCTTGGTTAATGCGAATGTGTGACCACCCCCATAAGCAAGCGACTTCCCTGCTGGCCCAACCGGGTAGGGACTGACATTGAACCGATCGTGAACAGTCGATACTGAAGGGTCTCGATATAAACTGAAGTAACCAGGCCAATCGCCGACCATCGCCGCACGTCCGCTACGAAAACACTCGTGTACCTTGTCGTAATGCCATTCTGGCAATTCACGTGGGGCCAGACCTTCAGCGTACACCGTTCGTAAAAATTGAAGAGCCCACCGCCCTCCTTCATTTTCGATATCGGGAACTAAATCGGGCGGGAACAGCTGTGCGCCCGCCATCTCAGCCAATTCGAAGAAGGTGCCGAACAGTCCCGACTCACGGCCTGGAAAGATGAAGCCATAGTGGCGCGGTGGCGAGTTCTTTGAGCGTGCAATAGCCAGCAAGTCATTCCAGGTGGACGGCGATTTCTCAATTAAGTCAGTTCGGATATGGAGTAGACGGACATCAATGTTACGTGGAATGCCGTAAAGCGAGCCGTCAACTCGAGCAAGCTCCAAGATCAAAGGCACGAAGTCGTGCAACGATTCAGGGTCAATATAACTGTCGAGTGGAGCCAGGAATCGTTGCTGCGAAGGAGCGTACTTCGTGTGCGTGGAAACCAGATCATAAGTAACATCCGGCAACGCAGCCAGGTGGTGGTTCAGCGTTGGATGATCGCCGCTGAACGCCACTTCAACATCGACACCAGTGCGCGTCGTAAATTTCGGCAGGCACGCGTAAAGCGGGTCGTACGCGGGCCCACTGATTAAAGCGACTGTCAGACTCTTTGTCATACCTGATGCTTTGTACTGGTGCTTTGTGCTTGGTGCTTGGTGCTTTGTGCTTCTGTGCGTGGTGCTTTGCGTTGTTTATTGGGCGCTAAAGTTTCTTACGAGGCTGCAATCAAAAGGACAAAAAGCACCAAAAACAAAGTACAAAGCACTATCTACTCCATTCTTCACCGTTCGGATATTCGTAGCGCTGCAGTGACTCTGGCTTCATCGTAATGCTGTAGCCGGGAGTCGTGGGCGCAAGATAGCGTCCATTCCTAACTTGCACCGGGTCGATGAAGTGCTCATGAAGATGATCTACAAATTCGATGCGCCTGTTCTTCATGGATGCACTGACGGCGATGTAATCAAACATCGAGAGGTGCTGAACATATTCGCAGAGGCCAACACCGCCGGCGTGCGGGCAGACGGGCACACCAAACTTCGCCGCGAGCAAGAGAACCGCAAGCACCTCGTTGACGCCGCCCAGCCGGCAGCTATCGATCTGACAGAACTGTAACGCGCCCGCTTGCAGAAATTGTTTGAACATCACGCGGTTGTGGCAATGCTCGCCGGTCGCGACACCAATCGGAGCAACAGCTCGAGAGATGGCAGCGTGACCCAGCACATCGTCGGGATTCGTGGGCTCTTCGATCCATAAGGGCTTAAAAGGAGCCAGCGCTTTCATCCATTCAATCGCCTGCGGCACGTCCCAGACTTGATTGGCATCCATCATCAGCGTGCGCTCCCAGCCAATTTCGGCGCGGATGATTTCCGCTCTGCGAACGTCGTAATCCAGATTGGCGCCCACTTTCATTTTGAAGTCAGTCCAGCCTGCGGCCATGGCTTCGCGCAGCAAACGACGTATCTTCTCATCGCTATAACCAAGCCAGCCGGCCGAAGTTGTGTAAGCGGCATAACCGTGTTGGCGAATCTCAGCCTCGCGCTCGGCCTTCGTCGGCGCATTGCGTTTCAGAATTTCGAGCCCTTCACTGGGTGTCAGCGCGTCCGTCAGATACCGAAATGGAACTGCGGCGATCAACTGCTCGGGGGTCAGGTCGGCTAACAATTTCCAGAGGGGCTTGGCTTCAGCCTTCGCGTAAAGATCCCAGACAGCGTTCACAAGAGCACCTGTTGACAAGTGGATGATGCCTTTTTCGGGACCAAGCCAACGAAACTGACTATCGCCGGTGAGGGTGGACCAGAATGTGCCGAGGTTGTTCGTCAGAGATTCGAGTGTGCGGCCTCGCAACAGCGAGCCAAGTGATTCAATTGCAGCGCAGCAGATATCGTTTCCCCGTCCAATCGTGAACGTCAATCCGTGTCCTTCGAGATCTGGAGTGTCCGTGTGCAAAATCACGTAGGCCGCGGAATAATCCGGATCTGGATTCATCGCGTCCGATCCGTCAAGCGCACGCGACGTCGGAAAACGAATATCCCGCGTTTCAATGTTGGTAATCGTGATCATTTAAGGTCCGATAAACTTCAGTTTGTCGTTCATCTTCGAATCCGAAAAGCGTTACAGAAAAGAATCAATCCAGAGAGGGAAAACCGTTGAACTCACTCAGCATGGTCGACAAACTAAAGTTTATCGGACTTACGCAAACGCTCAGAGGCCAACTCAGGCGTGATGTCGCGCTGTGGAGTTGCGAGTAATTCGTAACCCACCATGAACTTTCGCACCGTCGCAGATCTCAAGAGCGGTGGATAAAAATGCGCGTGCAGATGATAAAGCGAATGCTCAGCACCGTCCGTCGGCCGCTGATGAAAACCCATCGTGTATGGAAACGAAGTCTCGAAGAGAGCGTCGTAATTCGTAGTTAATTGTTTCAGAATCTCCGCGAGATCATCTCGTTCATGATCGGTCAGCTGATCCAGCGCCGTGATATGTCGCCTTACCAATAACAACGTTTCAAACGGCCACACCGCCCAAAAAGGCACGACCGCCACGAAGCTTTTGTTCGCACAAACCATTCGCTGCTGTTCTCGCTCTTCCAAGGCAAGATAATCACAAAGCAAGCAGGATTGGTGAGAGTCATGATACTTGTGAAAAGATGCGAGCTCTTTGCTGGTCTCACCTGGAACGTGTGCACTGGCCCAGATTTGTCCATGCGGGTGCGGGTTGCTTGCGCCCATCATCGCGCCGCGATTTTCAAAAATCTGTACTGAATTAATCAGCGGTAACCGAGCGAGCTCTCGATACTGATCGATCCAAACATCAACTACGTTGCGCAACGCCGATAGCGGCATCGTCGCCAGCGTTAGGTCATGTCGTGGTGAGAAGCAAACAACTCGGCAGACACCTGGCTCGCCTTCGGCCCTGAGCAGGTCGCCTTCGCGGTATGCGTGCAGCGGTGTGTCAGGCTTTAAGGCCGCAAAATCGTTCTCAAAAACAAAAGTCGATTTGTATGACGGATTACGACGACCGCCGGCACGTTCATTGCCGGGACATAAGTAGCAGTGCGGATCGTATTCAGGCAGCTCTTCGACTTTGCTCGCTTCGATCTGACCTTGCCATGGCCGTTGCGTGCGCTGCGGAGAAACCAATACCCACTCGCGCGTCAGCGGATTGTAGCGGCGATGTGGATCTTTTTGGAGATCTAAACTCGTCATGCTCCGTTTTGCCTCTGGTCCTTCGCCCTGCGCCCTTTTCCCTTCGGCCTTTGCCCTTTGCCCTCTGCTCTTTGCCGCTTACATCGCTCGCTCTACACCCTGACCCGGCGAACACACATATGTTTCAGGCTCAACACCAGTCGCGTTCGCGTAACCGCTGGCTACACTGTTTCGAAACTCCTCGACATTGCCCTCATCCACGAGATTGACTGTGCAGCCTCCAAAACCGCCGCCTGTCATCCTGGCGCCGTAGACTCCGCTACATTCATGCGCAAGCTCAACGAATAAATCGAGCTCGGCGGAGCTAACCTCGTAATCGTCGCGCAGACTGCGATGCGATTCGTCCATTAACTTCCCGAACGTGCTTGAATCGCGGAGCTCCAAGGCCACAGTAGCAGCAAGTACGCGCGCATTCTCGCTGACGACGTGACGACAACGCTTGAATATCGTATCAGGCAGTTGATTCTGACATGATTCGAGCTCAGACAGCGTAACGTCGCGTAATGATCGAACTCGTGGCAGCCAACGAGCCAGCAGGCGCACCCCTTCCTCGCATTCGGCGCGACGCTGATTGTATTCACTCGCAGCCAGTTCGTGTTTCACCATCGTATTACAAACAACGACTTTCACGCCTACCGGCAATGAATGGTGGTCGAATTCGAGCGAACGGCAATCAAGGCGCAACGCTCGTCCTGCTTCCGCAAAGCATGCGGTGAACTGGTCCATCAGCCCGCAGCGCATGCCTACAAACTCATTTTCAGCACGCTGGCATGCCACAGCCAATCGTAATTGATCGATCGGAATGCCTGAACAATCCAGCAAAGCGTAACCAGTGGTAACTTCCAGAGCTGCTGACGAGCTGAGACCCGCTCCTACTGGAACGTCACTGTGGAGCAAAGCGTTAGCGCCGCTAAGGCGATGGCCTTCCTGCTCAAGGACGTAAGCAACACCGCGAGGATAGTCGCTCCAGTGCCCGCTACGAGAACCAAGTTTATCCAGATCGAGAGTCACCGTCTCTGCAAACTTCTCTGAACGGATGATAATCAACCGATCCTCGCGCGGCGTGATGGCTATCCATGTCGATGCCTCAATCGCCATTGGCATCACGAAGCCCTCGTTATAGTCCGTGTGTTCGCCAATCAAGTTCACCCGCCTCGGCGCGCGATAGATACGCGGCTGCCCACCATAGATCTCACCAAAGTTTTGCGCGAGCTCATTCATAATTTGTAATGCAAACTGTTAATTTGCGCTGACTTTGCCCACGCGGATCGCACGATTTAACCCACGTCGCATTGCGTCGCCTTCCCATAACACCGGTTGTCTGATAAAGAAATTGCGAATCACTTCTTCAACCTTCGAGTCCGCAGGAAGCTTTCGCCACAGCTCGACGTAATCGGCCCGCTGCAACGCCCGGCCGGCGAACAGCAAACTGGCCTGTCGCATCGGCCACTCAGCGTCATACATGACGTCAGGCTTCGATGGCCAGCTCTTTTTTTCGCGAATGTACGGGACCATGAACTGCATCGCCCGTGCCATACTTCGACCATCGCTAAGTTCGAACAACCACAAGTTGTCTTGCGATGTTGAAAGAATCTCACAAATCGTAGCCATCGCCTCCAGATTGAAGAGCGAGTAGCCGTACGGCTTCGTACGTCGCAACTCTTGTGGAAAGCTCCCATCCGGCGCCATTTGATCCGGCAGCAACACTGTCTTGAAACGATCGCGACAGTACTTGAGAAGCGTTTGATCTCCGGTCAGCCTCGCGAATGCCGCCACCTGCATTACCCAACAAGTGCCATGGTTGTTCTTTGCATCGCGCTCGTCCGTGCCGTTCTTGCTTGTCGTCAGCCACTTCAAATATTCGCCAAACCAGTGCTTTATTTGACTGAGCTCAGCGGTTGGTAATGCGTCGCGTTGTTCCATGACTTCTATGGCGCGAGTCACTTCTACAAGGTGAATAGTGTCGATGATCCCGATGCCGCGACCGGTAGTGCGTCCGTGAATTGCTTGCGCATATTGCAGTTTGGGATTCATGCGAGTGGCGTCGTCAACGAACCAGGCGCGCAGGTGGCGAGCTGCGCGATCTGCATAGCGCTGGTCAGCGCTCAACTTCCAGGCGGCTACCAGCGCCGGTACTTGAATGCTGAGTCGCATCAGGGCCCTGCGATGCTCATTGAAATTGTCCGGATTCGACATCCCATCACGCTGTATGTATGGACCGCCAGGATTCTGCGGATCGGGCCACCAGTAGTCTCCCTCAGAAAAGAAGTCATGAAGCCCGCCGGCGCTTCGATCAGAATGTGATGCCGTAATGGTGATTGGAGCTTCTTTAAGATACTCGTTCGCAGCTTTCAATACGCGGTCACGATCGACCTTCGCCACATCAATCGATTGAGCCGAGGTTGAGTAAGCGGCGGGCAGGATGATTAATAACAGGCAGAGTCCACCCCAGCGCGGATTCTGATTGGCTGTCCTTTGGGATTCGAATAGGAGCAAATCTTTACCTCTCGTTACCGGCGTTCAGAGTTCAAGCCTTTAGATGAACAGGTCAGTATCCCGACACGTCGGGATAGCGGGTGGGTCATCGTTGCGCCAAACTCGATCATGCCGAATGGATGACCCACCCGCTACCGCGCGGCGGTACTGACCTGTTCATCTGAAAGTGAACTCTAAACACCCGTAAACCTGCCTACAAAACCTCCGCCGCTACGCAATTCGACTTGCAGTACATCCACTCTACTCACCGCTTGCCGCTCCACACTCACCGCAGCCGCATCGTTTTGAAGGTCCCGGGCTATCAAACCCTCGTACTTGCCGCGTCCTAGAAACGAGAGCGCCACGCTAACTCTTCTCTCTGTCTCGCCGTTCATGATCGCCACAATCCACATGTCACCTCGGCGCCGCGCAAAAATCGCCAGCTCACCGATCTCTGAGCCATTTAGCACAATCGTCTCATCCCAAACGCTCGCGATGCTTTTGATTAAGTCGACCGCCGGATTTGACAGAATATTTTTCGGATGCGCGCCGAAGATCAGTAACGGCGAAGTAAAGATCACCGCGCTGGCGATCTGGTG
>Ga0126384_10000398_pt1 | contig 23510 bp, 17 predicted proteins | sample PanSoiMetPlot_36_FD_92543 | JGI IMG/M metagenome (GOLD analysis project Ga0126384, IMG submission 92543) | Tropical forest soil microbial communities from Panama - MetaG Plot_36 | ecosystem: Environmental > Terrestrial > Soil > Tropical forest > Bulk soil | place: Panama | collected 2016-02-17 | reverse complement strand
TACCAACCGCGTGAGCGCCGACGATGTCATGGCGGCGGTCTCCAACCATGAGACTACGCGAGGCAGGTATTTTTTGTTCGGACAAGATGTGGGCAAGCAACTCTGGCTTATGATCCAGCTGACGGCTTGGCATTGAGCCCTAGATGCCATCGAAGTATGCTGCTAATCCTACATGCTGCAAGATGCGACGCGCGACAGCTTCGCGCTTTGACGTAGCTAGATAAATTCGCAATCCGGCTTGTCGCATATGCTGCAGGGCGCTGCCAATTCCCGGATAAGGCTCGCTCCCGAGCAGGCCGCTTTCGCCGTAATGCTGACGAAAGGCCACCACAGCCTCGCCGATCCTATCATCTCCGTAGGACTGCAGCAAAAACTGCATCACGTCTTCGAGTGGTGGTCCAATCAAGCGGCTCACATCGAGCGCTTCGTCTGGTTTGTGTCCGAGCGCACGCAGCGCGGCTAAGCAGCTTGCGACAACGCCGGGCTGCGAATCAATCAGAGTACCGTCGAGGTCTAAAAGAACGGAGTGACTCGTGGACATGATCGAAGATAGCGGCCGGCAAAAGACTTGTAAAACGACTGTCTGGTTCGAAGCCCGCTTGGGTCAAAATACGAAGAACTCAACGTGAGCAAATCCATTCCGCTGTTACCCTCATACACCTGGACGATTTAGCGCTACCGTGATCCTGCACGCGCGATGGGCGCTTCCATCGGCGACAGCAATGCCGGGTACAACCCCTTCTCGTTGACGGCCAGCGAACCGAATGCTCGCAGAGCCGCGCTCCGATGGGTTCGCTACTTCAGTAACGGGCCTGGCGACGCGAAGACCAAAAAAACTTGCTCGGTAGAGGCTATCGGACGAGAGGCGGCTCGCTGCACGCAAGCCGATTGGCAAACTGCTCCAGGCGCCACCACGCAGAACGTGGCGACTACAATCTCCTAGCAACCACGCCGAGCCATCGGACGGCGCTCCGATATAATTGGCGTGCCAACAGTCTTCAGTCCATTGCCATGCATTCCCTTGCATGTCGTACAAACCGAACCCGTTGGCAGCGAACCTGCCTACGGGGGACGTGTAGGCATAGCCGTCGTCGCAAAGCGCCGCCTTTGATGCCCCTCTCAAGTCCGCCAATGCTTTCCTTGCAGTGCGATCGACGCCGTTGCCGTACCGGCACAGATCCTTCTCGTCATTGCCAAACGAATATGATCCCGTCGAACCGCCGCGTGCTGCGTATTCCCATTCCGCCTCAGTCAGCAAACGATATGGCTTACCGGTCTTTTCGGCAAGCCAATCCACATAGGCCCTGCCGTCCATCAGGTTCAAACATACCGCAGGGTGACTCCCGGTCTGGAAAAATCCGGGATTGCGCCATGAGCGGTCCCGCTTGATCTCGCCTCTGGCCCCTTCGCGAACGAAACACTCCGAGCCTGTCTCATAGCCAGTCGCTGACACAAAGGAAGCAAACTGATCGAGCGTAACGTGAAATTTCCCCACGGCGAACGAGCGTCCAATTTTCACCTGGTGTTGCGGCCCTTGGCGTCCGTCCGCGGGTTGTCCCTTCTCGCCTGATACCGAGCCCATTCGAAAAGTGCCTGCCGGCACCACGATCATCTCAGGACAATCGCTGCAATCCTTAAAGCCATCTTGTGATTGTGATCCGACGATTATGGCCGCCGCGTTCATGGGTGCGTTCTGAGCATACCCAGGCGCACGGATCACCACGAGCAGCACGACTGTCAACGCGACTCGCATGGCTAATCCTCCGACAAGATGACGATGATCTTGGAAATAGTAAGGATCATGTGCATTATGTTATCTGAATTTTTCAACTCCAGCTCGGCTCAGACTTCAGCTTGGGGTCAGATTAAGACCTCGCGAGGTGCCGGCAAGCACGGCCGCTCTGCCTCCGACAGCGGAAATACTTGCGTCACCGAGCGGCTGCATTTCCGCTCACGCCGGAACCTCTTGAAGCACCGTGATTCACCTCCGTGCCGAAGCCGCTGCTGCCAGCGCAATGGCCAGTGGATCGCACGCGACCGTCATAAATAGCACGAGCCATCGGATTGCCACCTCGGGGTCGGTGACGCCAAAGACGGCGGCGACATACTGAATCGGCATTGCTTCGGTCTTGGCCTGCCGCCCGTTGGCAGCCACCGTAGCGCGTTCCGTCTGCAGAGCCACCAGGGTAGCCGCCTCCCGCTTTCGTTTATCCACGAGGCTGGTGCGGACCTTGCGCTGCTCATCGGCTAGCCTCATGGCGGCAGTGGTGTGTCCCTTCTCGGTCATTTTCTCGATAGCAGCGTCAATCTGGGTAATGCGCCGGTCGAGGTCAGCAACGGCGTGGGCCTGGACATCGATCCGGGCCATGAGCTCGGCGTCATGGGTCTCGACGGCCGACGCCGCCTTTCCCCGCAAGCCCACATGCGCCGCGATGAGCTGCGAATAGACCCCCGCTGCATTGATGGCCGCGATGGTGAGAATGAGGACGGCCAGGACGCCGCGGACGGCCCATGTCGACACGTGCCAGTGACGCGCCAGCCAAGCCACGGTGGCCAGCTTTCCGCCCTCCATGGCGGCCCCCATGATAACGATCGCGGAGGGAGCGCCAGGGAAGAGGACCACGAAGCCGCGGATACTGAAGTAGGCCGCGGTGCCGGCGAGCGTAACGGCAGCCGTAACGGCAAGCACGTCGATGGCAGTGCCCGATCGCGTAACGCTGGATGTGAGTCGACCTTGGCCGACAAATGGCGTATCCGCCTCGGATTGCTTCGCAATTTTCGCCGTTACGGAGGCGTCACGCGTAACGCCTTTACGCCTCCTGCGGAAACGGCGCTGGCGGAGAGCGTTACGGCTTGGTCCCTCCCCCTTTGCGGGGGAAGGACGCAATGCTGTGACGTTGGTGTCGATATCAGTCATCGAGATGCCCCGTATCAACGCGGCGCGAAGCCGGCTTCGGCGAACTGGCTTTCGACCAGCTTGACGGCCGCCCACATCACATCAAGCTCGGCACGGCCATCCGGATACTTGCGCAGCCGGTTCGAGCGCCGGGTACAGTCATCGTACGTCGTATGCTTGAGGAAACGCGCAAAAGCGTCCGCTTCATCGCGCGGTAAATCGAGCGGAATCGTGATAACCCTTGGATCAGCCATGGTGAACCTTCCATGTAAGGTTTGCTGTGGTCAGGGCTGCCTGGGTGTTCCCGCACCTTGGCAGCCCGCTTGGTGGAGCGATGCGCTCCCCGCGATCGTCACTGCGGCGACCGCAGGCAATGCACCTCACCGCCTCTGGGTCGTCCCGGCCGACTTAAATTTAATTCTCCCGATGCGCCGGGCCTCAGCCTTCTGTTCCTCGGTGAGATCCTCGCGAAGCATGTCCGGCGTGGTTCCGGTCTTTTTCATCGCGTCCTCTTGCTTCTGAGATGATTATTAGATAGCGCTAGAAAATGGTGAAGTCAATATCTAGCGCTAGAAAAACTAAACGTGGGCGAGGACGCCCGCGCGTCGATGCGACGCCGGTCAATACACGCTTCCCGCCGGATGAATTGACCGCTCTTGATGCGTGGATCGCGCGCCAGGAAGACGAGATATCGCGCCCGGAAGCCGTTCGTAGGTTGGTTCAAATCGCGCTTGCCGGCCAATGGAAGACCAGGAAATGAGCCGTGATTAAAGGAACTCGCGGTGCGGCTTGCCCGCATGGTCGCGGGAATCCCCTCGTCCGTCGCGTTCGCCACGAAGTACGACATGTGACACGTCACGCCGGCGCCGTTGCCTCACCGGTTTCGATTGGCGTGAGGCGACGGCCGCCCCATCGAACGTCGCCTATGCGGATCAATCGCTTTTTGGCGCCAAGTGTGTGACGAGCTACGAGGGCGGGTTAATGGCGATAACATGTAACCCCGCTGGCGTCGCGTTGACGGCTGCGGCGAATTCCAAGCGGTAGCGAACAGGGCGGGGCGACTTCCACAGCCGCCTGCCCTCTCCGGTCGACATCACCGAGCTGTCAATTCGATGAATTCACTTTGATCCCCCTCGCGGAAGACGCGGATTTGTCGGTTCTTGCGGAGAGCAGCGGCATTCAAATGCACTTCGAAAGGGAACAGGGCAGCATTGGAAGTTGCCTTGGCGAGTCCCATGCCGCCGCCGTGACTGACGAGAACGGCTTGGACGACAAGTTCCGCGATACTTCCAGATAGCGCAACACGGCGTGCTGGAGGGAGAAAGATGCCCTTTGCTTTGCCTTCGCGGAGAATCTTCCACTGTACCATCGACCGCAGGACTCGTTGAGCCGCTCTTGGTAACGTCGATCGATCGCCCCACCTTTCAGTCATCCGCCTGACGATCTGAGAGAGATTAGCTTCGCCGTTCAGTGTCAGCAGTTTTCCGATCTGGCCCGCGACCTCGCCAAAGAACGGGTAGCTTGCGATGCTCATCGCCCAATGTATCGCCAACCTTTCCTCGGAGGACGCCGAGCGAACGAGTTTGACAGCGATCGTTCGGAGTGGCGCCGCAGCAGCAGGTACGGTTACCCAGATCCGCATGAGCACCGTCAGCGTCTTACCCCGCGCGCTGTGGACTGTGTCACCGCCGACGACGCCGTCCAGGAAGTCCCATAGAAATTCACGGACTTCAGCGCGCGAGTATCCCGCAGCGCTCCGGCCTGCCGCCGCGTCGAGCCACTCAATATCGATACGACGGTCAAATCCTATCGTCGTCCTGTCTTTTGTGGTCATGATCGTCTCGCCATCGTCACGAACGGCACGATTACTTCTTCCAGGCAAGTGCCGCCATGGGCTACAGTTCGTCTTCCCTCCGTAATGAATGCGCGACCTGCGGGCGCTATCAAGGCTAGATAGTTTTCAGGCAAGCCGACGCTGGGCCATTCAATCGAGCCAGCATAGTTTGCGACGATCTGCGATCTCAGATTGCGGTCACGAAAAATGTGAACACGCTCACCTCTCTCCTCTGCAACGACACCAACGTTCGGCCTACCCATCCCGATCCCTTCGACATTTCCGTGATCAGCGGTCAGCACAACCTCGAAGCCTCCGTTGAGGAGCACATCAATCAGGTTGCGGAGAGGCCCGCGCTCTCCCCAGTGACGAATGCTTGCATGGAAGCCATCCGTGCCAGTGACCGCGCCGTGCAGCATTTGGTCGACCGTTCCCATGACGATACCAACGATAGAGCAGCGCGGGCGATCGACTATTTCCTGAACGCGGTTGATAAAGGTTTGATCGATTTCCTGTGCTCCCTGACGGATGTACGCAACGGCGTCCTTTCGCAGGCCATGGTCTTCCCAGAACCGCCTCCAATGTTGCTCTTCCTTCCCCGTCGTGTCGAGACTCGCAGCCTGAAAAAACGGGGGATCGCCCGCAAAGATGGCCTGTCTCGATACGGACGTTAACGTCGGAATCCAGGCAAACACTCCCGACTCATCAGCTACCCAACTGCGGTAATCCTGCGTTTGTTGCCGGAGCGCTGCCCATTGGTCCATGGCCAGCCCATCGATGACAAGCACCGCAAATTTGCTCTCCGCGGGACTCGCCGCTACTCGGTGAACGAGATACCTGGGCACCTGATGCACCATCACGGGTCGCGGGAGGAAAGAGAGGCTGTGCAATGATGCGTAGTGAGTGACCAGCCATGACTGGAATTTTTCCTGGATGCGATCACGGGCAGAATTGAATCGCTGGGCGTCGGGGGCTTCAAGTATGCCGCTTACCGCCCATCGTACAGCGACGATCTCGGCCCATCGCACCGCCGTTTGAATCCATTCCAGATGATGGGCGTTGGCGTCCGGCTCGTTTTCCTGATGCAGTTGAATCAGCTTCCGAAGGCGCTCAGTCCGATCGCCGGACGTGCCGGCGACGCCGGCAGCCATCCATGTGCCTTGGAAGACCGATCGGGACAGACTTGACGTTGGGCTCAACAGTCCATCCGTGAACAAGTTGTCCATGTAAACGCGTATATCATCGTGGTCGAAGGGTAGAAGAGCCGGACCAGACTGCCGAAGACTCAACGCCGCCCCGGGTGATGAATTTTCCGTCCTGTAGCGACGTTCCTCTTCGTCGAGTCCCTTAGGTTCCCCGCCATCCTGCCGTTCAAGAAAGATTGGCCATCGCTCCTGCAGGAAGTCGAAGAACTTGCCGCGGCTGGGCACAATCGCCTCCAGGGACCAGTCCTTAAATTGTGGCGAAATCCGCAGAAGGTAGACGAGGCGATGAGCGAAAGAAGGCGGCAGCACCTTCGCCGCATAATGATGCCGGAGCAGAGCGCGGAGTAGGTCGACTTCGTCGAGGAGCTGCGCGGGGTCGATTCGGAACACGTTGCGAAGCAGGAAGTCCCGGGTCGCGTTCTCGCCTAGATTACCCGGCTGGTAGAGTTCCTGAGCGACATGGACGGCATCCAGATCTGCGCGGTCAAGTTCGGCGAGGACGTGCGGTGCGAGAGTTGGGAAGAGCTCTCCCAGGCTGAATGACAGCAGACGTCCATCGTGCTTTGCCTGCTCCAGCAGGTCGAACGGAAGCCCATTCAGGTCCGACCGTGGAGCGCGCAGGATGACAACCAGGTTCGTCGCCGCGCCTGTGTCCCAGAGCTGTCGGAAGCGCCGTTCGTACGCATAACGAAACGCAACGTGATCGTCGAACGGGATAATCTCAAAGTTCTGTTTGCGAATGCCCTCGACGACCCCGGGTTCGGCAAGCAGTTCGTCAGGGTCCGCGACAATGGTAAGGCGAGCGACCGCTGCAATCTCCGCTGAGAATTGAGCTAGGATGGGCGCCCGCCATCCGCCTGGATTTCGCGTATCACTGGTCATTGTTAGTTTGCAGCGCATGCGACGTTTACGAGCAAGATCGCCGTCAGGTCTGGGAGCGCTGCCTCGCGCGCGGACAGCTTAGAAATCCACTCATGTTCTTCCTCGTCGAGCTGATAGAGGCGATGCGAGCGCACCTGCGGCAAGCCGAGACGTTCGATTGCGCGACGACGCGATGCGAACGCGTGCGCGCTCTTCTTGCGTTCCCGGGCGATGCCGTTTTGATGCGCTGAAGACAGGTCGTCGAATACTGATGCGCCGTGGCCCTCGGCCGCGACACGTGATGCTTCGTAAGCTGCTACGGCAGCATCCCCCGAGACGGTCGTCTCGGCGAGATGCAGGCTCGCGTGAAGTTCGATGAGGCGGTCCCAGATCACCCGCGCGGTCGGCAGAAATGAGCGGCCATCTTCCGTCAGGAAGATCGCCATGCACCGCTGCTCCCGGCTCGACTCGGTCTGCAGGCTGACCCGCCAGAGCGACCAGATCCCGCCGACCTTGTCCGAGATGTCAGATATCGTCACCGTGGGAATGGGTTGACCCGGCGCAAAGACCGGCAGGCTGGCGGTGAGCGCCCGCACGCGCGAGTCTTCGAGCGACACGAGCGTGGCGTCTGAACGCTCCGCCTCGTCCCTAGTGAAGACAGCTGCTCTCATGATGCTGCCATCCGGCCAGTACAGATCGTGACCGGGTTTGCTGCTCCTGACTGCAGCGCCATTCTGTTCCTGGCTGCGCAGGAACTCTAGCGTGAGACGCTCGGTCCAGTAAGGAATCCTGTGGTTGGCGATCTTCCGCGCTTCGGCCGCATCAAGCTGACCGGTGACCGCAAGCAATGTTGAGCCGGCCTGCATCTCCTCCGCCTGGTGCCGGATCTCATCGGCCAGTTCTGCCGCCCTGCGCTCCGCGTCCTTCGGCGCGACAATGGCCTGCGCGAACAGCTCCTCGAATGGTACGCCGCCTTCCTCCGAGTCGAGCACGTCCGCCAGCTTGTCGACGCCGAACTCCTCTAGGATGCGCCGCAGCTTCTCTTCAAGGACCTCGCGCACGCGCAGTTCGACCGTGTCTTCGAGCGCGAAGCTCAGCGCCCGGACGATGTGCTTCTGTCCGATGCGGTCGACACGGCCGATGCGCTGTTCCAGCTTCATGGGGTTCCAGGAGAGGTCGAAATTGATGACGACGTGGCAGAATTGCAGGTTCAGTCCTTCGCCGCCGGCATCGGTCGAGATGAGGATCTGCGCGCCGCCCGCAAAGGCGTGCTGGACCTGCCGTCGCTCCTCAAGGTCCATCGAGCCATTCAGGCGGACGACGCTGAAGCCGCGATGCTGAAGGTACTCCGCCAGCATCGTCTGGGTCGGGACGAACTCGGTGAAGATCAGTACCTTCAGTCCCGGATCCGCCTCGTCCCGCTGCAGCTGCTGAATCCTGTCCAGCAGGGCTTCCGCCTTCACGTCCGGTCCGGTGGCTTCGCACCGGCGGGCGGCCGAAAGCAGCAGCTCCACTTCCTTGCGCTCGTCCTTCAGCCCCTTGATTCGGGTCTTCAGAATGGTGTCGAGCTGCTGCTGGCCGTCCAGCGATGCCCATTCCTCAGCGATGTCCTCCGGAAAGAGTGAGAGCTGTCCTTGGGGAAGCTCCAGCGCCTCCAGCCGGCGCTCCAGCGCGGAGCGGATCGCTGCCGTGCTGGACGTCACCAGGCGCTGCATGAGGATCATAAGGAAGCCGACCGCCGTCTGCTTCTCCTTCATGGCGCGGTTGTAGCCGTCCCGGACATATTCGGTGACCGCCTCGTAGAGCGCGCGCTGCTCGCCGTGGCCGTCGCCCCAATCGACCGGCACAAGCTGCGTAAACCGCGGCTTGAAGAGCGGACTCCCTTCCGCGTCGATGGCCCGGCGCTTCTCCGTGCGGATGACGTAGGGCGTCACCGCCTCCCGTGACACCGGCTCGTCCTTCGGCAAGGCGTCGGCGTCCAGGAACCCGATCAGGCGCCGGAAGGCATCGGACTTGCCCTGGTGCGGCGTGGCCGAGAGCAGCAGGAGGTACGGTGCGGCCTGGGCCAGCGCATCGCCCAGCTTGAAGCGAGCCACCTGCTCCGTGCTGCCGCCGAGCCGGTGCGCTTCGTCGATGACGATCAGGTCCCACCCGGCCGAGATCATGTCCTCGAAGCGCTCCCGGTTGTAGCGGGCAAGCTGCTCCTGGCTCCAGCCGCGCCGGGAATCGATCGGCTTCACCGAGTCGAGCGGACAGACCACCTGATCGTACAGCTGCCACAGATTCGTATCGGCGTCGATGGCGCCGGCCTGCCGCAGCGCTGTGAAGCTTCCCGGCAGCACGAGACGAAAGTCCTCGTTGAAGTGCGTCTTCATTTCCGACTGCCACTGCAGCACCAGTCCGGCCGGCGCGACGACCAGCACGCGCTTCACCAGGCCGCGAATCTTCAGCTCACGGACGACCAGCCCCGCCTCGACCGTCTTGCCGAGGCCGACCTCGTCGGCCAGCAGGTAGCGGATACGGTCGCTGGAAACGGCCCGCTGCAGGGCGTAAAGCTGGTGCGGCAGCGGAATGACGTTGCCTTCGAGCGGCGCGACCAGCGCGTCGCGCTCCAGCGCATCCGCGATGCGCGCTGCCGCGCTGACCCAGGACAGTTGATGACGCAGGTTGCCGTCCGTTGCCTTCAGCGGCGCGAGGCGGCTCTGGAGAACGCGAACGGCGGCGCTCCGGCGCGGCAGCCACACGACACAGGTCGTGCGGCCCCACAACGCCCCGGTCTCAATGATACGGCAGGGCTCGTCATGGTCGATGCTGTGCCACCATTCGCCGACGTGCATGGAGGGTTACTCGTTACTCCAGGCGGCCGGCCGCTACGTCGAAGTACATGCAGAGATCCGAGTCCTCCTGAACCACGTTTTCGGGCAACTTGGAGGCGACGCTGACGATCGTCCCATAGTCCTGCGCATTGTATGCCGCCTTGAAGCCGGCGCGCACAGCTTCCGTACGGAACATTTTGAGCTTCCGTTCGCGCGACTGCTTGTAGGTCTCGAACTCGGTCAACAAGGCTTTTTCCCGCAGCTTTTCCAGATCGCCTTGCTTGGCAGGATCCGGCACGTACCAGCGATCGGCCGCCTTCGCCACCAGAGCAGGATCGTCCTTTCCTAGATTCCGTAGCTCCTTGAAATTGGTCGACAAATACGAGTGTATCTGGCTTGGGACAGGTCCTGATCCATCGTAGCGGATGCAATTCTGTTGAAGGATGTCCCGCAGTTCGACCGTCTTCTCATGCTTCGCCCAGTTCTGGATCTCCTTCATGAACATGGGCTGGAGATCCTGGAAGCTGCGCGGTTTTTGTTGAAGTTCGCGACGCACCCATTGGATGGCGCTTGCCTCGTCGATCACGAACAGACTGAGCTGGCGGACTTCCGCAGCCGTGCTGCGCTTGCGGTCATACGCGGCGACCTGAGCCGGAAGGAAGAACATGCCGTCGCGCTGGGGGTACCGCTGATCGAGGCCGACCAGGAATTCAGCAGTTGAGAGCGGTACCGAAAGCTGGCGCTGGACGTGAAAAGCGACCATCCGGTCGTGCAGAACCTGCTGAGTACGCTCCGCAATGATCTCGGCCGAACCGTCCACACCCGAGAACACGGGTACGTGGCCCAGGTGCTCCGTCACGAACGCCCACGCGCTTTCAGGCGACGACGCACCCAGCGAAAATCGCCGCGCTAGGGCTTCGGTTGGCTTATAAGCGGAGATCACAAGATCCTGCTTGACGGCCGTGCTCGTGACTTGTCGGTAAGAACCTTGTTGCTTGTCCAGGGTGCGAACATCGGCAACGACGAAACCGGCCGTTCCCAGCGCTTCCTGAATCGAGCGCCAAACGGCGTTGGACGAGTTACTGAAAACAACAGTCATCCAACGGCCGGGCTTGAGGACGCGGTGATACTCCACAAAGCAAGCATGCATAAGGGATTGATAATCTTGAATGCTCTTCTTTTTAGCTCGGTCGACAATGGCTTCTGGCTCTGGCTCGGTTAAAACGTGATGCCACGATTCAACAAGATAGTTGAGATCAGCGTAGTAAATATTCTCTCCAAAAGGTGGATCCGTGAATATGTAATCCGCGAATGCGGCAGGCATAGGAAGCGATGCGCATGTCCCGGTGGTTGTGATCGCTGTGGAAGCCGGAGCAGAGAGCGTTCTGAACGGACCTTCGAGCCGCTGTAATTTACCGTCCAGTATGTACCAAGGAGAGACGTCGACGATCTGGGAGCCAACATAGTAAACGCCATTCAAATATTGATTAACCTGCGAGAAGTGGGTCGGTGCATAACGTGCAAGAACTGACATTCCCCAGATCGCTTGCTCGACAAAAAACAGCAACATGTTGCGCAAGCGTACATCGTCATAAGACTTGGCTTTACGCCACAGCACCGCCAGCACTTGAGTGGGACGTGGAAGAAAAAAGTGATGGACGTGCGTGATGCCTATCGAATCCATGCGCGCACGCTCGTGTGTCATATGCATATATGGTAACGCTTGGACCGGTACCTCTCCTGGAATTGGCATCGAGGCAATTTTGCCGATCAACGCTAAATCCATCGCTGTTGGCACTTTCTGGTGCCTGGCCTTACCGATCGAATAATCGATGAGCGCTGGCAGACGCTTAGGCTTTCTGATGGTCTCCTTAGTTACCGGATCAGTAGAAGCTTCGTATAGCCGTTCAAGACGATTCTTGTTTAGTTCGGACGTGCAATGAGGACACGGAAATTGCTCGTGTGTACGCTTGGTCTCGGGGTCGAGTGCTTCTTCTACGAAATTCACCTCACCCGCGCACTCCGGACAGGTGAATATCTCGCTCCAGACTGTGTAATTAATGATCCCCTTCGTTTTGCCGTCGGTATGCAGCGTTTCGTACATCCAGCCGATCTCCTTCTTGAGATCAGCCAGGATATTTCGCGCTGCTTTCGTGAAGGCAGAGACATCGATCGGCAGCGTATAATTGGCGGCGATGAATGTCGCCGCAGGCCCCAGGTCATTCAGGATCGTTCTTCGAGCGCCCCACTTCGGTTTAGGTAGGCCGCCCTTCGTCCACTGCGCCTCCAGCCCATTGCGATAAGCAGCCGGCGCCGAACCGCACCACTCGGCCGCGACACCTGTCATGCCGGACCCCGCGAAACCATCGAGCACGATGTCCCCCGGCTTGGTGTAGTGCAGGATCGATGGCACGATCGCCAGATGGGGCACCTTGGTGTGATAGCTGTGCGCCTTGTAAAGCGCGTCGGTCTTGCCGACGCTCACGTCGACGGCAAACGGATCACGCTCGTAGCGCTCGTTAGGATCGTACGGCCTACCGTAGGCGCGAACGAAATCGGCGAGGAATGGATTGGGACACGCGGTGTACCAGGGCGGATCGGACATCCGGATGATGTCCTCGTCGGTCCCCTGCGGGAACCCAGGCGTTTTGCGAAATTCCGGGTCCGCCAACTTCTCCCGTAGGCGTTCGGTAAAGTAAGCGCGCCGGACATCCTCGCTCTCGAAAGTCATCCCGAGGCATTCGACCTCGCCCTTTTCCAACGCCTGCTGCTCAGCCGACTTGTCGACGAGCCGAAGCTGGCCCGACTCTTCGATGAAGAGGTCGCCGCTTCCCTTGGTCCGTCGCTTGCCTGTGGCCCGTCGCGTCATAGGACGTCTCGCAGATGTTCAGCGATAGAGTAACAGCGGTTCTCACATCGCAGGAGTTGCTGGAATTGGAGGAAATCAAGGTCCGCTCGCAGAGCGTCCGGCGTCAAGCCTGCGGTTTCGCTCAGCGTTTCGAGCGTCGCCCCCGGATGCGCGTGGACGGCTCTCAGGGCGACCACCTGAGACGCCGTCAGTCGCACGCCAACGCGGCGTGACATGTCGTCGGGCGGATCAGCCGCCGGCCGCCAGTCGAGGGTCAGGCTGAAGCTGTTCGCATCACGATCCGAGTCGATCCTCGGCGGCGGGCGGTTGGCGCCGCGCCATGCGTGGTGGAGGAGACGCAGGCCGGAGCCCGCGATCTCCGCAAAGCCGATCAGCTTGAGCGCCCGGCCCACAAGCGGATTGCGCGCCTGGCTGCTGCCGCCCTCCTCGAGCTTCGCGGCGTCCACCAGCGAGTGTCCGGGGTTGGCGAGGCTCGTCTGGTCCGGCCGGATGACGATGCGGGCACACGCCCTCTGGTCGGTATAATCCTGGTGGATGAACAGGTTGACCAACGCTTCGCGGATGGCGATGTAATCCGGCTTGTCGTTTGTGTCCGTCAGGCCCTCCATAGTGAGACTTGCGCTGCGGAGATGTCTCGCCAGGAAATTGACGGCACGCTGCAGCGTCGTGAACAGGTTGCCGCGGTCGACCGGATCGCGATAATCGTACCGCTTCTGCGGATCGGTGATAACCTGCAGGTCCATCACGTCGCGCCGAAGTTCTTCCCGCACGGCGGCGTCAGTGCCGAAGAGCAGCACGAGCTGCCGCCGCTCATGGGCATTGACGGATGTTCTGCCGTCGAGCAGCCGCTCAAGAATCGCTTCGGCTGGAGCGCTGTTCGGCTTCGGCGTCAGGCGGCTCGCATACCAGTTCAGGGTCTCGGCGTCGAAGCTCTCCCACGGAATGAGCCCCTCGCCGCGGGCGCCGGTCTCCTCGATCAAGTCGCGCCGCTCGCCCCACTCGCGTGCGAGGTGCCGGCCGTCGCGCAGTTCGACTTGCTCACCCGGCCGCTTCCCGCCTGCGCACAGCGCAATCACATCGGCTGCGCAGCCCGGCGCCCCGGCCACCTCGTCGCCTTCGACGGTCTTGAAGGCGGTGTCCGGCGGGTTGACCTTGTCCAGGAACAGGAGACGCATGTCGGCGCGCTGCGGGATGAATCCCCACGCGAGAAGGGGGGACAGCTTCAGCACGGTCGCATTGATCGCGACGTACGGCACGCCGGTATCCTCGACCCCGTCGCGGCCGCTGAACTCAATCTCGTCCGGCGCCGGGTCCGCCGACTCGCCCATCAGCAGGAGCCGGCGGGCGCGGATGACCCGCTGGGCAAGCTGCTGCTCTTCGATGATGAACAGCGGCAGCCGGAGCAGCCCTTCGAGACCCTCCATGGCCGCAACAAGCTGCACGTCGGGCTTGTGTTGTTGAAGAAGCGCCCGGGCCACGTTCTCGTTCATGGCCTGGAGCTGGTGGCTGAATGCGTTTCGCAGGTTCAGGATCGATTCGATCGCCGTAAAGGTGACCCCGTGCGATTGCCTCTTCTTCGGTCTGAATCCAGCAGCGAGGTACGGCGCGGCAGGGTGAGGCACCTCGACATTCGCCACCTGCTGGGCCGTAGAAAGGAAACTCCCGAACGCCAGATTTTTCTCAAGCGGGGAAATTCTCAGAGCGTCCCCGCCATCGCGCGCCGCAAAGGACGACACCGTCACCGCGGCGACATAGCGGGCGAGCACCTCTCCGGCGCGCAGGCAGGCGTCCAGCCACGCAGCATGGGAACGCGCGCGCAATATCCGGCCGCAGGCGATCGCAACCGGCTGGGGGAAGATCAGTGAGGCGCGCCGGAAGGCTGACGCGACGGGCGTCCTGGGCTGAGTTGGCATCGGTTCGTATTATTCAATGATGATACGGATTTTCGCGACGTCCTTCCCCTTGCTCAGGGTTGCGACGTAGCGTTCGAAACGCTCGCGGAGGTCTGCGACGGTGCATGGCACGCCGCCGTCCGCCAGTGCGTTCTGAAGCGCCCTGGCCTGAACGGTCACCGGTTCCAGCCCGCTCAGCACCTCCTGCAACGCGCGTACAAAACGCGGACTAACCGGGTCCGGCAGCCGGCGGTCCTTCAGAAACTTCTTCAGCTCCGACTTTCCGGCCGCGTCGCTCACGAGGTCGATGTTTCCGGAGACGGTGGGATCTTCGAGGTTGGTTACCAGCGTGTCGGTCCAGCCGCGGATAATGCCGTCGAGCGCCTCGTCTATTTTTCCGAGAACTTCGCTCGCCGACGCCCCGCCGCTGGACTCATCGGCCGGCCGGAAGTCACAGTGCGGGCAGAGCGGATCCGTATCGAGCTCCACACGGCCCAGGTGGAAGCAGGTCTTCAGATTGAAGAGCCTGTTCTCGAAGTCGCGAAGCTGCGGGGTCGGCATCATGTCGACGCCGGCGAGCTTCTGAAGCTGCGCGAGGCGCGGGTCCTTGACGAGTTTCGCCTTACGCTTGTCGTCGTTGGCGCCCAGGCGGGCGCGTTGATGGGCGGCGAGGTAGGCGTCCTGGTACTTCGTCTTGAGCTGGCCAAGCGTCTGCATCAGGTGCCGCTTGAAGTCCGTCTCGCTGCGGTGCTTCGGGCTGGAAAGCTTCCCCGTCAGATCGGCGCGCGCCGCCCGCACCTCGTCCTGCCACAGATGGCCTGCATCAAGCAGGGCTTCGGCCTTGCCGAGGTACGACGTCAGGGCGCCGGTCTGCTGGAGCAGGCCAGCGAGGTCCTCGACCTCGCGCGAGAGATCAATTGCGGGTTTCTGGCCCAGCACGGCCGCGGAATCATGCGGGAAGTTCTTCAGCTTGCCTTGCGTATTGAACGGCTGCAGCGATTCCAGGAAGCCCTTGAGGCTCGCGAGCCGGTCCTTCCAGTCACCCTGCTCCTGCCCAGACACCACGGGCCTGCCCCAGAAGGTGAGCTCCGGAACGCGCGTCTGCGAGGCGACGACCTTGCCGAGAAGCTCGGCGGCCCGCTGCTGGATCTGCGCCACGCCCTCATCGCGATTGGCCGGATTGACGATCAGCCCTTTGGGCACGCCGAGCAGCTCGCAGAGGTCCTGCAGCGGCCCGAGCGGCAGGTCGCGTGGACGTTCGATGTGCTTGAAGTCCGAAACCTCGGCGATGCCAAGCTTGGCGAACTGATCGATGCTGGCCGCATCGATCTTCTTACCAGCGAGGCTCAGTACGACATCGCCACTGTGAACAAGCGCGGCCAGGACGACCGCGAGGAATTCAGGCTCGATCCTGAAACGTGTCCAGTAGGGAACGCCGGCATCCGACCTGACGAGTTCCGACCGGTTGAGCACCTGGCCCTGGCCCTTCTGGCTCAGCATCTCCAGGACCTGCTTCGCGTATCGCGAATTGCGCGGCCTCAGCGCATCGCCGTCGAGGAGTTCGAGTGCGTCCAGGACGGCAGAGCCCTGCCTGCTCTTCACGCCGCCGGCAATCCAGCGAAGCGCCTCCTGAGCGGCCTGATCGCGGTTCTGACGGGTCACCAGAACGCTGAAGACAGGGTATTCCGGGCTCTTGTCGGCGAAATGTGAAGCAAGCAGGGCCGAGCCGGCCGTGTTGACGTAGTCGCGGATCGCCGTATTCGGCGGCAGCTTGCCGCGCACGACTTCCAGCAGCGTCTTCGAGCGGCCCTGATGGATGACTTCGACAGACGTGGGCATGTGCTCCCGCAGCCACACCGTCAAGGTGCGCAAGTGCTCGCCGGCCTTGTCCTCATAGATTTTCTTGTTGCTGCCGGAAGCAGCCGCGGCCTGTTCGCGCGCGCCGGCGTAAAGCCGCAACGACCGGTCGAAGGCATCATCGCGTTCCTTCAGCCTGAAGAAGACCTCGTCCGTCTTCTTCTCGTCCTTGAAGTAGGGCGGTTCGAAGGGATGAAGAAAGTAGAGATAGAAGTCGCGCTGCGGCTGCGCCGTCGAACGCTCGTTGGGCGCACCGAAGAACAGATATCCGTTCCTCATGGCGCGCCGCTCGCGCCATTCGACTTCATACTCCCAGATGCGATAGCCGGAGACATAGGGTTCCGCTTCCGGGTCCTCCAGGACCACGCGGCGAAGCGCATCGAAGTAGTATCGGTCAAGCTGCGAATCGCCGAGAGTTTCGCCTCGCTTCTCAACCAGGCTGTCGAAGTCGACGTCCTTCTTGAGATCGAGATAGTACTGGCCATTTTCCTTGTTGAAGCTCAGGAACTGGCCGCTCACGGTCCGGACCAGTTCTTTCAGGACCGTCTCGACGAGGGTTCGCAGGAAGCCGGCATCCTTCTCCGGGACTGGAAGCATCAGGCAGAGATCGTCCCGCAGTTCCTCGGCTGTGGCGCCGATCGGCGCGTAGATGTCCGACGTTGTCAAACGGTGGACCGAGAGCGCGTGCACGATTCGGATGGCGGCGGGCTTGTACTGGGGACGCGTGAAGGCCTGCTGCACGCGGGCCTCCAGAACACCGCTGCGGTCAACGACTTCCTTGATCGCCGGGTCGGAGCGGAAGGACGGATTATCGCGCAGAACCGACCAGTAGGAGTCATAGGCGATGAGCCCGGTGTCCTTGGCCGGCACATTCTGGTCGATGATGCGGCGAATGGCGCCACTGAGCGTTTTCAGCACTTCGCGTTTTTCGGCCACGTAGACGCGTTCGAACGTGTCGAGATAGGCCGGATGAACCGGGAAGAGCCGGATGAACTCCTCCATGCGCTCGTTCATCGATCCGTACAGCGGAGCAAACTGAGTCAGATGCTCGCGGATCAGGGCCTGCTGCTTCGGATTTTTCTTAAGAATGCGCTCTGCGACGACAAAGGCGACATCGTCGCGGGCAATGCGCACCTGCTCGAAGCGGTCTTTCACGCGACGAAGCGTATCTGCGACGAACTGAAATCGCGGATTATCGAACAAGCTCTCCTGCACGCCGGCGATGAAGCGAAAACGCGACCCCTTGCAGACCTCGCCCAGTTCGCGGAGAAACGACAGATCAAGGCTCAGGGCTTGGTCGGCGCGGGACCGCAGATAGTCAAGCAACTCGTCGAGAACGAGGATCAGCCCCTTGTCGGGATGGATCGCCTGGAACGCCGCCATTATCTCCTGGAAGGACGACTTGTTCTCGTGACGGTCGCGAGTCGATGGAAATTCAAAGCTGACGCCGAGCCTGCCCAGGCCATCTTCCAGGACCGAACAGACGATGTCGCGCAGCGACATCGTAGTCGAGCCAATCTCCGCCCGGATCACGCGAAAGCGTCCGGCAATCGCAGCGGCACGGTTTGCGACCGCTGCGTTCGTCAGTGACTTCGCCAACTCGCCGTCTTCCGCGACCGCGGAGATGATCGCCATCAGGTGCGATTTGCCGGTGCCGTAATTGCCGACGACCAGAAGCCCTTTATTGTCGGCTGGCTTCGTGAACTGAAGCTGCGGAACGACGAGGTCGCCGAGAAGCTCCGCCATTCGCTCAGAGATGACGAACGTCTCGACGAGCCGGCGCGCCTCGGTCGCCAAGTCCGCTTCGCGAAGCTGAACAACGGTGTCGATCGGCTCGAACTGGATCAGGTCAGAATATTTCATTTTAATTTGCCCCCGTGGGCACAACGTCAAACGCCGCAGCGGTATCTACCGAAACAATGCATGCTTGCGGGCTGCTATACCGGCAAGCCTCGGGATGCCCAGGCTCCGCATATGTCAAACAATCCACATCAACCGTACCGGGCCATGCGGCAACAATCGTCAGATTTCGTGAGAGCCCTTGCAGGAGCCTGAGGGGATCCAGCTCGAGTTCCGACGCGAAGAGCAACTCGATATTGTCAAGCATGACTACGGACGAGTTTTCGGCTCGAACAAGCTCGTCGAGGATTGCTGCAACTCGTACCTTCCTTTGCTTCTGTGTGAACTCAAGAAGCTGCTCCGAGACGCGCAAATTGACATTTAGCCTTCGCCATCCGCATTGGTTGGCAACGGCGGCTAGCGAAGCTGTTTTTCCTGTGCGGGCAGGTCCAACTACCAGGACCAGTTTATAATACTGGTCCCGTACGGCTCGGACAGCGTTTATGACCCGGAGAGCAACGGCGTCAATCATCTGTAATCAACTCCGGGTCGGCGACAAATCACCTCGAAGTTCGAGCTGCTGACACTCAACAGACGAGACATTACGGCGCCAGTTTCTTTGTCACAGACGGGCGCCCACATCAACGCCGTAACGGCGCTACACCACCAGTGAAGCCCCCGAGCTCACCACGTCATGCAATCGCTCGGCTTTTACGTTGTTCCGCGTTGTTCCCGGCGCTTGACAGCCGAGTTTCGATGATCTATCGGTTAGAACAACGCAGAACAACGGAGGCATTGTGGAGGAGGTATTTACAGCGAGCAAGACCCGCTCAGGGCGGCCCGGCTGGAGCGTCATTTTCCGCCACCCATTGCGCCGGGATGCTCGTGGCAAAGTTGGCCTAAAAATCCGTCGGGGGCTGAACACGACGGACGACCACCTGGCGGACGAATTGGTAGCGCAGCTGAAGGTGCTGTTGTCCGACCGCAGGTGGTGGAGCGCTGACCGCCGGGCTGAAGCTGACCGCGAGTTCGCGCCGCAGATAGTCTCTGCCTTCTTCGACGGCATGGAAGCTGGCCACGTGGACACCGGCAAGCTCCGGGAAAAGCACATTCATCTGCCCACGAGGGAAGAGGGGTACGCGCGGGTTCTCCTCGTCGGTACGACCGGAGCTGGAAAGACTACATTGCTCCGTCATCTCATCGGGTCCACTCACGAGCACGACCGTTTTCCTTCGACATCAACCGCACGGACGACAATTTCGGACACCGAAATCATCATTGGCGATGATAGACCCCTCAAGGCCGCCGTTACCTTCAATTCTGAATTCGAGGTCAGAGCGAACATCGACGAATGCATCGAAGCGGCATGCCTCGCTGCGATTGAAGGTCAGCCCGATGCTAAGGTGGCAGCAGCCCTGCTCACGCACCACGAGCAGCGACTCCGTCTTTCCTACGTCCTCGGTGACTGGAGCGACGATGAACTGTCGGATGAGGATGATTTTGCATTCGACGACGTACCAGCCGTGAGCGGAAATCTTGATGAGGAGGACAAGGTCTCCGAAAAGGAGCGTCGTGCGAACCTCGCTCGCGTTGTGGCATATCTTGACCGGGTGCGGGCGCTCGCGGTGGAAATCAATGAACAGACAGCCGCCGATTTCGGACCTTTTGCCGAGCAAAAGATGCAGGACGACAAGGCTGCATGGCTTGAGCTCTACAGCGACCGGCTATTCGAAAGTGAGGAGTTTTCAAAACTCTCCCTGGATATCAAGGACGACGTTGAGAACAGGTTTAATTTTCTTGACGCCGAAAACCTTGAACGTTCGGCCACCGGCTGGCCCGTAGTTTGGACATTCGAGACTTCCGATCGCGAACTTTTTTTACGAAAGGTTCGCTGGTTTTCGAGCAATCATTACCGGCAATTCGGCCGACTGCTGACGCCGCTCGTGGATGCGATTCGTGTGCGCGGCCCTTTCCGCCCGTTACTCCCGAGTCTTCAGATCGCCGACCGGCTGGTGCTGCTCGACGGGCAAGGCCTCGGCCATACGGCGGAATCGGTATCGAGTGTCTCAACTAAAGTCACCAAATGTTTCGCCCAGGTCGACGTGGTGCTTCTCGTGGACAGCGCGCAGCAACCCATGCAGGCTGCTCCCCTTGCGCTTCTGCGCGCCGCAGGTAGTGCGGGCTATGCGGACAAGGTCGCGCTGGCGTTTTCACACTTCGATCACGTCCGCGGCGACAATCTTCAGACGATGACGCAAAAGCGCAATCATCTCGTCGCCAGCATCACAAGCGCAATCGCCGGTTTGCGCCAGATACTTGGCGCGCCGGTCGCGGCCACACTGGAAAAGCAGCTCGATCAGCATGTTTTTCTCTTCGGCGGGCTCGACCGGGAGATTAAGGCGATTCCCCCTGGTGTCATTCGCGAAATGCAGCGCCTTCTGGTCCAGCTGCAGTCTGCAGTAGCGTGGGAGGCGCTGGCCGAAGCCGCGCCGATCTACTCCACCGCCGGTCTTGAGCTCGCACTACGCGACGCGGTGGATAGCTTCCTGCGCCCGTGGGAGGCTCGTCTTGGACTTGCCTATCGCGATGGAATCAGGGCCGAGCACTATTTGCGAGTGAAGGCCCTTAGCCGCCGCTTCGCGAATGCGTGGGGAGATGAGTACGACAACCTGCGGCCCGCGAGCGATCTCATCGGCAGCGTTCAGGAAGAAATCTCGCGATGGCTCGACAGCCCCGCGGGCTGGACGCGGCAGCCGGCTGACGATGAGGAGCGCATGGCGGCACTCAACCCCGTTCGCAACGCTGTGTTCAGCGGGCTCCATGATCTTGTGAAGGAGCGTCTCTCAGACCGGCACCGGAGCGATTGGATCACAGCCTATAACTATTCGGAGCGAGGATCGGCCTTCCGCCGAGCCAGGGAAATCCAGCGCATTTACGAGGACAGCGCTCCGCCGATCAGTTCTGTCATGAGACCTTCTGCGCGCGAATTCCTCATCGAGGTCCTCGGCATCGTGAAAAACGGTGTCGAGAGATTCGGCGGGCATTTCGAGGTGTCGAGGACACCCTGACCTGCCGCGGGGGGGGGCGCGCAAAACGGTTTGGCCTTTTTTCGGAGCTGCTGCCGTCGGGAGTGTCGAGCCTTCGTCAAATTCTGACGAGGACCACCGAGAAGGACGAGCATCCCTTTAACCGCAAAGGCTGAAAGACGAGAGCATTCGTCGCACCTGTCGAGCTGCGCACTTAGCTCAGGGGCGTCGTCGTCTCGCAATACGCCGAGCCCATTCAATTGATTGGGACGACACAGTCATGCCAGTCAGGAAACTGGAATGCAGCAAAACACGAGTCACCACAATGTTTCTCTGCGACATTGAGGGATGTGGAACGCGCCGGGTCGAGCGGACAGGGCCATCCTACGACGAAATCCGCGTGGCTTGGGCAACAGCCAGGGGCGCTGGGTGGCATCTAAGCAAAGAGTACGGCAGATGGAAAGCGCTCTGCCCGGCCTGCAACACGCTCAATTGGCACCAGACGCCCGAATATTGGGAGGACTAGCGCGCTTTGGCGCGCAGTGCACCGTCATCGTCGCCGCGTGCCCGGCGAGCCTTCGCGCTGCTCAATCCAATTAGGAATCGGGTGGCGCACGTGCCGGGAATCGCGTGGCGCACGTGCCTGGGCGGGATCACGTCTCAGCAGACGGTCCGCCGACAGCCCCGTCGCCAGGCCGCTCGATCTATGCAGGAACCCCTCTGGGCATCGGCACGATCTTGCCCTGCTCAGCCGGCGCCGATGCACTGTACCTCGCTGACGCGTTTCAGCCGGCGCCGCTTGTCGAACAGTCGCCGCGCTGATGGGCGCGCTCGGTTTCTCGCCGACGGTGTGTGCCAAGGCAATCTCGACGACCTCACGCGAGAAATTCGTCGGCTCGGCAGCCCACGTGCGGAAGGTCGAGCGGAAGCCGTGCAGGACCACCTCGCTATTGTTTTGCTTGGGGTCTACCCACTCAACGTCACTGCCGTCGGCCGTGATACTATGCGGCCCGAAGTCGAGGCTTAGAACATGGACGCCATCTCACCCGCCCGCCGCAGGCGCCCGCGCTGCCGCGGAACCGTCGAGGATCACCAAAGGGTCGCGCTTGGTGTGCGCGAATTGGTCACCCTACACGTCTTTGATCGCCCGGTCGGCTCCACGTTCCACGTTTCGCTGCGCTACCCCTGGCTGAGGACGATGCAGCTCGGTACATGGAGTCTCGTACTGCGGCTCACGACGGGCCGCACCGAAACCGTGCCATGGACCTTTGCACGCTGGGGTGCTCTCGGTGACCGGCCGATGTTGATCTGTCCGTGCTGCGGCAAACGCGTGTGCTCGCTCTATCATCTCGACGGGCAGGTCATCTGCCGGACCTGCGGCGGCTTGTGGTACGCCTTCCAGCGCCGCAGCGCCAGCGGTCGCCGCGTCCTGCGGACACAAAGACTTCGCCTCAAGCTGGGTGGGGAAAAATCGCTCCAATCGCTTACCAAGCCCGACGCGTTCCCGCCGCGACCGCGCGGCATGCACCACAAGACCTATGAGCGGCTCAAACGCCGCGAGGAACGGGCGACGTGGCCGCTGAACCGTTGGTATTGGCGGGACCCGGAGTGGTCCGTGCTGCTGGGTCTACGGTGATGGCGTAACGCGTTGCGATAGGTCAGTTCGGCGGATATTTAGGCGCACGAGGAAACCCATGAAGCCACGCCTCGACCGTTTGCCCACCGTCTGGCCTTCCGCTCCCCCCGCGCCGCGGCAGCCGTCGCCTACAGCTGGGGCGCGTCGAGCGCGGCGCCTCCGCCAGCGGCGGAAGGTCGGTATTCGTTGTTTCGTTGTCGAGATGAGCGCACCGGACCTTCAGTCCCTAGCGAAGGTGGCCCCCCAGGCCGACCCGGCCGTCGAGCGCTCCATCCGTGCCGTGCTCAACGCAGCCTACGGGACGCACGGTCGGGATCGTGAGCGCCTTGCGACATCAAGCGAGGCGCCGGATGCCGGTGAGAGCCGCTGCGACTACTGTGGCGCCGCGGGCGTCGTCGGGTATTTCCCAGGGTCTTTACAGCCGGCCCAAATTCGTGGGGAGTATTGCCTTGTGCATTCGCGCTGCTTCGAGGCGCTGGCCGCGGCACGTGGCTCGTCCCAACCGGAGTAGATCGGTGTGGTCCTTGGGGGCTTTCGGGCCAGCGCGCGGCCGAAGGTCGAACAGCCGCCCACAGGCACCTGGAGCGTAGACTGGCCACTGCGGTGGAACCCCTCCCAGTTGCCCGGCGGTACGGCAGACTTCAATGTCGGGGCAGCGGGCCGGGCCTTCGTAAGGGGCAGAACCGTCAAAAAATCAGTGGCGAGTTCCCTGACGGGGCTTGACCACGTAACTTTTTTCTATCACGAACGTGAGGGATAAAAGTTACGAGGTGACCATG
>Ga0126384_10000397_pt1 | contig 23518 bp, 21 predicted proteins | sample PanSoiMetPlot_36_FD_92543 | JGI IMG/M metagenome (GOLD analysis project Ga0126384, IMG submission 92543) | Tropical forest soil microbial communities from Panama - MetaG Plot_36 | ecosystem: Environmental > Terrestrial > Soil > Tropical forest > Bulk soil | place: Panama | collected 2016-02-17 | reverse complement strand
GCAACTGCTTCGGACATCCGTCCCCTCCGATTTTGCTGAAGGCCGCAGATCGAACCCAAACCTAAAACATTGGCATGAATATATTCATGTATTACGATAAGAACAAAATGTGTCACATTAATGATGGGCTTGCCCTCTCCTTAAGTTGGGCGGTACAGCCGACCCAATGGCCGGCACGGCCGTGGCCCCATTGTCCACGGACCTGAGACTGCAACGGTCTAGGATTGTGTGCTGCGCTTGAGGATACGAGGGGCAGTCAACGCCACGACGAGCTGGGACGCTCAAGCAGGCGTCGAACCGCTTGGCGATCGACCGACGCTGCGGCCCGCTCGAGCCAATCGAGCGGGGTGAGCCCGTTGTCGTCCAGGGCGGTCGGATCGGCGCCGTGATCGAGAAGAACCTTGATGGTCTTCACGAAGCCTGCCTTGGCGGCGTAATGGACTGCCGTGGCGCGCCCACCGTCGGTGCGCTGCCCCGTGAGACGCTTGTCCTCGACGCGCGCGCCGTGACGCAACAGAGCCGCAACAAACTCGGGGTCGTCCTTTCGTCCTTGGTTCCCGGTGCACGAGAGCCCGATCCACGACCCCGATCGATCGACGCCAGCTCCCGCGCCCGCGAGCATCGGTGCAAGTTCGGCATGGAGCACCCAGCGACCTGCCCCGATCGATGCTGGGCTTGCGCCGTGTTCGAGAAGCAATTGAACCATCGCCACGTTCTCGCATGCCGCCGCTTCGCGGACGGCCCGCGCCCCACCGAGCAGGGGCACATTGACTTGGGAGACGGCCGACAGCAGCGCGCGCAACGCATCTACCCGCCCGCCGGCCACGGCATGATGCACGGGCGTGATCTCAAGAGCATCGACTGCGGGATCAATGGCCTGCACCGACCCGCGGCCGATCTCCTTATCGAGACGATCCAGGTCTCCGAGAAATGCATGCGTAAAGATGTCCTCCTTCGCACCGCGCGCCAACAGAAGCGCTTCGATTTTGCGACGTCGTTTGATTCGTGCCGCGCCAAGCGGCGTCAGGAAAATAAGCGGCTTGATCGGCGAAGGCGTGTTCACATTGACCCCAGCATCTAAAAGGAACGCGACGACAGGCTCGCGTCCGCCGAGCACGGCGAGCTGCAGGAGATGCGCGGCATGTGGGGCGGACACGAGTACGTCCGGTGCGGCTTTCACGAGCCGGCGCAGCGCCGCGATATCCCCGCGCCTGGCAACGCTAAGCGACTCGATTGCGGGCTCGTAACGTAGGCACGTCCCGTGCGGTCGCGCGCGCAGCTCCGACGGCGCCTCACCCTCGTTGACCAGTGCCATCGCCAGCATTGAGACTTTATCGTTGATAGCGCAACGCACCGCGACGTCCGACACCACCGAGGCAAGCGCAGCGCGGAAATGCGCGAGCCACTGCTCGGCCAAAGCGCGGGTGATAGGCAGCAGATCGTGGCGATGCTTGAGCGGCAGGTACGCACGGTCACTGTAGCAGCTGTCGCCGCCAAGCCACTCGGCAAAGAAACGCTTTTGCCCCTCACGCTCGTTGGTGAGATCGCGGCCAAACAGCGGCCGCAGCGCGGTATCCGCTTCGATGCTGTGGTAGAGCCGGTCGATCAGTGTTTCGAGCGCAGCGCGGCCTCCGATACGGTGCAGGAGATTGCTGCCGCTGAACGGATGGTGCGCCTCGGGGCAGGCAAGAAGGCGACGGTGCTCCATGGGAGTGCTCGAGTCAGATTGGGGAGCTCGAAAAACGAGCTAGCCTCTTCGCCAGCTTCGCATCAAGGTTTTACCCGACGTGTGCCGAAGCGGTTCGCACGAAGCAACCGCACGCAACGACTGTTCGACTGTGTGTCCTCCTCCACACATGCGGCAACTGATCATGATCGTAACATCAGGGTTGCGTGGCCAGGCCAGGCAGAGCCTCATCGAGGAGGGTGGTTGCCGGCTTCGTAGCGAAGCTGCCAGGTTTGTGACATCGCACCTTAGCATGAGAGGCTATGGGAAGACTGAGAGGCTATGGGACCGTGAGACATGCCCAATATTTCGCATTCAAATTTTGTCCACGGTGCTTAGAGCGGTGATGCCTCACTGCGATTTTTTAGGTAGCGTGCCAACATGAAAGCCGTGCACAGATTAGCAACTCTCGACGACGCAAGGCGGCTGTTTGAACTACGACGAAAATCTATCCTTGCACTCGCACCCAAGGGAATGTCGGTCGCACAAGCTGAAATCTGGGCAGCCAATCTGACGGTTGCGGGAATGGAGGGTAAGATTCGTGAGATGGAAATATGGATTGTCGCGCTGAATGACACGGTGGTGGGGTGGGGTGCAGTTCATGGCGACCAACTGGAGGGGCTATATACGGACCCGGAATTTGCCGGCCAAGGCATTGGAACAGAATTGCTTGGCATGCTCGAAGGGCTGATGCGCGAACGGGGCCTTCCGGCAGTGCGCGCGCACGCAAGCTCCAACGCTGAGGAGTTTTACCTGCGACGTGGTTACCAACCGATCGGTCTTCGAACGCCGGCAGGGGCTCAACCGGTCACCAAACGGCTGTCATAGAACGGTTCAGATTGGTGTTCGGGAAATCGGGACAGACGCCCATCCGTGTCTTGAGGGACCGACCTCCCAGTTGGCCCCGCAGGCGGCGGCAAAGAGTTTGGACCTCTTCGGGCCCGGCACTTTACGCCAAAGCACGCTGCATCGACCTTGCGATAGTCGGTCCGGCGACGGCCGTGCAAAGCCGGCAACGGCTGGCGCGGCGCCCTCAGAGCCGCTGGCCGCAGACGGTGCGCGCCCAGCCTCGAATGTTAACGCTCCCGCTCCCACCCGGCGCCGCTGGCTATCCGCACGCTGCGTGGTGTTGGTTAAGGCGGTGCCGTCCTGGCTCGGGGGGCGGTGGCAACTAAGCCTTAACCCTATTGATGCTCGGCCCGATTTCGCCTTTGCCGGCAGCCACGGCTTGGGGCCACTCTCGCCCCACGATGAAGCAGCGATCCCGTCGCCGGCGCAGCCGTTCCCCTCCGGTCCCTTCCTCTGCAGGGCCGGCGGACGCGCGCGCCGCCGACGCTGAGGTCAAGCGCAAGGTCCTGCCCCGGCATTGCGCTCAGCTTGGACTGGTGCTGCAGGGCGGCGGCGCGCTCGGCGCTTATCAGGCCGGCGTCTATCAAGCCCTCGCCGAGCACGGCTACATGCCAGATTGGATCGCCGGCATCTCCATTGGCGCCATCAACGGCGCCATCATCGCCGGCAGTCCGGAGCGCCAGCGGGTTGAACGCCTGCGCGCCTTCTGGGAGCGCATCAGCGAGCAGCAGGCGCTAAAGCCGCTGATCGCCGGCGATTGGGCGCGCGGCGTCTTCAACGAATGGAGCGCACTGACGACCGCGGCCACTGGCGTTGCCGGTTTTTTCCGCCCGCGCCTGCCGCCGGTATGGCTGCAGCCCTGGGGCACCGAGGCGGCGCTCAGCTTCTACGACACCCAGCCGCTGCGGCAGACGCTGGAGGAGTTCATCGATTTCGATCTGCTCAATAGTGGGGCGATCAGGCTCAGCATTGGCGCAGCCCACCTTTTACGCGGTGACTCGGTCTATTTCGACACCGCCGAGAAGGATTTCCACCTGGGCCCGGAGCACGTCATGGCGAGCGCGGCGCTGCCGCCCGGCTTTCCGCCGGTAGAAATCGACGGCGAGTATTTCTGGGACGGCGGCGTGCTCTCCAATACCCCGCTCGACCATCTGCTCGACGCCGAGCGCGACCAGAGCATGCTGGTGTTCCAGATCGACCTATTCAGCGCTCGTGGCGCAATGCCACGCAACCTGTTTGATGTCTACGAGCGCCACAAGGACATTCTCTATTCCTCGCGTACCCGCAAGAACACCACCGCCTTCCGCCAGGTGCAGGAGCTGCGCCAGTTCGTCGAGCGGCTGCTCAAGAAGCTGCCGGCGGCCAAGACGCGGCAGGCCGACGTCCAGGAGATCGTGCGCAAGCTGAAGATGAGCGAACACGGCGGGCCGAGTGCCTCGATGAGCGTCGTGCACCTGATCTACCGGGAAAAATACTACGAGACGCAGGCCAAGGACTATGAATTCTCCCGCCTATCGATGGAGGAGCACTGGGCGGCGGGACTGTCCGACACCCGACGCACGCTCAAAGGCGAGAAGTGCTGGCTTGAGCCGCCCGCGGACCTGGAAGCGGTACGTACCTTCGACCTCACCCGGGAGCACACCTGAGCAAAAGCGCGCCACCGGCCTGGCCCTTGTCAGGACCACACAAAACCACTAAACAGGCGGCCATCACACACGCGCGCTTCGCGTGCGGCGGATGAAAAGCCCCGCCGACACGCTCCGGTGGCCGGGAACGGTCTCGCTAGGTGCGCGGAGGATCAACCGGAAAATGGAGACGAGCGCCATGGCGCTGCCTGCCTTTAATATGCGCCAGCTTCTGGAAGCTGGCTGCCACTTTGGCCACCAGAGCCATCGCTGGAACCCGAAGATGGCGCCCTTCATCTTCGGCGCCCGCAACAACATCCACATCATCGACCTGGCGCAATCGGTGCCGTTGCTGCACCAGGCACTGCTCAAGGTTAGCGACGTGGTGGCGCAGGGTGGCCGGGTGCTGTTCGTCGGCACCAAGCGGCAAGCCTCGGAGGGCATCGCTGACGCCGCCAAGCGCTGCGCCCAATACTATATTAACCACCGCTGGCTCGGTGGCACGCTGACCAATTGGAAGACGATCTCACAGTCGATCAGGCGGCTGAAGCTGTTGGATGAGATGTTGGTGGGCGACGTCAAGGGACGCACCAAGAAGGAGGTGCTACAACTGACGCGCGACCGTGACTCGCTCAACCGGTCGCTGGGCGGCATCAAGGAGATGGGTGGACTACCCGACCTGCTGTTCGTGATCGACACCAATAAGGAGCAAATCGCCATTGCCGAGGCCAAGAAGCTCGGCATTCCGATCGTCGCCATCGTCGATACCAACTGCGATCCGGACGGCATCGATTTCGTGGTGCCGGGCAACGATGATGCCGGTCGCGCCATCACCCTTTATTGCGATCTGATTGCGCGGGCCGCCATCGACGGCATCGAGCGCGGCCAAACCGGGGCCGGCGTCGATGTCGGCGCCGCGGAGGCGCCGCCGGCCGAGGAGTTGCCTGGCGACAAAGCGCCCCCATTTAAAGGGATCGAGGCGCCGCGCGGCGAGGCCGACGATCTCAAGCGGTTGCCGAACATCAATCCGCGGTTGGAGCAGCGGCTCAACGACATTGGCGTCTACCACTTCTGGCAGATCGCCGATCTCGACGAGCAAGCAACGGCGGGTCTCGACCGTTTGCTCAATCTCAAGGGCCGGATCGAGCGCGATGGTTGGGTCGCGGCCGCCAAGAAGCTGGTTGAAGGGCAGGCAGCCTAAGGCCAGGCCGCTTGCAGGGTCGGCCGGCGCTTTACCATTACGGCCCCGGCCGGCGCTGGCGCGCGCTGCTATGAGGATATGAGCGAGGAACGTATGACAGCTATTTCTGCAGGCCAAGTCAAACAGCTACGCGACAAGACTGGCGCCGGCATGATGGATTGCAAGACCGCCCTTACCGAGACCCAGGGCGACATGGAACAGGCGGTCGATTGGTTGCGCAAAAAGGGCTTGTCGAAAGCCGCCACCAAGGCCGGGCGCGTCGCCGCCGAGGGCCTGGTTGGGGTCAGCGTTGCCGATCAGTCGGGTGCCATCGTCGAGGTCAACTCGGAGACCGACTTCGTCGCCCGCAACGATAAGTTCCAGGACATGGTGCGCCAGATCGGGGCGGTGGCGGCAAAGGCCAATGGCGACCTGTCGAAGCTGCTGGCCACGCCCCTTCCCGGTACCGGCGCCAAGGTCGAGGATTACGTCAAGGACATGGTGGCAACCATCGGCGAGAACATGGCGGTGCGCCGTACGGCAGCGCTGTCGGTGGCCCAGGGCGCGGTCGCCGAGTACGTCCACAACAAGGCCGCCGATGGCCTGGGCAAGATCGGTGTGCTGGTGGCGCTCGAGAGCAAGGGCGAGCCCAAGGCGCTCGCCGCGCTCGGCCGGCAGCTCGCCATGCACGTTGTTGCCGCCAGCCCGGCGGCGGTCTCCGCCGACGAGCTGGATCCGGCCTTGGTCGCCCGAGAGCGCGCCATCTATACCGAGCAGGCAACGCAGAGCGGCAAGTCGGCCGATATCGTCGCCAAGATGGTCGAGGGCCGGTTGCGCAAGGAGTTCTACCAGCAGGTCGTGCTGTTGCAGCAGACCTTCCTCGGTGCCGGCGGCGACGGCAAAGCTACCGTCGAGCAGGTCTTGAAAGACGCCGAGAAACAGCTCGGTGCACCGGTCCGGGTGAGCAAGTTTGTGCGTTATGCCCTGGGCGAGGGTATCGATAAGAAGGAAGAGGACTTCGCCGCGGAGGTCGCCAAGGCCGTGGGCCGCTAGCAGGTGAGCGCTGCCGCGTCGGCCACGGCTGCTGTCGGCAGGGCGCGCGATTTGCGCTCTGGCGGGGGCTCTGTTTAATGTCTTGCCTGCCAAAGCTGGTGCGCCGGCGAGCCGTTGCGCACCGCTGCGGCATCCTGCTCTGGCTCAGATCGTCAAGGGATCTGGTGTGATGACAGCCGGCTCGGCTCCTTCGCTACGCTATCGACGCGTGCTGCTCAAGCTTTCCGGCGAGGCCTTGATCGGCACTGGCGCCTACGGCATCGACATGCGCACGGTGCAGCGCCTAGCGTTCGATATTCGCGCTGCCGTTGCCGCCGGTGCCGAGATCGCCGCGGTCGTCGGCGGCGGCAATATTTTTCGCGGCCTCGCTGGCGTTGCCAAGGGCATGGACCGGGCCACGGGCGACTACATGGGCATGTTGGCGACGGTAATGAACGCGCTCGCTCTGCAGAACGGTCTGGAGCAAGCGGGGGTGCAGGCGCGCGTCCTCTCCGCCATTCCGATGCCGACCATCTGCGAGGCGTTCGTGCGCTCCAAGGCGCTGCACCACCTCGACAATGGCCGCGTCGTGATTTTCGCCGCCGGTACCGGCAATCCCTACTTCACGACCGATACCACGGCGGCGTTGCGCGCCGTCGAAATGAACTGCGAAGTGCTTGCCAAGGCTACACAAGTCGATGGCGTCTACTCGGCCGATCCCAAGCAGGAGCCATCGGCTGTACGTTATGAGCGGCTAACCTATGCCGAGGTGTTGGGCCGGGACTTGCGGGTGATGGACGGGGCCGCCATCGCGCTTGCTCGCGACAACAATCTTCCGGTAATTGTATTTTCGATCGAAGAACCCGGTAATCTGCTCAAACTCCTGCGCGGCGAGGCCCTATCCACGCTGGTCTCGGCCGCGGCATAATGGCTGTCGAGGAGGGCGTTGGAGGCAGAACCCCGCGGGTCGGATGCGCCCGCGAACAGCGGAGGAACGTGTCATGGCTGCCGGAAAATTCGATATTCAGGAGCTCGAACGCCGCATGCGCGGCGCGCTCGACTCACTCAAAAAGGAGTTCGCGGGTCTGCGCACCGGGCGCGCCAGCGTACATTTCCTCGATCCCGTGATGGTGAATGTCTATGGCCAGCGCCTGCCGATCAATCAGGTGGCAACGGTTTCGACGCCGGACGCGCGCACGATCTCGGTGCAGGTTTGGGACCGTGGCCAGGTGAGCGCCGTGGAAAAGGCCATTCGGGAGGCCAACCTCGGCCTCAATCCGGTGGTCGACGGTGCGCTGATCAGGCTGCCGATTCCGGCGCTGACCTCCGAGCGGCGCCAGGAACTCGTCAAGGTCGCCCATAAGTATGCGGAGCATGCCCGCGTTGCTGTGCGCAACGTGCGCCGTGACGGCATGGAGCTGTTGAAGCGCCTCGACAAGGATGGACAGATGAGCGAGGACGACCATCACAAGAATTCGAGCAAAGTACAGGATCTGACCGATAAGCTCATCAAGGAGGTCGACCAGTCGCTGGCCGGCAAGGAAGCCGAGATCAAGCAGGTATGACGGTTGCCCGGTGCAGCGCCCGACCGCAACTGGATGCGAGGCAAAACCGGCCGATCCGGTGCCAGGCGGGGGGGTATGACGCCTGATCCATGAACGAGCAGAATAACAGATCGATCTGGCAGGCGAGCACCGAAGTGCCGCGGCACGTGGCCATCATTATGGACGGTAATGGTCGCTGGGCGAGCGAGCGCGGCCTGCCGCGATCGGAGGGGCATCGCCGCGGCGTCGAGGCCGTGCGGCGCACGGTGCGCGCGGCGATGGAGCTCGGCATCCAGTACCTGACCATTTACAGTTTTTCCTCTGAGAACTGGTCGCGCCCGGCGAGTGAGGTCGACGATCTCATGGGTCTGATGAAACGCTTCATCCGACGCGACCTGGCCGAGCTGCATCGCAACGGCGTGCGCGTGAGCGTGATCGGTGAGCGCTCCGGCGTCGATCCTGAGCTGTTGGGCTTGATGGATGAATCGGTGGCGCTGACGTCGCGCAATACCGCGATCAATCTGATGATCGCCTTCAATTATGGCTCGCGCACCGAGATCGCCAAGGCGGCGCGCCGGCTGGCCGGGCGCGTGCTGGCGGGTGCCATCCAGCTTGAGGATATCAGCCCGGAAACCCTGGCCCAGGAGCTCGACACGCAGGGCGTGCCCGATCCCGACCTGCTGATCCGCACCAGCGGCGAGCTGCGGCTCTCCAATTTTCTGCTTTGGCAGTCGGCCTATACCGAGTTCGTGTTCCTCGATGCCTATTGGCCCGAGTTCTCGCGCGAACTGCTCAAGCACGCCATCGACGAGTTCCTGCGCCGGCAGCGCCGCTTTGGCGGTGTCGCCACGCAGTCGACCGGCTAACTGGACGGCAAGGGGCCGAGCCGATGAGCGACCAGAGCGAGCCAAGCGGCGGGGAACCTCCTCCGCGCACCCCCATGGCCTGGCTCGGCCAGGACTTCGGCGTCCGCCTGGCTTCGGCGATCGCCATGGCGGCAATTGCCGCCGGCGCGCTGATCGCCGGCCGCCACCCCTTCGATTTGTTGGTGTTCGTGCTGGCCTTGCTGTTGAGCTGGGAGTGGGCCCGCCTGGTGCATGGTCGTGGTGCGGATCTGGTGATCGCCGTGCACATCGGGGCGACGGCGCTGGCGGTGGGCCTGGCGGCGCTCGATTTCGTCGGATTGGGCCTGTTGACCCTGCCGATCGGCGCCATTCTGGCCACGCTCCTGAGCCTCGGCCGGCATGGCCTATTTGCGGCGCTCGGCGTGTTCTATGCCGGGCTTCCTGCCGTTACCTTGATTTGGTTGCGCTCGGATCCAACCTATGGCCTCCGGGCAGCGGTGTTCGTCATTCTGGTGGTGATTGCCGCCGATACCGGCGCCCTGTTGGCGGGCCGGGGCCTCGGCGGACCCAAGCTGTGGCCCGGAGTTTCCCCCAACAAGACCTGGGCCGGCCTGATCGGCGGCGTCCTGGCTGGCGCCATGGCCGGCGCGCTCATGGTGTTTGCGGTTCCAGGCGGCGCCGCCGCCCGCCTCGGAGCCATGGCTGCGGCGCTCGCCTTTCTGGCGCAAATAGGCGATCTTATGGAATCGGCGATCAAGCGCCGGTTTGGCGCCAAGGATACCAGCCGGCTGATACCCGGCCATGGTGGCATAATGGATCGAGTGGATGGTCTGGTGATCGCGGCGGCAGCCGCCGGATTGGTCGGCTTCTTCCTCAACGTGCATTCGCCGGCACGAGCGCTGCTGATGGGGTATTAGAGGATGCGCGCCAGGGCGCCACTGCCGAGCGGGGGGAGGCCGACGCCGGGGCGGGCAGCCGTGCCACAGGCGGCGCAAGCCGACGCGGTCAAAACCGTGAGCGTTCTCGGCGCCACCGGCTCGGTGGGGCAGAGCACGCTCGACCTCATTGGCCGCAACCGCGATCGCTTCGAGGTGGTGGCGCTGACCGCGCGCCACAATGCCGAGCGGCTGGCCGACCTTGCGGTTCGCCACCAAGCCGGGCTCGCCGTGATCGCCGAGGAGGGGCAATACCACGACCTCAAGCAGCGCCTGGCGGGAACCGGCATCGAAGTTGCGGCCGGTATGAGCGGGCTGATCGAGGCAGCGCTGCGGCCGGCCGATTGCGTGATGGCCGGCATCATGGGGGCGGCCGGCTTGCGGCCCACCCTGGCCGCAGTGTCGCAGGGACGCCGCGTCGCGCTCGCCAACAAGGAATGCCTGGTATCGGCTGGCGAGATCTTCATGGACGCCGTGCGCACCGCCAAGGCCGAGTTGATCCCCGTTGATTCGGAGCACTCGGCGGCATTTCAGGCGATCGCCGGCGCCGCCCATGATAGTATCGAACGCATCGTGCTGACGGCGTCTGGCGGGCCGTTCCGCACCTGGAGCCTGGCACAGCTGGCGCTGGCGACGCCGAGCGAGGCGCTCAGACATCCAAACTGGTCGATGGGGCCCAAGATTACCATCGATTCGGCAACCCTGATGAACAAGGGTCTGGAGTTGATCGAAGCCTTCCATCTGTTTCAGGTCGGTGCCGACAAGCTCGAGATCGTCGTGCATCCGCAATCGATCATTCACGCCCTCGTCGGCTACCGCGACGGCTCCATGCTGGCGCAACTGTCGTGTCCGGACATGCGCACCCCGATCGCCTTAAGCTTGGCCTGGCCGCAGCGCATGACCGCGCCCACCAAGCGTCTCGACCTCGTCGAATTGGCACAACTGAACTTTGAGCGCCCCGATGAGGAACGCTTCCAGGCCATTGGTCTGGCGCGACAGGCCATGCAGCGCGGCGGGATGGCGCCGGCGGTACTCAATGCCGCCAACGAGATCGCCGTCGAGGCGTTTCTGGCCGGGCGTATTGGGTTCCTTCAAATTGCCCAACTTGTAGCCGAGACGCTCAATGACGCTGAGGCGTGCGGGCTGCTGACGGAGAGCGCGGACTTGAGCGGCGTGCTCGAGACCGACGCCGCCAGTCGTCGGCTGGCGTTGAATTTGCTTGAAAGGGGGCGTCTGCCGGGCGCCGCCTAGCGGCACCGGGCACGACGTCATCACGCGGAGAGTTCGGAGGCGGTGCCGATGTCCAGTTTGCTCGTGGGATTAAGAGGTCTGTTGGACCTTGAGATCTGTCTTGCGGCCTGCATTACGCTGGGTCGCATCTTCGAGCAGATTTGGGGCTTTCTCGCCGTTCTGGTGCCGTTCCTGTTTGTGCTGACGGTCGTCGTTTTCGTACACGAACTCGGCCATTTCCTGATGGCGCGCTGGTGTGGGGTGCGGGTCAGGGCCTTCTCGATCGGCTTTGGGCGGGAGATTTTCGGTTTCTATGACCGGCACGGCACCCGCTGGCGGGTGGCCTGGATCCCGCTCGGCGGCTACGTCAAGTTTATGGACGATGAGAACAGCGCCAGCGTGCCCTCCCGCGACGCCCTGGCGCGCCTCAGTCCAGAGGAGCGCGCCGGCGCCTTTCAGGTCAAACCCTTGGCCTCGCGAGCCGCAATCGTGGCGGCGGGCCCGGTGGCCAACTTCCTGCTCGCCATCGCTATTTTCGCGCTGACCTTCACCGTGGTGGGCGTGCACGTCACCGCGCCGCGGGTCGATGAACTGGTGGCCGGCGGTGCGGCCGAGGCGGCGGGCTTCAAACCTGGCGATCTCATCCTCAGCATTGATGGGTCGCCGATCGAGACCTTTACCGACATGCAGCGGATCGTCAGCGGCAGCGCCGATCGCGAGCTGACCTTCCTGGTTGAGCGCGACGGCGGCACCGTGACCCTCAAGGCGACACCGGCGCGGCGGGAAATCTCGGACCGCTTCGGCAATAAGACCAGGCAGGGCATGATCGGCATTCGCCGCAATGCCTCGCAGGAGGACTGGAAATATCAGCGCTATGGGCCAATCCAGTCGTTGGGACTCGGGGTGCGCGAGACCTATTTCATCGTCGCACGCACGATGTCCTACCTGAGCGATGTGGTGATGGGCCGGGAGTCCGCCGATCAACTGGGCGGGCCGATCCGCATTGCGGAGGTGTCGGGACAGGTGGCCAGCGTCGGCTTTGTCCCCCTACTGAATTTGACGGCAGTGTTGTCCGTCAGCATCGGCCTCATCAATCTTTTCCCCATTCCGCTGCTCGATGGCGGTCACCTTTTGTTCTATCTGATCGAGGCGGTGCGGCGAAAACCCCTGAGCGACCGCACCCAGGAGATCGGTTTTCGCATCGGTTTGGCGGTCGTACTTATGCTCATGATGTTCGCGACTTGGAACGATTTGGGCATTGTGCGGCGCTGGCTTACGGGCATTGGCTAGAATCAGAATTTGTGACGTATTCTTGCCACTTCCAACGGGAGGCGAAGACCGGTAAACGAGAGCTTGATCGCAACGTGCTGCCGCGCTGACGGTGGGGCTCGGGGAGAGGGTCCAACCGTCCGATCGATACGCGGTGCTGCCGGTGCCGGTCGGAGTGGTTGTGTGTGGATAAAAGTGCCCACCTGACGCCGACGGGTAGGGTGCCCACGAGGGGATCGGCGACGAAAGGCAGACGGGAAGAATGCCTTATTCAGGGATGGGCAAATCGAGGGGTTGGGGACACCTCGTAGCCTTGGTTGTGTGGTTGCTGCCGCTGCTGGCGTTGGCGCCCACGCTGGGGTCGACGACGGCAAGTGCCCAGAGCGCCACCATTCGCGAGATTCGCGTGGTCGGTAATCGTCGGGTAGAGCCCGAAACCGTCCGCACCTATCTCAAATTCAATCCCGGCGATCCCTATGACGCGGGCAAGATCGACCAGTCGATCCGCGCGCTGTTCGCCACCGGGCTGTTCTCCGACGTGCGCATTGACCGCGAAGGCAATGGCGTGGTCGTGACCGTGGTGGAAAACCCGGTCATCAATCAGATTGCGTTCGAGGGCAACAAGGAAGTCGACAAGGATACCCTCAAGAACGAGGTGCAACTCAAGCCCCGCTCGGTGTTCACCCGCGCCAAGGCGCAAGCCGACGTGCAGCGCATCCTCGACGTTTACCGGCGCCAAGGACGGTTTGCTGCGGCCGTTGAGCCCAAGATCATCGAGCTCGACAGCAATCGGGTCAATCTCGTGTTCGAGATCACCGAGGGCAACGCCACCAAGGTCAAGGCCATCAACTTCATCGGCAACCGCGCCTTCAGCGACTCGCAGCTGCGCGACATCATCACCACCAGCCAGTCCGGGCTGCTCGACTTCCTGAAGGGCACCAACATCTATGATCCCGACCGGCTCACCCTCGATCGCGAGCTGCTGCGCCAGTACTACCTGAAGAATGGCTATGCCGACGCGCGCGTGGTGACCGCGGAGGCCGAACTCGATCGTGACGGCTCGGGCTTCTACATCTCGTTCGTGATCGAAGAAGGGGAGCTCTATGCGTTTGGCGCGATGGAGGTCGAATCCGCGCTACCGCTCGACGTCAAGGTGTTGCGCTCCGAGCTTTTGACGAAGAGTGGCGCCACCTATGACCAGTCGTTGATGGACAAAACCGTGGAGCGGCTGACGTTGGTGGCGTCCGAAGGGGGCTACGCCTTCGTTCGCGTGCGGCCACGCGCCGATCGGGACTCGACCGGGCGCGCCATCAATGTCACCTACGTGGTCGACGAGGGGCCGCGGGTTTACATCGAACGCATCAACATCAACGGCAACCTGCGCACGCAGGACTACGTGGTGCGCCGCGAATTTCGATTGGCGGAGGGCGACGCCTACAATCCGATCATGGTCGACAAGGCCAAGAAGCGGCTGCAGAACCTCGGTTTCTTCAAGACCGTCGACATCAAGCGGCGGCCGGGGTCGGCAGCCGATCGCATCGTTCTCGACGTCGATCTGGTCGAGCAATCGACCGGCGAGCTGTCCTTCGGGGCCGGCTATTCGACCAGTGAAGGCATCATCGGCGACGTCAGCATCACCGAGCGCAACCTGTTGGGACGCGGGCAGTTCCTGCGCCTGCGCCTCGCCGGTTCAGCCGAGCGCCTGCAGATCGATCTGAGCTTCACCGAGCCGCGCTTCCTCGGCTACAACCTTGCCGCCGGCTTCGATCTTTTCCACAAGGACGTGAACCTCTCGAGCCTGTCCTCATTCCGAACCCGCACCACGGGCGGCGCCTTGCGGGTCGGCTTCCCGCTCACGGAAAACCTGTGGCTGACCAACAGCTATACCTTGTCGACCAGCGCCATCTACGATGTGCTGCCGACGGCGTCGCTGGCGATCAAGGAAGCACAAGGCGAGGCCCTGACCTCGTCCTGGGGCACGCTACTGTCCTACGATGACCGCAATCATCCCAAGAACCCGACCAAGGGCATCTACCTGCAGGCCGGTACCGAGGTCGCCGGCTTGGGTGGCGATGTGCAGTACGTGCGCGCCAGCGCCGAGGGCCGCTTCTATTACCCGCTGACGGAAAAGATCACCCTCGTCGGCCGGGTCATGGGCGGGCACATCGAGGGCTGGGGTGGCCAGGACGTGCGCTTGATCGATCTCTTCTATAAGGGCGGTGAGACCATTCGCGGCTTTGATCGCGGTGGCTTTGGTCCACGCGATCTGTTGACCAATGATGCCCTGGGCGGCAGCACGTTTTGGTCGGCCACGGCGGAGGTGCGCTTCCCGATCCCGCTCGTTCCCCAGGAACTCGGCATGAGCATGGCTGCCTTCGTCGATGCCGGCTCGCTGTTTGGCGCCGGTGCTGGCGCCCAGGCGCTCAATACCCAGTGCGGGCAGCCGCTCAGCAGAGATCCCATCACCGGGGCCGTGCTCAATCCGGGCATCTGCTTGGCAGACTCCAGCTCCGTTCGCGCTTCGGCGGGGGCGAGCATCATTTGGGAATCCCCCCTCGGGCCCTTGCGCCTCGACATTGCCAAGCCGTTCATCAAAGAGCGCTTTGATGACGAGCAGCTGATCCGCTTCGGCGCCTCGACCCGGTTCTAGCCACCAGGTGCCCCAACCGGCCGGTGCCCCCTACGCTCAGGGGCAACGGCCGTTCTGTGACGACAATCCGCGCGGCTGCGGATAAGGTAGCCCCATGCAACATCCGGGATTTTTTGAGAGGAGCGGGCCGATGCGGCTGGCCGATCTGGCCAGCAAGCTCGGCGCCACGCTTGCCGCCGGGGCCAATGCCGACGCCCCGATCGAAGACGTGAAGCCCTTGGCCGAGGCCGGAGCCCGCCACCTGTCGTTTCTCGACAATCGCAAGTATATGGCGCAACTGCGCGAAACCCACGCCGGCGCCTGTCTCATCGCCCCCGAATTCACCGATCGCGTACCCCGCGCCACGGTGGCGCTGGCGACGCCGACGCCCTATCGTGGCTTTGCCGCGGCGCTACAACTCTTCTACCCCGATGCGCTGCAGCCAAAGGCGGCGATGGCGGGGGCGGGCGAGCCCTTGCTGCACCCCAGTGCCATGATCGAGCCCGGCGCGCGGGTGGAACCTGGTGCCGTGGTCGGACGTGAGGCGCGCATCGGCGCCGGCAGCACCGTGGCGGCAGGCGCGGTGGTCGGCTATCGGGTGGTGGTTGGGCGCGACTGCTACATTGGCCCCGGGGTAAGCCTCATCCACGCCATCGTCGGTGACCGGGTGATCCTGCACGCAGGCGTGCGCATAGGCCAGGACGGGTTTGGCTTTGCCATGGGCGCCAAGGGCCACCTCAAGGTGCCGCAGATCGGCCGTGTCATTCTTCACAACGACGTGGAAATCGGTGCCAACAGCTGCGTCGACCGCGGCGCCCTCTCCGATACAATGATCGGGGAAGGCACCAAAATTGATAATCTTGTACAGATCGGGCACAACGTGGTGATCGGTCGGCATTGTGTCATCGTCGGCCAGACCGGCATTTCCGGTTCCACGGAGCTCGGTGACTTCGTGGTCATGGGCGGCCAGTCCGGAGCGGTGGGCCACATTAAAGTAGGCTCGGGTGCCCAGATTGCCGGTGGTGGCCATGCCAAGGACGACGTACCCGCTGGCGCCCGCATGGGCGGCACGCCGGCGGTGCCGATGGTCGAGTGGGCGCGGCAGATCGCGGCCTTGAAGCGGCTGGGACGCCGGCCGCGCCGCGAGGAGCAAGGGGAAGGTGAGGGACACTAAGGGTTGTGCGGACAAGGTCATGAAAGAGACGCAAAAGGCGAAAAAGGAACTCGGCAGCGCTGATATTGCGCGCGTCATGAAGCTCCTTCCCCATCGCTACCCGTTCTTGCTGGTCGACCGGCTGATCGAAATGGATGGCGATGAGCGCTGCATCGGCATCAAAAGCGTGACCATCAACGAGCCGTTCTTTCAGGGGCATTTTCCCGGTTACCCGATCATGCCGGGGGTGTTGATCATCGAGGGCCTGGCGCAGACGGCGGGGGCGTTGTGCGTCGCCAACTTCCAAACCGACTACAAGCCGCAGCTCGTGTATTTCATGGGCATCGACCGTGCCAAGTTTCGCAAGCCGGTGCTGCCCGGCGATCACCTTCACTATCATGTGCGCAAGATTCGCAGCCGCGGCCGTGCCTGGCGGTTCTACGGCGAGGCCAAGGTGAACGGCCATGTGGTCGCCGAGGCGGAGGTCAGCGCCATGATCCTGGATCCGGATGATGCCAAGCTCTAACGTGCACCCGACGGCGATCGTCGAGCCGGGTGCCGAGCTTTGCGACGACGTTGAGATCGGCCCCTACTGCGTCGTCGGCGCCGAGGTCAAGCTGGCGAGGGGTGTCAAGCTGATGAGCCACGTGGTGGTGGCCGGCCGCACCAGCATTGGCGCACGCACCAGCCTCTATCCGTTCGCCTCGATTGGTCACCAGCCGCAGGACCTGAAGTACAAGGGCGAGCCCTCAACGCTGACCGTCGGCAGCGACTGCATCATCCGGGAGGGTGTGACCATGAACCCCGGCACCGCCGGCGGCGGCATGCAGACGCTGGTCGGCAGCCATTGCGCGTTCCTCGCCAACTCGCATGTCGGGCACGACTGTCGCATCGGCAACAACGTCATTTTCTCTAACAACGTGATGCTGGCCGGGCATTGCAATATCGGCGACTTTGCGATTCTGGGCGGAGGCGCCGCCGTGATCCAATTCGCTCGCGTTGGCGCGCACGCGTTTCTCGGCGGCATGTCGGGGCTGGAGAACGACCTCATTCCCTACGGCATGGCACTCGGCAATCGGGCACAATTGTCGGGGCTCAACATCATCGGTCTGCAGCGGCGCGGGTTTTCGCGCGAAGACATCCACACCCTGCGCCGTGCCTATCGGTTGTTGTTTGCGGACGAGGGGACCCTGTTGGAGCGGCTCGACGACGTCGAAGAAGAATTCGACCATCCAATTGTCAAAGAGATCGTGGCCTTCATCCGCGCCGGCGGCAAGCGCTCGTTGTGCGTGCCGCACGCGGAAACCTGAGCCCGCGGCTGACCGCCCGGAGGCCTCGATGATCCGCATTGCTATTCTGGCTGGCGGCGGACGGCTGCCGCTGATGATCGCCGAAAGCGCCGCGGCGCGTGGTGCGGGAGTGCACATCGTCGGCATTCGGGGGGAAGCCGATCCCGAGATTGCCCGCTTTCCGCACACCTGGGTCAACTGGGGTCAGATCGGCCGCATGCTCACCACCTTGCGCCGCGAGGGCGACCGGCAACTGGTGATCGCCGGCGGCGTGCGGCGGCCCGACTTTTGGCACATCCGCCCGGACGCCGGCTTTTTCACCAGCCTGCCGCAGATTGTCGGCCTGATCGCGGCCGGCGGCGATGATTCCGTACTGACGCGCGTGGTGCGCTTCTTCGAGCACAAGGGGCTCAACGTTTGGGGCGCACACGAGATCGCACCCGATCTGTTGGCCGAAGCCGGAGCCCTGGCGCAAACCGACCTCGACGACAGGGACTATCGTGACGCGCGCCTCGGCTTTGCCGTGCGCCGGCGGCTGGGCAGGCTCGATGCCGGTCAGTCGGTGGTGGTCGCCGATGGCTCAGTGCTGGCAATCGAAGCCGCCGAGGGCACCGATCGCATGCTTGAGCGCGTGCTCGGTTTGCGGCAGGACGTCGACACCGAGGTGCGCGAGGGCGTGCTGGCCAAGGGCCCGAAACCTGGCCAGGAGTTGCGCGTCGACATGCCGGCAATCGGCCCGCGCACCGTCGACAGCACGGTGGCCGCCGGCCTGGCTGGCATCGTGGTGGCGACCGGCGGGGTCTTGCTGCTCGACCGCGACGAGACCTTGCGCCGCGCCGATGCCAATGGCTGCGCCATTCATGGTCTCGCCGAGGACCTGGCGGAGCCGGCGCCGCCCGCCGCGGCGCGCCCCCTGTCGGCCGAGCTCGTTGGGCGCATCCGGCCACGCCGCCGTGACATCCGCGACATCGAGCGCGGCATTGCCGTGGTTGAACGGCTTGCCGAGTTCGCGACCGGCAAGGCCGCCGTGGTGGCCCGCAGCCACGTTCTTGCCGTCGAAGGCGCGGAGGGAACGGCGGCGATGCTGGCGCGCGTGCGCGGCTTGCGGCAGTGGAGCGACCGCCGCAATCGGCGGCGGCTCGGCTCCCTGGTCTACCGCGCCGAGCTGGGCGAGCGCCGCGATCTGGTCGGGCTCCTGCAACAGGCGGCCCTGCAGGATCTGGCCGCGGTTGCCATTACCGGGGAGGGCAGCCTGATCGAAGATGCCAGGGATGCGGCCCATACCGCCGACAACCTTGGCCTGGCTTTGGTGACCTGCGAAACTCGCAGCACCTTGGTCGGTTGAGGCCAGCATGACGAACGAGCAGGCGCTGAACGAACGCAGTTATGCGGCCGAGGCCCGCGACTTGCGGCTCTATGTCGTTGCAGGCGAGCATTCGGGCGATGCCCTCGGCGCCAAGCTGATGGCGGCCCTCTCCCACGGTCGCCGCGGCCGCATCCGCTACCTGGGGGTTGGCGGGCCACAGATGGCGGCAGCCGGCCTGACCTCGCAGTTTCCGATCGAGGATGTGGCGGTGATGGGCCCGTTGGCGATCCTCGGGCGCTTGCCGACGATCGTGCGCCGCATTAACACCGCTGCTGCCGCCGCCATCACCTGCGAGCCCGATGCGGTCGTCATCATCGACAGCCCCGAATTCACCCACCCGATTGCTCGGCGCATCCGCCGCCGCCAGCCCGCCATTCCCATTATCGACTACGTCTCGCCCAGCGTGTGGGCCTGGCGCCCCGGGCGCGCCAACAAAATGCGCGCCTATATCGACCACGTGCTTGCCCTGCTACCGTTCGAGCCCGAGGCACACGCCGGTCTCAATGGTCCACCCTGCAGCTATGTCGGCCATCCGCTGATCGAACGCCTGGCCTGGATCAACGAGCTTGATCCCGCGCCGCTGGCCGCACGCCTCGGCCTTGGCGCCAACACTGAGCTCTTGGTGGTGCTGCCGGGCAGCCGCGCATCGGAGGTGCGCCGGCTGATACAACCCTTTGGCCAGGCGCTGCAGCGCCTGATCGAGCGCGGCCGGCAATTCGAGGTTGCCGTGCCGGTGGTAGCCTCGGTGCGGCGCCTGATCGAGGGCGGTGTTGCCGGCTGGCCAAAAACGCCGCATCTGCTGCACGGCGAGGACGACAAGTTTGCCGCCTTCAGGTTGGCGCGGGCGGCGCTTGCCGCTTCCGGGACGGTCGCGCTCGAGCTGGCACTGGCCGGCACACCAATGGTGATTGCCTATAAGGTGGACCCGGTTGCGGCCCCGGTCCTGCGCCGCATGATCAAGGCACCCTCCACGGTGTTGCCGAACCTGATCCTCGGACAGCGCGCAATACCGGAATTTCATCAGGAGCACTGCACCCCGGTCAAGCTTGCCGACGCGCTCTCCCCGCTGTTCGAGGATACCCCAGAGCGTCGGCGACAACTCGCGGCGCTGGCCGAGGTGCCGACCCGCATGCATCTGCCCATGGGCACCCCAAGCGAGGCCGCAGCGCAGATCGTGCTCAACTATGCCGAGATGGGACGCGGTTGGCCGCGCCCAGATGTGCTGCGCCACAGCGGCTAGGAGGCTTTAGCCGCGCTGCTCCACCGGCACGAATGGGCGCTCCGGCTCACCGATATAAAGCTGCCGCGGCCGGCCGATCTTCTGCTCGGGATCCTCGATCATCTCCTTCCACTGCGCAATCCAGCCGACGGTGCGCGCGACCGCGAAAAGCACGGTGAACATGGAGAGCGGGAAGCCCATCGCGCGCAGCGTAATGCCCGAGTAGAAGTCGATGTTGGGATAGAGTTTCTTCTCAATGAAGTAATCGTCCTGCAGGGCGATGCGCTCGAGCTCCATGGCGACCTTCAGGATGTTTTGATCCTTGACGCCGAGGTCGTCGAGCACTTCGTGGCAGGTCTCCTGCATCACCTTGGCCCGCGGATCATAGTTCTTGTATACGCGATGGCCAAAGCCCATCAGACGGAATTCGGAATTCTTGTCCTTGGCCTTTTTGACGTATTGCGGCACCCGGTCGACGGTTCCGATCTCCTCGAGCATCTTGAGCGCCGCCTCGTTGGCACCGCCGTGCGCCGGCCCCCATAGCGAGGCGATACCGGCGGCAATGCAGGCAAACGGGTTAGCGCCTGACGAGCCCGCCAGGCGGACGGTGGAGGTCGAGGCATTCTGCTCGTGGTCCGCGTGCAGGATCAGGATGCGGTCGAGGGCGCGCGAAACGATCGGATTGACGACGTAGGGCTCGCACGGCACCGCAAAGCACATCTGCAGGAAGTTGGCGGGGTAGTCGAGGTCGTTGCGTGGGTAAATGAACGGCTGGCCTACCGAATATTTATAGGCCATGGCGGCCAGGGTCGGCATCTTGGCGATCAGCCGGTGGCTGGCGATGACGCGCTGCTGCTCGTCGTTGATGTCGGTGGAGTCGTGATAGAAGGCGCTGAGCGCGCCGACCGAGCCGCACATCACCGCCATCGGATGGGCATCGCGACGAAAGCCCGTAAAAAACCGGGTCATCTGCTCATGCACCATGGTGTGGTGGGTGATGGTGTGGCGGAAATTCTCGAGCCCGCGTTTGGTCGGCAGCTCGCCGTTGAGCAGCAGGTAGCACACCTCGATGAAGCTCGATCTCTGCGCCAGCTGTTCGATCGGGTAGCCGCGGTAGAGCAGCACGCCTTGATCACCGTCGATGTAGGTGATGCGCGACGAGCAGTTGGCGGTCGAGGTGAAGCCGGGGTCGTAGGTGAAGCAGCCGGTATCGCGGTAGAGGCGGCCGACATCGATCACGTCCGGCCCAATGGTCCCGGATCTGATCGGCATATCCGCCCGCTGGTTGCTGCCGATCGCCAGTGTTGCGGTCTTTGCCTCGGCCTTTGCGCCTGCCATGTCCTTTGCATTCATGGGCGTCATCCTTTGGATCCAGCGACGCTGACGCCACCCCTGAGGGGCCCGCCTCCGATTCTGGGGGCGCAGCAACAGCACCCCTCTATTATATATATTGCACTGCGGCAAGCTATGCGAACGGCGGAGCAAATCTGCTTTACCGGCCGGTCAATGGCGGGGCCGAGGCGGCCTGATCGGCGATGCGAGCCAAGCTCTCCGCGCGCCCTAGCGCGGCCATGACGTCGAACACCGGCGGGGATACCGCACGGCCGGTCAGCGCCGCCCGCAGCGGCTGGGCAATATGGCCGAGCTTGTGCCCGCTGCCCTCGGCAAAGGCCTTGACCGCCGCCTCCAGTGCCTTTTCGTGCCAGTCCATTACCTTAGCGAGCTCGGGTTCGACTTTCGCCAGTAATGCCCGCGCCTCGTCATTGAGCAGCTTTTGCGCCTTGTCGTCGAGCGCCAGCGGCCGTTGCTGGATGAGGAAGGCGGCGCCGTCGATAAGGTCGCGCAAGGTTTTCGCCCGCGGCTTGAGGCTGGGGAGCGCGGCCGCCAGCCGGCCCCAGCCGACCGCCTCGAAACGGCCACTGAGACGGGCGCCGTCGTCGCTGCCGGCCATGAACTGCTTGAGGCGCGCGATCAGCGCCGCGTCATCGGCCTGGCGGATGTAGTGGCTATTGACGTCGGCGAGCTTGGCCATGTCGAGGCGAGCCGGGGCCTTGTTGACATCGTCGATGTCAAACCAGGCCACGGCTTGCTCGGTGGAAAAAATCTCGGCATCGCCGTGGCTCCAGCCGAGGCGCGACAGATAGTTGCGCAAGCCCTCGGGCAGATATCCCATATCGCGATAGGCCTCGATGCCGAGGGCGCCATGGCGCTTGGAGAGCTTGGCACCATCGCTGCCGTGGATCAGCGGAATATGCGCCATCACCGGCACCTGCCAGGTCATGGCGCGGTAGATCTGCACCTGGCGGGCGGCATTGGTGAGGTGATCGACACCGCGGATGACGTGCGTGATGCCCATGTCGTGGTCGTCCACGACCACGGCGTGATTGTAGACCGGGGTGCCGTCGCTGCGCAGGATGATCATGTCGTCGAGATCGGCGTTCTGCCATACGACACGGCCCTGGACGCGATCCTCGATCACGGTCTCGCCCTCGAGCGGAGCCTTGAGGCGGATCACGGGTCTGACGCCAGCGGGGGCATCCTTGGGGTCGCGGTCGCGCCAACGGCCATCATAGAGCTTGGAGCGACCCTCGCGGCGCGCCGCCTCGCGCATGTCGCTCAGCTCCTGCGGGCTGGCGTAGCAGTAATAAGCCTTGCCGGCGGCCAACAATGCGTGGGCAACCTCGCGGTGGCGAGCGGCGCGCGCAAATTGGAACAGCGGGTCGCCGTCCCACTGGAGGCCCAGCCAGGCCAGGCCATCGAGAATGGCGGCAATTGCCGCCTCGGTCGAGCGCTCACGATCGGTGTCCTCGATGCGCAACAGGAACTTGCCCCCGGTGTGGCGGGCATAGAGCCAGTTGAAGAGAGCCGTGCGGGCGCCACCGATGTGCAGAAAGCCGGTGGGTGAGGGGGCAAAGCGGGTGACGACGGGTTGCTGCATGGCGACGGGGCCGGGTTAAGCGCATTTGGTTCTGAATGCAGGGCGGTGTATCACAGGAAGGTCGCCTCGTCATTTGGGCGGCCTGCGGTCCCGTAGCTCAACTGGATAGAGTGCCGCGCTTCGAACGCGGAGGTTGCGGGTTCAAGCCCTGCCGGGACCGCCACATCGACTTTTGGGCATTGAAATTCCACGGTTTTTTGCCCCTGTTGGCCCAACTCGCCAAAGTGTTGGGCCATTTCGTTCGGTTCCCGTCGCATCGTCAGACTAAAGATCATTGCCATACCGCACAGCGCTTGGCGGCGTTGGCAATGGCGGCGGCGCTCATGGCCGATTGTCCCCCTTGCGCTTGGCCTCCGCACGGGCTTTCCGTGCGGCCTTTTGCGATTGCCTTCGGCGTCGGTCGAATAGGTCCAGCAGGGACACGCCCGAGACGCCGTTCCTGCTCGAGGAACTGCCCAAGCTCCTCCGCCGTCTCTGGAGAGCCGCCGCGCGCTTCTCGAAGAGGTCGAGCATCGTCTGCGCTTGCGCCAGGCGGTAAAGCTCGCCGTGACGCTTGTCACGTTCAGTCCAGAAGTTGATTGGCTTGCGCATTGGCGACTACTCCTTGCATTCACTCCCGGTCACTCATTGGTGGCCGGTTCCTGATGCTATGCGCGCCTCACCAGCAAACCCATGGCATCGCGCGCCAG
>Ga0126384_10000396_pt1 | contig 23551 bp, 20 predicted proteins | sample PanSoiMetPlot_36_FD_92543 | JGI IMG/M metagenome (GOLD analysis project Ga0126384, IMG submission 92543) | Tropical forest soil microbial communities from Panama - MetaG Plot_36 | ecosystem: Environmental > Terrestrial > Soil > Tropical forest > Bulk soil | place: Panama | collected 2016-02-17 | reverse complement strand
GCCGGAGCAAACTAGGGCTGGCGAACTGCTGGCGCTTTTGAATGCCGGAGCGTACACCCTCGATCAAGCCTCACAATACAACGGGCGTCCCATACCAGCAGTGGTAATGATCACTACGTCAAATGAAATTAAGGTTGTACGCCGCCGTGAGACTTACGAAGATCTGTACTCTAAAGATAGTTGGTAGAGCGACGTACCGTAGACTGTCTAGTCTGCGGCAGATCGTACCGTAGACTGTATAGTCTGAGGACGATTTGTAGCTAACAGACCTTGATGTATGTTTAGGCCTTGTAGTCGCCGCAGACTGGACAGTCTACGGTACATCTTATGGATTATTGATCGCTCCCATAAACAACACCGTTCCTGACTTGTTATCCGCAATCGCACAGAAGAACGGCCGATCAACAATCATTCTAAAAGCCTTCCGCGGCTGCATCGCCGACGTCGCGCGCATCTCGACTGAGGTGACCGCAGCCGCCTCAGTACCCTCTTCATTCACCTCCGCAAACGTCTTATGCTTGACGCTGCTGATGAACACTCGATCTTCGCCTTGTGCGATGCCGCTGAAATCGGCGCGATTCGGATCGAAGGCGACTCCCATCCCCAGGGCAGTCAGTGCTTCGTTAAGCGTCGACTCGTACTCGATCTTAAATCGAGGCACCCCAATCTCCCCCTTTGTCTCAGCAAACTGCTTTAGCCAGGTATTCCAGTTCTCAGCCGTAAGATTTTTTTGAAAATCCTCCAGTCGAACGCCTTTCGACGGAAGGAAAATGTACATGCTCACCCCGCCGCCGCCGTATGGAATACTTACCGCTTGAAACTCTTTGCCTTCGAGATACTTGTAATCACGAGACTGGTGCATGATCGGGTGTTGCTTTTGTTGGCCGGAAGCGGTGGTAAACGGCTCGTCTTTTGTCTTTGCCTTATCGAACTCGATGGCCCAGGCCCCCTTGAAATAAATCGCATTGATCAGGAAAAGAATGGATTGCGCATCTATCCGGTCAACGATCTTATCAATCTTTCCCTTTGTTTTGTCGTTAACCCACGCATTGATCGTAGCCGGAGCACCAGGGTCATTGAAATTAAGCGTTGTAACTTCCGCGCCGTAGAACTGTTTATTCCTGGCCAGGAAGTCGGGGTTAAAGGTTACGTCCTTCTTCGCCCACAGCGCGTTCGCGATGTTGAGCTGAACCTTTGGATCAGGGCTCTCGAGTGCGGCTCTCAGTTCCGCGTACGCACGATTTAAATCACTGTGATTGATTCCCTGAATTTCAAGCGCGCGCTCCATTCCAGCTTTGGTCTCGCCTACTGCACCGTTGTAGGTCATCGCGAGCGCAAGACCAATGCTTGTTGGTGAGATGAAAAGATTCTTTCCCGAACCCCTCTTTGCAAGCTCTGCAAACAGATTGAAGCCGAATCGGGTATTTGCGGAAACAAGCCGAGGGTCCAGAGTTCCACTCGCCTCTTTTTTGTTTTGATCTCCCATAGAGACTTCGCCATTCGCAGGTGGACTATTGTTCGCCGCAGTGGATGGGCTCATGCTTGAGCACCCGATCAGTGCGACAAGCAACGAAAGTCCTAGTCCGCGGCTGATAACTTCTAAACTACAGCTACTCATTCTATTCCTTTCGCTTCTGCTCGGCGATCCAGACGTTTATTCGACTCTCAAGTAAATCGAGCGGCAACGGGCCATCGTCGAGTACCGCATTATGAAACTTTCTAACGTCGAATCGATCACCGAGTTCCTTCGTTGCTTTTGCACGAAGCGCTTTTATCTTGAGCTCGCCCATCTTATAGGCGAGTGCCTGGCCCGGCCACACTATGTAACGGTCTATTTCAACAATGATGTCATTCTCAGTCTTAGCCGTATTCTCCTTCATATAATCAATCGCCTGCTGCCGGCTCCAACCAAAAGCGTGCATACCCGTATCAACAACCAGACGACAGGCGCGCCACATCTCGTAAGTTAGTTGCCCGAACCTGGAATAAGGATCGCTGTAAAAGCCCATCTCCGATCCAAGGCTTTCAGCGTATAAACCCCAACCTTCGACGTACGCCGTATATCCCCCATTGCGACGAAAATCGGGTAGGTCTTTTAACTCCTGCGCTCGCGCAATCTGCAGGTGATGGCCGGGAACCGACTCGTGCAACGTAAGCGCCTCCATTTCATATTTCGGGCGTGTGTCGAGTTTGTAGGTGTTGATCATGTATAACCCGGCTCGAGAACCATCAGCTGCACTGGGCTGGTAATAAGCCGTGGTCTGCGCTGGCGCCTCGTAATCGGGAATTACCTTTACCCCATACGGCGTTCGTGGAAGCTCGGCGAATAACTGCGGCAACTTGCCATCCGCACGTTTTGCAATGTAGCTATAACCTGCGACGAGATCATCTGCATTCGTGTAATAGAAGCGCGGGTCTGTCCTCAGAAAAGTAAGGAACTCCTGAAAGGTTCCCTTAAACCCGACTTGCTGAATGATGCTCTCCATCTGCTTGTGAATGCGAGCAACTTCGCTCTTCCCGATCTCGTGAATCTGTTGAGCAGTGAGATCGGTAGTGGTGTGTCTTCGTATGGAGTATTGATAAAAAGCTTCACCGCCTGGCAGCGATGAAGCGGCGATGTCCTGACGACAAGCGGGCAAATAGGTTTCTTTGAAAAATGAATCGAGTCTCTTGAACGCCGGAGTAAGAGTCTCGCCGATTACCTTCCTTGCTGATTCGACAAGCGGCGCTCGCTCATTTGCCGCAACCGTTTCTGGAAATCGCCCGAATGGCTGGAAGAAAGGGCTCTTTGACGGGTCGTCGGTAATCTGTCCCTCAATTTGACCCGGCACCGAACGAAGTGGGACGGCGGGTGGCACCCATTTCGTGTCGACGCCACGCTTCATCAACGTGATTAGCTGGTCTATTTGTATCGAGAATGACGCGAGTCGTTTCAGATAGTCGTCGTAGTCCTTTTTGTTCCGAAACGGTGTGGACGCGGCGAGCTGCCCAAAGGCAATTTGTACGCCGTTCATCTGATCGATGGGCATGAATTCAGTGGGATACCGAATACCATCGACCAGAAGTTTCTTGTCGAGAAGGAACAGATCATACGAGATAATGTCCTGGCCGCTTAGGTGCGAACGATCGATCTGCTGTATCCGGGCGAGAACATCTCGTTCGTGCGTCTTGCGACGCTCGATCTCCTCAGGAGAATAATCCGTCAGCCGATCGTTAAAGCGGTTGTCGCCTAAGAGGGTTGCTGCTTCGGGATAATGTTGAAGTTCCCACTGCCAATCTTCGTCAAACAAGGCTCGAAGCTTCTTTGCGGCATCTGTTGAAGACAAGACTTGCGCGAGGGCTGCGGAAGCAGTCAGCAAAACAATTGTAAGCAACGGGGCGTTACGGATCACAGGTCCTCCGGGAGAGGCTTTGTAAGTTTCTTAATCCTCCGATGCTGTGGGTTTGCGTTTAAAGATTTGGTCACGGGCCTTTCTTAGGTTCGATTTTGCATCATCAAACCTGGCCGCCATGTCAGTCTGTACCGATTTCGCTTTATCTTTAGCCAAATCAAATTGCTTACTTATGCGCGGGAATCGAGCTCGGATGCGATGAAGAAGCCGCTCTGCCCACGGCGAGACGCTCGATAGGAGGAATAACCCTATCAGGATAAACAGGATACCCTGCAGTATCGGAAGAAAGAGCCCTGCTATGCCGAGAAGTATGAATCCCCAACCTGCAACGTAAATAGCAATGTGCTTAAATCTCGATTTCGTTCCCATACTACCGGCAACGAAAGTCTAGCAGAAATGTTTCTTGGTTGGCATTAGTATCGATGGATCGTATAGACGTACAAGAGGCGGCGATACCATCGTGCTTTAGCCGATTGTATCTTGGGAAGATGGAGGGCCGCTGTTAGGTCGAACCTGAAACTCCATCGGCTGAAGTCCGATGGTATCTTGGGAAGCTGGAGGGCCGCTGTTAGGTCGAATCTGAGACTCCATCGGCTGAAGTCCGATGGTATCTGAGGATGCGGGGCTTGGCGTTACGACTACTTTCCGTCAAGCCCCTTAGCGATACGACGAATGCCTTCTTCGATGAGCGATGACTCAATCGAGAAAGACAATCTCAAAAATCCTTCGCCTTCAGAGCCGAACGCCAAACCTGGCACCGTAATCACGCCCTGATCCAGTAAGGCCATAGCCGTTTCCATCGACGGACCATATCGGGATACATCGAGCATAATGTAGTACGCGCCTTCACCTTGAACGTACGGCAGTTGCAGCTCCCGATCAATCGCCCGCGCCATCACTTCGCCTCGCCGGTTAAGCTCGTCTCGCATTGCGGCCGTCTCTCGCCTTCCCTCATCTGTAAAAGCAACCACCGCCGCTTTCTGGGTCACCGCCGATGAACAAGTAGACATGTATTGCCGCATCACCGTAGCAGGCCCGATAACTTCTTCCGGGCCGAGTGCCCAGCCGAGCCGCCATCCCGTCATACTCATCATCTTTGATAATCCGGAAACGACGACCGTCCTATCATAAAATTCGGAGATCGTTGCGGGCTGCTGGTCTAAATAAAGATCACGGTAAATCTCGTCCGCAAGAATATACGCGTTGGTCTTCGATAACCTCTCAGCAATGAACCGCAAGTCGTCACGCGAGATAACGCGGCTTGTAGGGTTTGATGGCGAGTTAATAACGACCAGTTTTGTTCTGTCGGTTACCGCTTTTTCAAAATCGTCGCGATCGAAAGCGAATCGTTGAGCCGCCGGCGTCCGGTAGTACCGCAAATTTGCATTCGCGATCTTTGCGATCGCCGGATAAGCAATGTAGCCCGGATCCGGCAACAAGGCATCATCGCCCGGTCCTAGGACTGTCATCATTACCGCAAAAACGGCTTCTTCGGCGCCACTTGTAATGCAGACAGATCCGGCGTCATACGATCGCGAACCCTGGCTATGATAATGCGCGATTTTCTCCCGTAACGGGTGTATTCCCTCGTTGGCGGTGTACCCGATACGGTCTTCCTGGATGACCCGTATCGCTTCACGGCAGATTACCTCGGGAGTCTGGAAGTCAGGCTCGCCCAGTCCAAGATTGATCGAACCGGGTGGCGCACTGTCATAGAGCACCCGAGTAGCGCTCTTGTGAATATTCTGAAGCCTCTGCGCGGGGGTGAAAGTCACGCACTATCTCCGTCTTTTGCACGACGTCGTTAGATGAAATTTACGACGCACAATCAGCTCTTTAAACGCAAAGGCGCCAAGACGCAAAGCTATCGCAAAAAGTCCTCCAGCCGGACTGATGCATCCGTCTTCTCATCGCGGTACTTCACGATGATCGGCATATAAATCGACAAGCCGAGTTCCGGACCCCGCCCTTTCGTTATTGCACGAGAGCCAGCTACCACTACTGCTCCTACCGGGATCTCGAGCGGGCCGTTAGCCGTCTTTCGATGGAACTTGTCATTCACCAAATCGTAAACCGGAGTTCCCCCGGTCAGGATCGTTCCGGACGCAAGCACCGCTCGCTCGCGAACTATTGTTCCCTCGTACACGCCGCAGTTTCCCCCGATAAGCACGTCATCTTCAATAATCACCGGAAGCTCACCGATCGGTTCGAGCACGCCCCCAATCTGCGCCGCAGCCGAGAGGTGAACGCGCTTCCCGATTTGCGCGCAGGAACCAACCAGGGCGTGAGAATCTATCATCGTTCCGTCATCAACGTAGGCGCAGACATTGACGAACATCGGCGGCATGCAGGTAACGCCACGTCCAATGTAACAGCCATCACGAATCGATGAACCGCCTGGCACAACTCGCACCCCATCATCGGGACCGAACTTGCGTAGAGGATAGGTGTCCTTGTCATAGAATCTGAATTGTTCGTCTATCGAGAAGTCCTTGATGCTACCCATTCGAAAGCCAAGCAGTATGCCACGCTTAACCCAGGCATTCACCTTCCATTTGCCGTCGATCTTTTCGGCGGCCCGTACTTCACCTGAGTTCAGCTTTTCCTTGAACTCGTCAAAAAGTGCGCGATGTTCTTTAGTAAACTCAGCAGGCGAGTTGTCGAAGAGTTCTTGAATTTTTTCGGCTAGCATCAGCGGAAGCCCCCAAATGAGAACACAGAATGGTATGTTGCGTCGTTGAACCTGGAATCTGTGCCAGTTGATTGACCTAGATTAACTTAAGCTCACGTAGAGCCGCGCGAAGCTTCTCTTTCGTTTCCTGCTTCACCGGTACGATTGGTAAACGGGATACCTCTTTGATCTTACCCATCATCGCCAGCGCCGCTTTTACTGGAGCAGGGCTCGTCTCGATAAAATTGAGCTTCATAAGCGGAAACAATTCACGATTCAAACGTCGAGCGTCATCCCAGCGGTTCTCCAGACACGCCGATGTAAGCCCGGCAAGTCTCGCCGGCGATTCATTCGACGCCACCGAAATCAATCCAACTCCGCCGACGGCAATCAACGGAAGGGTCATCGAGTCGTCACCAGACAAAACTCTGAAGCTGGCTGGAACGCGGTTAATGATTTCCGCAATCTGCGAAATATCGCCTGATGCTTCTTTGACGCCGATGATATTCGGAATTTCCGCGAGCCTTGCAACGGTGTCGGGTAGAAGGTTTACGTTGGTTCGAGGCGGCACGTTGTAAAGGATTATTGGAAGGGTCGTCGCTTCAGCGATGGCTTTGAAATGTTGATAGAGTCCTTCTTGTGTCGGCTTGTTGTAGTAGGGAGTAACCGAGAGCAGCCCGTCAGCGCCGAAACGTTCGCATTCGCGTGCAAGCTTGATGACGTGAGCGGTATTGTTCCCGCCAGCTCCAGCGATTACTGGCACGCGGCGGTTTGTGACTTCTACAACTATCTCAACAACTCGCCGCTGCTCTGCGTCGCTCAACGTTGGACTCTCACCGGTCGTGCCGCAGGGGACCAGAAAGTCAATGCCTTCCGCGATCTGAAACTCGACCAACTTCCGAAGCGACGCCTCATCAATTGAAAAATCATCATTGAAAGGCGTGACCAGCGCCGTACCACAGCCACTCAGTTTTGAGATATCCGACATTGCGTCACCTGAACCGGCAGATTGAACACTCAAGATAGTGTGAGTCTGAAACGTTATGGCCTGTTTCGCAAGCGCTCCTCAATAATCTCTGAGAACTCAAAGACACCCTTTTTTCCAATGATCCACGCTGCGGCCATCAGGGCGCCCTCAACGAAGCCCGCCCGGCTGCGAGCATTGTGCGTGATCGTTAAAGTGTCAGCCTCGGAGTCAAACCCCACAACGTGTCTCCCGGGAATGTGGCCCGCCCGAGTGCTGGCAGTTGGCACGCCGCGCTTGTATTCCGCTTCGAGTATTCGTTTGAGAAAAACGGCGGTTCCGGAAGGCGCGTCCTTTTTGAACTTATGATGGGCCTCTTCGATAAAGGGATCGTGTGAAGGAAAGCGGCTGAACAATTCGGCGGCAACTTGCGTGAGCTTGAACATGAGATTAACGCCGACGCTGAAGTTTGATCCATAAACGAGCCCGATGCCGCTGGCCGTCACAATTTCTCGAGCGGCGTCCAATTGGTCGTACCACCCTGTGGTTCCAATTACCATTGCGATGCGCGCTGCGGCAGCGGCTTTGATGTTTTCGATCACCGCGCCAGGTTCAGTAAAGTCGATGCAGACCTCGGCGTCGCTTATCGAGCCTCTAGACCCTGAGGCTGGATCGACGATCGCCACGACGTCGTTTCCGTCGCGCTCGGCGGCCTGCTCAACCAGCTGTCCCATTTTGCCGTAACCAAGTAGCGCTATTTTCATGATCGATAGGTCTTGTCGGTCCTGTTGGTCCCAGGTCCAATCCTAAAACACACAATCCGTATTCACTGCCAAACTCTTAACTTCCACCCGGGAGGGCTGATAAATAATTGTTTCGACCCGATCGCTGTCGCGTAGAATCCTATAAGCAACTCCTGCGTCGCTGACAAAATAGTAGAAAACCCGGTCTCGTTCCTCGACGCATCTTTTGAAGCCCGTCGACAGAGTGAGATCTCCGCGCGACATCGGGTCAGAGGGCTTGAAGTAGATCGTAAAAACCTTTCCGACCATTGACCGCGGCGCCCGATAAATCTTTGCGAGGCTCGCTGTCAGATACGAGAATGTCACCTCACCGCCTTCGACCTTGTGCGGTCCACTTAACATTGCTTCCGTGGTTTCAACTTCGACGCCAATGGTTTTTGCAACGTCCTCGGCTGAAGAATGGAGCGGAGTAATCCCACGCCACGAGTTCCTGGCAACCGACCCAGTGCTATCACCCCGTGAAGGGGCCAATAGAAGGAACAATCCGGCAACCACCAGTCCGCCGGATCGGATGATCTGTTCACGCATTGAGATTTTCAAATTAATCCTTTCAATTCATTATAGGAATAGGACCTATCAGACCTATTATTGAAAAACCTGAGGATCCAATCGCTGAAAGAAAACGTCGTGCAATTTCGCAATAACGTTTTCAACATCTGAGTCAGACACTACAAAGCTCATCGTAAGTGGCGACGAACCATGCAGGATCAGTCCAATTTCTGTGTCGTCAATCGCATTGAAGACCCGGCCAACCAATGACCGCTCGCTTCGAACGCCGTCACCAACCACCGAGACAATCGCGCAGCCATCTTGTGCTGTAGCCCTTCCAAAATCGGAGATTGATTCGATCAAATCGCGGCCTCCGTGACGCAGGTCGCGAGAATCGAGAGCCACCACTACGCTTGAAGCCGATACCGAGGTGATAAGCGGTTGAATCCGCCTCTGTGCTAAAACATCAACGAAGGCGCGCAACAAATCATCCGCTGAAGACTTGCCCGAGCTTGATGCCGCGCTGGCATTAATGATGGTGATCGGCCGTTTGTAGGCAATCGACTTAATCAGATTCGCGCACCTTGGCGCGTCAGCGGCGATCGTGGTGCTCGGGGCATCAGGGCGCTTGGAATTGTAAATACGAACCGGAATATTCTTCCGAGCCGCCGGATGAATCGCCTTGGGATGAAGCACCTTTGCACCAAAGAAAGTCAGATCGGCCGCTTCCTCAAACGTGCAGAGCTTCACTGTCCTTGCTCCCGCAAAAATCTCGGGGTCCGCGGTCATCAATCCCGAAACGTCTTTCCAAATCTGAATTTCAGCGGCATCAAGGGCCGCGCCAATTATCGTGGCGGTATAGTCAGAGCCCTCAAAGCCAAGGGTGGTGGTCGCACCGTCCCGTGAAGAACCAATGAAGCCCTGAACGACCGGAACGATGCCATCCGCAAGAAGGGGCGAAACTGTGTCGCGAGTTTTCTTATTTGTAATCTCAAATAGAGGAGAAGCCGAACCGTAACGATCATCGGTCGTGATCAACTCCCGCGCATCAACCAGGCGTGCGGAAATCTCGCGCTCAGATAACGCATCGGCAAGAACCGCCGACGAAAGGAGTTCGCCATAAGAAAGGATCTTATCCAGCCCCCGAGGGGGGACCTCTCCGAGTATCGCCAGTCCTTCCAACAGCTTCTTCAATTCATCGAAGTGTTTGTCGATCAGAGAGAAAACCTCACATCCGTCTGATTTTTTTACTAGCCGTCTTGCCTCGCTGGTATGACGAATCTTCAGATCGGCGACGATGCCGAGCGTCGTTCGGCTATCGCCCGCGGCCGAAGCTTCCGCAGCCTGCAGCAGCTTTCGTGTCGTCTTTCCCATCGCCGATACGACGATTAATGGTTTGAGAGCTAGTCTGGCCCGAATAATCTCAGCGACTCGCTCGATTGAAGGCGCATCCTCGACGGATGTGCCTCCAAATTTCATAACGATCATTGGCGTACTCTTAGGTTAAACGCTCCGCGTTTAACGTTCGGCGTTCAGCGTTCAGGCGCTTAACGCTCAGCGGCTAACGTTTAGCGTTCGGCGTTTAACGTGCAGTGTTCTTTTTCTTATCTGCGTAATCTGCGTCATCTGCGGATGAATTAATACTGTCCCAATTTTCAAAAACGTCTCATCCGCAGATTACGCAGATTACGCAGAACCAGATACATCGAACCCGTTAACGCTGAATGATAAACGCTGATCGTTTAACGCTGAACGTGAGTTCAGCGTTTAAACCATCTCTTTCGCTTTCATCAATTCTGCATTCAGGATCGCGGCGCCCGCGGCACCCCTGATCGTATTATGTGATAGTACAACAAAGCGGATATCGAAAACCGGGCACTCGCGAATGCGGCCAACCACCGCGCTCATTCCGTTTCCCGTGTCACGATCAAACCTCGGCTGCGGACGGTCGCGCTGATCCGTCACAATCACCGGTCTCTCCGGCGCTGAAGGGAGCCTTAGTTCCTGAGGAAGCGAACTGAAATTTGCCAATACGTGCGCTACTTCATCGGGCGTAGCCTTCTTTCCGAGCTCAACCGATACGCACTCCATATGACCATCTTCGACCGAGACGCGATTGGTGTGCGCACTGATCAGGCAGTCAGCAAATCGGACAGCATTACCATCCATCGATCCCATGATCTTTAAGGGCTCGGTCTCCATTTTTTCCTCTTCGCCGCCGCCGATAAATGGAATCACATTGCCGACCATGTCAATCGCCGAGTGTCCCGGGTAACCGGCGCCTGACAACGCCTGCATGGTTACGACGACCACTCGTTTGACGCCAAACTTTTGGTGAAGAGGAGCCAGCGCTAACACCAAACCGATCGTCGAGCAATTGGGGTTTGTGACAATGGCTCCAGACCAGCCGCGTTTTGCCTGTTGAGATTTGATCAGCGCTAAATGGTCGGGATTGACCTCGGGAACCAGCAGCGGAACGTCCTCGTCCATTCGATGATTTCTTGAATTGCTTACGACGATGTAGCCTGCTTGCGCAAAGCCTTTTTCAATCTCGCCGGCAACCGATGAATCCAGCCCGGAGAAAACGATACGACAATCAAGCCCTGGTTCACACGGTTTGATAGCCTGATTCTTTAGCTGCTCCGGAATTGGTTTATATTGTCGCCAGGCCGTCGCGTCCTTGTAGGTCTTGCCCGCGGATCGGTCCGAAGCGGCGAGTTCCGTGAGCTCGAACCAGGGATGATCCTCGAGCAGCGTTACGAATTTCTGTCCAACAGCACCCGTTGCACCCAGCACACCGACTTTTATCTTCGTAGACATAGACCCTATGTTACCGTATTGAGCACCTTTGCGTCTTTGCGACTCTGCGTCTTTGCGTTTATAAAGCCCTCACAAACCCGCCAACCCTCACAAAACGCGCCTAGCGTGAAATTCGTCCCTTCAAATCAACCACCATCTTCGCATAAGCCGTCACCGCGGCTAACAATTCCTGCTTCGAAATTTTTTCTCCCGCTGTATGCGCATCGAGTATGGATCCAGGCCCAAACAAAAGAGGCTTTCCCCAATTGGTCAGCGCCGGGATATCCGTAGTGAAAGCAACAACAGTCGTTTCGAACCCCTCTATCTTTTCAGTGAACACCGGGTCGCAACCAAACGAGTACTCGACTTCGGCGCGGGCGCCAATGATGCGTTCGATGAGCTTTCTTAGCGATTCGTTGCTGGTCACGACGCGCAGCATTAACTCCGCTTCAGCTTCGGGCGGGATGACATTAGCGGCAACGCCTCCATTGATCATTCCAATATTCATCGTCGTCGCGCCTAAGGTCTCGTCAACCGGGAACTCGGCGCGGCGCAAGTCGCTTAAAACATCGAGCAGTTTTTCGATAGCTGATTCGCCCATCTCCGGATATGCTGAATGCGCCGCACGTCCTTTCGCTTTGATAATTGCTCTGAGAGCACCTTTTGAGCCCAGCGCCAGTTTTGACTCAGTTGGCTCACCGTTTATCAGGTAACGTGAGCGATTTGGTATCGAGTTTGCGACCCGTGCGCCTACGCTTCCGGCTTCTTCACCAACTACAAACAGAAGCCCGAAGTCTTTGACGTTCGAGTCGATCAATGATTCGCTCGCTTTGATCATCGCTGCGATTATGCCCTTGGTATCGCACGCTCCTCGACCATATATGAATTCATCATCTTCACGATACTCAACGTAAGGGGGGACCGTATCCGTGTGAGACGACAGCACAACATCCGGCTCACCGAGTCGAGCATAGACGTTTGGCCGGTCATCGAGAGCCAGTTGAAATTCGAGTTCAAACCCGACTGAACTCAGATATTCAGCCAAAAACTCGGCAACCCCTTTTTCATCGCCGCTGATAGACGGGATCGAGATGAGCTTTTTCGTCAATTCGAAAGCAGTTAAACGATGTCCAGTCATTGAAATGAACCTGGTTTATGGTTTCCGGCTTGTAGCTTTTAGTTATTCTAAAAACGTGATCTGCGCACTAATCTTGATTTAATGAGGCTTCAACGCATTGCGCTGGGAGTTATCCGCAGATGATGCAGATAACGCAGAAGGAAGCTCGATCTGAAACCAGAAACCTAAGAATCAAAGATTATTTATCAGCTTATTTCTCGGTTATCAGCGGTTTCGGCCGTTTCGAGTACAGGTTCGGCGCTGAAGCTGTCACTCGCCCGATAAGGCTCGTAGCATACTCTACATCGCGCTTCGTACGTTCCGTCACCTATTTCGATCTGTGAGTTTCCACCCGCGACGCGCTGAGTATAGTGCGCGAGTCCTCCGCAACGGACGCACACCGCGTGCATTTTCGAAACATCCTCGGCCACGGCCAATAACGCGGGCATCGGTCCAAATGGACGACGCAAGTAATCCTGATCGAGTCCAGCCACGATGACTCGCACACCTCCGTCTGCCAGCTCCATGCATACCGGCACAATGCCTTCATCGAAGAACTGCACCTCGTCGATTCCGACGACTTTTACGCCAAACATTATGTTGGCTCGCAGATCAGATGAGCTGTTGACTGCAAGGGCATCCAGCCCTCGATTGTCCCGCGAGATCACTCGTTTGAGCTCAAAGCGGTCATCGATTGAGGGCTTGAAAATCTGAGTGCGTTGGCGCGCGATTTCGGCTCGCCTGATTCGACGAATTAGCTCTTCACTCTTGCCGCTGAACATTCCACCGGTGATGACTTCGATCCATCCGCCTCTGGAACTAAAACCATCCATTTTTATTCAGCTCACTTTCTGCCTGTTCAGCTATTAAGCGCCCTGCTGTCGATTAGGGTCAGAATGCAGACTGCAGATTCAGATTCAGACTGCAGATTCAGATTCAGACTGCAGATTCAGATTCAGATTCAGATTGCAGAATTGCAAATTTCAAATTGCATATTTCGGATTTTTATCGGCAATCTGAATCTGAAATCTGCAATTTTGAAATTTGCAATCTGCATCTGAATCTGAAATCTGCAATTTGAAATTTGCAATTTGAACCTGTAATCAGGCATTAGCACTCACGCATCCAGTCTCGTATCATACGGCACAACCTCGCCGAGCTCGACATAGCGCTTCAACAGCCTGAGATACATCGACCAGCAATAGCACGAAACTCGATAGTGTTCGTTCGATTCGGGCCAGCCGGTGTGATGAAACTGCACCTGCGTTACACCATCGCGTTCATCGAGCAAAAACCCAAGCCGCGTCCCTTGCCAGTCCGCGTCTGCCTTAATCAACACAAATTCAAACTCCGTGTTGGGAACACATTTCGATACTTTAGCCCGCCAATCGAAGCCGGGGCCGAAGCCAAAATTGTATTCCGCCCCAAGCTCGGGCTCACCGGAGCAGCTCTCAGTCCACCATGAATCTAAGCCGACGGGTGTAGACAACGCTTCAAAGACCTGGCGCGCGCCTGCTTTGATCGGAAAATGTTGATGAATGTCAGCCATAATTAGTCCCGTCCCTTGAAACTTGCGACTTACCTGAAACGCGCGACGTCCGCTTCGATCCGAATAATGTTATGCACGTCAGCATCGGTTAATTAAGCTTCCCCTGCAACTTGCGAAATGCCTGAAACGCCAGCACGTATTTCGGATTCAAATCCAGCGCAGCTTTGTACTCGCGAAGCGCATCGTATGCTCGGCCCAACGATTCGTAGACTCGCCCAAGATTGAAATGCGGATAAAAGTAACACTCGTACCTCGTTGCCAGCATTGCACGCTGGAGCCACGGGATCGCTCCATAAAGATTGCCCTGTTCGATAAGATAAGCGCCGATGTCGTTATACGGGTTGCCAAACTCCGGGTCAACTTCAGTCGCCAGATGGCATTCCTGAATAGCTTCGTCAGAAAGTCCCATAAAGCTGTAGGTCCAGCCAAGGAAGGTATGGGCTTCAGCAGTCGGGTAGGCTCCGATCGATTCTTTATATAAACCCGAGGCCTCGTCGAGATCCCCACGCATCTGCGCTTCGTAAGCTGCCAGGAACAATCGAAGGGCCTCCTCCTTCGCTGTTGCCTGCTCCCTGGTAAGAAGCTCTTCCCTACCAAAGGGCATTTCCCCTATTCCTGTGGAAAGCGCCACGTGAATCAGAAGCTCGGTTTCGTTTGCGTCGGTCTTCTCAGTCATGCCAACTCATGTTTGTATGCAAGGTGAGCAGAAATAGCAAGAGGAGCTGGATGAAAGGGAATGGGTTGGGACGCTTACTTGGAGGATTCAGTATTCAGGTTTAGTGTTCAGCCGTTTAACGTTCAGCGTTTGCCGTTCAGAGTTTAGCGTCCAAGGTTCAGCGTTCCGGGTTTTATTTAATTTGTACTTATTAGTTTCCCGTGTTTCTTAAATCGAACGCTGAACTATGAACGCTAAAACGCTAAACTCTGATCGCTAAACTATGAACCTAAAACTTATATCTATGAGATAAGCGAAATACGATCCGCGGCTTTTATTATTCTTAGGGCTGAAATCCTGGAGGTCGTCACGCGCTCGATACGGTGACCGGGACATGAGAGATAGAACAACGCTCGGGCTCCTCTCTTCAAACCACGATAGTCCTTCAGAGAACCGCTCTCGGTTTTGCCGAGTGATTCCACAAGAAAGGCTTCACGTGGCTCGTCGCCAAGCGAGCCGCCGCTCAACATACCCCTGTGATTCTGCGGATCGATAACTGAAAATCGGTATTCGCTGTTCTGCGTCCGAATAACGACCTTGTCATCACGATTTATTTCGTCGAATGTGATCGCGGAATCAAGATCCAAGCGCGGGGAACGATGAGAGTCGCTATCGGATGACATGTCGCAGTGCATTTCAAGCTCCTTGCGATGTGTAATCGCCCGTTAATAGCGGGAGCGGGCCTGTTCGGCCCGCTCCCGGTTTGGCGCCCCTCTCGGCTCCCACCTGCTCGTTATTCCGGGGCGCTTTCGCGTCAGCGTTCGCTAGACGCGATGTAAACAACACCCACTAAATCGCCTCTTTATTCGAGGCCCGCCTCGTCCAACCAAAGGCATTAGACCATTTTTGACATTCCCGGCGCATCGGACTCCGCTCCCAAAATTTATGGTAGCGGTATACAGTTCTTAACAGTGCTCAATAGCCATTCTTAACCATCAAAACCGGCACATTTGTGCCCCCCGGTACGCAGAAACGAAAGGATCTTCGTAGCGTCTTTGCTTAATTTATCGGTCTTGCGTCCTGGCAATTCGAATGACCATCTCGGTACCTGCGTCCAAGATCAGATCCTTGTTGCCATCAACGTAAACCGTACCGACACCCGCGGCGCCGCCAACGAGAACCCCGATCAACGCGCCTTTTCCTCCACCGACGATGCCTCCAAGGATGGCTCCAGCGGCAGCTCCGATGCCACCCCTCACTTGACTGTCGCGAGTGCGGCTCCCAGTCTCTATCCGGCCTTCCTCATCAACCTTCTTTACGCTTTCGGATTCATAAACCTTGACCAATTGACCGTCGATGCGCGCCGATCTCCCGTCAGGGAATGTCACGCTGTCGAATGAAAGGCCGACCTCGGTCGTCCCACTAATTTTTCCAGATTTGTTCAGACTGGCAATATGGCCTTCTACGATTGCAGTTTCATAGGTTGATGGAGAAACGACCGTAGCCGTGAACTTGTCGCCAACCCGTCCGGTTTTGGTGCTGACTGCGCTCCCGAGCCTGATGCGAAGCTCAGTTCCAGCGGGGATGCTCAACGGGGCGGGCGTTGGTGGATTCTGATCCTGCTGACCGCTTCCGATCTCCGGCCGATCAAAGCGATCATTGTTCTGATTCTTACGGTCCTGATTTGCTCGCCCAGCGCGTTCCTGATCCGCAAGGGCCGCGGCCTTCGCAATCACCTCACCGTTTCTCGGAACTTCGGCGTCTCGGAGTCGACCATAGTAGCCGTCCGAATAGGCCAGCTCGAACCCAAGATCATAGCCAATTCGATAATCATCCGAGGAACCGCTGTCGCGTTGTTGCCACTTATCAGACCGACGAAAGTCCGGCCTGGCATTGCTCCTCCAGTCAGCTTCGCCCTGAGCAAAACCGTCGCTGTAACCCTTTTGATATCCCAGTCCGTACGGCGTCGTCGGCTGCTTCGTAACCGCCGTTTTTGCCGGTATCTTCTTTGCCGGAGCCTTTTTCTGAGCGTACGCTTCGAAAACTGGCGCAAGGCAAATAATCAACAAAGCAGCCACAAGTCCTTTAGGCACATAACTTTCCACCCTCGATGCAAGTATCATTGCTAACCTCCGATTCTTTTGTGACGCCCACTCTAGAGTAAAAACCGTCATCCTTAGATTTTAAACCAGACGAATTCAAAAACTCACTAGACAGTCGCTGGCTTTAGATCAGATGTACAGTGGGCGCATCGGGTGGCATTGAGTGGGATGGCCGAGAGACAGAATGGACACTCTCGGCTATCGGGCGCGGGCTCTTCGCGCTGGCGTCTCATCCTGTTAATTTGCCTGATAACGAGAAAGATCACGAAAGCGACGATCAGAAAATCGATTATTGTTCCCAAAAAAACGCCGTAGTTAATCGTCGGCGCACCGGCGTCCTTAGCCGCTTTAAGAGTGTCATATTTCGTACCCGATAAGTTTATAAACAGATTTGTGAAGTCTACTTTTCCGAGCAACAGCCCGATGGGCGGCATCATGATATCGCTGACGAATGAAGTAATGATCTTGCCAAAAGCGGCACCGATGATAATTCCGATCGCCAGGTCCATAACGTTGCCGCGCATGATGAATTCTTTAAATTCTTTGAACATTCGTCTCCTCCTATTCAAAACGTGGGTTCGTAGTTCGGCTTTCAGGCTCCCGTTTGTATCTTGAGTTTTCGAGAATTACGAACTTCCGACTGAAGGCGAACTACTAACATTCTTCAGTTGTCGCCCCCTATCGAGGCGGGCTCGCCAGACCGTGACGATACGCATAAATCAAAAGTTCGACTCGATCGGCGACAGCAAGCTTGTCGAAGATTGACGTCAGATGATGACGGACCGTGGTTTCGCTAATGAACAAACGACTCGCTATTTCCTTGTTCTTGATCCCTTCGCCAACAAGCGCAATGACCTCGCGTTCACGATTGGTTAAAGTATGTATTTTTTCCCGCTCCGGATCGTCTTTGCGAGCCTTGCTCGAACCGGTCATTTCGTTGAGAACGCCGGCAACCAGCGAAGGATCAAGCCATGCATCGCCCGCGCAAACCCGTTCTATAGCAGATATAAGCACCTCTGCAGCCTTTTCTTTTTTTACTATTCCCATCGCTCCGGCCAACACTGCCTGGCGGTGCGTCTCAGTATCGCGCATGCCGGTGAGAATAATTATTCTCGACTCGGCAGCGGCCGCTTTCAGATCGGCAATGAGAGCCATGCCGCTATCGCCGCCCAGATCAAGATCGAGAAGAATGATGTCGGGAGACTCCGACGCAGCGAGCTTGAGCGCATTATCGCGATTACCGGCTTCTCCGACGATGGTCATGCCGGGTCGGCTTTGGATGATGAGACGCAATCCTGCTCGAACGACGGCGTGATCATCGACCAGGAGTATCCGAATGGGTTTTTCGGCTGGAGTCACCATTTACATTCCAGCGGGAACGGAGTTGTAAGGAAGTCCGTAGTCTGTAGCCCGTGGTCAGTAGTCAGTGTACGCGGTTGCAAAAATAGCCAGATTCATATCTACGGACCAGGGGCTGCTGACTGCTAACCTAACGACGCTGGCAATTCTACTTTACGGTTGTTCTAAACAGCAATTGGTGTCGGCGCTGTCAAACTATCGAGAGGACACCGCTACGCGGTGATCCTTGCTTTGTGGAGTTTGGACGAATGAAACAAGGGGCTGATCGGTAGCAACACCCAGATAGGGCACTTCCCTTTTCTTGACACCTCAAAATTGCGCCTCGTAGCATGCTCTTATGCCCCAATCCGACAAGAAGCGACTATTCCTTGTGGACGGAATGTCGCAGATATATCGCGCCTACTACGCTCTTCCCAGTCTATCGAACTCACGCGGCATTCCAACGAACGCTATCTACGGCTTCACAATGATGCTTCGCAAGCTGATCACCGCCGAGAAACCGGATTATCTCGGCGTTGCATTCGATGGACCCGAACGCACTTTTCGACACGAACAGTACGAAGGCTACAAAGCCACTCGCACGGCAATGCCCGACGACCTCGGCCTGCAGATTCCGTACATCGGCCGCCTGTGCCAGGCGCTGCGTGTGCCGGTGATCCGGGAGCCCGGCTACGAAGCCGATGACATCATCGGTACGCTGGCCACACAAGCGGAAAAAAATGGTCTCGAAGTCGTCATCGTCACCAATGACAAGGACATGAATCAGCTTGTCAACGATCACGTGAAGATACTTCGAACAGAGCGTACAGGCGAGATGAAGGTGCTAGACGCCAAAGCCGTCGAAGAAAAGATGGGTGTTCCACCGGAACGCGTTGTCGAGCTACTCGGGCTCTGGGGCGATACCATCGACAACATCCCTGGCGCGCCGGGAATAGGCGAGAAAGGCGCCAAACAACTGATTCAGCAGTACGGCACGGTAGAGAATGCCATTGCCCATGCTGACGAGATCTCTCGAAAGAATTATCGCGAAAGCCTGAAGAACAATGTCGAGATAATCCGCCAATCCCGCGAGCTCGTAAAGATTGCGTGTGATCTCAAGATCACCATTGATCTTAAAACCTTGATCTACGAAGCGGCCGATCGGCGGGCAGCCTATGAGTTATTCCGCGAGCTCGAGTTCGCCGCCCTCGTAAAGGAGTATTCAGACGCAGCCGAGGCCGGGGACGCGGGTCCAACTGTGGCGTTGCGTGAGTCAAGAAAAGCAAACTACTCGACGATCACTAATCGTAACGACCTCGAACGTCTCCTTGGAATGGTGTCCAACAAAGACCGAATCGGACTGTCGATCGCAGAACACAAAACTGGGATGTATGGACTTGCGATCGCTGCTGAAGCAAGCAGAGCATCGCTGGTCGATTTCGAACGATTCGAACCAAAACAGGATCCTGTGACGAAGTTGAAGGAGGTTTTGGAGAATGACAGTCTTCACAAAGCCGTCCACGACTGGAAGAGCACTTTGACTGCGCTAGACCGCTACGTATGCCAGCGCGAGGATAACAGTGCGCCGTTGATGGCGTTTGCCAAGGAATGTAACGGAGAGATACAGGATTTCACTCCCGCGGTTCGGATCCATGGTGTCGAGGACGATACGCTTATAGCCGCATATCTGCTCGATCCGAATCGGGCCAATTACCGGCCAAACGAACTGGCTCGCGAATACCTTGGCCTGGAGATGGCAGAAATAGTCGACGGTTTCGATGAGGACTCCGGGCGCACGCTTCAAACCGCTGATCTCACTTTGCAAATTGCAAAGGTTTTGAGCGAACGAATCACCGCGAAGGGTCTGGACCACGTATATCGAGAGATTGAGTTGCCACTGGTAGAAATCCTCTTCGATATGGAGCGAATCGGAGTGCGGATCGATCTGGCTGCGCTGGCTAAAGCCGGCGTCGAGATGGAAAAAGAATTAACGCGGCTGACAAATGAGATTTACACGCTCGCCGGGGAGGAGTTCAACATCAACTCACCAGGTCAGCTCGGCGACATTTTCGAGAAACTCAATTTTGAGGTTGCGCGGAAGACGAAGACAGGAAAGATTTCGACCTCCGTCGATGTGCTTGAAGAACTCGCCACGAAGTACGAGCTGCCACAAAAGATCATCGAATACCGCGAGATAGCCAAGCTAAAAAATACCTATGTCGATGCTCTTCCGAAGCTGATCGATCCACGCACAGGGCGCGTGCACACCACTTTGAACCAGGCTGTGTCGGCTACCGGCAGGCTGTCATCGACAAACCCGAATCTTCAAAACATCCCGATCAGGTCCGAGCTTGGGCGGCGAATACGAGCGGCGTTTGTATCTTCACCCGGATATCAACTGATGTCGGCCGACTATTCGCAGATCGAACTGCGAGTGTTTGCTCATATCACCAGCGACCCGAAGATGACCGAGGCTTTCAAGCGCGGCGAAGACATTCACGCGCGCACCGCACGCGAAGTTTTCGGTGCAACAACAAAGCAGGAGGAATCCGAGGCGAGGCGTTTAGCCAAGATCGTCAACTTTGCGATCCCTTACGTGATCGGTCCATTCGGTCTCGCGCAACGTACCGGTCTATCTCGAGCTCAGGCGAAGAAGGTCATATCAGATTATTACGAGACCTATACCGGCGTTAGGAGGTACATGGAGGAAACACCACAGCAGGTCCGTGAGAACGGAGTGGTGCGAACGATGTTTGGCCGCATTCGACCGATACCGGATATCAACAATAGAAGCCATGCTTTGCGCGCGAGGGCGGAGCGTGAAGCTATTAACGCGCCGATTCAGGGAACGGCAGCGGATCTAGTCAAAATGGCAATGATCCGGGTTCACGAAAGGCTCCGGCGGGAGGAGCTTCGAGCACGAATGATTCTTCAGGTTCACGACGAATTGTTGTTGGAAGTTCCTGAGGAGGAAATAGCGCGGACTACCGATGTAGTTAAGCAGGAGATGGAATGCGTTTGTGAGTTGGCGGTACCGCTGGTGGTTGATGTTGGGGTTGGAAAGAACTGGATGGAAGCCAAACCCTAAGAGCTTTGCTCAAAGCTTTTCTTACTTTCATAGCAAGCCCAACGACGACGCGAACCTGACCGCGTAGCGGCACCTATCGGTAGCAGCAGACTAGTGACAAACGTCGGGGCCGCGTTCACCTATCGGTAGCGGCAGGCTAATGACAAACGTCCGGGCCGCGTTACGTAGCGGTCACCTATCGATCGAGCGGATGCTCAATCGGCCGCAATTTACTGTCGCCAAGCCTCTGTCACATAGCTCCGCTTTATTTGATCTAATGCCGTCACTCCCGCCTGTCTTAGAACCAGCGTAAACTCCGTGTGAAGAATATCCAGAACTTTCTCCACTCCTGCCTGGCCGAACGCCGATAGACCCCAAATGTAGGGTCTGCCAATCCCCACCGCTTTCGCACCTAATGCCAATGCCTTGAAGATGTCCGTGCCGCGCCGAAAGCCGCCATCGATCAGCACTGGAATCTTTCCTCCAACTGCATCGACTACTTCGGGCAGAGATTCCATCGTGCTTCTGCCGCTCTCTTCGGCGCGACCACCGTGGTTAGAAACGATTATTCCATCAATACCTTTTTCAACGCACAGCGTGGCATCTTCACGAGTGACGATGCCTTTAAGTACGATTTTCATCTTTGTCAGATCTCTCATCCGATGGATTGAGTCCCAGGTGAGATTTGGTGCGTAGTAGTCGGTGAGCCCAGTCGGATCCAGACCATCGAACATCGGACGTCGCTTGAATCGACCGAGCGGACCCACCTGATGACAATCGGTGCAAGTGCGGGAATCGACTCTTCGGTAACGATTGAGCGTCTCGACGTTTCGGCCAGCCGGCAGATCAACCGTAACTACCAGCACCGGGCAACCGGCAGCCTCGGCGCGCTTTATCAAAGCTTGTGTGATATCCCATTTCGGCGTCGCATAGAGTTGATACCAGACCGGACCACCCCGCGCGGCAGTCACATCTTCAACGGACGTGCTTGCCACTGTCGAAAGAATCTGAAGATGCCCTCGACTGGCGGCAGCTTTTGCGGTCGCAACCTCTCCGTCTTTGTGAAAAGCGCGTTGGGTTCCCACCGGCGCTATCAGGATCGGACTCTTCCACTTCACGCCAAAAATTTCAGTAGAAGTGTCGAATTTCGTGACGTCGATCAGGCGGCGGGGCCGAATTTGAAGTTTGGAAAAAGCATTACGATTTGCTCGAAGGGTGACATCGTCATCGACTCCAGTCGCCATGTAGCCCCAGTGAGCCGGAGGGAGGTTTTGTTTCGCAACCGCTTCCAGATCGAAGACGTTGAGTGCCTGATCCGCTGAGGTGATGAGTTTGTGAAGCGCCGGCTCGTCGATAGTCGCTGCGCTCGGAGTCTGAAACGCGGAAACTATCCGCTCTTCGAGAGAGCCGCTCCCGAGCCAATAAGCAGCCAGCGGGCTCGCGGCAAGGAACTTCAAGAACCTGCGACGCGATTCCGTGCGATCAACATTGTTCATCACTTTCCTCCTTGCTCTAAATGGTTACTCATTCGTCAAAAACGTCGAGAGACTCGCCGCTTCCTGGTCGATCCTCGACCGCAAGCTCTTAGAGACTTTCTCAAACAGTTCAACCTCAATTGACGATGACTTGCCCTTCTTGCCAATCAACCAGATACCAATGACTCTTCCATCTAACAGCACCACCGGTGAAATCCAACCCTGGTTGCGATAAACGCGCTTGTAAACGGATTCGTCAACCAGATGGCCTTTTTCAACGTGAGCCAACAAATATGGATCGAATCCTGGCAACAGACAGAGCACCGTATCGCGAAGTTTCGCACTCAAGAGTGATTCATAGTCCTCGCGGAGCACCGAGACCTTTATATCGTCGATTGAGACCTCGCTCAACTCTTCAACCATAGAGTTCCAGACCGGCATAGTCTCTTTCATTGAGATACCGGACCACCTGGAAAAATCTCCAGGAGAGGCCGGGCCGTACGCGCTCAGGTAACGACGCAATAAGAATCTTTGCGACTCGGATTCCGATAGCCGCTTCTGTTTCTTGAGCCAATGATCGGCGCGAACTATCGTAGAATCCTTCCCACGATCAGGACCATAGCAAACGAGCCCTTCTACCATTGCCAGCCTGACGGGACTCCAAAATCGGTCCATCCAGGCTTGAGTCGGTTTGCTGACCTTCGGCCTGATCTGTTTGGACATTTCCTTCTGGGTCTTCGGTCCTTCACAAAGCAGATCGAGAACGACTTCGTTAAGTCGATCGGCATCCTTTCGATTTGCTCCAAATCGCGACATACCCCGAAGTATGGCTTCGACGCGGCTACGTTTAAGCGCTGTGATGTAAGTGTAGAATTCGGTCGCAGGCAACAAGTGAAGCGTTTGGCGCATGCAGGAGGCACGCACCACGGAGCGCTCTTCCATAAGTGCCCGCTGAACGTCCGGTGGCCCGATCCGCCGGTTCCTGGTCCACAGCGCCAAGCGAGCAGAACTCATTACCTGAGCCTGGACTCCGCAAACGTCGGCGCAAATTTTAACGAGATCCGCCGGATGTTGATCTAAGAAATGATGACGCGCCAGTCGAAATGCTGAAACCTGAGACCAGCTTATGG
>Ga0126384_10000395_pt1 | contig 23571 bp, 17 predicted proteins | sample PanSoiMetPlot_36_FD_92543 | JGI IMG/M metagenome (GOLD analysis project Ga0126384, IMG submission 92543) | Tropical forest soil microbial communities from Panama - MetaG Plot_36 | ecosystem: Environmental > Terrestrial > Soil > Tropical forest > Bulk soil | place: Panama | collected 2016-02-17 | reverse complement strand
CTGGCGCAATCGAGGCGCTGGCCGGCAACGTACCCCCCGCCAAGCTGTCTTCGAAGATGGCGAACACCTTATCGGATTGGAACAGTTCCGAGCGCCGGCCCAAAAGTTCCCGAATGTCGTTCAGCAAAAAGCTAAGCTGTTGAAATGATGGCGCGAGCGACGGGACTTGAACCCGCGGCCTCCGGCGTGACAGGCCGGCGCTCTAACCAACTGAGCTACGCCCGCAAAGCTTCGCCGCAGTCCCAGCGCTTGGCGCCTGGCGCGGCGGTCACTGCGGGACGTGTACGTGAGGCTTCTTGCCCCGTCAAGGCACCGGCGGTTAAGGCCCGTTAGCGCGTCGCAAACGGCGCCTGGTAAGGGCGGCCATACGGCACGCCGGCCAACACCACCCCGGCGGGCTTGATGTGGACTTTGCCCTGGCGCTTGTTGTTGCGGGTATCGACGAAGTCCACTGGCCCCTCGACAACCTCGAGCAGCGAAAGATCGGCAGGCGCCCCCAGTTGCAGAGTGCCAAGCTTGGGCCCGCGATTGATGACCTTGGCCGGCGCCGCCGTGGCCATGGTGACCACCTGCTCGAGGGACAGGCCCAAATTGAGGAACTTGCTCATTACCCAAGTGAGGTAGGGCATGCCCGGCGTGTTGCCCGAGAACACATGGATATCCGAGGAAATCGTGTCCGGGCCTGCACCGGCCGCCATCGCCACCTCGGCGACAGTATAATCGAAGCTGCCACCGCCATGTCCGACGTCAAACACCACGCCGCGTGCTTTAGCTGCTGTGGCGGCTGGCAGCAGCTTGCCCTCCTGCACAATGTTGGTGAACTTGCCGGCAATGTTGGGGGCACCGGAAAAGGCGTGCGTCAACACATCGCCGGGCCGCAAAGTGTCGAGGATTGCGGTCATCAGCTCGGCGGTTTCGACGCCGCCGATATGGCACATGACCTTGCCGCCGGTGCCGGCCATTTCGCAGGCCTTGATGGCCCGCTTCAACGGCTCGAGACCATTCTTGGCAATCACGTTTTCGCTCATGCGCACCTTGATGCCGATGACGAAATCGGCATTTTCCGCCACCGCCTTGGCTGCCGCCTCGGTTTGCGCAAAGTCAATGTTGTAGAGCTCTGGTACGGGGAAGCCGGCAAGCCCGATATTGGCGATGTGAACGAAGGCGAACAGTCGGGCACGCGTCTGGGGCACGATTGCACGCCGGAAGGCGGCGATGTTGTTGGCACCAGCATCGCCGGCGGAGACGAGAGTAGTGGTGGCCTGATAGGGGATCAGTTCGTCGGCCGGAATGCCAATGGCCGAGCCGTAGGGAAACACATGCGAATGCAGATCGACGAGACCCGGCGTGACGATCTTGCCTGATGCCGACAGCACACGCTGCGCCTTGTCTGGCGCAATCTCGCGCTCAACAGCCTCGATCAGCCCATAGCGAATCCCGATATCGCGCTTGCCTCGGAGGTTCTGGCTGGGATCAAGAACATCGGCATCCTTGACCAGGAGATCGAATTTATCATCAGGGCCCATCGCGCCCCAGGACCGCGATGCTCTGGCGGCCAGCGCCGCAGCCGCCGAAGAGCCGGCAAAGGCAAGCAATCTGCGTCGCGACACGGTACGCATGGCGGTCCTCCCAGGCGGTCTTTTTGCGCAGCTTGCGATAGAGCGTGCACACACCTTGCATGACGTCAAGACCGCCGCGGTTACGGCGGGTTAATCGGGATCGGCTATTGGGGCACCGAAACTCGCAACCCGGTGCGTGACAGCGCAGGATACTCCGCTCTATACGGCCAGGGTGTGTTACACTGCTCGGATCTGATCTTGGGAGTCCGTCGTGCGAAAGAAAGTCAAGAAGCGCCCAGCTGGTTCGACACGGGTCGTTGAAGAGCCCGCGTCCTACGCCAGTATCTACGCCGCCAAACTAGCCAAGGAGGTGGCTGCGTTTGCTCCACGGCAAGCCGGCACCAGCGCTAGGAAGACCAGCGCTACGAAGACCAGCGCGAAAAAGCGGGCGAAGACCAGCACAAAGAGAGGGCGCTAGCTCCGCGCCGGGAACCCTGGCGCATCGCTACCCCTTGGCGGTTGGCGTTGGTTCAAGACTTGACCGTTGGTCGTGGCTCCCTTGCCCTGTCCAGGTGGGCAAGGCCTGAGCGACTGCGGCCAAGACCAGCGGGTACCCCGATCCCCCTGGTGGGCCTTAGATTTGGTGGGCGGTGAGAGGATCGAACTCCCGACATCTTCGGTGTAAACGAAGCGCTCTACCGCTGAGCTAACCGCCCCCTGCCGATCCCACTCCGGTCTCTCTAGCGCTCCCCGACGCGTGTTAAGGGATCGGACCCGCGGGGTCGTACGGCGCGGAGCGCGCCAGCGGCGCGCGCGCCACGACGAATTACGGCTAGTTCAGCATGTCCTTGAGGGTCTTGGACGCCTGGAATTTCGGCACCACCGATGCCTTGAGCATCATCTCCATGCCGGTCTGCGGATTGCGTGCCTTGCGTGCGGCTCGCTTGGCGACCTTGAATGTCCCAAACCCAGGAATGCGCACCTCCTCACCCTTCTTCATTACCGCTTCGATATGATTGATGACGGCATCAACGGCCACGCCAGCTTTGTCCTTGCTGAGCTCGGTTGCCGCTGCCACGGCATCGATCAAATCCTTCTTGCTCATTTGCACGGTCCTCGCATCTCAAGACTGTTTCAGGGGAATAGGTCCGATCGCGGCCGAACTCCGGGGGAGGCGACCAATCTGGGCCGCTCAAGCTCAACAGCGAGCGCGAAACAACGCCCAAACCCCCCCTGCGTCAAGGGGAAAATCCCAGGAAAAGCGGGAGTTTTGAGGAGAAGTTGAGGGCACCACAAGCCTAAGTTGCATAACCCACAAGGTTAATGCGGGCCGCAACGGGCCCGCATTTTCCAAGCGCATTTTGAAACCTGGCTGACGCGCCGTTCAGTGCGCGGTCACACGTGAACCTTCGACGTCGTCGGTGGCGACCGCGGTCGCAGCATCCTCGTCGCCAACGATGGGTGTCGGCATCCGCTGCAGCGCGACCTTCAAAACGTCGTCCATGCGCGAGGCCGGCAGGATCTCAAGGTGAGCCTTCACCTCGTCACCGATCTCGGCCAGATCCTTCACGTTCTCCTCGGGGATGACGACAGTCTTGATACCCGCGCGTAGTGCCGCCAGCAATTTCTCTTTGAGCCCGCCAATCGGCAGCACGCGGCCGCGCAGCGTGATCTCGCCGGTCATCGCCACATCTTTCCTGACGGAGATTCCCGACATGACGGAGATGATCGCCGTCACCATTGCCACGCCCGCGGATGGTCCATCCTTGGGTGTTGCTCCCTCCGGCACGTGAACGTGGATGTCCTTCCTTTCGAACAAGGTCGAAGGGATACCCAGCGCGTGCGCCCGCGATCGAACATACGCATTGGCGGCCTGGATCGATTCCTTCATGACGTCGCGGAGATTGCCCGTGACCGACATCTTGCCCTTGCCGGGCATCATCACGCCTTCCACCGTTAGGATCTCGCCGCCAACCTCGGTCCAAGCCAGACCGGTGACCACGCCCACCTGGTCTTCGGCCTCGGCCTCGCCATAGCGGAACTTGGGCACGCCCAGATAGTGCTCGAGGTTCTCGCACGTGGCGCGTACGGATTTGGTCGACCCGAGCAGGATTTCCTTCACCGCCTTGCGCGCGAGCTTGGCAATCTCGCGTTCAAGGCTGCGCACACCGGCTTCCCGGGTATAGCGCCGAATGAGGGTCTTCAACGCCTCATCGTCGATCTCCCACTCCTCGAGCTCCAGGCCGTGGTTTTGCCGCTGGTTTGGAATCAAGTGGCGCTTGGCGATCTCGATCTTTTCATCCTCCGTGTAGCCCGCCAGGCGAATGATCTCCATGCGGTCCAGCAGGGCCGGGGGGATATTCATGGTGTTTGCGGTCGTCACAAACATCACGTTCGAAAGGTCGTAGTCGACCTCCAAGTAATGATCGTTGAAGGTATGGTTCTGCTCGGGATCGAGCACTTCGAGCAGCGCCGCCGCGGGATCGCCGCGGAAGTCCGATCCCATTTTGTCGATCTCGTCCAGCAGGAACAGCGGGTTGGTCCGCTTTGCCTTTTTCATGGACTGAATGACTTTGCCAGGCATCGAGCCAATGTAGGTACGCCGATGGCCACGGATCTCGGCCTCGTCACGGACCCCACCCAGCGACATGCGTACAAACTCACGGCCGGTGGCATTGGCCATCGACATACCGAGCGAGGTTTTGCCGACCCCTGGCGGTCCGACCAGACACAAGATCGGCCCCTTCAGCTTGTTGGTACGGGACTGGACGGCGAGATACTCGATGATGCGCTCTTTGACCTTCTCCAGGCCGTAGTGCTCCTTGTCCAAGATCTCCTGCGCCTCGACCAAATCCTTCTTCACCTTCCCCTTGATGCCCCAGGGGATGGACAGCAACCAATCGAGGTAGTTGCGCACGACCGTGGCTTCGGCAGACATCGGGCTCATCTGCTTGAGCTTCTTCAGCTCAGCCAACGCTTTGTCGCGCGCCTCCTTGGACAGCTTGGTGTTCTCAATCTTCTCTTCGAATTCGGTGATGTCGTCGCGCTCATCACCGTCACCAAGTTCCTTCTGAATGGCTTTCATCTGCTCATTCAGGTAGTACTCGCGCTGGGTTTTCTCCATCTGCCGCTTGACGCGACTGCGGATCTTCTTTTCCACCTGCAGAACGGAGATCTCGCTCTCCATCAAGGTGTAGACACGTTCCAGCCGGCTCGAAACCGCAGTGATTTCAAGGATGTCCTGCTTGTCCGCGATTTTGATCGCCAAATGCGAGGCGATGGTATCGGCAAGCTTTGAATAGTCCTCGATCTGGGTGATGGTCCCCAGGACTTCGGGCGAAATCTTCTTGTTGAGTTTGACGTAGCTTTCGAACTGCGACACCGCCGATCGGGCCAGCGCCTCAATCTCCTCCTTGGCGCCCAAGGTTTCGACGATGCGCTCGACCTCGGCCTCAAAATAGCTGGGGTTGTCGGCATAGCGCACGACCTTGGCGCGCGCAGTGCCTTCAACCAAGACCTTGACGGTGCCGTCGGGCAGCTTGAGCAGCTGCAGCACCGATGCCAGGGTTCCCATCTGGTAGATGGCGTCCGGTGCCGGATCGTCATCGCCGGCATTTTTCTGCGCTGCCAACAGGATCTGCTTGTCGGAGCGCATCACCTCTTCGAGGGCGTTGATCGACTTCTCGCGCCCCACGAACAGCGGCACAATCATGTAAGGAAAGACGACGATGTCGCGCAACGGCAACACCGGATAGATCTCCTTGCCGCCGCTTTTCTCTTTGCCTTGCCTGGTTTCGCTCATGGTCTTTCTCTTTCGCCGCTCATCAGGGCTTACGCCACGCCCCCGAATTCGCCAAGGTCCCCGCGATCAATTGACAACGGCGCGTCACGTTCACGCCACAACATTGCGCCGGCACTCGCGCCGACGCCGTTCCATCTAAACCTCCGCGCAATGGCTGCCTGGCCGCCTCCGCAAGATCCAAAAATGGTCACCACAGGGTCGCCAATCAAGTGGCGACTGTCGCGCTTTGGCACCACTGGAGCCGCTAGCCCCGCGGGGTGCCGTCAGCTAAGCCGTGGATCCTTTTTCGCCGGCCCTCTCGGAGTAGATTCTGAGTGGCCGCGCCCCTCCATCGACCACCTCGGGGCCAATCACGACCTCTTCGACACCCTTGAGGCCCGGTAGTTCGAACATAGTATCAAGCAGGATCGCCTCCATGATGGAGCGCAAGCCGCGGGCGCCGGTCTTACGCTCGATGGCCTTGCGCGCGATCGCTTTGAGCGACTCCTGCGAAATCGTCAGCCGCACGTCCTCCATCTCAAACAGCCGCTGGTATTGCTTGACTAGGGCGTTCTTCGGCACGGTCAGGATCTGGATCAGCGCGCTCTCATCGAGGTCTTCCAAGGTCGCAATCACCGGCAAGCGCCCGATGAACTCGGGGATCAGGCCGAACTTGAGAAGATCCTCCGGCTCGACGCCCTTGAGGATATCCCCCGTCCGCCGCTCGTCGGGTCCCGTCACCTTGGCGCCAAAACCGATCGAGGAGCCGCGGCCGCGCCGCGAAATGATCTTTTCCAGCCCGGCAAACGCACCACCGCAGATAAAGAGGATGTTGGAGGTATCGACCTGCAGGAACTCCTGCTGGGGATGCTTGCGCCCCCCCTGCGGCGGTACCGAGGCGATCGTGCCCTCCATGATCTTCAATAACGCCTGCTGCACGCCTTCACCGGAGACGTCGCGGGTGATCGAGGGGTTGTCGGACTTGCGCGAGATTTTATCGATCTCGTCGATGTAGACGATGCCGCGCTGCGCCCGCTCCACGTTGTAGTCGGCGTTCTGCAGCAGTTTCAAAATGATGTTCTCGACGTCCTCGCCGACGTAGCCGGCCTCGGTCAGCGTGGTTGCATCAGCCATCGTGAACGGAACGTCGAGGATCCGGGCCAGGGTCTGGGCCAACAGCGTCTTGCCGCAGCCGGTAGGGCCGACCAAAAGGATGTTGGACTTCGCCAGTTCGACGTCGTTGTTCTTGGCGGCGTGGTTGAGCCGCTTGTAGTGATTGTGGACGGCCACCGAGAGCACGCGCTTGGCGTAGTCCTGGCCAATCACGTAACTATCGAGCACCGAACAAATTTCGGCCGGGCTTGGCACCCCGTCACGGGACTTCACCAGCGTGTTCTTGTTTTCCTCGCGGATGATGTCCATGCAAAGCTCGACGCATTCATCACAGATGAACACGGTCGGCCCGGCAATGAGCTTGCGGACCTCATGCTGGCTCTTCCCGCAGAATGAGCAGTAAAGGGTATTCTTTTCTTGAGCCATCCCGATCCTTCAACCCCTTCGGGCAATCAACGCGTCAACTCCCGCCGAGCCGCCTTGCGTTCCCGCGCAGCGGCTTCCTGAGCAGCCTAGCCGGCGCCTAGCAGGAATCTTAGGCCCAATCTGAGCATGCTAGCGGCGCCCAGATCAAGATTGGATTAACAACTCCTGCCCAACGTTCCCGCACGGCTACCCACCAGCAACAGCGAGCACCAAGCTGGGACAGTGCGGCAAGGAGCAAACCAGATGCCAGGCGCGCCCTAGGAGCCTGCCAACCAAAAGCTAGCCTTGGATAGGCTTGGTGGTGGCAAGCAAACCCTCCGCCTCGTCGCGATCCTTGATCACCTTGTCGATCAACCCGAATTCTTTTGCCTGCTCAGCTGTCATGAAGTAGTCACGATCCAAGGTCTTTTCAATGACCTCATAGCTTTTCTTGGTATGCTTGACATATACCTCATTGAGGCGCCGCTTCATCTTGATAATGTCTTCAGCGTGACGCTCAATATCGCTGGCTTGGCCGGAAAAGCCACCCGAAGGCTGATGCACCATAATGCGGGCATTGGGGAGGGCGTAGCGCATGCCATGCGTGCCCGCGCATAGCAGCAATGAGCCCATCGAGGCCGCCTGACCGATGCAGAGAGTGGCAATGGGGGGGCGGATAAATTGCATGGTGTCGTAGATCGCCATCCCTGCCGTCACCACCCCGCCCGGCGTGTTGATGTACATCGAGATTTCTTTTTTGGGGTTCTCGGATTCGCAATAAAGCAGCTGCATGCAGATCGAGGACGCCATGTGGTCCTCGACCGGTCCGGTGACGAAAATGATGCGCTCCTTAAGCAGCCGCGACGGCAGGTCATAGCCGCGCTCGCCCCGATTGGTCTGTTCGACAACCATGGGCCAGAACGTATTGGTCGGGATCTTGCTCGGATCGGACATTGCTGGCCTCTATCGCTGGCACTGTGCCTGACACGCACGCCTGAAAGTGTGGGGTACCAAGCCACCGACTTCAAGCAGGGTCATTTCTTAGTATCGTCCTGGTGGTCGTGATGGGCATGCTCGTGGTCGTGATGATGGTGACCATGATCATGGTCATGATCATGGTCGTGCGCATGGTCATGATCGGCATGCGCATGTGCGTGCGGATCGCTCTCGATGTGCGCCATCAGCGAACCTTGCTCGTCCGCAGCTGGTTGCAACAGCTCCGCCGCCGACACCTTCTTGTCGACCGGTTTGGCCCGCGACACAATCAGGTCGACCACCTTGTCCTCGAAGATTGGCGCCCGCAGTTCGACGAGCGCGCTGGGGTTCTTTTGATAGTAGTCATAGACGAACCGTTCCTGGCCGGGGTAGCGCCGAGCCTGCTCCATCAGCGCCCCACGCATTTCGTCCTGGGTCACGTGCAGCTTGTTGGTCTCGCCAATTTCGCCGATCACCAGGCCCAACCGCACGCGCCGCTCCGCGATTTTACGATACTCGGCGCGCATCTCCTCCTCAGACTTGCCCTCCTCGGCAAAGGTGCGCTTGGCGGCTTCGAGGTTCCGCGTCAGTTGCCGCCAAATGATGTCGAACTCACCCTGGACGAGCGATTCCGGCAGCACGAATTCGTGCGCCCGCTCCAACTGGTCCAGCACCTGGCGCTTCAGCTTGGCACGCGATAGCGAGGCATATTCGGCCCCGATCCTGGCCGACACCAATTGGCGCAAGCTGGCAACGCTCTCGGCCCCCAAGCTTTTGGCAAACGCATCGTCGAGCGCCGGCTTGATCGGTTTGGCCACCTCCTTCACCATGACGGTGAAGACGGCGTCCTTGCCGGCAAGCGTCGGCTCGGGATATTGCTCGGGGAATTTGGCGTTGACCGTGCGCTCCTCACCGGCTTTGCCGCCGGCGATACCCTCAACGAAGCCCGGAATGAAGCTCGACTGGCCGATCACCAGTTCGACACCTTCGCCCTTGCCGCCTTCGAACTCTACCCCGTCGATGCGCCCAACGAAGTCGATCGTCACGCGATCACCCTCGCCGGCCGCCCGCTCAGGCTCCGCCTCATAGCGAACGCCGCGCTCGATCAGGTCGCCGATAGCTTTGTCGATGGCGTCATCGGCGACATCGGCCACTTCACGCTCAAGCTTCAGCGTGGCGAGGTCGGTGATCGCAAATTGGGGGAGTGTTTCATAGGACATGGTAAAGGCGAGATCGCTTTGACCGGTGAGCACGCGCTCGATCTCGTCCTTGTCTTCGGTAAGATTAATGCTGGGCTGCTGCGCTGGCCGCTCATTGCGCTCGGAGATCGCCTTGCGGCTCGTCTCGTCGATCATGGCTTGCAGGACCTCGGCCATGACCGAGCGTCCGTAGATCTTCTTAAGATGCGCAGTCGGCACTTTGCCCTTGCGGAAGCCCTTGAGCTGAACGGTGTCCTTGACCTCACCCAGCCGGGCGGCGAAGCGTTCGCCGAGCTCGCCCTGACCGATCACCACTTTGAGCTCGCGGCGCAACCCGTCGGCGAGCGTTTCCGTCACCTGCATATCTCTGCCTCGAACCTGGCCGTTGTGGGCTTGAGGGCTCCCAACGGCCACCTAGACCTCACCTGTGGGGCGAATGGCCTGGTGCGGACGGAGGGACTCGAACCCCCACGACTTGCATCACTGGATCCTAAGTCCAGCGCGTCTACCAATTCCGCCACGCCCGCCTGCCATGTTCCGCCCGCGGCCATGGCCGACCGCCTGAGCCACCGGAAACACCTGATTGTCCGGCAAACCCCGGCCCTACCGTGCGCGCGCGGCGCCTGCGTAGAGGGTTGGGCGCACATATATCGGTGCCGGTCCGGTCAAATCAAGGCGAATTGGACCTCGAGCATAGCCAAAGGCTTAAAGATTTCAGCTTGGCAGGCCCGATCCGCCTCAGCCATCCAAAATGGCATGCATGCCAACCTTGACCTAGTACCCCAATCAGGGTGCCGACGCGCGGGCAAGTTTTGGCGCCAATCCGGTTTGTGTGGGCGCCCCGAGGGCAGGCGGACGAACTGCCCAACGCTGGCAACCAGCACGGCCCGTCAAAGGGCACTTAAGCATGGCGCGGTGGTGGGCCGACCAGTTACCAGCCGAGCACTAGCTCAGCTTCGTCGGCACCGGAGGCCGGCATTGTGCGGGCGGCGGGATCGCCGTCCGGAGCACCCAATAGCGACCTGCGCCTCACCCTTGCGGCGCCGAATACCCATCTTTAGGGTGATTTTCATCCATCCAAGGACTGCAAGTAGGAGGTTCGGGCCCTTGCAATTCTCCAATGGTGTGGCCGCCGCGGTAGGTCGAACGCCGCTCATCAAACTGAAACGCGCCTCCGAGGCAACCGGCTGTACCATCCTCGGCAAAGCCGAGTTCATGAATCCCGGTCAGTCCGTGAAGGACCGGGCGGCACTTTATATCGTCGAGGACGCAATCCGGCGTGGCGCCCTGCAGCCCGGCGGCACCGTTGTGGAGGGTACCGCCGGCAATACCGGCATCGGCCTCACCGTGATCGGCAATGCGTTAGGCTTCCGCACCGTCATTGTCATTCCCGAGACGCAGAGCCAGGAAAAAAAGGATGCCCTGCGGTTGCTGGGCGCGCAGCTGGTCGAGGTTCCGGCGCAACCCTATCGCAACCCGAACAACTACGTGCACTATTCCGAGCGACTGGCGAACGCCCTCGCCAAGACCGAGCCTAACGGGGCCGTTTGGGCCAACCAGTGGGACAACACCGCCAACCGCCAGGCGCATATCGAAACCACCAGTGAGGAGATCTGGACGGATACCGACGGCAAGATCGATGGCTTCGTCTCCGCCGTCGGCTCCGGTGGCACCTTGGGCGGCGTATCAGACGGACTGAAGGCCAAGCGCAAAACCATTCAGATCGCGCTCGCCGACGTGCCGGGCGCGGCACTCTACAATTACTACAAGACCGGCGTGCTCAAGGCCGAGGGCTCCTCCATCACCGAAGGTATTGGCCAGGGCCGCATCACCAAAAACATCGAAGGTGCGGTCGTTGATCATGCCTTTCTCATTCCCGATGAGGAATCGGTGCCGATCTGCTTTCAACTGCTTCAGGAAGAGGGCTTGTGCATGGGGGGATCAACCGGCGTCAACATCGCCGGCGCCATTCGGCTAGGCAAGGAGCTGGGACCCGGTCACACCATCGTCACCCTGCTCTGCGACTACGGCACGCGCTACCAGTCAAAGTTGTTCGATCCGGTCTTCCTCAAATCCAAGAACTTGCCGGTGCCCAACTGGCTCGCCTCGACACCGCCCGCGCTGCCGACGATGTTCATTGACGAGACCAAGGGCTGACGGCATGACGGGGGGTAACTGCGCCACATTCGGGCGGCGTCGGCCGGCGGCGGTGGTCGAAGCGCCTCGCCGGCTATTGTGTCCTGGTGATCGCGGTGAACGGAACCCTCTGAGCCGGTCGGTGCCTTGCGCCGCTTTCGGCGGCGTTAAGGACGGAAAGCCATCATGACCGAACTCCTCTATCGGAGCGATGCCTACGCGCGCGACTGCACCGCGCGTGTGGTTGCAATCAACGATCGGGGCGGCATCGTGCTCGATCGTACGGTGTTCTACGCCGCAGCCGGCGGCCAACCGGGTGACCGTGGTACCGTCGAGATCGCGGCAGGGACCCTCTGTCCGATCACCACCACGGTCTACGATAGCGACAAGGCTACCATTGTGCACATTCCCACCGATAACAGCGCGGCGCCACCAGTCGGTCAGACTGTTCGGGCCGTGCTTGACTGGGATACACGCTTCAAGCTTATGCGCATGCACACCTGCCTGCATCTGTTGTGCGCACTCGTCAAGTTTCCGGTTACGGGTGGCCAGGTGGGCGCCGAAGAGGGCCGGCTTGATTTCGATATCGAGGATGCCTCGACCGTCGACAGAGACAAACTGACAGCCGATCTGAACGGATTGATTGGCGCCAACCACCCCGTAACCGAGCGCTGGATTAGTGACGCCGAGCTCGAGGCCAACCCGGGGTTGGTACGCACCATGGCTGTAAAGCCGCCGAAGGGTAGCGGTAAGGTACGGCTCGTGGTGATTGGCGAAAATGGCGCGGTCGATCTGCAGCCGTGCGGTGGTACGCATGTTCGAGCCACCGGCGAGATCGGTACCGTCGTCGTCACCAAGATGGAAAAGAAGGGTAAGCTGAACCGGCGCATTCGCGTGGCCTTTGCCTGAGCCGGAGCTTTGCGCGCGTGGCGGCAGCGCGCAATGAGCGCTAGCGAGGCTCTAAATGAAACAAGTTCTCGGCAGCGGGCAGCAAACTGGAGTGATGGCATGGCCACCGGTGACAGCAAATGGTTGGTCGACACAGATTGGCTGGCATCCCACCTCAGTGCACCCGACCTGATTATTGTCGATGGCTCGATGCACTTGCCTACGACGAAGCGCAATGCCAAGGCCGAATTTCTAGATGCCCATATTCCGGGCGCCCTGTTTTTTGACATCGATGATATTGCCGATGAGAAGTCGGCACTGCCGCATATGCTGCCTTCCCCCACGAAGTTCGCCAGCCGCATGAAGCGTATGGGGATCGGCGACGGCATGCACATCGTTGCCTACGACAGCGAGGGTCTCTACTCGGCGGCCCGCGTGTGGTGGATGTTTCGGATCATGGGTCACGAAGAGGTTCGGATCCTGAACGGCGGCCTCAGGAAATGGAAGGCCGAAGGCCGGCCGCTCGAGGCTGGCGAACCGCGACAGCGTACCCCACGCCATTTTACCCCGGTCTTCAATGCCGGGCTCGTGCGCGACGCCGGCGATGTGAAGGCGCTCATCGATAGCCCCGCGGCCCAAATCGTCGATGCCCGCGCCGCTGCCCGTTTCGAAGGCACAGTCGCCGAGCCGCGCGCCGGTTTGCGTGCCGGGCATATTCCGAGCGCCCGCAACGTGCCCTTTGCGAGCCTCCTCAACGCCGACGGGACCATGAAAGCCGCGGCGGAACTGCGGCAGATTTTCAAGGCCGCCAAAGTCGATCCGGATCGGCCCGTCGTTGCATCGTGCGGATCGGGTGTAACGGCGGGTGTCATCGCGTTGGCGCTCGCGATCCTTGGCAGGCCCGACGCCGCCGTCTACGACGGCTCCTGGAGCGAATGGGGCGCCGATCACGCTTTACCGATCGAGACCGGACCTCCCCGATAGCGAAACCTGACCGCGCGCAACCGATCCGATGTTGGTGGGTGAAGCCCAGCTTTATTCCGGCAGGGGAATAAATTCCTTCTCGTCACCCGGCACCAGGGCAAACCGCTTGGCCCGCCAATCGGCTTTGGCCTGGTCGATGCGTTCCTGGGATGAGGACACAAAATTCCACCAGATATGCCGCGGGCCATCCATCGGATCGCCACCAAGGAGCATAAGACGCGATTGTGCCAAGGCTAGCACGGAGATGCGATCCCCTGGCTTAAAGATCAGCAACCGCCCTTGGGCGAAGGTGCTGCCGGCGACGTCAATCTCGCCGGAGGCAACATAGATGGCCCGCTCATCGTAGTCAGGATCGAGCGGAAGGGTGGCGCCTGGCGCCAATACCGCTTCTGCAAACAACGATTGGTGGGGAAATTCAACCGGTGAATGGAGCCCGTAGGCCGAGCCCATGACCAGGCGTAGCGTCTTGCCTTCTGCGGAGATCCGGGGCAGCTCGGCTGTGCCGTGGTGGGCGAAAGACGGGGCCGCTTCCTCGTGGCTCTTGGGGAGTGCCGCCCACGCCTGGATACCGAAAAGACGCTTGGTCTGTGCCGCCGCCTCGGTCTTGACGGACGCGACACCATGCCCGCCTGTTATGAGGTTGGGCTGGCTGGTCTCCCGTTCGGAATGCACAATGCCTCGACCGGCACGCATCAGATTGACCTCGCCGGGTCGGATGGCAAGCGATGTTCCCAAGCTATCGCGATGGAAAACTTCGCCCTCAAACAAATAGGTAACGGTGGCAAGTCCGATATGGGGATGCGGCCGCACATCGATGCCTTTGCCGATTAGAAACTCCGCCGGTCCCATCTGATCGAAGAAGATGAACGGGCCTACCATCTGCTTCTGTGCCGCCGGTAGCGCGCGGCGCACCTCGAAACCGCCGAGATCGCGTGCTCGCGGCACGATCACGTGCTCGATGGCATCGCATGACAAGGGGTCACCTGGCTTGGGATCCTGGGAAGGTAGCCAGCTCATTTTTCGGTCTCCTTTCCTTGGCACGGCGCGTTTAGCGCGCGACCGGCGCCCTGCTATCCCTTGGCGACGTTCGGAGCTGGCTTCTTTGACAGCAATTCGATCGCGTCAGCCAAATGCTCATCGGCGATGTTGTAGGCTCCTCGCGCCAGGCGGATGTTGTGCGCCTCACGCAGCACGTCGGCATGGGTGGTGCCGACCGGTGGCTCGAATTTATAGCACGCCAGCTCCAGGAGCTGCCCCAGCGGTTCGCGGAAGTAGATTGAGTACATAAAGCCCCGATCGACCTCGCCGGAGTTGGCGAAACCCCGCTCCTTCAGCCGCGCCGCGGCCTGCGTGTAGGTGGCACGCGAAACAATGAAGGCGATGTGGTGCACATTGCCGATGCCGGTGGGATTGGGCCGTCCGTTCGGCTCCCACCCTTCATTGGTGAAGACGGTGATCAGGCGCCCGTCGCCAGGATCGAAGTAGAGATGGTTCTGTTCGGGGTCGTCGAGGTTGGGCTGCTCGAACACTAGCGGCATGCCCAGCACGCCCTCCCAGAAATCGATGGAAGTTTGCCGGTTGGCCCCCACCAGGGTGATGTGGTGCACGCCCTGTGCTTGCAATTTGGTCATAGCGTTCATCCGAGGCGGCCGTGGTTTGGTTCTCATCTGAGGCGCCGCTTGCGAGCGACTTAGTGAGGCAGAGTGGATTTTGCAAACCCGTACCGCCGGATGCGCGGTTCGATGGCCACGCCCGAGGCGACGGTTTGGATCCGATTGTGTGCAAATGTAGCGTTCTAGGCAGGCACGGTTCGAGGGAGGGCTGCGGTCCCGATCCCGCTCAGCATCAGCCCTCATCGCGGGAATGCGGCCCGGGCGTGGTGTAGGAGTTTCACTCCAAACTGGGCTCCCCCTGCGTTGTGGAAAACCTCCGCGGAGCCCACAGTCTGGCCACCGTCGGTTCTTGAGGTTTGGTCGGTTTGCGAACCACCAACGCAAACCCAAGGACCAGACGATGACCGATGAGAAACAAGCACTATTTCGAGCTGATCGCAGGCGCGGGCCGATACCGATTTTATGCAACAAGAGATGTCAGGATATTGGAGCGCCCGCCGCAGAGCCGCCGCGACCTTGTGTGCTGATCAGCTGGTGCAGTGCACGGGAGGGGATGATCATGTCGTACGTCGACGTCGCAATTCCAGCAATTGCCGGGTTCCTTGCCTTGGCTTGGCCGCAGGTGTTTCTGCGCAAACCTGCCGATGAGCAAAAGGTTCGTCGCGTCCGTCTTTTTGGCATGCTCTTTTTGGCCGTGGCGGCGTTGTATCTGGCCATAAGGCTTGCCGGGGTGTGATGCGTAGCTAACCTTTGATCCGCGGCTCCACAGTCAACGAGTAGACGGATACACGAACGGGGCCGAGTACGTGACGCTGGCCAAGCTGATTGAAGCCGACGCCGCCAAGCGCTGGCCGGACGGCACAGTTACCGGCGGCAAAGGTTAACGCAACTCGTAGACTGATCGCGATATTTTTTGAGTCTGCTTGCTGACTAGCTCTCCGTCGGGTCGCATCTGGATGGTGGGAGAGGGAGAGAACAGCCTCAACTAACCTGCCGCATTGAGCGCGAGATCGTTCAGTGTGATGTCAGCGATCCTGCTTGGCCTTGGTGATCGAGATCTGGAACGTGGGAGAGATCACTCGCCGCCGTTCTCATCCCCCGCCGAGGCTAGCGCGCGAGCCTTGGTTTGAGGCAACGCCAAACGGGAGCCATGCATGACGAAGTTGGCGATAGCGCTACTCGTGTTAGCCGCCTTCTTTCTCTTTGTGGACCATGAGCACAGGCTCTTGGCGGACGACATTTACTGCTGGATCGGTGCCGGCGAACTGCGGCAAACACCACCGCCGGCTCGCGCCGCCCGGACTAGCAATCAATCTGCGACTGGCAATCAGTATTGCCTGCACGGTTCCGTCTGGCGTGCCATCATGAACGGCATCACGGGGCGCCAATATACCTGGTAAGGACTCTAATCCTTGAGGGACAGGCGCCACCGTCCGCAGCGAAGAGATCGCACGGTGAGGCCGGATGTCGCGCATCAACACCGGCATCGCCATGTTCGACAGGGGGTGTTGCGCTTGAGGCCGGGAACGCGGAAAGCCGGTTTTGCGGGCCTTCATGCGCTCGGCTCATGCGGCCGCGCACCCGATTAATCATTTCTGTTTTGCTGCGCCAAATCGGCTCCAGCAGACCAAGGCGGCTCATGAAGTGTGAGTACGCGCTGTCGCACACGCCCAACAGCAAGGTGGTCAATGGCTACCTGCGAGCCGATCGCCTCGAAGAGTGCAGGCCACTGATGGAGGCCTGGGGCAATTATTGCGAACCGCAACCAGGCAGGCAAGTCGGCGGCCGATCGCACAAGGGCAAAAACGGCGAATGGTGCCGGCTTGGTGGCGTGATAAGCGCGCAGTCTACGACGAGATCCTGGCCGGCTCGAAGCGCATGTCGCGCAAGCGTTTAGTGCAGGCCGCCCCCAGCGTCCTCCTCATTTAGCAGGGGGTTATGGAGGTCAAAAATCCGGGCGCCCATACCGTACCGAGCGCGGTCGGTTTGTGTAGCAAGGACCGACATCCAAACCAACAAAGACACGTAAACCGAGAACGCTACCGCCGATGTTATTGTTCGCATCATCGTCGAGACCTCCCGCAAGGTCTGCTGCCATGCGCGAGCATGTCACCATCCCTCGCGCTCAGTCGAAATCAGGATGTTTGCTGAGGGGAGATCAGGGAAGCCGCACTTCCGTACGCTTGAGTACAAGACTGACCTCGTTCTCAACCCAAGACGGCAAATGGTGCCGGCTCGGTGGCGTGGTTTGGGTTTGCGATGCGGGACGGTCATCGGTGCCTAGTAGGGTGGGGACCTATCCAGCAGGGAAGGTCCCGGCCAGAACACAAGCAAGGAATTTCGCGTCACGCCGACAGCTGCGAAGAAAGCGCCTGCGGCCGGCACTCACGCCGCCGACGCGGTGTCGCATCTGAGGTGGGACCTGGCCCAGGACGGCAAGGCAGGGTTCAACGGTGTTCTTGGCCATGGATGGCTACGCCCACATAACTGCAGCCGCGACTCACGCGCCAGTCGGCGACGCACGACCAGGCAATAGCCGACTCCGCCGTGGTGATCTTGGGGGGTGTCGATCGACAGCCGCCCCTGTCGCCTCGAATGCGGGGCGTTGCACTACCGTGTCACCGGGCTCAGGCCCAGCGGTCCAATCGTGCGCACCGGATGGGAAAAATAACGTGCCTAGAAGCAAATGGCTTAAAATAAGAGCTTCTCGGATGTTTCTGGCGGATGGGGAGGGATTCGAACCCCCGGTGAGCGTGAACCCACGCCGGTTTTCAAGACCGGTGCCTTAAACCACTCGGCCACCCATCCCGCTAGGTGTTTCAACAGCTTAACGCGCCATCAAGCTAGAACAAAACACGAATTATCACCCGATTGGCAACCGATTGCCACCCGAAGGCGCAGTCACCGTGTACCAGCGCCTTGGGTAAGCGCAAGTTCGATGCGGCACATCGAGGTCGGCATGGCCGTCGACGCCGCTAGGCGCGTACAGCACGACATTGCGCATGTGATGCTGACCGTGGACCCGTGTGACCCACAATGAGGGTATGGCGAGCCTTCGTATGGCACTTCCTTTGGTGCTGCGTGATCATCGCGGCGCTGGTGCTCAGTGACGAGTCTATCCCTGGGCCTACGAGTTGCAAATAAGGAGCTACCTGTGGGTGCGGCAGATCGGCCGCGATCCGAATAAAGGTGTTGTGTTTCGTGTGATCTTCGATCCTCCGGACACGGAAAAGCCGAAGTCGAGGTCGGGCCAGTGATGTGGCGCCTATCTCTCATGGCCTGGCGCGCCTGGCTCTGGCTGGCTCACTGGCCCCACCCGAGCTGACGCCATGGGAGCCCGATCAGACCGACGCGTATTGCCGCTACTCCAAGCGCAAGTGGCTCGCCCGCTAGTCATCACGGAGGGTGTCCTGCTTCCATTTCCATTGCGCCCCGTGATGGTGAGGATGATGGCGTCCCAGACGGAACCGTGCAGACAAGATTCATCAGGCACAATTTGCCAGGAGCCCCAGGCCGGCGGCCGCGCGGGTTGACGCGTTTGCCGCAGCTCGCCGGCACCGATCCGGCAGTAAATGTCGTTCGCGAAGAGCGGGTGCAGATTGTCCACAAACAGAACGAAGGCGCCTAAAACGAGTAGCCCTATCGCCACCTTTGTCATGCGTGCCTCCCGTGCGGGCCCCGGCGAGACCGATGGCTACCCGATGCTGCAAGCTAACGTGGCTCGCGCGCTACCCCGGGGGATAGGCGGGCTTGCCGCCTCTCCGGCTCTTACCGCGGTCCATCTAGATCAGGTTAGCTAGGAGGAAGCGATGAAAATCTTCACTGCGCTCGAATGCGTCGCTGACGACCAGATCGAAGACGGCCGTCCAGCCAGGTGGTCGGGCTGTGGCCTGTGCAGTTCCGAACTTTTGAAAGACGCTGGAATAATCACCACAATTCCCGAGCTGGACTACGAACATGGTTGGGAGTTCGACGCTGCTCAAAACGGTTCATACGCCGCATCAGCGGCTGGTCGGGGATCGGGCCTGCCTAGCCGGGGCCTGCATCCTTTTGGCGAATCGGAAACAGGCAATTGCGGCCTTCGACGGCGTACGCCACGGCGAGGGCGCCTGCGCTCAACCCCGCAAACCCCAGGGAGAGCGGCCACACGGTGCCGTCAAAGAAATGGCCGACGAGCCAGCCGAACGCGGCCGCGGCCCCGGTTGAGTAGAAGCCGATCAGCGACGCCGCAGTTCCCGCGATGTGCGGCAAGGGCTGCATGGCCAGTGCGTTGAAGTTCGGCGCTATAAGCCCGAACAGGAAAAAGCAAGCCCCAACCAGGACGGCGAACACCCAAAGCGGCGGCGTCCCTAGGAAGGACGCGGCGCACAGTAGCAGCGATATCAGCATGAACACGGTCAAGGCGGAATGGGATAGGCGCCGCATGCCGACCCGCTCCACACACCGCGAGTTGACAAAGGATGCGGCCGCCATGATTGATGCGACAGCACCGAACACCAGAGGGAACCGCGCCCCAAGGTCGTAAACGTCGACGAAGATTTGCTCGGCAGTGCCGATGTAACTCATCAGGCAGCCGAACATGAAGCCAAGGCCCAGCATGTAGCCCAACGTCTGCCTGGTCGTGAGCGCCGACTGCACCGCCTCCCAGAACGACACCTTGGTCGCGCCCACCGTGCGCGGTGCTGCGGGGAGCCTCAAGCCAGCCCAGATCGTCGCGATCAATCCGGCGAACAGCAGCACGTAGAAGATGGGGCGCCAGGAGCCGAAGTGCATGAGAGCCTGCCCCATGGCCGGCGCAAACACCGGCACTACGATGAAGGTCATCATCACCAGTGACATGACTTTCGCCATTTGCCGCCCGCTGAACCAATCGCGCACCACGGCTATGGCAACGACGCGCGGCGCCGCAGCGCCCATGCCTTGTATCGCCCGCGCGGTGAGCAACATCGCGAAGCTCTCGGCAAAAATGGCGCCGGCCGTGCCGACCACGAACACGGCGAGCCCGGCAAGCAGCACGGGGCGACGGCCCAGGTGATCCGACACCGGGCCATAGAACAGCTGGCCCGCCGCGAAGCCCAGCAGATAGGTCGTCACCACGGCTTGCTGATCGTTGGCGTTGCTGATGCGGAAGCGGGCGCCGATTTCAGGCAAGGCCGGCAGCATGATGTCGATGGACAGCGCCGTTAACGCCATCAGGAAAGCCGTGAGTGCGACGAACCCTCTGAACGGAATGCCCAGCGACTGCGCGGGCTCGGCTAGGCGAGGAGGTGCGGTAACGGCCATAGGTAAGGCAAGGAGCTTCCGTTAAGGATGGCGTTTGCACAACGAATGCTAGCGCACGCCGTTCCCATGATGCCGAGAGACCCAGCACCGTTGACGGCAGCAGCGCTCGCTAGCGCGCCTGCGCTTGCCGGATCTCGCAGCGCGTGGGCATGCACGAGATCGATCCCGTTCGCACCGGTAATTCCAATCTTTCACATTGGGCGTCTTTCCATCCCCTCCTTCACTGGGGTTGGCAGGATGCACGCCAGAGAACGCCATCTCAGCCATTGTTCACCTAGCAGGGCTAGCATAAATCTTTCAAAGCGGGGCCGGCAGTAATTCCATGCGGGAGAGAACGCCTTCGACCAGGAATTGTCAGCATGTGACGAGGTAGTCCGCTAGTGGCACGTGCCTACGTTTGACTTGGGTTTGGCCGTTGTCTCCTGCGACCCAAGAAGGGCCCCAGCAGGCTAGCCACGATCGGCAACACCAGCATTGCGATTAGAGAAAAGCCGCCAAGAACTATGTATCCTCCGAAAACGGAAGCGCAGAATGTAGCGGCAGCGAGGGCTCCACCGAGTAGCCCTGCGCGCCATCTGGGTTGGGGACGAAGCTTTTGAGAGCTTTTAACGTAGCATAGCGTCGAGACAATCAAGACAAAGAGACCGAGAAAATAAAGAAATCCCGACGCTCCGAGCCGATCCGATAGGGTAGGCTCGAAGCTTCTTGTTACGATCTCACCACCAGCGATGCTGACAGCAAGGAAGCTGAACAGGAACGATACGGCACCCATCACACTCTATGTACGACGGTCACGATCCCCAGGTGACGCGCCAGCTGATGGACCGCGCCAATCTAATTTTTGAGCTTGCTGGCCCACGCAGGCCAGGAGCCATCCGATGCGTTCTCGTTGGCAGGGGTCGTGCCAGAGACAGTAACTCCGGCCTTGGGCGACGGTTTCGATTTGTCAGCCCCGGCCGCCATCCCGGCCGGAGGCAACGCCTGCGGGTTAGGAGTAGCCGCCCCAGGCTTTGTCACTTCCTTCGATTTGCGAGGTGTCGCCTTGACGGCAGCTGACGCCGTCGGCAGTTTCGGGACTGGCTTGGCCGCGAGCTCGCCGGCCCTCGTTACGTCGGCGACAGCGTGGACGTAATCACCCTTGCCGGTGTAGGCGCGACCCCGACCGTTGTAGGCCGGCGCGTTGTGGGGATTGATGTCAATAGCCTTGGTGTAATCCGCGATGGCGCGATCGTTGTCCCCCTTCAGCGCGTAGGCGTCGGCGCGGTTGTAATAGGCGACGCCATCCTTTGAATTGTGCTGAAGGATCTCCGAACAGCCTTTGATACGGAGATCGTGGTCCTTCGCGGTTAGGCAATCCGTCTTGCTATCCGCCAATGCAGCCGTTGACGCGAGCACCAGGCTCGCGGTCAGAACGCTACGTAACATTGTTGCTTCCCCCAATCCAATTGGACCTACGAAAGAGATTGTGGCTTGGCGCCCCACCCCGCAAATTTGCACGGGTCTCTTGTGCAATGACGACAGCTTACCACGAGCTACCCAGCGGGCTGAACTAGGCGAATCGGCGTCCGACTCCCTGAAGCACGGTTCAGGATCCCGCGTGGACATGGACAGATTAGTTTCACCACAAGAAAAGTCAATAAATTCAGATGCGAGTTAGCGGGGTTCTCATCCGCCAGACCAGGCACTGTGATAAAGGCCTCGGCTGTGAAGCGACCCGGCATGAGCTCGTTACGCGCCTGGCGCTGCGATCGCCGGTAGGCCTCGGCCCGCAGCCCGCTCGCCCGTTCAGAGCGACTTTAGTTGCCTGGCATTTGGCTTGACATTCACCCGGTCGTGCGCGGGTAGTTCCCGATACCTAGCTGGCATCTTGCGCCGATGACTTACTCGTTGCCGAGCGCGTCGCATGGGAACGGGCCACGCCTGACAGGACGGCAGTCCATCGGGACCATCCTCAAACCGTTTGAGGAGTGCGTGAAGCGCGCGCCGCTAGTCCGCGCAGGACATGACAAAGCTGCGAGGCGCCAAAGTCTCTGCTGGTTGTCGATGGTTGCACGTCCATGAGGCACCTAAGCTCGCCGAATGCCTCTGTCCGCCAAGGCCGGTAACGTCCCAAGCCGCCGCCCCGTTCCGGGAGAAAACTGTCTGGAGTCTGGGGCGCCTGCCAGGGAGGCCAATGCGTACCGACACTAGCGCACCCGGATGTGCTGGTGTGTGTGGGGCTGGCGACGGCCGTGGCCGTGGCGGACAGTCTCGATCTGTGCCGGGATAATGATGACCCGCCCGTGACGTACACCGCGCTCGGCGATGATCTGCTCGGCGAGCGATTTGACGTCCGCCGTCCTGCCCTTGAGGACGGCAACATCCATACAGGTATTGTGATCGAGCGCGATGCGCACGGTTGCCACTGCAAGGTCGTGATGTTGCTGGTAGGCGTTGGCAAGCCGCTTTGGCATTTCGCGCTGGCGTTGATCATAGACGTATATCACGCCCGCCAAGCACTCCGCAGCCTTGTAGGCATGATGCTGTGTCTCAACCATACCGGCACGCACCAGGTCGCGCAGAGCTTCCGACCGGTTCTGGTAGCCGTGCTGCCTCACGAGCTTGTCAATTTCGTCGGCAAGCTCGTCGTCAATGGTTATGGTGATGCGTTGCATGTCCTTCACTAAAACTTAACTCAATATCTTCCCTTCAGTACGGCACGGCACCATAAGCGCTCGCCTCGACCATCTTGAGGCGGAGGAAGTGAGCTGCATCGACCAATATAATGCTGGTCCTATGATGAAGGCGGAAGTCGTCTTGCGCCATGCGAACTGGCAGCCGCATTGAAACCGCACGTCGCCGTTGGAGCCAATAGAGACCCTTGCAACAGTGCTATGCGTTAGACATGCGCCAAAGCGGCTTTGTTGTGTCAATGACAAGAGCAAACCGTGTCAATAAATTGCCAGAAGTCTTTCAAGTCCAGCACAATTCATGCACCCATATAGCCCATCATATCAGACAACGGATCATAGTTCCCATAGGCGTCGCCGAGCACCAAACCAAACTATACACTGACAGTATTGTTTTGTTCGCTCAACAGGTAGTGATCAGCGATCGGCCTTATCTTTTCGCGCCGATGCCGGACGATGGGGATTTTGCCGTCTCCCGTCGCGACGACTGGAGGAAACTTTCCTCTTGCAACGCCGGGAGTGGATCGTGCTTGAGGTCGTTGACAGCCTGAAGGCCCGGTGCTTGCACGTCTGCCACCTTGGTGGCTTCTCCGCGCCGGCCCAACGCCTCAATCCGCTCAGCGCCGTGACATGGCCTCGTCGCATGCCCGGATGCCGTCACGTGGCCATGAAGGTGCATGTTGTGATGCGACTAGGTAGCAGTCGCAGAAGGAATAAAGGAAAATCGCCATCGTTGTAGCGCTCGATCAGCTCGTGCATACCCACACGCGCAACGAGTTGAAATTCGGCGCTATCCCCAACCGGATCAGCGCTCTTTTTTGTCGCGGTGCCAGAGGCTACCTCGGAGCGGCGCTCAGGCTGCAAACACCGAGACCTCACCGTTTTGGGTGATCCGGCCGGACCGACAGCAATCCTATTTCCACGGCGCCAACCGAAAACTTTCTGTCTGTGGGGACGCCTAGACCT
>Ga0126384_10000394_pt1 | contig 23582 bp, 26 predicted proteins | sample PanSoiMetPlot_36_FD_92543 | JGI IMG/M metagenome (GOLD analysis project Ga0126384, IMG submission 92543) | Tropical forest soil microbial communities from Panama - MetaG Plot_36 | ecosystem: Environmental > Terrestrial > Soil > Tropical forest > Bulk soil | place: Panama | collected 2016-02-17 | reverse complement strand
CATCGAGGAAGATCGCAGGGGACCCGCCCTCAAAGAATGGCGGCCTGACCCCGCCGCTCGGGACCAAGCGCCATCGGCACAAATGAGCGGTCACGCTCGCCTCACCTAATGCTGCCCCTACAGGCTCCGGCACGTCGGCTCCAACGGCCCACCGTGTCGGAGCCTCACAGGAGAACCATGACTAGAGAAACCTGTAGAACTTCTGTCGCCGCATACGTGGCCACCGATAGGCACCTTAGGGCCGACCTTAGGGGCGCGAAGACGCTCACCCAGATGGCCGCCGAACTGGGCACCACCAAGACCACCGTGAGGGGCTGGCTTCGGCGCGATCACTGGGAACTCTGGCTGGAACACTGGCCGACCGTCGAAGACCTTTGGGAGGCGCGGCAACAAGAGCGCTTGGCAACACACTCCGGCCGACCACGACCGAATTTCCAAATGACCTTGGAGCCCTTCTGTATGAACGAGACTGATGAGGACGGGAGCCTGGGGAGGGGGTTCTCCCCCATTCCACCCCAAAGCCCTAGCTGGTAAGGTCTCCCTATTCACAACGCTTGGGCACTTCGGTGGGATCGCTTGGCGGTTACTCCATTCTCGTCGTTGATGACGAGCCCTTCGTCGCCACGAGTGTAAGCGACGCCCTGAGTGACGCGGGAGCCGACGTTGTGACTGCCCACGACCTACGCACCGCCTTGGAGGCTGCGACGAACCGCAACGTCTCGGCGGCCATTCTCGATGTGACGCTCGGCGGTGCCGATAGTGGCGCCGTTTGCACCGCGCTCACGTCAAGGCAAGTGCCCTTCATGTTCCTGACCGGATACGACACCCATGACTTGTTGCGGGAATGGGCCTCGGTTCCAGCTCTCGCCAAGCCTGCTACCGAGGCCGATCTGGTGGCCAACGTTGAGGCTTTGTTAGTGGGAGGCCCCCGCAAGACCCCGCTGGTCGAAGGCGGTGAGCAGATGGTCTAAGGCTGTCGGCATCAGCGCCAATTTTGCTTGCCCGAGCTGCCCGGATAATCTGGTGCGCTCGTTCAAAGCGGGCTTCCGAAGCTCGTTCGGGTGCGGTATCCCCCCTCCACCCCCTTGCTTCCAACGCCTACGCTGGTCTGGCTTCGAGGGGATGCTTCCGGTGCCCCCTGGTCCGCCTCTTCCTTGTGTGCGGCCACTCATTCCAGGTCCTGCCGTCGAGTGTCCTGCCCGCCCGCTTCTTGTTCGTTCCACCCCATTGCTTGAAGTGGAAAGGCACGTTGCTGTGGATGCACTGGTCACGTATCGACCGCACCCAGTCTCCGTGCATCGGCCGGGCACCAGGGCCGCTTTCACCGCCCGTAATCGCCCAGTGAATGCCTTGTAGGTCCAACTCGTCGAGGGGTCCGAGCAGCGGCTCTAAGCTCAGAAAACGGGTCTGCGCCTTGCAGCGGCGGAGATGGTCGATGCGGTAGGTGTATGCTTCGCTCTCGACTGACACTCCCATCCACACGTTCTTCGGCCAAGGCAGCGTGTTGGAGAACTGTTCCAGCCGCTCCGCTCGCTTGGTCAGCACCTGGTAGGTGTGCTGTGGCGTCTCTTCCATCACTGCGAAAACCGCCCTGATGAACTCGAACGGAACGCCCTCGTGAAAGAGGTCTGACATCGAGTTGACGAAGATGAGCCGACCTTTCTTCCAGCGACGCGGTGCATCCAAGGATGCCGGGTCCGTCTTCACCTTGCCGTTCCACTTGTGGCGACCGCCGGATTTCCGGGTCGTGCCAACGTACTTTTCCTGACCCATGACGGCCAGCCGCGCAGCGAGGCGCATCGCGTAACAGTTCGTGCAACCAGGCGAGAGGATTGTGCAGCCAGCTACAGGGTTCCACGTCGCCTCCGTCCACTCGATCTTAGAGTTCGTGGCCATCACTTTTTCTCCGGGAAAATGATCCGAGCATGGCCCGGAAGGGTTGGCTTTCCCTTGTACCTCCTCCGTTTTGTATCCATCTCTACCGTCACTTTACCCTCCTCCTCTAACTCCAGGAGAGCATCGCGGTAGTTGCGTTCGATGTACCTGCGGCCGACGTTGTGCTCACGAAACAGCCTCTCGAAGGTAATCGTCTGGCCTGCATACTCTTCCATCAGCATTGTGCCGAGCTGTTCAAGAGGACGAGCGAACTCGAAAAGTAGCGCGTGATTTCCTGGCCCAGTGGAGGTGCGTACCCGAAAGACGGGACGCCTTCTTCGTGCGAAGAACTCTCCTTGCCAGTGATTTCCTTCATCACCTTGTACCCCATGTAGTCTTTCGACACGAAGATGAGGTGGTGGGAAACCCGTCTTCTTTCGGTCTGCATGAATGTGAAGGGGTGCACGTACTCGAAGCCCATGGACTTCAGGGCCTGGCCAAACGTGCCACGATAATCAGCTCTCGTTGCGCCGCTGACTTGCCGGCCAGCTTCTTCTTTAACTCCTCGAAGCGCTCCACTCCGAACAGGGCAACGATGTGGTCCTCCACGGTGGTCGCTGCGCGTAGTCGTTCTCCCAGGAGTTACCGGAGCTGGCCGGTTCGACCCCTGCTCCATGTGGCAAAAATCCACCGTCGGGGGATGGCGAATGTCGAGCAGCCAGCCCTGCTGCCTTTGTTGGGTTCAACCTGCTGAGCCAGGAGGCCAGCCAAATCGAGGCGAGCCAAATCGCCTACTTCTTCACCTCGCGCCTCACCGCTGAGCCCGACGAGATTTACGACATCTACTTTCATCCGCTGCCCAGATCGCGTTCGTCAGCTCGCTTCCACAAGAGTGCGCGGGTGCAATCGCTCCTTATTCGCAAAACAATAGGAGGTCCCCTGAGCGTCAAGCGCCGACCGGTGTGGCTGAGCAAGTCTTGCGCTGCTGTTCTTGCGTGGTAGAAACCAGGCATGAACGCAGGCTCGCTACACCGAGGACGCCCACAAAGTAAAAGGCCCCGGATGCACCCAGGGCCTTTTGGGATACCGGGGCGGCGCTCGCGGCGCGTTCTCAGCGTCCGCCGGCATAACGGGTCAATGAGCGATCTTGTTCCCGACTTTAATTGTCAACTTTTAGCGAGGTAACCGGGTAGGGTCGCCCCGCTCACGAGGGGATGCGTGAAGCGATGTTGCTGGCTTGGCCCGCCCGTCATGATGAACCGGGTACGCTATCGTACACAGAACGCGATTTCGCAGGACCGGGCAGAGGCGGGCCTGAACTCCGCTTGGCTGTGCCCACGATGTCCGTGGCTCACCGTTGCTCTCGAACAACAATATGTTCGGTCGAATTGGCTCCCGAGCAAACCGGCCTCGGTCTTCCTTTGTCGGTGAGGCATGGTGCTCCGAAGACAGCCAGCGGGGGCAAATTGATGCAACGGATCACCATCACGTTCGACGACGCACTTGCGGAGGAGATCGACAAGCTCGTGAAGCAACGCGGCTACCAGAACCGATCCGAAGCCGTGCGCGACCTGGTGCGGGTCGGCATCGTTGAAACGCACCCTGAGCAAAGGACCGCTGAGTGCGTGGCGAGCGTGATCTACGTCTACGACCAGCGAACACGCGAATTGCCGAAGCGATTGGCCAACGCCTATCAGCAACATCACGATCTCTCGGTGGCAACCATGCGCATTGCCCTCGACGACGACACCTCCATGGACATAACCGTTCTCAAGGGCAAGACTTCAGAGGTCAAACCTCTCGCCGAGCAGATCATCGCCGAGCGCGGCGTTCGGCATGGCCGGGTCGTCATCATCCCGGCCGAGATCAAGAGTGTGCATCACAGCCACGGCAACCGCCAGCCACGTGCACACGAGCACATCCGAGTACGCTGAGCCCGTGGCGTGCTGTCAGGAGGGTGTTGCTACCGCGGTCCGCCACGCGGCACCGGGATGGTCCAGGAGCAAGCAGCTACACTCGCCTGGATCAGTGAGCCCAACGACCTCCCCTGGAACTCCCCCTAAGCGGGGATGATGTCGCCCTCGCTGCGAAATGTCCCCTCAGGAACCGCCATTCCACAACCACACCAGTGGACATTCTCCCCACTGAGCGCCGGTGTTTCTCCCGATTTCATCCCTCGTACTCGTCGGGTTCTGTGGCGAGACAAGGATCGCATCAAAGGAGCCGGACGATGAAGTTCTTCATCGGAGCGCTGCTGGTTTCCGCCGTGAGCGGAGCCGCTCCCGTCTTGGCACAGGAGACGCTCGACACCCGCATCGGCAAGCTCACCTTCGAGAGCGGCTACGCGTCAAAGGAGACGGTGCAGAAGCTCTACGACGAGATGGACTTCCAGCGGGCGGCCCAGGCGTACATCTGGGGCATCCCGGCGGTCGGGCTTGCCGAATGGCGGCTGGCTCATCGCGACATTTTCAAGGCGAAGAACGGCGAGATGCTGTCGTATCTCGACTTCAGGGAGAAGCTGGGCATTCTCACGCCGAACTACACGACCCCGTACATCGTCACGTTGGCCGATCTCCAAGAGAGTGGACCCATTGTCGTCGAGCTCCCCCGTGGCTTGATGGCAGGCATGATCATGGATGCATGGCAACGTGTCCTGGCAGACCTTGGCGTCGTCGGTCCCGACAAGGGCAACGGAGGCAAGTACCTGATCCTGCCGCCTGGGCACGAGATGGTGAAGCCCGAAGGCTACTACGTTGTCCAGTCCCCTGGCCGGACCGTGTTCGCAGGTGTCAGGCTTCTCGATGCCGACAAGGAGAAGGCGATCCAAGAGCTGATCCCCGGCATCAAGACGTACACCTGGTCTCCGAACGGTACGGGCGACGTGATGCCCGTTCGCCGCGCCGGCGACAAGGAGTGGAGCCAGATGCCGCCGCACGGGATGGCCTACTGGGAAAGCCTCAACAAGGTCGTGCAGAGCGAGCCGGTGATGGAGCGGGATCGCTTGATCCTGGCGCAGCTTCGGTTCCTGGGGATCGAGAAGGGCAAGCCGTTCAACCCGGACGCACGTCAGACGAAGCTACTCCAAGATGGTGCCGTCGTCGGCGAGGCGATGGCCAAGGCGAACACCACCGACAAGCGTGTAGAGCCCCCCTTCTGGCCTGGCACGAACTGGAAGCACGCACTAGTCGTGTCCGTGGACCAGCACCAGCCCGGCTACGATCAGCTCGATGAGCGTGCCGCCTGGTTCTACGAGGCTGTCGCCGTCTCGAAGGGGATGCTGACCCAGACGCCCGGCGTCGGACAACGCTACATCGCGTCCTACAAGGATCGCGATGGCAACTGGCTCAGCGGCGGCAACACCTACAAGCTGCACATCCCTCCGAACCCCCCGGCCAAGCAGTTCTGGTCTGTCACCGCCTACGACGAGGCAACGCGCCAGATGGTCGTCACCGAACAGGGACGCCCGGACCTTTCCTCCCGCAAGGATGATCTTGTAAAGAACGGCGACGGTTCCGTGGATGTCTACTTCGGGCCTCAGGCGCCTAGTGGCAAGGAAGCGAACTGGGTGCAGACCCTTCCGGGCAAGGGGTGGTTCACCTACTTCCGCTTTTACGGTCCGACCGAGCCGTTCTTCGACAAGTCCTGGGCCTTGCCCGACTTCGAGAAGATAGGGGGCGGTGCTTCGGGCGGGCGGGCCTTGCAGTGACGCGGGTAGCCTGCGCGGGGCGCTGCTCGACGGCATGACGCTACTGCAACGCTCCACCAATCGACCTGATTTTTTTGATGTCACTCGCCTTCCAGCTCTTGTTGATGGCTGCTTCGGTCGGGCTCTAGCCTGGCTCGACCCGGCCGGTGCCGAAAAGGGTCACTTTGTGTTCCCCTCGGCCGGGGTGATCGGACATCTCCTTCGAGGTCCCCCCTAAGCGGGGATGATGCCGAGCCCCCGCTGCGAAGTAAGAAAGCACGCCTGTCCCTCTGGGGATCGGTACTAATCTACGGGGGATCATGAGCCGAACATGTCGTGCGCCTGGCTGCCGCACGTTGGCAGCCTCGCGTTTTGCCGCCTACTGTGAACCGCATCGGGCCACGCTGCGTCGCCACGGAGCGGTTGACCAAAAGGCGATCACCAAGGCGCACATCAAGACTTACCTCAAGCTGGCCAAAGCCCGCATCGCCAAGAACCCCGGCAGCGAAGCCTGGACCACCCTTGATGCCCGTTGGCGGGCACTGGTCGACACGCCCAAGCGATCCTAGCGGCTCGCGCCGCAGGCCGTGCCGACGTACACCGAGCATCTTGGACAGAAATTCGTGCGTTAGCCGCAGTTCGTCGCCTTCAGTACGGTCGTGCGCCATCAACAGCGTGCGGGCAAGCCGATGCGTGATGTTGCCTGTTGCGTTCGCAAGGGCAGTTTGCGCCATCTGGGCGGCCAAGGCGTGGATGTACCGCAATAGCGCGCATCGCAACGATACGCTGTCATAAAGCAGCTGAATCAATTCGTGAGCTGCAAGGCACAGTCCGTCCCCCTCTGTTTGTACAAGCACCTTAAAGGCTGACGTTGCCAAACCCAGTACAATGGCAGCTCCTGTCATGCCGTCGCGACCGATCACACCAACTTCGGTTTCATGGCGACGAGTTGAGCTGCCGACCACGACCGACATGATGCCGCGGAGGGGAAAGTAGACCATATCGATTGGTCGATTGGGCGCCTCCAAACACCGCCGCAGCTCCAGGCGAACGGGTCTGAGGTATTGCGTCACACGAGCAGCGTCAGGAGCCGCCAGGCTAACTAAAAGTTGGTTGCCGTCCCAATTATTGGCCAATGGCATGCAGTGACGCGCCGCCCCATCTTGACGCGAAACCTCGCCCAAGCGGTCCGTATCGTACAGACAGCGAGATTGTTCGATGTCGTACAAACCAGTGGGTCAGATTGACTATCTACAAATAAGCGGGTGAGATTGACTATAGGACTTTTCGGGAGTGACCTGCTCGGGAGTGACCTGCCGCCAATCGTCGAACTGTCCAGCCCCTGCTATCTGAAAATGCCGGGGAGTGTTCGATACCGTACAGACTAGTGGGTCAGATTGACTATAGGACATATCGGTATGCTTTACCTCTTCAATGTCGTGATGGGCAGCGAGGAAATACCGGACCCCGAGGGTTCTGAATTTTCTTGTTTGGTTGATGCGCGGGAGGAAGCCAAGCAGATCGCCCGCGATTTGGCAGCGAAGGAGTTGCAACAAGGACGGGCTGTCGATCCAGGCTGGAGGATCGAGGTGGTTGACGAGGTAGGCGAGATCCATGACGTGATTAGCTTTCGGTCGATCGTTATGAAGCCCCGTCATCCTATAGTCCACTCGGAGCAAGCAGCCGAGGACGTGCCGGTCGTCACGTGCAACGCAGGATTCCTAGACCATCACTACCGCGTACAAGCTCTCCGCCAAGAGATGCGCACGATTGCTGCCGACATAAGAGCGAGCTTCCAAGAGGCGCGCGCGCGATTGGCGCAGCTTTAGCGTAATGGGCGTGTGATTAATCACGCTCGGCCCTGTGAAGCCGCCATTCGGCGATCTCGGCCTCGAGCAAGCGCCGCTTCCCTTGTCGGGGTCCGCGCCAGGCGACAACTCGAGACGTGAAGCGGGTACTTCGCCGTTTGAAGTCTTCGAGCATCGAAGCAGGCAGTTCTCCTGGCTGTCTGCAGCTACCACGCGCGAATTCGTGACCCGCGAAAGACGGCGCGGGCTGTGCGTATGTCCGGGCTAGCGGCAATTGCAGGCAAGCTCACGGTGGCGCACGCAGCTTTTTGCGATTTCGCATCCCCGTCTCTGCGGTAGCTCGGAGTTTCCGGCCATGCCGTGGATGGATAGCCACAATCGTTGCATGAGCTGACACAAAGGTGCGTGATCCGAAGCGGGCTATCGAAAGGGCCCCAGTGGAGGTGATAGAAGTATCCGATCGACAGGAAATGACGATAGGCCCATGCAAGAGCAACGCGCCAACCTCGATGAAATACGTGGTTTCTACGCTAAGTTAGTCGCAGCGGCGAGCCGTGCATCTGATCGGCGGCTAGCGTACCGATCGGTCGATCCAAGACTGGAGCGCATCTTTGAACTGGTACCTCGCGAAGCATTCCTCCCACCCGGACCTTGGAAGATCATGGTGGCGGACAGTTACCTCGAGACCCCGAGTGCTGATGCTGCGTACATCTATCAGAACAATCTGGTGGCGCTTGATGCCGAGAAGGGTATCAACAACGGGGAGCCCTTTCTCCATGCGGCGTGGATAGGTGCGATAGCGCCCCAACCAGGAGAGATCGTCGCCCACGTCGGCGCCGGGACTGGCTACTATTCGGCGATCCTCTCAATGCTGGTACGCGCGGGCGGGTCCGTAAGCGCCTTCGAGATCGACGAACAGCTTGCTGCTGCGGCGCGGCGCAACCTCGCTCCATTCGACAATGTCTCAGTGATCCCAGGAAATGCGGTTTCACTGCCGCTCCCGCCTTCGGATCTGATCTACGTAAATGCGGGTGTGGTCGCGCCTCCGGTGCAGTGGTTGCGAGCTCTGCGTCTTCGTGGCCGAATGATTTTTCCTTGGCGACCATCAAAACAAGTCGGGATAGCGGCTCTCGTCACCCGGTCAGCGTTTGGGTTCGAACTGACCCCGCTGATGACATCATGGTTCATACCATGCGTCGGAGCGTTTGAAGCAGACGCTGCTTCAGTACCACCAACCCCTAACGAAGCATGGCGATCTCGTTCGATCCGGTTGGCGGCAGTTGAAGCACCCGATCAAACGGCGACGGCGGTCTACAAAGACATCTGGTTTTCTTCCGACTTGCCGCCGACTTAGCAGGTATTCATTGCGCTCTACTTCGGCTCAAATCACAATCATATCACTCTCATTCGAGTTCGGGTCACGAGCGGCATTGCAATCGAGGTGCTGATTTGGTCTCTTGGGCCAAAATAAACCGACTGGATCACTCAGCGCCGAAGCTGCCGGCCTATTAGACACCTCCTGAGTGAGCGGCATGACATCCGCGCGCGGAGATATTTGGTACGACGGTGAAGACCGGAGCTAATTCTTCGCATGAAACGCCGCGGGTCGATGTTCGTGACTTTTGTCCGCACTGGTGAACGTCGCTATGCCGTTCGAGCCGCAGTCGAAGGCAAGGCGGCCCTGGAAATGAACCCTGCGCCCGGGTATGACCCTGTGCTGCCGCACGACCTCCAGCACTTCATCGTCGAGCGTGCGCTGGGCATCGAGGGGGCAGTTTTCGGACAGCTCGCGGCCGGTGGAACTGCCGGGACCTTTCACGTCATTGGAATTGACGGGGGCTCTCAGCGCCGGAGAGAAGCACGCTGGCGTGCCGGCAAGCAAGCCAAGCTCACGTTCCAACGCGATGATGCCATGCGCTCTGAACGGGCCGCTTACATTTGCTGGCACAACTGGCTCGGCCAATCGGTCGATCCCGCCCGTCGCGCCAAGGCGCGTGCAATGGAAAAGACCGCCCGTGGCATGTTGGATGCCATGCCTGCCAAGGAACGCGCCCTCTATTCAATGGCGAAACTGGGCGAAGTTCGCGCCGAATTCGAAAGGCTAAGCCAGCGTTGGTCCAAGCTGAGCGTGGGCGAGAGTTTTACCGAGCCTTGGTGACCTATTGAAGCGGGGGCTGTTTCGGCTCAACGGCGACTATCGGCACCAGCTTCTGCGCTCTCAAAATTCCTGTTTGCAGCTCCCCCCAGCTCCGGCCATACCCTGGATGGATGGCCACAATATGTGGCGCGGGACTGCCAGTGCGCCACCTCGGCCTAGGTTTGCGCCGCTGTCACGCTCACCGGCTGGCGCGGGGCGAAGCCGTGCAGAGCCATCGCGACCGGCTGCAAGGCGTCCGACTGATCAACGACGATGCATCGCGGGCTCTCCTTCTCCTAGCGGTGGCGGGCCGCGGCCCAAATGTCGGAGCTTGCCTCGCCACATCGGAGGCGGTTGCGATGCTGAAGGCGATCACGTTCGGGGGAGGCCGTTGCGCCTCGAACAGGTTTGGCGGCCATCTGGTTGGGCGTCGGCGGTCTAGAATCAGCCGGGGCCAGGAACCGTCCTGGTGCTCACTCCCCGCGGGATGCGTCGATACCGCACGTCCTGAAAGCTGCAGCAGTCTACCAAGTCAAGAAACATCCTCAATGCGCTGCTAAGGGTTCTACCAGACTATGCGCCATCGTCATTGAGGGAAGATTCCACATGGCTCATCTCTCTGAAGCGCAGACTGCATCGATTGCCGAGCTCGTACCCGAGCTCGACCGTCTTGCCCCCGATGCCATGGCCGACTGGAAAGTGCCCGGCTTAGCGCTTGCAGTGGTGCAGGACAGCAAGGTGGTGCTAGCGAAGGCCTATGGTCAGCGAGACGTAGAGGCGGACCTGCCTGTTACCACTGCAACGCAGTTCCTGATCGGCTCGATCACCAAATCGTTCACCGCGACCGGGGTCGCGCTATTGCACAATGATGGGCGACTCGACTGGACCAAGCCGGTACGCGACTATCTTCCTGAGTTTCGCCTACACGATCCAGTGGCCACCGAGCGGGTTACGATACGCGATCTCCTATCTCATCAATCCGGTTTACCACGGCATGACTGGGTGCATCTTCCAGGCGATCGTGCCCCGGCTGAAATGCTGGGCGTCATGCGGCATCTCGAACTCAGCCGGGATATTCGGTCTGCCTATCAGTACAGCAATCTCTGCTACAACGTCGCTGGTCTGCTAATCGAACGCATCAGCGGGCAAAGCTATGAGGCCTTTATCCGCGCCCGGCTGACAGAGAGGCTTGGCATGACCGTTGGCTTCACCCTGAACGAGCTCGAAGCATCGACCGATCCTGCACGTCCCTATATGATGCACGAGGACAGACGGCTTCCGGCCATGCGTCTCCCAATCCGGACCACGGCTGCCGGTGCAATCAATACCTCGGTCGTCGATCTCGCGAACTGGATGCGGCTGCATCTCGGCAAGGGCGAGTTCAATGGGGAGCGATTGTTGCCGGCTGCACTTATCGACGGACTGCATGCGCCGCGCATCTACGAGAGCCAGTCAGAATTCGCCGAGTTCGGCGCAGCGCACTATGGCCTCGGCTTTCAATGTCAAAGCTATCGCGGTGACCGGGTGCTTTTTCATGGTGGAGGTTGGCCAGGTTGGGGTGCACAGATGACCCTCGTGCCGGACTTTGGCATTGGGATCGCGATCTTGACAAATCGCACCCCAAGCGCAGTCCTGGGAATGCTGACCTGGTACATCATCGATCGCCTGCGGGGTCGCGAACCGATCAACTGGCGCGAACGCTTCCGCGAGCAGCGGGAACAGGCCCTTGCCCAGATGCACGTTGACAAGCAAGCACGCGAGAAGGTCCGTCACCCAAATACCCGCCCGGGACACGACCTTGCGGCCTATGCCGGCGACTACGAACATGCGGCTTACGGTGTCATGTCGATCAAGGAGCAGGATGGAGCCCTGCACTGGTCGTGGCGCGGGATGATCGCGGCCATGGCGCACCGTCACTATGAGACCTTCGAATTGCCAGAGTACTTCGACCGTCTACTGCCCGACCGGCTGGCAATTACCTTCCTCACCGACCGCGAGGGCAACATTGTCAGTCTTTCGGCACCGCTTGAACCCATGGTCAGAGACATCGTCTTCGTGCGCCTTGCCGCTGGCGACTGTACCGACACGGCGTTCCGCGCGCGGTGCGTTGGCATTTTCAAGAGCGGCCCGACGACCCATCGCGTGACGTTGGATGCAGAAGGGCAGCTTGTGTTGAAGCCCGACAACCAGCCAGCCTACCGTCTTGCACCTCATCACGGCCGAACATTTCGCGTCGTCGAGCTGGGAGGCTTCGCTGTCGAGTTTCGCGGCGCCGGCGAGATCATCGATGAATTGATCTTTCATCAACCGAACGGCACTTTCGTCGCACAACGGGTTGACGGGTGAGGCTCGGCCCGCCGGTCTTGCCTTGCATCTTGCGATGGTCGCCCCGAGCTATGCGTGTCAGAGCATTGAGACCCGCGTACAACTCTCAGACCGGCTCGCGCTAAAGCTCCCCGAAGCCGTCACAAGCTGCCGCTGAAGCGGCACCGCAATTGATCGATGCAAGGACGGTGCTTAGCCAGCATCACGGAGAGTGATCCTATGCTGCACCACGGCCGGCCCGGGCCCGACTACGACGCCTCGTTCTGGCAGGCGCTGCACCGGCTTCAGGACCGCATCTGGCCACAGATGTCGGCCCGCATTGAGACCGCACGAAAGCTCGGCGTGCACTGGGAGGCCGAGACGATGCCGTTTGCGTGGGTCGAGGAGGGAAGGGTGCTGGCACACGTCGGTGTTATCGCTCACCCGCTACGCCTTTTGGGAGAGGACCGTGTGGTAGCCGGAATCCACGCAGTGTGCGTAGACCCGGAGGCGCGCGGACGCGGTCTAGGACGAAGGTGCATTGAGGCGGCCCTCGCCTGGATCGACGAGCGCTTCGATCTGGCCAAGCTCTCGACCGCGATTCCCGCCTATTATAGCCGCTGGGGCTTCGCGGTGGTACCCACCCATCGGTTCATTGCTCACCGATCCGGCGGTGGTGGTCCGGCGCAGCCCGCGATGCTGGACGACGCAGCGCGGATACGCGCGCTCCTCTCCGCGCGAACGCCGACCTCCAACGTCTACGCCACCCGCGATCCCGGGTGGCTGCCAATAATTGACCTCGCGCTGCAAGGTCGTCTGCCGGACGGCGTACTGATGGTGCCGGAGCGAGACTTTCTTATCCTAGCACGCCAGCGCGAGGACACCCTCCACCTCGATGACGTCGTCGGGCCCGAGCTGCCTGCACTGGAGGAGGTGCTGGCATCGATCCCGTTCCGCTTCGAGCGGGTCATCTACGGCTTCACGCCTGACCGTCTGGACCCAGCCGCGCTCGCCGAACCGGTCCCACACGAAGAGGGCGTGATGCAGGTCCGTGGCGCCTGGCCAAAGCTGCCGCCCTTCGCCGTGTCCCCCGTCTGGGAACACTGAGAGGCCCGCCGATGGGCTACCTCGTTGACCAGCCCTGGCGCTACGGGCAAACTTTCGGCTAACTACCGATGCAAGGCTGATACGCCGTTGTGATTGACGGGGGCACTTAAGCTCACATGTGCTGCACATACCACTTTATCTATACTCGGCCTCAGCGCGGTACCGGGCGGGACGAGCCGCCGCTCCAATCGACCCGCACCGTCGCAAACATGATGCTGGTGAGCGCAAGGAAGCCGAGGATCGCTCCTGCGAGCAGCGCGTAATCTTCGAGCTGAAGGATCAAAAACAGCATGACATAGGTCGCGGCGAAGACCGAAAGCATTACCATCCCCGTGACCACGCTGCTCATCGCCGCGCCGACATACATGGCGAGCATCGCCCCGGTGGCGATCGAGGCTACCAGGTAAGCTTGCGTGAAACCTAAGTGCTCCGCTAACGACAGGAGCAGCACGTAGAAGAATACCAGGGAGATGCCCGTGAACAGGTATTGCACAGGATGCAGGTGTCGCCTCGAGGTGAGCTCTAGACAGAAGACGGCCATGAAGGCCAGTGCGGCGAACATGATCCCATACTTCGCTGCCCGATTGACGAGGCTGTAAAAGTCGACTGGGTCGATCATCACCACACCGAACGCGTAAGGTTGGAGCCGTTCGAGCCCCTCGTCCGTGAGGCTCCAGGCGTCTGGCACACTGCGGGCGAGGTGAGGGACCTTCCAGGCCGCAGTAAAGCCTGCGGCTGTTACTCGACGATCGTTGGGAAGGAATGCGCCGGAGAAGCTCGGGTGCGGCCAGTCGGAGCTGAGCGACATGCGCGTCTCACGGGCGACCGGCGCGATGGTGAGCGAGACTGAACCGTTAAGGGCCAGGTCCACCGTGAAGGCAAACGGTTGCGGCGGCTGATCGGCGTCGGGAGGCGTGTTCCCGGCGGCCCCGAGTTTGGCATGGATGCCGGACAGGCGGGTGGACGGGAAGCCAACGCTTGGCGCGAACGCGATCTCGGGGGTGCCGGCGATCTTGAGGACAGCCGTTTCCTTGAGTCCAGAAACGCCCGATAACCCGAGCACGAACGCTGCGTCGCGCCAGCGCACGGTGACCGCGTCTGCGGCGACGTCGGCGATCCGTGGAAAACCGAAACGTCCCGACAACTTCAGACGTGCAGCATAGACAGGCACCTCGAAAATAGAGCGATGCAGCGTCTGCGAATCGGCCTGGCCCGTGACCTCGAGCGCCTCGGGCGTGAATACCGCCCGGCGCTCGAGGATTTGTTCGACGCGCTTATCCCCTTGCACCGTTTCGAGCCGCACGGTGTAGGGAACCACCAGGAATGGCCCGAGGATCTGTTGCTCGGGCCCCCACAACTGGCCGACCTCGCGGCGTACGCCCTGTGCCCGGCTCTCACGTTCCCCGATTAGCCCGGAAACCATTAACAAGGGGACGATGAGCACGATGATTAGCACCAGGATTAGAACGAATTTGAACGCAGGGCTACGCAGGACGCGCCCCGCCGCATCAATAAAATTCATCGTTGGCCACCTCAGCGCCACATCAGACCGCATGGCTTCTTAGCGGTAGCCAAGGGCGAAGTTGCGACTCCATGGGCGCGAAAGGTGTCCACAAGAGAGCAGATCGCACACGGGATGCGCGCCACAAGTCACTAGGATTGTCGCGCCGAACCGGTGCGTGCGAGGCAGACCGAATGGGTCAACGCCGGCTATCGCAAGCCCCTTTTGCGTGGACGCGCTGCCCTACTCTCACACCTGCCACACCGGTAAGTTTCCATCCTGCGGCAAATGCCACTCGTGCGAGCAGCGCGCGGAGGGTTTCCGCTAGGCTGGCATCGCCGACCCTCTGGTCGTACGCGTCCACGACCTCGCGGACGCCGCCCGGGCTTCGGAGGCTCTCTACATTTCGGACAGGTTTCCAAAAGCCGCTAAATCTAGCGGTATTGATGCCCTGGCGCGGCTCGCCGCGCCTCGCAATACCAGAGCAGCGTGCAGACGCTTCGGACCTGAGCCCACTTCCGAACGGGCAGGCCGTTACTCAAGCGGAACCTGCGTGGGCGTAGACCCTGCGCGTTTTCGTACCGAGTCGAATTATTGATCTGGAATAATTCGCGGCCCGTGGCGCCCTGCTAACTTGGCGCTGGATGCGGCGAGGGCTGGCTTCCTTCGCCGCCTCCGGGGAAAATCGCAAGCGCGCCCCGAGCCTCCTCGCTCGGGGCGTTTGCGTGCTGGCTGCGCCCATGGTGTCCTGCGAGTGGCAACTCCATCCCTCACGCATTCGGAAGCTCACTTAAATCGACGCCGGGGGTGTTGTGCCGTATCGACAGCGCAACTTCCTTGGTCAGCAGCTCCGAGTTGGTGCCACCTCGATCAGAACGTGGTCAGCCGGTGGGGGGCTTTCGTCTTAAGTCTCTACAGCAGGCGTGTAACACATCAGGCAAGAATGCGCGCCGCCGCGGTGGCCTTGTCACCGGTATTCGGGGTCCCCGTCGGCTCTATCAACAGAATATGCACCTCTCCGCGCGCCACCGGGCGATGCTCAACCCCCTTGGGCACCACGAATACCTCACCTTGATTGAGGGTGACCGTGCGGTCCCGAAGCTCGATGTCGAGCGTTCCAGTGAGCACAAGGAAGAAATCGTCAGTGTCGTCGTGCTTGTGCCAGTGAAATGGCCCCTCAAGCTTGGCGACCATGACGTCGTTGCCGTTGTAGGTTGCAACCGTACGCGGGGCAAAGCGGTCAGTGAAAGTCGCGAGCTTCTCGGCAAGGTTGGCGGGGGCCCTCATCATGGCTTCTCTCTCCGGACAGCGCTCGGCAACCCAGTCCTCGATTCGTTGCATGTTATTCGATCCAGAGCAACATTCTTGGATGACCAGTGTCGTTCCGAGTTATTGATTGGCGCCGCAATGCTCAGATGCTCCTTTCGTCACGAGGACACATCGACGCCTCGACGCTCTCTTTCGCCAACACAAATCGACAAGCCTCCCGCACCTCGCGCTTCGCATCTGGGGTTCCCCGACCTGATGATGGTCGTGGTCATGACCGGGCGTTTATGTTCGCCTCGAACCTGTCGCGCGCGCTTTTGCGCGCCGGCTGCTTGCCCGGGTCGACTTCCTGACCCACACACTTGGCTATCAGACAAATTGCATCTCGAGCCAAACGTTTTCGAAATCCTGCCGGGACAGTGCTTCCTGTGAAATACAGAAGTGGAGTACGCCACCCCCGCCCCAATCCATCTGCGCCTCCTCGTTACTAAATACCTGCAACAGTAGCCGCCACTCAGATTCTGCCTTGTGCTGGAAGTCTTGCCACTGATGCTGCAGCTCCTCCCACCTATCCTGAAACTCTTGTGGGTCGGACCCCGCGATTCTCGTGAACGGATTAGGAATGCCGTGCGTCTTCAGGTAGCCGGGTACCAAGGGCGACCTGTCGAAGCAATAAGGATATCCCAACAAGCGATGCGTCATCGCGGACACATAGCCCACGTCGGCGCTGGACTGGACATCTACATAGGCCTGCCGCTCAACCTCAGAGAACCCTAAGCCCAAAATCTCGCGCGAACCTACGTCTGGCAAGGTCGGTTCCCGTGAGAAGCTCGGCTGACAGGCGGCGAATCGCAGGCATTCAGGCAGTTTAGTCGGAACGGGGAGGCGGGTGAGAGCGGCGAGGTCGCCGTTGAAGTGTGACACCACCCAGGAGCGCGGATCGTTGGGTTCTCGCAGAAGTCCGGCGGCGGTGCCGTCGACCGCGCAAAAGAACGAGAGGAGGCCTGAATGAGGCAGGTGCCCCTCCGCGTCATGGGCGGCAATATCAGCAAGGTTTACCTGGCCGACAAAGGCCATGGGGGAGCTCTTCCAAAGGGGCCAAATTCTGCTGGATTGCAGATCTGGTTTGCCGCCGAGCTTGGAGCTACCGAGCGGCAGCGCCGTCTCATCAGAAACGCGTCGGCAGTCCATGCGGATCGACGACATAGAGAGGCGGATAATGTCATTGGCGAGGCGCCCAAGGCCGGCGCGGATCAAGCGTGCATGCAAGCTTTCATTGGTCATGGCGTACTCCGGTCGGACCATCCCATTCGTTAGTCAACTTGATTCGATCCGTCGTCGAACGTCACCCGCTGCGCGATGGCAGCCAGTACCCATGCGCTTGCGGTGAGGTCCGTGGCGGAACGCTTCTGTGTCACCAGCAAAGTCTGCTTGCGGCCGCGCACAACATCCCCAGCTTCAAGGGCGTCGACACTCTTTTGTCGGCCGATGTGCATTGGTATGAATGTGTGCGGAAATATGACGAGGTCGCGCAACCGACAACCGTATCCCTGTCGGCGCCTAGTTGCTCAGATGCGAACAAGTATGGCTCCCACTACGACGCTGTTGGTCAGGTGAAATGTCTGAGAAAGCCTGCGCAGCTTCTCACTGATCCGCTCAGCGCTTGACGAAAATAGCTAGCACACGACTTGGGCCGTTGTTGGTCAGCTCGAGACCGAGTGATCTAGGCAATGTCCGTTCGTGTCCAAATCGCAACCTCGCAAACGGTCGCAATGCTGTTTGCTGGTACCACCGCGAAATACCAGCCTTCCAAATCTGGTTTGCCTGGGAATGACGAGCGGGGGGCCTGCTGCCGTTTCAAGGAAGAGCTTATCGCCTTTTGTGGAATGGCGCCTTTGTTCGATGCTGTTCCGGAATTCATTCCAAGAGGTGTTGACCGCTAATATGAAGTCCTTGCCTTCGGCGCAGACCTTGCCACTATCCGCCGTTGACCCGCATCACGGCGCCTCCATCCGCCGTGGCACGGCGCCGGCGTCATGAGCTGAGAAAGAGGCTGTCAGGGCATTACGCGGACCGCCCGAGCCGAGCCAGCCTCTGCTCAAGTCGGGCAATATCATGAAACAGGCGTCGGCTGGTCAGCTGCAGGAAATAGAATCCGAACTTCGGGTTCTGGAAATACAGTTGTTTGACCGACGCGTAGCTGATCGTTAGCAATTCACCGTCCTCCACGCATTCGAAGGTCAGCGAGCGTTTGTTGTCGGGCGCGATCAGTCCGAGGTCGCCGATGACTTCGCCCGCAAGCACCTCCTGGGCGATTTCGCTCAGCCGGAACCGCCCCGACAGGGTGTAAAACATTGCGGACGAGGGCTCGCCCTTGCGGAAAATCGTCTCACCAGCTTTGCAGGCGCGTCTGCTCATGAATGGCGTTAGCCAGCCGAAGTTGAGATTGCCCTGTGAGGCGTCCGCGACCTTCCGGATGAGCTGCAGCATCTGGTAGAGGCGCAACGCGTTAAGGGGCAGCAGGATCGCGTGGAGCCCCAACACGGGATAGATCGGCGCAAGCGCCCCATAGCTGATGAACGCCAAATTGGCGGCGATGCCGATGATGCGAAGAGGAATCATCTTGGTCATGGCAAATGTGCCGAGCGTCAGGAGGGCACCCGCATAGCCACACGCCTCGATCCAGTTCACGCTCACAGCCCACTCCTTTCTTCTCCGCCACTATGAGAGGCTAACGCATCAGCACTTATCGGTCAGCGGTCACCCAAGCCAGTGCGCAGCCATCGATGGCGGCGCTTTGGAATATTGTCTGCCTTGGGATTGCGTCAAAAGCTGTGGTGGTGAGCGTCGCAGAAACGCCGGGGCGATGACCCCGGAGGTATGTCGAGAGAAGCGAGCGCAAGCTGAAACCGCTGATGACCGCTGGCGAGCCGCCCAATCAACTTGTTCTGTGCGTAGGCCATTGTGCGCACGGATCGCTGCAGCTCGCGCAAGAGCACTAATGCGTCGCGGCAGTCGCGCCTTCTGTTGGTCAACACGCTGCCATGAAACTAACAGGGTTGGCACACGCCAAAACCAGCTGCCTATCGCCAGCTGGCTGCCCTCAACCGGCGCCTCGCGGAGGGCCGCCAACGTCGGGAGCATCTCCGGCACCACCCCACCAGGGCCAATGTAGTTAACGCCATTGTCGAACCTTTGCTAAGTTGCCGCTCACTTGCGGCTTCGCGAGTAAGCGTCAGGCAAGCCCGCCGCTCGAAAGCGCATCGACGATCTACGCTGCCCCGTGATCGATGGATTGCCGCAACGATTGCCGGCAGCGCCGCAGCTTGCGGCGTATCTGGGCTGGTTCACCAACGCAAGATCGCGGCGATTACACTGAACAACGAGATAACCGCAATCAAGCACGGTTCCCACCCAGTGCGATCACAGTGACAGCCGAATAACAGTCTGCTTTGAGTTATCGGGCGGCGAAGGCGAAACATCGCGGGATGCGCCTGCAGCATTCCCCGGCACGCGGCGACACGGTCATGCGCTTCCGTCAGAGCTGAACGTCGGTGCCGCAGAAGCAGCCGAACATTTGTTGGTCTGTGCCGATCGTTTGTGCGCTATCGAACAATCCGGTCTTGCTTTACCGTAGGAACGATATGGGGCGTCTGCAAGTTTCGTCTCGATAATGGAGGGCGGTACGTCACTTCCATGTCGTTGGCCGATGTCTTGGATCGCAACCAAGTTCTAGCTGGCCTAGCAGCTGCTGACGCTGCCCGTGTGATGCCATATCTAACACCTGTTCGGTTGAGGCTGCGGCAGTGTTTGGAAGCCCCCAATCGTCCAATTGCTACGGCCTACTTTCCCGTTCGCGGCATTGTATCGGTGGTGGCCACCAGTCCAAACCGTCGCCACAAAGCCGAGGTTGGTGTGATCGGCTTCGACGGCATGACAGGATCGACCATCGCGCTCGGTCTGGAAACATCACCTTTCACCGCGTTTGTACACACCGAGGGGGACGGACTATGCCTGCCAGCGCGCGAATTGATCCAGCTGCTTGATGAAAGTGAGTCGTTGCGGAGTGCACTACTGCGCTACATCCAAGCATTTGTCGCTCAGATGGCCCAAACTGCGCTCGCAAACGCGAAAGGCAACATCACCCACCGGCTCGCCCGCTCGCTTTTGATGGCGCACGACCGTACTGCAGGTGATGAGCTACAACTCACGCACGAATTCTTGTCGGTGATGCTTGGTGTGCGACGGTCGGGTGTGACCGTTGCCTTGCATGAGCTGGCCTCGCGCGGTTTGATCTCGATCACGCGCAAGAACATCGTCATCATAAGCCGGCCGGGTCTTGAGGCAGCTTCAAATGGCCTCTACAGCGTGGCAGAACGCGATTTAATTGCTGGTTCCCTGGCCGCACCGCAGTTCGATGTTGCCCATTCGCGTCCAACGGAGTCGCCTCACCAGCGCGAGCGAACTATGAAGCTGGGACCGTGAGGGCGAACGGCGCGCCAAATTTGAAGCGCCTCGTGTAGCGCCGGCTCGTCATTCTCTCGTGCTATGTGTGTATTCGCCAGTCTGGGGCTGCTCCTGGCATCGGCGCTCGTACCGGTTTAGCGCGCACGGAACCGGCGCTCGGCTTGATCAATTTCTTCGTCCGCGCTGGGCTTCGACTCCGCGGCGGCACTCGGCATGGTCGCGAATTTCGCGTTCCCAGGTCACCGCAGAAAAGCACAAAGTTGCACGACAAACCAAGTCATCGGCGTCGAGGTACGCTTACGTACATACTTACCACTTTACAGCGCCGGCACCCAGCGCAACGTTCTTCAATCTACGATTCGCTTGCTGCTTATGCCAAAGGACCCTAGGGCTGGGCGCCCGACCCATTGCTCTAGGGTCCGTTAGGCGATCTTTTCCGCTCCTTACTTTTCCGCTCCTTTCATGCCGCGTGCGAGATCCGCACGCGAGCGTGTTCGTGCGTTCTAGCCTAGCGCTGCGCCAACGGCATTGACGTAGACGGCATACATCGATGTGCTGCCGCACATGAACAGTCTGTTGCGCTTGGTACCGCCGAAAACCAAATTGGCGACGACTTCTGGCGTATGTAGAAAGGCCAGCTCCTCTCCGCTGGGCGCATGCACGCGCACACCGTTGGTATCGATCCCACCCCAGCCCCAGCTACACCACACGTTGCCGTCGGTATCGCAACGAATGCCGTCGGTGAAGCCGGGCTTGAAGTCTGCGAACACCTTACCACCGCTGACGGCGGTCCCATCCTTTACAACATCGAACACGATGATGTTCGCTGGATAGTCCGGGCCATCCGTTGCACCGGTGTCGGCGACGTAAAGCTTGCTGAAATCTGGAGAGAAGCAGATTCCGTTTGGTCGGCGCATCGGTCCTTCAGCGATGATCGAGACCTTGCCGGTCTGACCGTCAATACGATAGACCCGGGTGGGCAGTTCGAATTCAGCTTTGTGACCTTCGTAGGGTCCAAGGATGCCATAGCCTGGATCAGTGAACCAGACTGAGCCGTCCCGGTGAACCGCCGCGTCGTTGGGCGCATTGAGCTTCTTGCCCTCATAGCTGTCGCACAATACCGACCAGGTTCCGTCGTACTCGCGGCGACGCACGCGCCGCGTATCGTGCTCCATGGCGATGAGCCGCCCCTGGTTATCGCGCGCGTGACCATTGGAATACCCAGATTCGGTTTGGAACACGCTCACGTGGCCGTCGTCCTCAGACCAGCGCAACGTGCGATGATTGGGGATATCGCTCCATATGAGACAACCCCAGTCACCCATCCACGCTGGCCCTTCGCACCAGAGCGCCGCATCGTGGCCTACCCCGTGCCAGATGCGCTGCAGTGTTGCGTTGCCCTGCTGTGCCTTGAAGCGCTTGTCTTTCACCTCCCAAGCGGGCTCCGGGTAGGTGACCGGCATGGTGGTGGTCCAGTCCCGATCGCGTCCAAATTTGTCTGCGCCAAAAGCGTTGGTCGCGAAGGCTGCCGTGCTCGCCGCAGCGACCGTCAGAAACTCACGCCTGCCTTTGTCCATGCCTAGCCTCCTCCACATCAATCTTTGCTCGTTGATAAAAATCGGCCCACTGCCGCGTGCGAACGACCGTGATCGGGCAAACAGCAGAGTGGGCACCAACCATTGCGCATTAAAATCGCGGCAAAAGTAAGCGGAACCAGGGCCTGGTCGATGCCCATGCTCAACACGGTGGGTGCGTCCAATGCCGTTCGATGCTCACCGATCGATCTAGCCGGGGCCATGGACGAGCTCGAAGCTTGTGGAATGAATCTCCACATCAATTCGCGGGCGGTCGATACAGCAAAGGCATGCTGTTACAGCTCATGGGTGCATTCGCGGGTGTCGGCGCAGCATCATCCCACAACCTTTTGCCGGGCCACCGGCCAAAGATCGCGTGCCAGGCCAAGTGGTTCGTAAGGCTGGCGGAGCAAGCACCCACTGGGCCGGCCGAAAGCGCAGCCCAGCAAAAATCGATCGGCGCGCCAGCACGGGGGCTAAACCACTCTAATACCGATCCCCTTGAAACCGACCCGTGCCGAGCTCAAACCTCGATCAGATCGGCTTTTAGGCCGACGTGCGGTCCTGGCGTCCCTGCCCCTAGCCCGATCGCTGAGGATTGGTGGCATCTCGGTCCGTGCCTGGCCAAGGTACATCTGAATTGGGGCCGGCTCAGACCGGTGTCGGTTCGGGTGGCTCCGCGGTGGACGCCTCGTGGTCCGGGCTCTGAGCGGTGCTGCGCCGGTGGCTGGTGGCCGCCGGCTTCGCCCGCCAATGTCGGGCCCTCCGTGACCCTCAGGGTATTGCCCTAGGACGATCCCCGCGTCGGTGCCAGCGGGGTCGCCGGCGCCACGATTAAGGACGGGCTGATCCGACGTTAGGTCAAGCGCACAAGGCATCGCCCGGATGGTGGCTGCCATCCGGGCGCGCGCAGGTCAATTGTGACCTTGGCCCTATTAGCCGGGAGGAGCCCACGGCGGTGACGGATCCTGCGGCCCAAACCATCCCGGCGCGCCGCGCTCTGACGATACGCCTGCCAGAGCAGGCCCGGTGACCGAAGCAAACACCGTCAACACGAATACTGACAACGCTAGTAGCTTCTTCATGTGGTTCGTCCTTCTCGTCTTAGGGAGGCCCCCACGCATTTAGGTACGATGTCACGGTTCGAGAACGGCCCTTGTGCTAGGGATCACAGGTGGTTGATATTTTTTGATATTTTAGGCGGTCAATGACGCTGGCAGCGACCTCGGTGGCGAGCATCGACGCGCTTTGCGCACCAATGTTGCACTGGGTGTTGCCGGGTTTTGACGGACTGATCACAGTTTCGGGAATTCCGATCTTGGCGGGCGTGAAACGCTCCAACATCGCGCAAGCCGAAACGGATTGGCGTTCAAGTCCTCGGCGCATTCAGCTTCCGCAACGCCCTCTTCGCCAATCCTCCCCTTCACCCTTCTCGCACCGCTGGGAGCCCTTGAACCGTCCCCGCCAGCCTTGCGGAACGTGACGCGCGATGTTGCCAATCGGAATGACGCTGAGAGCCGTGGGCTGTTGGCCGTTCCCGTACCAAAGCCCTTCGCGCTGCCCAGTGGATCGCACCTTTGGGTGTTACCATCGCGAACCCCAGCTGTTCGGGCTAGGCCGCGAACCCATAAAGACCGAGATTGGGTGGATAGCCGCCTGCCGCTTCTTGCGATCGGAAGGGACAGGCCGGCGTCAGAGGGCGCTATTTCAGCGGCAAAAACAGTTCCGCGACCGCCTCATGCTCCGGCACCTCCGGGAAGAAGCTCAGCCGCTGGCAATAGATCGGGAAGTCGCGTGCTTCCTCGCCGCTGGCCGGAAGCCAGTCGCGATAAAGGTAGAGCGCGGCGGGCTCCAGATT
>Ga0126384_10000393_pt1 | contig 23582 bp, 19 predicted proteins | sample PanSoiMetPlot_36_FD_92543 | JGI IMG/M metagenome (GOLD analysis project Ga0126384, IMG submission 92543) | Tropical forest soil microbial communities from Panama - MetaG Plot_36 | ecosystem: Environmental > Terrestrial > Soil > Tropical forest > Bulk soil | place: Panama | collected 2016-02-17 | reverse complement strand
GTTAGTCCCGTCGCACAAGAGGTGAATGAGTAAATGCCTCGCAAACAGTCGATCGACAGCGTATTGCCGGTAACCGGATCCTGGATGCTGGTCGTGAAAGTCGGCAAGCCGTCGATGGTTACTCTGTACGGGGTTCCGCATGCTGTAGGGCTCGGGTTCGAAGAAGTTATAACCAGCGTAAAAGACGCACCCCCAGGCACATTGAACGAGAAGACCCCTATTGGGTTGGGGCTCCCGCCAATATCCGCCAGGTAATTCGCACACTGGTTGGCCGGGTTATAGACAGTCCCCAAATAAGCAGCCACAACCAGGAAGTTAGTGACCAGGCAAGCTTGCGCATCAACGATGACGGTCACACAAGCGCTACTTGCGCCAGGGTTGCTGAACGTGTAAGCGTCAAATGGCCGCGCACCCACAGTCGTAAATAGTCCCGGGCAGGTCCTTAAGTTATTGCACGCGCCGGTGCGATCTATGAAGCGGTTCAATCTGCCGTTCTGAGTACCGCTGACCCCCGGGTTCTGCGTACTGTTCTGACCTAGAATTCCGGTAAAACTGTTCACCGGACATATTGACAACGGACTGCACCGCGCGATCACCAAACCATAGGTGCCGGTTGAAGTACCAAACCCTCTGATACTGACAGCATACGTTCCGCTCACAGGCACCGCGATTGAGAACGCTTCGCCCTCGGGATTGGTAGGACTCCCTCCGAGCCCGCTATCGATCGGCGGTTGCATTAATGTTCTTCCGTCCGGGTGTGTGATATTGAGTACAAGGTCAGTGTTCGTTGCATCACGCTCCGGGTTGCCGTCGCCGCTGATGTAAAAGACATCCCCAGCATTGGCAACTACGGTAAAGAAGTCGACATCTCCAGCGACACCGATGGAGCCGGTCTTAACTGCCACGTTCCCGCTTACCAGGCCAGGGTTCGCCGTGGCCGCGGTGTTGTTAGGCTCGACCTCGGCGGTACCTGCCCCGGTCGTGACTATAACAAACAGTCGGTAAGGGTTAATAACACTCGCCGGACCGAACCCGTAGACTTTCAGGAAATAGGTACCGGCAGCCGCGAGCGTGCGACCAGCAATATCCGACGCAAACCCTGATTCGGTGACAGAGTCGCCGCCGTTGCCCGAACCGTCGTCGTCATCAGTTTCGATTACAGTCGTACCGTCCGTACTGATCAGGTCCAGCTTCGAATCCCTATCATTTGGGGGAAAGGGCGCAGATTGGCCGCCGCCCGTGTCAACGTAGGCCCATACCCTTGAACCTGCTGGCGCGGCAAATGACCAAAAATCCACGTCCGCGGCGGTTATCGAGCCCGTAGCAACACGACACCCGTTGGCGTTGAGGCCGAGCGGGTTGGCTGTCCCGGAAGTGTTGTTTGGCTCTACCTCCGTTGTCGCATTCAGGTTCCCGGGCGCCAGAGGCTCAGGCGAGAGGGCATTCAACTCTGCTTGCAAAGACTGATATTCAGCTAACAGCGAAGGATCGGGTGGCTTGCGAAAATCTCCTGGGATGTCATAAGGCAGCGATGAGATATTACCCATCAGCTCATCCAGTTCCCTGACTCGAGCTTGAATTTCCAGGATGCGGGCTGCAACTGCTCCATTGAAATTCTGCAGCGCGTCTTCAGAGTTACGAGCATTGTCTTTTGTGTTTTTCTCTCTTTCTATTGAGCGGGCCAGTTCATATGCAGCGCGGGCGTTGGTTACTGAATCCGCGGAGCGATTGGCTCGCACCGGAGTTGACGTTAGCCATACAGGGGAGATACCTGACAGGACTATTAACGATAGGGAGACAACTACTAGCCGTTTTCCACTGTTCTTCATCGTTATTTTTCCTCCGTCGGTTTTATGCAGGCCCAAAACTCAAATGAAAAAAAAGTGTTGGTCTAACCAGATAAGAGGGAACAGCCTCAGAACAGTTAAGAGGAACGGCCTCAGAAACAGCGGACAAGAGGCCTTTGATGCTGTCAGTAGCCGGCGCCCATCATACGCCAAACCGAAAACTGAAGCAATGGCAATTTCACACCCCCAATTAGGCACGAAAATCGCCAAACTCAAATGATTTCGGTGCATCCAAATATTTCTTAGTCAGCACGAACAGCGAGGTTGACGACAGATTGAAGCCGGTAACACAATGATCTTCTGAGGACTAGCAGATGCTACAAACAATGATATTTTCGCTGGCTCTATTCGTTCTGATCGGTTGTGGCACGGCTCCGCGGCTCACTAGCTCCGAGACTCCTCTTTACTCAATTATCTCGGAGCAACCTGACCCTCAAACCGGTAGTTTGATGATGACTATAAGAGTGTCGGGTCCGGCAACCCAAACAAATGTCAGGTCGGTTGCTGAGTCTGCCATTGAGGCAAGAAGAAATCAGTTCCGGAACATTATTGTTAATTCTTATACAGAGGAAATGACTGCAAAAGAACCACCTTTTGCGATTTCGAGACTTGAAGGGAATTCAATCAGTCACCATTTCAATTCCCTTGCCGAAACGCAGAAGATCCCGACACATTGAGGAAGCGCACTGAATGGGATAATGATTTCCAAGGGGGAAGAGATTTATGGCTTTAATATCTGACAAAGACCGCGACACGATTCGTACCCGCTTCGACGAAAGCTTAACCGGTCACGTCCAAATCATCATGTTCACTGAACGCCAGTCGCCAATCATAATTCCCGGCAAAGAGCCTTGCGAGACGTGCGCTCAGACCCAGGAGCTACTTGACGAAGTGGCCTCTCTCTCGGACAAGTTAACGCTCACTGTACACGAAATGTCCTCTGCTAAGGATGAAGCCGAAGCTCACGGAATCGATCGCGTGCCTGCTTTTGTCTTTAAAGGAGCATCGAGAGGACAAGTTCGATTCTTTGGAATACCGTCCGGATATGAGTTTTCAGCGCTGATAGCCGACCTCATTGATGTTTCGAACGGCACAACCGATCTTTCCGAAGAGACGCGCAAATATCTGAGCGAGCTCACTGAAGATGTCAATATAAAGGTTTTTACAACACCGACCTGACCGTTCTGCCCCGCAGCGGCCAGGTTGGCCCACCAGATGGCAGTCGAAAGTCAGTACATTACGGCGGACGTTATCGAAGCTATGGAGTTTCCGGATCTATCGCGGCGCTATGCCGTTCGAGGCGTACCCAAAATCGTGATCAATGAAACAACCGAGTTCGTCGGCGCATTACCGGAAGAGCAGTATCTGGAGCAGGTCAAGGCAGCGGTTGAAACGAACGGCAAGAACCAGTAGGCAGTAGGCAGAAAACAGAAGGCGGCCTACCGGCAGTTAAAACTGAAAGCTTGCCCTGGTAAAGAGTTCGGCTAGGAACCGAATTTGGCGAAGCTTGATTGAAGCCTTCGCATCCCCCTGAGCCACCGATCGTAATCACTGGCTTTCCGCTGGAAGTATTCAGCCACCTCTGGGTGTGGCAGTACCAGGAATCGTTCTTCATCCAGCGCCTTCACTACTGCATCTGCGACATCAGAAGGTTCGAGTGCATTAGCCCGCAGAAACTCGCCGGGACCACCCGCTGAGCTTCTCAACAAGTCGGTGTTTACTCCTTGTGGGCACAAACAGGAGACTCTTATTCCCGCATCGCCGTGAGTGATCGACAGCCATTCCGCGAAAGCCACAGCGGCATGCTTTGTGACTGAATAAGGCGCGGAGCCGATCTGGGTCAACAAACCCGCGGCCGACGCAGTGGCCAGTATGTAACCTTCGCCGCGCGCAAGCATTCCGGGCAATACATGTCGCGCCGCATAGATGTGCGCCATTACATTCACATCCCAGATCCGCTCCCAAACTTCATTGGGCTCGTCTGCGCCCCCAGGCGTGCCGATTCCTGCATTGGAACAGAAGAGATCAATCCGACCATAAGTATCGGTTGCGACGGCTACCAGACTGGCAATATCTGATTCGACTGCCACGTTGGTCTTAACCGCGAGTCCGCCGATGCTCTTGGCCAGAGACTGCGCGCGTTCGATATCGAGGTCCGCAACGACCACGCTTCGTGCTCCATCCGCGGCGAATCTTTCGCACAACGCCCTGCCAATCCCGTTAGCTCCACCTGTAACCACTGCCACTTTGTCATTGAGTTTCATTTCTGTGCCTTAACTCGATGAACGACGGTTGACCGACGCTGGACGACACGATCGGATGCAACCACAACTCCGGTCGCTGGTCGTTCCGTCGCCGGTCGCTATTCGTACTTCTTCAACTCCAGCTTTGCGATGGCCTCGCGGTGAACCTCATCCGGGCCATCTGCGAGTCGCAAAGTCCGAGCGCCGGCCCACGCCGCTGCAAGCTCAAAGTCCTGACACACTCCCCCACCGCCGCAAGCCTGGATCGCGCGATCAATTACTCTCAAAGCCATGCTGGGCGCGATCACCTTTATCATGGCGATCTCCGCTCGCGCCGCTTTGTTGCCAACCGTGTCCATCATATAAGCCGCTTTCAGAGTCAGCAGCCTGGACTGCTCGATCTCCATTCGTGAAGTGGCGATGTCTGCGCGAATCGTCCCCTGCTGCGATATAGGTTTCCCAAACGCCACTCGAGAACGGACGCGCTTGCACATCGTTTCGAGAGCTCGCTCCGCCAACCCAACAAGCCTCATACAGTGGTGTATGCGGCCAGGACCGAGTCTTCCCTGAGCGATTTCAAACCCACGACCCTCACCCAAAAGCATGTTCGACGCAGGAACGCGAACACTTTCGTAATCAACTTCGGCGTGACCGTGTGGCGCATGATCGTAGCCAAACACCGTGAGCATCCGCGTAATCTTTACTCCGGGTGTGTCCATTGGGACCAATATCATTGACTGCTGTTTGTGAAGCGGCGCAGTCGGATCGGTCTTGCCCATGAAAATCGCGATCTTGCATCTCGGGTCACCGGCGCCGGAGCTCCACCACTTCCTGCCGTTAATAACGTATTGGTCACCGTCTCGAACGATGCTCGATTGGATGTTCGTCGCATCTGAAGAAGCGACCGCAGGTTCGGTCATCGCAAAACAAGAACGGATTTCGCCGTTGAGCAGCGGCTTCAACCATCGTTCTTTCTGCTCTTCGCTTCCATACCGTGCGAGTACTTCCATGTTGCCAGTGTCCGGAGCTGAGCAGTTGAAGACCTCCGGAGCCATCGTGGAGCGACCCATAATTTCGCACAATGGAGCGTACTCCAGGTTTGATAATCCCTCGCCATACGGGTTCTCAGGCAGGAATAGATTCCAAAGTCCCGCCGCTCGTGCTTTCGGTTTGAGTTCTTCTATGATGGCGGTAGGCTGCCAACGATCGCCTTCGTTTATCTGCTGATAATAGACCTTCTCGTTCGGATAGATATATTCGTTCATAAATGCGAGCAGCTTCTTCTGAAGAGCTTTGACTTTGTCGGTGTATTCGAAGTGCATACGAGTTCCTTTCTATCTCGACGGTAACCGGCTTCTGCCTACTGCCTTCCGCCTTCCATCTATCGCTTCCATGCCAGCATCATTCCGTCGCGCACCGTCAGACAAACGTTTTCGACTCGATCATCTGATTGCACAAGCTTATCAAACGCCACTATCGCGTGATCATCGACGCTCTCGGGCTTGAGCACTCGTCCGCTCCAGAGAACGTTGTCGGCAACAATCAGCCCACCCGGTCTCACAAGCGGTAGAACCGCTTCATAGTAGTTTGAATAATTGCTCTTGTCTGCGTCTATGAAAACCATGTCGAGCGGGCCCGACAATGTCTTTATAGTCTCAAGAGCTGGGCCTATTCGAATCTCGATCTTGTGTCCGTTCGGGCTTTCGTTAAAGTACCGGCGCGCGATAGCCTCAGCTTTGGAATCTACGTCGCAAGTGATCAGATGCCCATCATCGGGAAGACCCTCGGCCATCATCAGCGCGCTGTAACCGGTGAACATGCCTATCTCCAGTATTCGTCGCGCGCCGGTCAATCGCACCAGCATCTTTAGAAAGCGGCCCTCGATCCGCCCGACCTGCATTTGAGGACAGCTCATATCGCGGTAGGTCTCTTCGCGCAAACGCACGTAAAGATCCGATTCAGGTTTGGTGTGATCGTGAGCAAACTGCTCGACCGCATGATCAATAAATCTCTCCATATTGTTCACCCCTTCCCGCGACCGACGACCGGCGACCGATAACCGGCGACTGATGATCGATGACCGACGACCGGCTGCCGGCCGGCCGGCGCTGGTCATTTTCCGGCCTTCTCTCTCGTCTCCGCCGTTATCCGATACTTCTCCTTCTCTTTATCCTTCTGAAGATATGGTATGCCATTGACCATCCATTCTGGCGCCGGCGCACCTTTCAGAAAGTGATCGAAAAATTGCTGCAGCCGCATCGTATAGTCTTTCTGGTTTTGCCGTTTTCTTAAGCCGTGAGGCTCGCCGTTATAGGTAAACAGATAAGCCTCTTTGCCCAGCCGCCGCAGCGCAAGGTAATACTCGATTCCCTGATACCACGGCACCGCATCATCAGCGTCATTGTGAATCATCATGAGCGGAGTCTGAACCTGATCCGCTCTGAACACCGGAGAGTTCTCGAGATAAAGCATTGGCGCTTCCCACAGGCTCGCACCGATTCGGCTCTGCGTATGCTCGTACTGAAACTGTCTCGGCAGGCCTGAGCCCCATCTGATCCCGCTGTACGCACTGGTCATATTCGCTACCGGCGCGCCGGCGGATGCCGCCTTGAACCGGGTGGTCTGCGTGATCATATAAGCGATCTGGTATCCGCCCCAGCTGTGACCTTGTATTCCGATGGCTTTTTCGTCAACGAACCCTTTGTCCACCACCGATTGAATTGCCGGCAATACGCATTTGAGCGCGCTCTGACCCGGGTGACCAATCGTATACACAATGTCCGGCTCAAGCACGAGATAACCATTACTCGCATAGAACGAGGGATTGATGCTGTGACCTGGCCGTGGGTCGACAAACCGATGGACGTTCTCCGACAAAGTCTCGTAGATATAAACAATCATCGGATACTTCTTGGCTGGATCGAAGTTCGGCGGTTTGATCAACATCGCCGAGAGTGGAACGCCGTCGGCATTTTTGAATCGCACCAGCTCGGATGTGCCCCACAACAACTGGGCCTTCTGCGGATTCGCGTCACTGACTTTCGCAAGATCCTTAAATGTCGGAGACGTTACCAGCAAATCCGGGAACTCGTCGAAGGTAGAAACAGTCAGCAGGTACACATCGGCTTCTTTCGCCTTCGTTGGTTGATTGAAATTCCTGGCAGCCATTATCAGCTTCTCTGGCGGCCCTCCATCGACTTTGTCCTTGTAGAATCCAGAATCACGTGTCCACTCATTTTCAGCTCTCAACAACAAGGGCCTGGAAGAATCTATGCCTTTCTCCTGATTATCCAGTCTTACGTACCGGAACTCGATCTTCTCTTTTCTGCCGACTCCGTCGGTCAGATTTTTGGCGCTCGACCCATCGGGCGCTATCTGCCAGATGTCGTACTTGTCGTAGATCAATACGTACTTGTCATCGGAAGTCCATCCGGCGCTGCCGTAGGAAGGAGGCGTGCTGGGAGAATCGTGGTCTTCACGCCAAAAGTTCACGCCGAGGGTTCGAGTCAAATTGACGGTCTTGCAATCCGGAATCGAAAGAGTGTTCCAATCCTTTCCGTCATAGAACAACGCATATCGTCCGCCCGGTGACCACGTGAATCCCCGGGCATGCTTCTTCATAACAGGCTTTCGGGTGCCGTCGCTCGTATTAATGAGCGACACATCCGCCGAGTTAGCATCATCATCGTAGCCTACCAGGATGCGGTATGATCGATCGTCCAGGCCAAGAGCCCAGCGGCCGTCGCTCGAGGGATTAACAACCTGCATCGTTTCATCGCCAAGTTGTGCGTACTTCTTTTCGGCGATATGGAACACCGCGCGATACGAACGGTTCCGATCCTGTTCGGCTCGGACTTTTTGCATCGGCTGAATGTAATCGTCTTTCCAATGCCAGAGGTCGACCGAAACTTTGTCATCCGATGATGCAGCTTCCTCGCCTTCATCCTTTTCCGGTTCCGATGGAGGAGCTACACCAAAGAAAACTTTGCCTCCATCTTGTGAGAAACTGATCGTACCTCTCTCACTGATGACGTAACCGGACCTGAAGTTCGGCGTCGAGGTGGAAACCAACTCGGTAGCAGTAGCGGCCTTTCGATCCCAGCGGTAGAGCTTATAACGCGGCGATGCCGATCCTGCATCGTCGCGATCGCTCAACAGGACGAGCTGGGTCTGTTTCTCATCCCAGCTAAATTTTGTGTACTTTCCTTTCCCTGTCACTAAGGCCACAGGCGCATCCGCGCTTGCCGTCGCGACTGCAAAGGCTCCGTTGCTCTCCTCTTTCTTCGATGACACCGCGAATACCAGGTTCTTCGCATCTTTGGTGATCGAGTATTCGAGCGCTTCGGGGAACGTCCGCTCGCTCTTATCGGCCAGATTTCGCAGCACCAGATCGGTCCCGTACTCCTTCCTTCTCGGATCGCGGCGGCCTCGGTTGGGACCTGCAGCAGCTGAAGATTCAGGCCTCCTGTCTTCTGGTCTTCTTTCTTCGGGCTTAGCTTCGAGCGCATAGGCGAGGAAACCGTTTCCTTCTTCAGGAACCTGAAAATTCTTTACCCGGTCGATGCGAGTCACTTCACCGGTCGTCAAATCCATGATGCCCATGCCGTTCTTGGGCATTTCATCCGGACGCTTCTTTTCCCGTTTGGCTTTTTCCGTTTCCGCTTTTGAAGGGAGGATCTGAAACACTGCAAAGCGACTGTCAGCGGTGAAGAACGGCCGGCCGGCGAAGGGACCCTGGCCGAACCCGCCACCCGGACCGGGCGCAGGTTCAGCTTCGGGTGACCGCTGTGGAGGATTTACCGGCGCAGCCCCTCGCGGCGCGCGCCATTCCTTTCCGGTCACGAGATTACGAACGACGATCTCTCCATCGCCATCCTGTGGAACGAGCGCATAGCCTACAAATTTCCCATCGCGCGACAGTGACTGGCCCTGAATCGCTCGCCAGCTATCGTAGTCAGCGTGCGTCAAGGGGCGCTTAGCAGATGTTTGTTGCGCGAAGGAAACCGACGATGAGACTAAGAGCGTTAACAGACAGAGTGCTGTCAGCTGTTTGAATAGCGCAATGCGGGTCGCTCTCCGCCACAGGTTGTTCATGAGAGTGTTCCTCGTTTGTTCTGTTTGTAGCAGTTCAGCACTGCAAGTTCAGCGTTATTGGCTCTGAGTAGAGCTCAGAGTTTGGGAACTCGAATTTCAGCGCGTCCAGAGCAATCCAACATGCGGGCAAAAACCGCGTTAACTGGACAGCCAAACTTAAGTACTTGTAGGACTCAGTTGAGCGCGTTGATCAATCCACTGGTCTTCGAGACAATAATGCAGATTACCGGCACAGTCCAGCCGAGAAGCAGGACCGTTGAAGGCACAGATACCATCACGCTTCTAGCCGATGGAGTTTCAGGTTCGACCTAACAACAAAGCACTGCGCTCTAGGTACCATCAGGCTTTTTAGCCGATGGAGTTTCAGGTTCCCGCTAACAACATTGCACTGCGCTGTAGATACCATCACGCTTTAGCTGATGGAGTTTAAGCTTCAACCTAACGAACATGGCCAGTCTGACTCCGAGACACCATCGGGCTTAAAGCCCGATGGTGTCTCACGTGTCTTTGAAAATGGCCGCCGGAGTACTGTTTCTCTCCCCTTGACAATCTACAAGAGCCAACATATTATCCTCTCCTCTAGATTATCTAGGAGGCTCTGATGGGCAAACCAACCGACCTGTTACAGGGAACCCTCGACATGCTCATACTAAAAACCCTCGCGCTGGGTCCAATGCACGGCTGGGGAATTTCACAACGTATCCAACAGGTCTCCGAAGATGTTTTGGTCATAAACCAGGGCTCCTTATATCCAGCTCTGTACCGGTTGGAACAACAAGGTCTTATCAAATCTGAATGGGGAAGCTCGGATAACAACCGACAGGCTAAGTTCTACGAACTGACCCGGACCGGAAAAAAACAACTCTCCGAGGAGACCGAGAATTGGACCAGGCTCTCCGCGGCGGTCGATCGTATTTTGCAAACCAGCTAGGCGAAATTGAGAGAAGCTTGTAAGACGGGGCGGCCGCAAACTTCGCTTTTCTTTCACCTTGTCAAAATTCTTGCCGGAGGATGCGTCAATGTTGGGGAAACTCATTGGCCAAATGCGCGCTCTGCTTCAAAAAGACAAGGTCGAGCGGGACATGGATAAGGAACTGCGTTTCCACCTCGAGATGGAGATCGAGGGTAACGTCAAGCGTGGGATGAGCCCTGCCGAAGCCCGCCGCCAGGCCTTAATGAGCTTTGGAGGGATCGAAAAATTCAAGGAGGAATGCCGAGAAGTTCGAGGAGCTCCTTTTATTGATTCGCTGCTGCAGGATATTCGTTACGGCGTGCGGATCCTCGTACGAAATCCCGGGTTCACCGTGGTCGCGGTCCTGACTCTCGGTCTTGGCATCGGAGCGAATACCGCGATCTTTAGCGTGATCTATGGTGTGTTGATGCGCCCGTTGCCTTACAAGGACGGCAATCAGCTCGTGATCGTCCAGCAACAAGCTCCACTCGCTCACATCCTGAACGTTCCATTCTCGGTAAAAGAAGTACAGGATTATCGCGACCAGAATCAGACACTCGATAGCGTGGTTGAGCATCACTCCATGAGCTTTACACTGCTGGGCGGCAAGGAACCGCAGCGCGTTGCGACAGGCGTGGTATCCGCAAACTTTTTTGACGTGCTTGGAGTAAAGCCGCTACTTGGAAGGACTTTTGTGGACGCCGATGAGCAGCATGGTTCAGATGCGGTTATCGTACTGAGCTACCAGTACTGGAAACAGAGTCATGGCGGCGATCCGGATATAGTCGGCCGGATATTTCAAATGAACAACCGGCCGCACACGGTCATTGGAGTGCTTCCTCCGATACCTCAATATCCGATCGAACAAGACGTCTACATGCCAACATCTCAATGTCCGACGCGTTCGTCCGAACAATTCATATCGAATCGCAACGCACGGATGATGAGCGTGTTTGGGCGTCTTAAAGCAGGCATACCTGTATCACAGTCGCAGGCAGACCTCAGCACGCTTGCAAGCAATCTTCAGCAGCAGTACCCGGATTCATATCCAACAAATCGAGGCTACGCCGCGAACGTGGTCTCTTTGCAGGAAGAGCTGACGAGACGCGCTAAGCCAACATTCCTCATCCTGCTTGGAACGGCCGGTTTGGTCTTGTTGATTGCCTGCGCCAACGTCGCGAATCTAACGCTGGCTCGACTAATGCGACGGGAACGTGAGATGGCGATTCGTTCATCGCTGGGCGCTGGCCGCGGCCGGCTCGTCCGACAGCTGCTGACCGAGAGCACCCTGCTTTCGTTCGCGGGCGGGGTGCTCGGTCTGGCCCTCGCTGCCGGCGGGATGCAGTTGCTTGTTCGCTTCGCCGCGAGGTTCACCACAAGATCAAATGAAATAAAAATCGACGGATTTGTTCTGTTGTTTACACTGGGAATCTCGGTGGTCACCGGGTTGATATTCGGCCTCATGCCCGCTTTCTCCTCAGAGAAGAACATGACTGGAGCGCTCAAAGAAGGAGGGGGCCGCACAAGCGCTGGAGTTAAACGCCAGCGCGTTCGGAATCTATTGATCGTCGCGCAGGTAGGAGTCTCGTTTATTTTGCTGATCTGGGCTGGACTGATGGTCAGAAGCTTGATCAAGCTCCAACAAGTTAATCCTGGCTTCGATCCGGAGCGCGTTTTGGCTATGCGGATCAGCCCAAACTGGTCCAAGTACAACACCACTCAGGAAACAATCGATCTGCTTCAGCGAATTCTGGATAAGGCGCGCTCCGAACCGGGCGTCCTTTCAGCAGCTCTTGGTTCTACGTATCCACTGAACCAGCTAGGCATAAACAACGGACCTTTCAATCGCGGTTTTCAGATCGAAAATCGACCAGTTCCAGAAGGCGAGCTCCAGCCGCAGGCTGATTTTCGGACCGCCAGCACGGATTACTTTGAAACCGTGCGGCAGCCGCTTGTGCGTGGGCGCACGTTCGCCGATAGCGACAAAGACAAAGCGCCGTTGGTCGCGGTAATCAATCAATCAACAGCTCGTCACAGATGGGGCGATGATGATCCAATCGGCAGACGCATCAGCTTTGATCGTGGTCAGACCTGGCTCACGATCGTTGGAATTGTCGGCGATGTCAGACAGTACGGACTGGATAAGGACCCGGCCGATGAAATCTATATCCCGCTGGCGCAAGGTGGCTTTGGTGGCAACCTGCTGGTCAGAACGGCTCTTGATCCGATGAGCATATCGAAGCTCATGCGCGATGCAGTATACGAGGTTGATTCCGATACAGCGGTTGACAGAGTTCAGACGCTCGAACAAGTTCGTAGCGACGCTGTTGCATCACCGCGTCTCACCGCGATTTTGCTTGGTATGTTTGCAGGGCTTGCGCTCTTGATAACGGCGGCCGGAATCGCCGGCGTCATGGCCCTGTCTGTAAACCAGCGCACTCATGAATTGGGTGTGCGGCTTGCGCTTGGCGCGAGTCCCGGGAAAATACTGCGAATGGTTATGACGCAGGGAATGTTCTTCGTAATGATCGGACTGACTGCTGGATTAGCGGGAGCGCTGTTGCTCGGACGTTTGATGTCCGCTTTATTGTACGCGGTGGCTCCGACAGATCCGATCACATTCGTGGCAGTGGGTGCGGTTTTATTGGGCGTTGCCGCCGCAGCCTGTTTCATCCCGGCGCGCAGGGTAACCTCGATCGACCCGATGCTAGCCCTGCGTAGCGAATAACAAATGTACCGTAGACAAGGTACCATAGACTGTCTAGTCTGCGGCGATTTGCAATTGCGTAGGCTGTAGTGTTCCGCAGACTGGACAGTCTACGGTACGTTGTAGCTGGAGGAGAACCATGGCAAACGTCGCATCAACCGTGCGGAGCAGGATAATAGATTTCAAATGGGTTTTGGGCCTGATGGTGGTTTTGGTTACCGGCGCAATCTTGTATGTTGCGCCACGCAACACATCTTCAGCGGACAAAGACTCGAATTCAATGCTTGTCTCCACCTCCTGGCTCGCGGAGCACCTCAAGGACCCGGGATTGGTGATCATTACCGTAGGTCCACGGCCGGCCTATGACGCCGGCCATATTCCAGGCGCACGTTTCGTCGAGATGTCCGCGATCGCAACTTCCGCTCCCGGAGCTACCCTGGAGATACCTCCGGTTGAAAAGCTCAAATCGGCGTTTGAAGATCTCGGAATCTCTAACGGTTCGCGAATAGTAATTTGCTTTCTCGCCAACTACGTTAGTCCTTCCACACGTGTCTATTTCACTCTTGACTATCTCGGACTGGGTGCTCAGACATCGTTGTTGGATGGAGGGTACGAAGCATGGCGAGCTGAGGGGAAAGCGGTTACCGCCGAAGCCCCGCAAATCACTCGCGGCTCGATTACCGCCAAGCCCCGGCCTGAGCTCATAGTGGATGCAATGTGGGTTTCGCAAAACACCAACAAGCCTAAAGTCGCAATTGTTGACGCTCGAACTCCTGAATTCTACAGTGGCGCCAGCGCAGGTCGAATGCCGCGGGCCGGGCATATCCCCGGTTCTGTGAATATCCCGTTCAACACACTGGCCGATGCTTCAAACAAATTGAAGGATTCGCAGACGCTGCAAAAGCTGTTATCCGAAGCGGGTGTAAAGCAGGGTGACCAGATAGTCAGCTACTGTCACATTGGTCAGCAGGCGACCGTGGTTTATTTTGTCGCTAAGTATTTAGGGTACGATGCGCGGCTGTATGATGGGTCATTTGAGGATTGGAGTAAGCGAAGTGAGCTTCCCGTAGTCGGCCCGAAATAACGCTTTGCGTCTCCGCGTCTTTGCGCCCCTGCGTTTAGACCTACGGCATTATAACTCGTGGACATTAACGGAACCCTTTTCTCGCTATCGCAGGGGCTTCCCCCATTCAGTCTCTCTTCTCAACACAGGCTTGAGCATCTTCCCACCCGGATTACGGGGCATAGGCTCCGTGCGCATCGATATGTACTGAGGCACTTTGAAATCCGCTAAGTGCTTCCGCGCGAATGCCAACAGATCATCAAGATCAATATCCTGTCCAGGACGCGGAACGATCACTGCACCAACCTTCTCACCCATCATTGAATCTGGAACACCCATTACCGCAACTTCAAAAACAGCAGGATAAGCCGCCAGAGCATTTTCTACTTCAACGCAATATACATTTTCACCGCCGCGACAAATCATATCCTTTTTGCGATCGACTATCTGGACAAATCCGTCCTGATCCAATCGCGCCATGTCACCGGTGTGCAGCCAGCCGTCGACGAAGGTTTCCGCAGTCGCTTCAGGCTTGTTCCAATATCCCTTGACAACGTTCGGGCCGCGCACCAACAGCTCTCCCACTCCGCTCTCTGTATCCGGCTCAAAGAGATCCAGGTCCACAACCGGCGCCGCGAATCCAACAGACTCAGGTCGCGAGTGGGCGTACTCGTGTGGCAGGAACGTAGCAACCGAAGAGGTCTCAGTAAGCCCGAAGCCGTTTCCAACGCGTGCGTTTGGAAAGGCTTCCATTATTCGAGCTACGAGCTCGGGGGCGATTGGCGCGCCTCCGTAGCTGACCCAGCGAATGTTTGCGGTATCGACCTCTCTAAAGTTGTTCTGGTTGATTGCAAGCCAGTACACCGCGGGTACTGACGTGAGCAGATTGATACGCTCGTCTCGAATCGCGCGCAGAAATGCCTGCACCTCGAAGGCGGGCATTATCACCAGTGCGTCGCCGAACTCACAGGTTGGCAGCAACTGGCTGTTGCAACCAGTCACATGAAAGAGCGGCACAGAAACCAGACTCCGCACGCTGCCGTCGTCTGGCAATTTGACCACCCTGCGACAGGTCTCGATGTTTGAGAGAAAGTTCTCATGGGTTGTCATCGCACCCTTCGGGAAGCCGGTCGTTCCGCTGGTGTAGAAGATCGCTGCTACGTCGCTTCTCTTGAGGTCGTCGACGACAAAGGGCTCGCCATCCGGGAGCTTTTCGCCCGGCAAGAAAGAAAACCGCGAGCCTGAATCAGAGACGACGTATTCGACTTCGGATTCACTGAAGCGGGTATTGACCGGCACCGCTATTGTCCCGGCCATCTGTGCCCCGAAGAACGCGAGACACCAATCGAGTCCGTTCCCAAGCCGAATCGCCACTCTGTCGCCACGTTCAATTCCATTCTCCCGTAAGCCACCGGCAACGCGCGCCGCGCGATCCCAAAGCTGGCGATAATTGATCCTCTCGCCGCCCAACTCGACAATTGCCTCATGGTCAGGCGACTTATCAACGGTTGCGCGGAGCATGGCAACAAGAGAATCTGCTCGATCGTTGTAGCGGGCGATGCCCTGTGAATCGCGCGAAATTCCTGAATATTCGAACGGGCGAATCATTAGTATGAACCCTGCCTCTCAAAGATCTTTTTCGGGTTGTCAACCATCATTGTTTTGATTTGCTGGTCGGTAACACCCCGTTCTTTCAACGCCGGAATGACATCATGGTGAATATGAAGGAAATGCCAATTTGGAAGCATCACTGGCACCGCCGCTTCCGGCAATGCATCCATGAAACACGAAGCATCCTGCGAGAGCACCATTTTGCCTGCATATCCCAACTCACACATTTTTGCGACTGTGTTTACACGATCCTCAAACGGAAGGAGCACGTCGATGCCGAATCGATCCATGCCGATGTACGAACCATTGGCAATCAACTTTTCGAGATAATTCGTGTCGGTCGTGTCTCCGGAGTGGCCGATAACCACCCTCGAGAGATCGACCCCTTCCTCCAAAAAGATTCGTTGCTGTTCCAGTCCGCGTTCCGTCTGTGCGTGCGTATGGGTAGAGATTGGAACTCCGGTTTGCTTGTGTGCCTGAGCAACTGCGCGCAGAACTCGTTCGACGCCGGGCGTGACGCCCTGGATATCAGTGGCGCATTTCAGAATAGCGGCTCTGACGCCGGTGTCGGCGATTCCTTCCTCGATGTCTTTGACGAACATGTCCACCATCGGCTCATCACCGCCGAGAACCGTACCGGGTCCCTGGTAGTGAAAGTAAAACGGAACATCGTTGTAGGTATAAACTCCGGTGGCGACAATGATGTTGAGATCGGTTTGGGCGGCTATTCGCTTTATTCTCGGGATGTATCGTCCGAGGCCGATGACGGTGAGATCTACGATCGTATCCACGCCTCCGGCTTTGAGGTCATTCAACCGCTTGATTGCATCCGCGACACGTTTTTCTTCGTCTCCCCAGGGGCCTGGATAGTTTTGCATGACTTCGGTTGATAGCACGAAGACATGTTCGTGCATCAAAGTCACGCCTAACTGAGCAGAATCAATAGGTCCCCTAACGGTATTTATAAGAGCCATTTTTTAGATCCTTCATCCAAGAGCACCGGTGACAGAAAACTATGTTCAACTGACACCCACCAGATTCTGGTTGTTGAAAAGGCAGGTGCGAATATTATCAGCCGACTTTAGCCGGCGCCAATCCTGTCGGATATCTGCACTGACTTTCTGCGAAGAGTCCAAAGGCGTCTGAAATCCAAACGCGAACTTTTTGTGCATCGCCTTCTTTTCTGTTTCCGTCAGAAGGTCATGCCGGAAGAGCAAGGTTGGGTTAAAAGCCTCAAGCTCGCCCCGGAACAATGGCGCGTCCTCACTCGCTGCCACAGCGCGTATCGAAGTCCCTGATACGCAAATCCACTATTGACACCTTCTTCGCGTACCAATCTCGGCACGGGGAGAAAATATTGATTTAGGGAGGAAACGATGAAAAAACTTGTATATGGGTTTGTTTGTGCGATCACTATCGTTGCTATGTCACTAAACCTATTAGCGCAAACTCAATCAAAGCAGAAAGCCAAACGAGACAACCTTCAACTTACTGCCGGCACCCCGGTTACCGGGAGTGGCACGGTTGGTCGTATATCAAAATGGCTTAGCTTGAACTCTGTCGGAGATTCAAACATCACGGAAGACAAATTTGGCAAGGTTGGAATAGGAACATCGACGCCCACGTCTCCCCTTACGGTGCAGGGCATGATCGAAACCACTCTAGGTGGCTTAAAGTTCCCCGACGGCACAATTCAAACAACGGCTGGCAATTTCGGCCTGACTGTTGTTGCACACGACACCACACTTACAGGAGACGGAACCGCCGCGCAACCCCTCGGCCTTGCGGTTCCACTGATTTTCGCTGGAGACGTGTCAAATGGGAACGGCGTCATCACGGTAACTAATATTGCTGCCGGAGGTCCTGCCATATTCGCGACTGGCGGCAACTCAGGCCCGGCGATCGGGGGTGGCTCGGGATTGATCACGCTTGGCGGCACTGGTACTAACGCTCCCGGCGGCGTCGGTCTCGTCGGCTTCGGCGGGAGCAGTAACAACGGCTCCGGTGGCACCGGCGGCAGTTTGATCGGCGGAATAAGTACCGCGGGCAACGGCGGCGATGGTCTATTCGCTGTCGGAGCCCTGGGGGTCGGTGCGGGCAAGAAAGGCGGCAGAGGCATAATCGCGATTCCTGGTGGCGGCGCTGGAGGAGCAACCGCGGGCCTCGCGGGCGACTTCTTGGGCGACGTCGAAATAACCGGCAATCTGTCGAAAGGCGGAGGCTCTTTCAAGATCGACCATCCACTCGATCCTGAGAACAAGTATCTGTACCACTCCTTCGTCGAATCTCCCGACATGAAAAACATTTACGACGGAACTGTGTCGACAGATCAAAACGGGGAAGCAACTGTGCAACTCCCGGACTGGTTTGAGGCATTGAATAGTGATTTCCGCTACCAGCTCACGGTCTTAGGGACGTTTGCTCAGGCGATAGTGTCAGAAAAAATGAAGAGCAATCGGTTCACGATTAGGACCAGCGTCCCTAATGTTGAAGTCTCCTGGCAGGTAACCGGAATTCGTAAGGATGCTTATGCAAACAAACATCGCATCCCGGTTGAGGTCGATAAGCCTCAAGAAGAGCGTGGCACCTACCTGCATGCTGAATCTTTCAATCAGCCTGACGCAAAGAGCGTGCTTACGGTGAGGTACCCACAGATGATGCAGCAAATAAAGGAAATGCAGGACGCGACCACTCGGACAAGGAAGGACTGATGGCTTTTGCCAGCTAACTCGCGTGTTCCCGAGGACTCGTCGATCTGAAGATTGAATTTAGGCGGCTCGTTCACCTTCCAGTGGTGAGCCGCCTTTTTTTCCTCAGGACAATCTATAGCCGGCGGAGATGTTCAAAGTCTCGCCAGTGATATTTGACCCGTCCGGTGACGCAAGGAAAACCGCCATAGCCGCTATGTCTTCCTCTTCTACCATCCGTTTTAGCGCAGTAGGCTCGACGTATTGCTTAACAACTTCCTCATACGGCAGCTTCATTTCTGCGGCTCGGTTTCGTATCACGCTCTCGATGCGAGGGCCGCTGACCGGACCCGGAGCGATGGCGTTTGCCGTAATTCCGTAGGGTCCACCTTCCTGCGCCAGCGTCTGTGTCAATCCGATCATTCCCCATTTCGAAGCGCAATACGGGCTGCGATAGGCATAAGCCTGGAGTCCGGCGATCGAAGTAATGTTCAAAATACACCCGCTTCGTTGCTCGATCAGATGAGGAAGAACATGCTTTGCGCAGAGAAACGCTCCGGTAAGATTTATCGCAAAAGTTCGGTCCCAGTCTTCGAGCTTGATGTTCTGCACCAGAGCGGTCGGCCCGGCAACCCCCGCGTTGTTGACCAGAATATCTATCTTAGAAAATGAGGTAAGCGCCGCCTCCACAATTCGCTTTACATCGGCTTCTTCGGAAACATCGGCGTGCACCGCAACGGCACGCGCCCCGTTGTTTGCGATCTCTTTCTCGACACTCTTGATTTTCTCAGCGGTCGGTCCGGCAAGCACGACTGAGGCGCCTTCTCTCACATAGCGCAAGGCAATTACGCGACCTATTCCTCCACCTCCTCCGGTGACAATTGCGACTTTACCTTCGAGTTTCATTCCTTTTCTCCCCAGTTATTCTGAATGCAATTCCCACAGGTGTGGCAATCTACATCGGTCGCAATGATATCTCATCGTACATAGTCACGACAGCTCACGGTCCTCATCACGGGTACGTTTTGCGAGATGATCAGTTGTGAATTCTTGTATCAGTCTCTCGGGTCGGCTCCTCAACTAATAGAGTGTAGGAATGGGCGAATGGTCTGGCGGCTGCTCAAGAGCGCCGCCCGATCAGACTCTTTTCTCGGAGAGACAACATTCCTGAATAAGACGCAAAACGGTCCGCGTCTCCTTTATTGGGGTGACATGAATTGTCTTTTGACGCTGGCAGTTTCTGTGAACGCTCGTGAGCAGCTTCACTATGCACTCAAGTGCAGTGTCGTCTAAGGGCATAAAACCCGTGTTACTTGCAAACAGGCTGTGTCAGCGTAAGCCAGTCTTTGGACGTCGTAAAGTGGTGCAGCAACTAGGGTGTTCAGAAAGGCATCAAACTTGCTGAAAAGACGACAGCCGCACCCCGATCAGGGATGAGGCGGGCGATTGATGGGATCGTAAAAGCAGTCGCCGTTGGCAATTGAACCAATCGTTTTTTAGGGCCGACAAGAGGGAAAGCTAGGAATGGGCGCGGAAAGCGAGAAAAAGAGAAATGGTTAGCAACGCTCAAAAACGAAAACTGGTAGCCCTCGATCCTACAAGCAAGAGCGCCATTGCGGCGCAGTTCGAAACAGGTCTCCGCAATCGAGTGGTTGGGCAGGATCGAGCTATCCGAGCAATCACATCGCTGTATCAGGTATTTCAAGCGGGTCTCACAAACTCAACCCGCCCGCTGGGATCGATGCTATTCCTGGGTCCAACGGGATCGGGAAAGACTCACGTCGTCGAGGCAGCGGCGGAGATCCTTTTTGGTGATCGCAATGCGGTGATAAAGATCGATTGCGCAGAATTTCAGCATTCGCACGAGATCGCGAAGCTCATCGGTTCGCCGCCGGGCTATCTTGGTCATCGAGAGACCTCGCCTCTGCTGACCCAGGAGAACCTCGAGAGGAATCGCACCGAACGTGATCCCTTCACGCTGATACTCTTCGACGAAATAGAGAAGGCGTCAGATGCTTTGTGGCAGTTGCTGCTTGGAATACTGGACAAGGCGACGCTTACCCTGGGAGACAATCGCCGCGTCGACTTCTCTCAAACGATGATTTTTATGACGTCGAACCTCGGCGCGAAGGAAATGAGCGATTTAATCACCGGGTCGATTGGTTTCGCTCCGGCTAAGGGTGGGAGCATGGCGGCTGATGAACTCGATCAGAAGATCTATCGCACTGCTTCAGAGGCAGCGAAGAGGAAGTTCTCGCCGGAGTTTATGAATCGCATAGACAAGATCGTGGTCTTCCGCAGCCTGAAACATCAGGAGCTTTGTCAGATCCTCGATCTGGAGCTCAAAGCTGTGCAGCGTCGAGTAGACGAAGGGACTGGTTCGCGGTTCTTGATTTCTGTGACGGACAGCGCCCGGGAGTTCCTACTGCAGGAGGGGATCGAGTACCGTTACGGCGCTCGGCACTTGAAGCGCGCCATTGAGAGATTCCTGGTGAATGCGCTCGCGAATCTGTCGGCGACCGGGCAGTTGAGAGTTGGAGATGTGGTAGTGGTCGATTTTAGCGACGAGACGCAGAAACTTGCGTTTTATCGGGATGATTCTGAGGCGGCAAGAGCAGCGGCGGCCCTGGACGCGCTGCAAGCGATGAAGGTCACCTCAGTACCACGAATTGCAGCGTAGTTGCCTAATTTCGTTTTCGTTAATGGTCTTTAAGGGCTGGCGATCGCCAGCCCTCTTTTTTTAATAATCATCTGCGTAATCTGCGTAATCTGCGGATCAGTTTCTTGACCGGTGACACGGGCGCTCATAGAATTACTCAAACCTGGGTACTAGCTAGCTCTCCAAGAGGCTGTTCGTTGCTCAAATTATCCACTCCACTTTACAAACTCCATCTTCATGAGATTCCGCGAGTCGCCCTCAAGACCGCTCAGAAGCTCGCTCAAGGTGTTGCTGGAATGACAACCGGCGGCGATGCTCATCACGTCACAGTCGAAGATCTCATTCACTGTCTGCCAATGCGTTATGAAGATCGATCGAACCTCGCAAGCATCCGCGATCTGCAGAATGGGATGTGGGCGACTATACAAGTCGATGTCAAGATCGCAGGCACATATCCAGTCAAGGGCGGAAGGCTCCGGATTTTCGAGATCTCAGGTACCGACGCCACTGGGCAGGTTCGAGCTTTCTGGTGGAACCAGGCGTATCTTCAGAGTTCATTTAAGCAGGGCCGGCGTGTGTTGTTGTATGGGCAGTGGAAACGCAACCGTAGAGGGTTTTTTGAGGTTGAGAATCCTGATTACGAATTCACGCTGGATGATGAAGATGCAGACCCGATTCACACCGGTAGACGCGTTCCGGTTTATAGAAAACTTGGCGAAATTCGAACCAAACAACTTCGCTCGATCATGCACTATGTCCTCGCCCGTCTAGACTTCTCAGACATAGAGGACGCACTTCCACAGGATGTTCTAGACCGGAACAAGCTGATATCGATGGCCGCAGCATTCCGGCAGGTCCATTTCCCCGCTGATGATGCTCCACTCGAAAGCTACAACCGTTTTGCCTCGCCCGCGCATCGAAGGCTGATTTTTGAAGAGTTCTTCTGGTTGTCGCTCGCAATGGGGCTGCGTCGGCAAGGACGCGAGCAGGCCGCGAAAGGAACCGTCATCGAAGTTAATGATCGAGTACGGACCGCGGTCCGCTCGATTCTGCCGTTCAAACCTACTGACGCGCAGAAACGAGTGTTAGGAGAAATCGTTGCGGATATGACCGGTTCGAAGCCAATGAACCGACTGCTGCAAGGCGACGTGGGGTCCGGAAAAACCATCGTTGCCGTTCAGGCAGCAATCATCGCAATCGAGAACGGTTATCAGGTAGCCATCATGGCTCCGACCGAAATCCTCGCTGAACAACATGCTCGAACCGTCAAACGATTAGTTGAGAAGACATCATACCGTGTTGAATTACTCACTGGATCACTTTCCACCGCTCGCAAGCGCCAGCTTCAAGCGGACATCGAATCGGGCGAAGTCGACCTTGCGTTAGGCACACATGCTCTGATTCAGGAAGCAGTCGCATTTCAGAAGCTCGGGTTTGTTGTGATCGATGAACAGCATCGATTCGGTGTAATGCAGCGCGCTGAATTGATGAAGCGCGGCTACAACCCCGACGTGCTGGTGATGACTGCCACGCCAATTCCGCGATCGCTGGTGATGAGCGTGTATGGAGATCTGGATCTCTCAGTCATTGATGAAATGCCGCCAGGTCGAAAGGAGGTGATAACGAGAGTTCGTGGTGAGGACGCTCGCCGAAAGATCTATCAATTTTTGGACAAACAGATTCGCGCCGGCGGACAGGTTTATGTGGTTTACCCGCTTGTTGAGGAGTCCGAGAAGCTGGATTTACTCAACGCTACTCAAATGGCCGAGCACCTGCAGACCTCGGTGTTTCCAAATTTTCGTGTCGGGTTAATCCATGGTCGAATGAAACAGGAAGAGAAAGATGCGGTTATGGATGAGTTTCGAATGGGAGCGATTCACATCCTGGTTTCTACTACGGTGATCGAAGTCGGCGTGGACGTGCCGAACGCGAGCATTATGGTAGTTGAGCACGCGGAAAGATTTGGGCTCTCGCAGCTTCATCAGCTGAGGGGCCGCGTCGGACGTGGCGACGAACAGAGTTATTGCATACTGCTCGCTGCAAATCGTCGTTCTCCAGAGGCCGGCGAACGTTTGACGATAATGGAAGAGACCAGTGACGGTTTCAAGATTGCCGAAAAGGATCTTGAGATACGTGGTCCGGGTGAGGTGCTGGGGACGCGGCAATCGGGATTGCCCGCGTTTCGTGTCGGCAACATCATCCGAGATCACGAATTGCTCGAGATTGCTAAGCAAGAGGCCGACCGAATATTGAGCGAGCAACGCAACACTCGGGAAACATCGAAGCTAATCGAAATCGTGCGAAAGCAGCCCAAGTATGGTTTGTCCCAAGTCGGCTAGGATCCAGAAACGAGAACACACAGGTATAAAGAAACGTTCGAACCAATTGGAAAAGGAAAATGACCAACAGTAATCAATCTGTACAATCTGCGAAATCTGCCTCATCTGCGGATAAGGTCCGCGATCCTCAAACCTACTCGATTATTGGAGCCGCGATGGAGGTACATAACATCTTGGGATGTGGATTTCTGGAGCCGGTTTACCAGGAGGCCCTCGCAAGAGAGTTTACGCTTTGCGGTATTCCCTTTCAGCGAGAGGTCGAGATCCCTATCGCGTACAAAGATGGTTTGCTGGATGTAAAATACGAACCAGATTTCATTTGTTTCGGAGCAGTAATCGTAGAACTGAAGGCATTAGATAAACTTAGCTCAAAAGAACAT
>Ga0126384_10000392_pt1 | contig 23649 bp, 29 predicted proteins | sample PanSoiMetPlot_36_FD_92543 | JGI IMG/M metagenome (GOLD analysis project Ga0126384, IMG submission 92543) | Tropical forest soil microbial communities from Panama - MetaG Plot_36 | ecosystem: Environmental > Terrestrial > Soil > Tropical forest > Bulk soil | place: Panama | collected 2016-02-17 | reverse complement strand
GATGCGCTGGATCGAAGGGCTGGGCGTGTCAGTGTACCGCGCACCATCGAACTACACGAACGGACAGACGCGCGATCGCCAGGGCCGCTTGATTGCCTGCTCGCACCGCGGACGTTGTCTATATCGAACGGAATATGACGGTCACGTCACCACATTGGTCGATCGCCATGCCAGCATGAGATTGAATTCGCCAAACGATGTGGTGGTGAAGTCAGACGGTTCGATCTGGTTCACCGATCCCCTCTACGGGATTTCGAACGACTATGAGGGAGAACGGCAGGCGTCGGAACAACCGCCGGCGGTCTATCGGCTTGAACCGGAAACGGGCGACATAAGAATCGTCGCGGACGATTTCGACGCCCCCAACGGGCTCGCGTTTTCGCCCGACGAAACACGATTATACATAGCCGAAACCGGAAACCATGCGGAACGATCGCCACGCCAATACATTCGCGCTTTCAATGTTGGACCTGATGGCGCGACGTTATCCGGCGGCGACATTTTCCACAAGATCGAACCGGGATACTGCGATGGCATGCGGGTTGACGACAATGGCAACATCTGGAGCAGCGCGGCCGATGGTGTCCACTGCATCAGTGCAGATGGCGAGTTGCTCGGGCGGATCTTCGTGCCACACCGGGTCTCCAACGTGACCTTCGGTGGTCTGGCGAAGAATCGTCTTTTCATTGGTGGCTGGACGACACTATACGCCATTTTCTTAAATTGCAGGGGTGTACAAGTCCCGTGACCTCGGTTCAGAAGTTGTCGCGGATAATCTTGATCTGCCACCAGGCGGAACGGTTGGCGGAGTTCTATATACGCGCCTTTGGCTTCGCGTGCACCGAGGGCCCGCCAAAGATCGATCCAGATTTTGCAGAACTGATCGGACTTGCAAAGGGACAGGTGCGAATAACGTCCTTGCACCTTGGTAACCAGGTGATTGAGCTCGCCGAGCCGCAGCCACGAGGATGCAGGTATCCGGACCGTGTTCCTGGATGGGATCCGTCGTTTCAGCATTTCGCGATTGTAGTGTCCGATATGGCAGCGGCCTATGCGAAGTTGCAGGCCCTTCATAACTGGACGGCGATCTCAACCGATGGCCCGCAATTTCTGCCGCCATCCTCCGGCGGGGTGACAGCATTCAAATTTCGCGATTCTGAGGGTCATCCGCTCGAAATGCTCGCCTTTGCACCTGGCGCGGCGCCTGGCCATTGGGCGATCAGGTCCGGCAAACTTTTCCTGGGCATCGATCATTCCGCAATATCCGTGGCTGATACCGGCCGAAGCATTGCGTTCTACGGTCGACTAGGGCTGACGCGCACCGCGAGTTCCCTGAACGTTGGTCGCGAACAGGAAAGGCTCGACAATCTTCTCGGAGCGGTCGTCGAGGTGACAGCTCTGGCCCCGCCGGTGCAAGCTGTCCCTCACGTCGAACTGCTATGCTATCGCGGCAATTTCGATCGTCGTGAACTCTTGACCAGTCGAAACGACGTGGCGGCGACGCAACTCGTGTTCGAGGTGGAACGTCAGGCACTGGATGCGATTGTTGCACTCAACCGCGACACTATCATCTCAAGCTCGACCACATCGGAAAACGGAGAATTCCGCGCCTTACTACGCGATCCGGACGGTCACCTGCTGTGTATAGAGTCAAGAACGGCGCCCTCCATCAGCCAGCCCGCCAATCCATAAAGCGCCATAGCCTTGATGAATAACATGACCCCCGTGACCCGGCGCATATTCCGGCGAAAGCCTGCCCCGGACTTGATCCGGGGTGGGCACCGGTTCGCCGATAAGAATATGCGCCAAATAAATGAATCTAGAGCACGTTCCGATTCCGTAGGAACGGAACGTGCTCTAGCTAGCGCGATGGGGCAACGAGAGCGGAGCAATCGATGTAGTCAACGTCATGTGTGCGATTTGTCCGAGTGAGGTGCTCCCGCGTCATCCATCTTGATGGAACGCGGTGGGCTCCCGCGCACTACCGCTTGCCGAGCCAGCGCATCGTTTCCTACGCGATCACCACAGGGACCTGAGTCGTGAGCGAGCCATTGGTCGAGGTCGCCGACGATTGCGCGTTCCGCGCGGCCTGTGCCAAGGAAACACAGGAACCAGTGGATGAGAGCCGTGAACCGGTTCTTGAACCCCGTCATGAAAGTGATGTGCACGACGAGCCAGATGAGCCACGCGATTCGGCCGGAGAGCTTCAACCCGTGCGCGCTGAGGACGGCGCTGCGACGGTCCACGGCGGCCATACTCCCAAGGTCCCGGTACTTCCAGGGAGTCGGCTCGGCACCGTTTCTGACGCGGTTTCTGATGACGTGGGCGGCATGGAGACCGGACTGAAGGGCAACCTCGGCAACGCCTGGCAGATCGTTGCAGTTCATCATGTCGCCGACTACGAACACCTCCGGATGTCCGGGCAGTGAGCAGTCTGGTTCCACCTTGACGCGGCCGACCCGGTCGCATCGAGCGCCGGAGGCGTCCGCCAGCATCTTCGCCAAAGGCGATGCCGAGACTCCTGCAGCCCAGATCTTCGTCTTCGAGGGAAAGTGCTGCATTGACCCGTCCGCCCCCTTCACATCGACTCCGCTCGCGTCCATGTGCGTAACAAGTGAATTCAAATGAATCTCGACGCCGATCTTCTCCAGCTCGTTGGTCGCTTTCCTGGAGAGGTTGTCGCCGAAAGTAGCCAGTATCTCCGGGCCACCTTCGAAAAGGAGCACTCGTACCTCTCCAGAGTCGAATCGCCGGAATTCGTGCTTGAGTGACCGCCTCGACAGTTCCGCAATTTGGCCAGCAATCTCGACGCCGGTCGGACCGCCGCCGACGACGGCGAAAGTGAGCCACGCCCGACGGATCTCCGGGTCGTCCTCCAGCTCGGCCATCTCGAACGCGCCGAATATCCGTGCGCGGTGAGCGAGCGCGTCCGCCAGCGTTTTCATTCCGGGCGCCCATGCCGCGTACTCGTCGTGCCCGAAGTACGACTGCCCAGCACCCGCGGCGACGATTAGGCTGTCGTAGGAGAGGTTCACGAGCCGTCCGCTCGGTTGGACCGCAGTAACGTGCCGTGCCGCAAGATCGAACCCAGTCACCTCAGCCAGCTCGATAGATACATTTTTCTTCTTTCTGAGAACATCACGCGTAGCGGGTGCGATCTGCCCTTCGGAGAGGATTCCCGTGGCCACCTGATACAGCAGAGGCTGGAACAAATGGTGGTTCGTGCGGCTGATCAAGGTGACCTCGATCGCGTCGGGCACGCGCGCCAAAGATTTGGCGGCAAAGAGCCCGCCGAAGCCTGAACCAACAACCACGACACTATGGCGTGCTCTTGTCGGGGCCATGATCGTCTCCTTAGCGCGGCGCAGGCGAAGAACGACCAGAGGGGGCCTCGGTCTGACCGCGAGCGTACGTCGTACGAGCGGCATTTCGAGGCGATATAAGGATCGTGGCGGTCCGTCCGCCACAAGGCCGCTCGGTCCACTCCATCCTCGACCACAGGCTCGATCGACACCCGCACACCCGCGGGCCGAGGACGGCGCCGATCATCCATTCCAGCATCCGCCGCTCGCGCTCCTACCAATAGGAGACCAAGCTGCGCGCCTGATATTGCACCAAGAGACAACCGGGCCTGCACCTAGAGACAATATCGCGCCGACGGGCTCTGGTGTCAGCGTGGCTCATCTGCGCGTCATGGCGACCGGGCCGCTCGCGCGCCCGGCTGATCCAGGGCCGGATCATGATCGCGCTCGGGCACGTCGCCGTCGGCGATAGTCGCGACGGTCGCGGTGGAGATATTTGCCGGCTGGCGGCACGCGCTTTCATATTTCGGGACTCCGGTCAGCCCGGCTGTCCCCGATCAGAGGGAAGGTGATGACTTTCCACTCCCTATACCGTGTCGGTCCCCGGGTGACGATGTGAGCGCCGTCGAGAACAGAGCGCCTGCCCGGCAGGCAGACAGGGCACCTCAGGAGCAGAGTGCGGCCGCACCCTCGCCGTTCCCGCCGATCGCCGATTACGCGTTCTTGTCAAACTGCCATACCGGCGCGCTCGTGGCCCCGGATGGATCGATCGACTGGCTTTGCGTGCCCCGTTTCGACTCGCAGAGCGTGTTCGGCGGCCTGCTCGACCGGCAGGCCGGAAGCTTTCGCTTTGGGCCCTTCGGGATCAACCACCCGACAACGCGGATCTACGAGCCGGGGACGAACGTCCTGGTCACGACCTGGAAATCGCCGTCCGGATGGATTCTTGTGCGCGACGCGTTGACGATCGGTCGCTGGGATCATGTCGACAAGATCACACCCCACACGCGGGCTCCCGAAGATTACGACGCCGACCATATGCTCGTGCGAACGGTCCTCGGCCTCGAAGGCATGGTCGAGGTCGAACTTGTTTGCGAGCCCGCCTTCGACTACGGCCGTGTGTCGGCGCAGTGGATCGCGGTCGATGGCGACCGCCATGCAGCCGACGCGAGCGGCGCGGGGCAAACGATCCGCCTCCGTTCGGATCTCGCGCTGGGAATCCAGGGCAACAGCGTTCGGGCGCGCCACGTCCTGGGGCCAGGCGACCGGGCGTATTGTGCACTCTCCTGGGCCGAAGGACTCGCCGCACCGCGGGACGCCGACGAAGCCGAGGCGCGAATCGCGGCCACGATTCGCTATTGGCGTACTTGGCTGGGAGAAGCCCGCATTCCGGACCACGTTTACCGCGCCCCGATCGTGCGCTCTGCGCTCACCATCAAAGGTCTGACCTTTATGCCGACCGGCGCAGCGGTCGCGGCTCTCACCACCTCCCTCCCAGAGACACCCGGTGGAGAGCGCAACTGGGACTACCGCTATACGTGGATGCGTGATGCGACTTTCATGCTCCAGGCACTCCACTGGCTCAACCTGGACTGGGAAGCGGACGAGTTCATGCAGTTCGTCGCCGACGTCAAGCCGACCGAGGACGGTTCGCTGCAAATAATGTACGGCATCGATGGCCGTAGCGAGCTGCCCGAATCGACGCGGGAGGACCTCTCGGGTTATGCAGGTGCGCGTCCGGTTCGTGTGGGCAATGCCGCCTTTAGTCAGCATCAGAACGACGTCTTCGGCGCGGTTCTCGACTCGATTCTGCTCCATACCCGGCGGAACCAGCGCCTGCCGCGCCGACTCTGGCCGATCGTCGAGTCGCAGGCGGAGTGCGCGACCCGTGTCTGGCGCGACCCCGACCAGGGCATCTGGGAGGCTCGCGGCAAGCCTCAGCATTACGTGTCCTCTAAGCTAATGTGCTGGGTCGCGCTGGACCGGGCGAGCGGTCTGGCAGAGATCCGAGGCGACTCGAAGCAGGCGGCGACATGGCGCGCAACGGCGGACGAGATCCGGGCCGACGTCCTCACGCACGGCATCAGCGACCGGGGCGTGCTGCGCCAGCACTACGAGACCAACGCGCTGGACGCCTCGACACTGCTGGCGGGGAGTTTCAAGTTCCTCGCACCTGACGACAAACGCCTTCGCAACACTGTTTTCGCCATTGCCGAGGAGTTGACCGAGAACGGCTTCGTCCTGCGCTACCGCACCAATGAGACCGACGACGGGCTTTCCGGCAAGGAGGGAACGTTCTTGATCTGCTCCTTTTGGCTTGTGTCGGCGTTCGCGATCGTGGGAGAGATGCAACAAGCCCGTGACCTGATGGAACGGCTGCTCCGGATCGCCTCGCCCCTCGGCCTCTATGCCGAGGAGTTCGATCCAAAGACAGGGAGGCACCTGGGAAACTTTCCGCAAGCATTTTCCCACCTCGCACTAATCGAGGCTGCCGCGCGCATGATTATTCCGGACCTCGCGCATTTCTGACCATTGGGTTTGTAACAACGCTACCCATGCATCATACGCTGGCCCGGCGTCGTGCCCCCGCCGTGGATCCGCGGTGCGGGTTGGCAAGGCTCATGTCGCAGAACAATTGACGTACCTCAAGCGGCACGGTCGCCGTCCGCCGCGCGACCTCGACTTCCAGCGCCAGTACGCTCTGAATCCCATCGGTGCCAACGGATCACGGTGTCCGCTTTGATAATCGCCAGCGCCGCTCGAACATCGGCGAACAGGACCGAGGCCGACGAAAATCAACCGATCGGTCCAGCTGAAGGCAGGCCTCGTTGGCCCTGTCCGCCGCAGAACATTGATCTGCTGGCGCAGCACCGACATGGTCGTGAAGGGCATAATTGGGGAGGAAGATGCCCGCCGACGCATCGCGGATCCTTCGTGAAGGCGTTCCGCGCGCTCGTTCACAGCGTGACGGTCCACCCGAACGGCCCCCGCAAAGGTTTTCAGGTCGAGGTGAAGGGGAAATTGGCCGCCCTGATCGGCGGCGATGCCTTCCCCAAAGCAGTCTATAGTGGGGGACGCTTGGTGCGGAGGGCCGCTACCACCAATCCCCCCACCCGCTAATTTATAAATTGCGAGCCCGTGGACCCGATCCGGACCGTAGCTCGCCCGGTTAGCGCACCAGTTCTGGGGACTGGGGGTCGCGAGTTCGAATCTCGCCGCTCCGACCAGCGTCATTCGGACGCATTTGATTTTTCACAACTCTTTGGCCCAACACGTCTTTCGGAACCGCCCGAAGTACACAGGGGCGTACAAAGACGCGGACTGAGGATGGTGACGCCTGTGCGCGGCCCCGATGGTGCGTATCGGGCTCGCAAACGACTTCCGGCTGACGTGCGTGAGGAATACGGCCGACTATACGGACCACGGCACGAGGCCAAGTTCTTCCGGCCTGCGAGCACGAAGCCCCATGAGGCAAAGCGAGAGTTCTGCGAGTGGCTTGCCGAAGTCGAGAGCCGGATCGACGCCATCCGCAAGCAGCGCAAGGGCGAAGGTATAGCCCTGACGCACCAACAGGCCCGCGCCTTGGCTGGTGATTGGTACAAGTGGTTCGTCGCGCGGCACCCCCTCAGCGACAGAGCGCACTGGGAGCATTTGCGCGAAAATGTCCACGAGGCGTTGCGCGCAGCCGTCGGCGAAGCGCGCTGGGAGGCGGCCGAGAACCCTGACGACCTCTGTCGTGAAGATGAGGAGCTGAAGACAGCCATCCACGCAGTACTCGCTGATGCAGGCGAGACAGCGCAGTTTTTCCAGCTGAAGTGCATCGTGCCGGACAACGAGGCGAGAAGGCAGTTCCTCGATATTCTCTACGACGATCTAGCGCACGCACTGAAGTACCTCATCCGCACGGCGGACGGAGACTACAGCCCGGACCAGTATCGTGAGCGCTTCCCCCGGTTTGAGGGCACCGACAACGGCGAGACACCACTTCAGTTGTTCGAGCGTTGGGTGGTCGAACGCAAGCCAGCGCTGAGTAGCGTAGAGACGTGGGGCTACGTTTTTCGTGCGATGAGCAAGCACTTCGAAGGTCGCAGCGCCGCGTCAATAATAGTGGATGAGGCGCGACAATGGCTCAAGAGTCGCATCACGGAAGAACGATCAGCCGGTACAGTGCGTGGGACAGACCTCCGCGCAAGCAACACAGTGTTCGACTGGGCCGCGGAACACAAGTACGTCACCGCCAATCCATTCAAAGGCGTGAAGATCACTGTTCCGAAACAACGCAGGACCCGTGACACGAAAGCGTTCCGGCCCGACGAATACCGCATGATCCTCAAGGCGGCTCATGACGTAGCCGACACGCACACGACCTTTGGCGCAGCCAAGCGATGGGTGCCGTGGCTCTGTGCCTATACGGGAGCCCGTTCAGGGGAAATCACGCAGCTCCGTAGGCGCGATGTCGTTCAGCGTGAGGGCATTTGGGCAATCGAAATCACGCCAGATGCGGGCACGGTCAAGAACAGGCAGGCGCGAACAGTGCCGGTGCACGAGCATTTGATTACCCAGGGCTTCGTCAAGTTCGCTCAAGGGCACCGCGATGGCCCGTTGTTCTACACGCCGGCCCCAAAGGGGCAGAACGATGATCCACTCACCGCGAAGAAGCCCCGTTCCGTGCAAATTCGTCAGCGACTTGCCGCTTGGGTGCGCGAACTGGGCGTAACGGACCCGGAGCTGCGGCCGAACCACGCATGGCGCCACACGTTCAAACAAATCGCTGACAGGTATGGCATCTCGGTCCGAGTATCTGATGCCATCACCGGACACGCGCCGGCCAGCGTTGGGCAGGCCTACGGAGCGCCAACGCTGGAGGACATGGCCGACGCGATGAAAAAGTTTCCGAGATACAAGCTAGAAGCCAGGGCCCAGAATGCTGAGATGGTGCAGGAGGAGGCCAGAAATGAGGACTGAGGCTGCTCATGGCGACCCGTGACAGTCCTTATTCCCCTTGGCCACCGATAGCTCACACGGCGCGGGTACGACCTTCACACGGGGATCGAATGCGCTTGAAGCGCAAGAAGAAACTCCTGAGCTTTGAGCGCATTTCGCGACCAAGCGAACCGTCAGCGGCCGTGGGGAATGCGCTGGAAGCGCAAGAAGATTTCCCGAGCTTTCAGCGCATTTGATCGTCTTCTGGACCTCCTGGAGGCTTACGGAAGCTCTCCTACACAGCCCCATGTACCGTTTTTAGAATTTCATAATTAACTAGCTTGAAGCCCCGTGTCGCTGGCATGCGGCTTCTTAGCCTCCTGGGTTGCCCGCATGATGGCCGACACGCCACCCTCACCGCTCAAGGCTGCTGAAGGACTCTTCAGCACCATCCGCTTCCTCACGAACACTGATCCTCGACGGCCCTTATGTTTCTCGTAGCTCCACCCAAGAGCCTCTATGGCCCGCTCAACGGTAAGCAGACGAAGCACGTTCTTGCCTACGTCACGCCAAGGCACGCCCATCTGTTGACTGATCCATTTGGTGGTGATCGTCTCAGGCAGTCCAGGGCGGCCTAAGATTTCTAAAAGCGCGTCTGCCCTCGTTTGGCGGCTGTCAGTCGTCTTAGGCGTAGTAGTGATCTGTGCTCCAGGAAATACACGATCCTTGTTAGCCAAGAGCCTCTTGAGGTCGCCTGTGTAGACGAGCTTCTGATGACCACAGATGCCGTGTTCATCATAGCAGCGTCCACGTCCTCTTAAGGCCATCTGCTTCATCCAGCGCAACAGGTGACCCTCCTGCAGCGTATCCACGACAGCAGCCTTGCTGTTGAGCGTCTTCATTCGAGCCAACTCACCTTCAGTGGACTTGTGTTGTTGGAGCCCCTGAGCGGTGGCGATGATCTGGTGTCGTCTCAGATAAAATTCATCGAAGAGGACAACCACATCAGCCACCTTCCAGGTGTTCGCACCGATCCCAGAGCCCCAGTGGGTGGCGCAGAGCAAACGCCCTTCGATCTCCCAGCCGAAGTCTTCCGTATAGAGCTTTCGGTTCTTGTGTCGCTCGTCGCCCTGTGGCCACGCAGGGACGCTCTCGTTCTCGAACAGCGCGTGCTTGCACACAACAAGCCCGCGTTGACCCGGCTCCATGTGCCCCTTGATGGTCTCCACCATCCAGTTCACGTAGTCGCGACGGTTCTTGGCGGACCTCAGAAAGGTGTGAAGCCGTATCCTTGTGACGGAGGGAACGTGAACGATGGCCAGATTGTCGTATCGGGCCTGTGGCACCTCGGTGACCTCACGCCAGGGGCAGAGTTGCGACACGCCGTCGATGTCAGCAGTCGCATCGAGCAGCATCATCCCCGGTGCGACCATCAGGTTGGTCTCGTAGCCGATGAAGTGCGTTCCGCGCCCCCCACTGTGGCTTCTGGCAACGAACGCGTAGCCGTTTGCGAGAGACCTCGCGAAGCCAAGCACAGGTGCCATATCGGGCATGCCCTTGTTGGCCCTGACGAAATCCGATGCTTCGGCTGTGTTGAACCAGGCGAGGCGCTCAGCAACGCCGATCCATGCTACGTGATCCGTAGGCTTCTCAAGGCTTGCGCCTCCCATGCTACGGTCAATCATGAACCGCACAAGCTCGTCCATGTGAGGGCCTATCGCAGCGGCGTATTCCTCCTCCTGGACGAACTCGCGCACGCGCTGAGCGGCCGAGGGCTCCACGTCGAACACGGTAACCTCCTCGGGGCGCTCATCCACCACCGTGAGAGCACGGGGTTGCAAGCGGCCGTCACGGCGCACCTGTTTGGCATTGTGGCCCCCCTTGCCACCAAAGAAGGCGTGGGTGACCACGATGACCGGGTACTCCGGCAGCTGATCCTTCGCGAACCGGGCGGATGGCTGAACCTTCGTGGGCTCCCTGCACCGGATGTCATGATCGGTGGTCCATACGGCGACCATGCGTTCATCGGGCAGCAAGCACCGTAGGTCCTGGTAGAGGGCCTCAGCTTTAGTGATCTGGTCCACAACGCAAACGCAGCCGAACGGTGCGTCTGGTGAGCGCTCTGCGAGACGCGCCACGGCGGTGATGAACGCGAGACTGCGAGACTGAATGAGGTCTTCCCGCTCCCCACAGGAGCGGAGACGACGTGCAAGCGGGCCTGTGGTTTCCTTTCGGCTCCGCAGAAGTCCGTGAGCGCGCTGTAACCCGCCTCGAAGACGCTGTCGCCAATCCGGCTGTAGAATTCGGTGGTGAGCTTCGAGCCTGGGCGGGACTGGTCAAGTTGAAGTACGGCCGTGTCGAACTCCGCACGGAGCACGTTACGGCTGGGCAGTGTTGGCATAGGTTCTCCTGGGCCGCTCTGAAGGGCGGCGGAAATGAAGAACCCGCGCCCCTCGGGAGTGACCCAGGGACGCGGGCGGCAACTGAATGGACGATTAGAGCGGCTACGGGCGAACGTGCGCGTGTTGCTGCACGCTCAGCCGAAGATCATGGGCATCACCGCAGTTCGCGCTTGAACGTCGGGTGACCTCGTCCCGCAATTCGCCTCGAAGAAACGCAGCCTTCGCAGCTTTCGCCTCCTCAAGGACCGCTAAGAGCGCATCCGAAGGCATTGCGCGGGGCATATTCGATGGCCTCTCCCGGTGCCGAAGATCGACATCGAACCCCTCATCGAACAGACGGAAATCAAGAAGGTGGACGTCCGGCCCGACGCGGTCTGGGCCGCATGAGGCATCTGCAGAGACGCTGCAATCGCCGACTGTCCACCACCAGCCAGGCAATTCACGTTCGAACTTTTCGACGGCCTCGAAAAGCGTCATTCCGGTTTCCGATTGGGATTGTGTACGCATGGGTTCTCCTTGGCGGCCCTGGGGCCTGCCGGTTGAATGGTTCGCTTATGTGTTGGGAAAGCGCTGACCGGGCCTTCAGGCGACCCAGCCAGCGCATTGGCAAAAAGGGGATGCCCCTAGGACTCAATTAGGGAGTCAGGGGTTTGTTGACTTCAGCTGGGAGCTACCCACCCAGCGGCGAGGGTGCAAAATCGCTCCACGGACTCCCTTTAGGGCTCTGCGGAGCTTTTCGTCATCCGTGTCGTTCTGACGTGTTGTGGTCTGGCGTCCTTAAGGGAAGCCTCGGGCTTCTCCGGAGGGCTGAGGATCGGCAGATAGCGAGCGGCGAGCTTCTCAGCGAAGCGCCGGGCGAGAGCTTCGCCAGACGCGTTGGATTGAGACGGCTCATAGCGAGCCGCCCTGTTCTTGCGTGCCATCAGGGTTCCTTGAGTTTGGGGAAAGGCCGGGCGGCCGAGCGGGCGCGCCTCGGTGTTGTGGTGTCTTGGTTATGATATAAGTCTTTGATATATCATTCAAATCTCAATATTTAGTGTGGTCAGAATTGCGTAGTGTTGCGGTCTGCGCGGCAGCGTTTCTTTCTGGAAGAGTGATGCTCGAGCGCAATATTAGTGTAATTCCAATGGTGTAATGCTTGTATTGTATTCAAAAAACGGCGTAGTGTTTGTCCCCAGTAGACCAGTTGGACTTCATGCATGCCATCACCTTGCCGGGACCTGAAGTGCCGCGCCTACCATCTGACAGCGAACGAATTCCGTCGCCTGGGCGGCGAGGAGTGGTCACACGGGTTCCAAATCAAGCTGGGGCTGCGCGCGAAGGCTCTGTACGTGGAGCTGTACGGCAAGCCACCTCGGCGCGTTCGCTCCAACCGGCTCGTGCGCGAGTGGCGCAACAAGGTCGGCAAGTTTCCGTGTGGCATCCTTGAGCAAGTGTATCGGCAGCTTAAGGCCGAAGGCGTCACCTGAGCCGCAGACGGCGTTCGCCGCAAGCTCACCTGGGCCGGTCACCACTTCGGCTCGGGTCGGTACGCCATCTCGGCAACTACCTTGGTCGCATCGCCCCGATGGCGGTACTTCCCTATCAGGACGCCGTCTTCCTCTTCGGATGTCGAATGCACACGATAGAGCTGCCACATCTTTTCCGGTGTCGGAGAGGCTCGGTAGGTCCTGCCATTGGCGCGGCACCACCAATGCGGCGACTTACCCAACTGCGTCCATTTGCAGTCGGCCCCTGAGAGCAAGCGCTGCTCACGAGCTGTGCGGTGCTGCTCACGCCATTCCTGGTTACGCTCCTGCTGCTCGCGATGGAGGCGCTCCTCCTCGCGCTCCACATGATCCCTCAGGGCTCCGATTATCGCGGGCAGCTCGGTGCCCTCGGCCTTCTCCCGTTCGTATAGCGCTAAGCAACTCGGCTGCAGCTCCTCCTTCGCAAAGCTGTATGGCTCCTCCTCTTCGAACGCTCTTAGGCGCTCCGCAACGTCAGTCCGCGTAAGGGGCGGGCCGGGCATGTGGTTGAGGAAATCGCGTAAATCATCGATGGGTATCCAGCAGCCCATCGCGGACTTCAACAGGACCTCGCGCTGACTATCCCACTTCCGCCAAATGGAGTTGCTTCGGTCGAGACGCCGAACGATTTCTTGCGCGAGCTTGATGACCGAATGGAGGTCACGGATGTGGCGAAGAGATGGGCTCTGCACGTAGTCGAATAGAAGCTCCTTGACGATCCAAACGCGCTCGTCGTTTGTCATGTAAACGCTCTGGCCAGACTGTTAGCGTTGACGCTGACAGTGCACGAACCTTGTCACTTTCGTCGCTTAAGGTCATCACACAATTCGGGTAGGTTGTGGCTTGTCACTTTGCGGCAGTAATCAACTCGCAAGAAATCATTATAACCTTCTTCCGGATTATGAGTCCCTTGCAAAAACCTAATAGCTGGGCATTCGACTAAGAACGATTGTGGACTTGGAGCCCCAATGCATTCAACATAAGTCCTCCAGCCCCAGAACACGCTACTCTGTTCACTCGCGACATCGCTCTGCAGTGCAATCGTTCCGCCGCCCAAAGGTCCCTTCCCACCATAGGACATCAACAAAAATTTAACACGATGGTAGCCAAACAACCTGTACTCAGCGCCACTAATATTCGATTTGATGGTGCCGAAAACAGTTCCTCCCCCGTCCTTGAGCTCAATGGTGGCACTAGCCGGGGTAAGACTGACAGGATCAGTCTGGTCAGGGTAGGTAAATGTTTTCAGGACATAGGTGCCGCCGATGCCACCCACAAAAACTGAGCGTAGCCAGGCGTTAAGTTCGTCCGAAAAGCGGTCAGCTATCCCACCGGCAACAGTCAAAAGCAGACCAAAGACTAGCTTCCATAGATGCTTTCGAAACCACTCGCTCGTTCGCTCCGCTGCAGTTTTGACACCGGCCACGATTTCCGGCTTGGGCTTCGGCTTGGGCTTTGCCTTGGACTTCGGCTTGGGATTCGACTCTGGCTTGGGCTCGGCCGATTGAGCCCGCTGGGTGGGAGGCTGGGCCTGCTCGGGAGGCTGATAGCCCTTCACTGACGCGGACGGCACTCCTTGCGACGCGTCCGGAGTCTCCTTCTGGAAAATCGACTGCCCCGTTTTGGCTGGGTCCATAAAGCGACCCCCTGATTGGCGACCGCAGAATTCGCGCAACGCGCTGCGGGCACGAAGCATCAAATCAAGCTATAGGGCGCCCAATCGGGCGGACGCCGAAGTAATGGGTTTGGGCTTTTTAGGCCTCAACCTACCATCGTCCCTGCTCGAATTTACATCGTCTAACGGTGGCGCACAATTGCAAGCGTGCATCGGCCGGGGACGCCGAGCCATCACGCCCGCTTCTTGCTCATTTACGTCGTTGGGGCTATCGCGCCTTGGGTCTGCTCTCGCGTACTGATTTGCTCGTTGAAAGCACAGGTGAAACGTACGCAAGCTGGCAGGAGGCGGAGATCGAGAAGGCGCAAGAACATCCGCCCACGACCGCGTCCAACTATGACAGTAACAGGTTAGTAAGGCGAGCGCGGAATATACGTTGAGCCGCGGCCGCTCGGGCTGGGCCGCCGAATGCAAAACGCCGGTCGAAGTCATACCCGCATCGATACGGCTTTAGCGGGATTTGTGAAGACGGGGGTGGGCATATCGGCAGGATTTCCGACCCGCAGGAGGGACCCGCGAGCCGCGCGTGGACCCTCACTGCGACTGCACGATACTCAGCTTAAAAGCAGCAGAGGCCGTGCAGGGCAGCGGGACCGCCGCCGGTCACAAACCGCAGGAGCGCCCTACTATCAATTAGAGTTTGGTTTAGGAGCCGATGCGCGCAAGCACGCGCTGCACCTGTACGGCTGACCACCGAGCGCCGCCGCGCGCTGTGGGGATGCCTTTGGCCGTGAGGGCCTCTGCGATACCTGCCAGGGACGTGACGCCACTCCTGCGAAGTTCGTTGATAGTGGGCTTGAGGTCGGCCGCACGAGCCACAGAGCGGGCCACGACCGCGTCCACGCCAGCCCGTCGCGCCTCGGCGCTGATGACCACGCCACGGTTGCCGCCCAGCTTCTTGCCGCGGGCTTTAGCGGCCTTGAGAGCCTTCTTCGTGCGATCGGAAATGAAGCCTGCCTCCAACTCGGCAACGCTCGCCATCTGCTGGAGGATGAAGCGGCCGGTTGGCCCCTCGATTTTCGGGAGGTCGCAGAAGCGAACGTCCACGCCGCTGTCCAGCAGACGGGTCATATGAGCGATCTCCCTGTTCCCTCTATGTTCTCACCCCCGCCAGTTATTCGAAAGAACAAAAATCGCTTCCGACTAAAATTCTAGTGCTCTCGCTCACCCGTCATCAGGGATTGTTGAGATGACGCGTCGAGACTGCTGGCGCTCATGCGCGCGGTCGTCGCATCCTAAAATGTTAATTTCGAGAAAAATGTTCTGTGACCGCCTCTACAAGGGTCCGCCAATGACTAAATCCATAACGGCACTTGTGCGATACGCGACGGTTGAAATTGATCCCTTAAGCAAAATCGCTGCAGCATCCTCATGCCATAGGGAGGGCTTGCAGATGGCAAACGATCTCAATCGTCACTACCGCATGATCGGACGGCGGTTGCGCCTTGCTCGCGCCGTGCTCGATTTGACCGAAGCGCAAGCCGCCGACGTGTTCGGCTGCACGGTCGCGACCTATCGAAAGCGCGAAGCTGGCTGCCGGTGGAACGACATTGACGGGATGTGCGCGTTCGCCAACAGGTTCAACGTCAACCTTGACTGGTTGTGGGACGGTGAGCCGTCACGCGTCGGCCGGGCGCTGTCCTATGACGCACCTGGCAAGGTCGCCGTGCTCCCGGTGGTCTCTGCGAAGCGCCGCAAGGAAATCGCAGGAGCGGCATGGGGGGCGTGACGATTCCAACGTGAGAGCCCTCGACCCGCTCGCGGTCCCGAGCTGGAGCCTCGGCTCTCCGCAAGCTCCCGGGGGAGGCCATCGAACAAAATCAGTGCAGCTTTCTTGGGAGCGGCCCCCTTCGATATATCGCAGCTGGGCCATCCGGGACAAGGACCCGGTGGTGCGCGAGCTGGCGCGCCGGATGGGCCGGGCGAACAGCTCGGAACGCATCAACCGGGCGATGCGCGAGTTGCGGTGCGAGCTTGCGGCGCGCGGAATGCTATCCGCCCCCGGCAGTTGTGCCCGCCGCGCGCGCCTAGTGAAGACGCAAACGCGCCCTCCCAATCGGTCACATCGGCAGCGGCTTGAGATCCTTGCTCAGCACGAGGATGAGATGGTTCGGCCGATGGCTTGCGCGTATTTTTCGCTGGCATCTCGATGCGCTGGCAGTGGCGCACGAAGGTATCGGCAGGCTCGCGGCTTCGCGGTCGCGCGCGCTGCAATCCCGCAAGGCCTCATGGCTGACCCTGCCGAGAATGCGGATGCGCGGTGATTTTGCTCTGCCGATCAGTCAGATTGTTCGATCGGCGCGGACCCAGGGGCGAAGCATTCGAATGATCGCAGCACATTTTTCGCGGACATTCAAATCCATGCGATCGGCAATCGCGTCAATTTCATCGAGGACGTTCAGCCCGTCAGGATGATCGTCGAGTCTGTCATTGAGCTTCTGCACAAGGCCTTCGATCGTGTCGGCTAGTCCCATGCTGCGGATTCTCACAGCGGCATCGGTCGGGCGTTCCGCATACCCACGCAGGCGATCGATTAAGCCGAGCACGCCTTTGAAGATCATGGAGGCCGCCCTATTTTTTTGCCCACACCGTCACCACAGCCAGCCGAGCAGACCCTAGCACAGTTGGACGGCAGCGCGCGAGGGCGCGCAGCGCGTCGCTCGTTGATCCACGGGCAATTCGCTCCCGGCCGTCAGGATGTCTGCGATGGACGGCGCAAAGAATTGTTCACGATCCACCTCCGTAGCCGCCATCGCGACAACCCGGTCAGGCGGATCATGTGATCCATCACCAAATCCGGCAAATCTCGCGCTCGCGCGTGGCAGGAACGACTCACGTGCGCATTCCGCCACCGGCAGAAATAGGCATTCGGCCGAAAACGGTGTATCGTCAACGGAGGCAAAAAATCGCTTTCAACAACTAGCCAGGGCCTTTCGCGCAAGTAGTCCTAAGGGATTTGTCACCGATACAAGCGGTGCAGTCCTCTGCAGGACGCCTCTAATCGGATGTGCAGGGCTGTCTTCGGCGCTGACGGAGGGATGCAGCCCCGTCTCACTGCCGCGTGACGGCGGCAGCGACATGGATCGCGATTAAGGCACCGCGCTGCGAGTCCAGCGGAGCCCGATCATGCGCAAATGCAACGACTCTGCCACCGCCCTCACCTGTCATCCCGCGCGCGATGGCGGGTGGTCGCATTCATCGGCGCCGGGCGCGACGGGCCTGCCGCCGGACGGACACGGGATTTCAGTCCGTGCCGCAGTCTGGCGGCCGTCCGCACCATACGGTAGCGGCATCGTGGAGAAACGATCGCGATCTCGGCGGTGTGCTTCAGGGGATCATCGGACACGACGTGTCCTCCGGCACCAATCGGCTTATCACCATCTCCAGCCGGCGGCCAGCCGCGGACGGATCAACGAGTCTCGGAGTGCGATGGGCGATATCGCCGGCCACGATACGGGACGCCGACAATCGCGTCGATGCCTCATGCGCTGATCACCTTGTCATGGTAGCACGGAACGGGTCGGTCTAGTCTCGGGCGGAGCGAGAACAGGGGATGCCCATGCCGACCGGCACAGTGAAGTTCTTCAACGCGCAAAAGGGACATGGCTTCATCACGCCCGAAGGCGGAGATGCGGACGTCTTCGTCCACATCAGTGCCGTCGAGCAGGCCGGCATGAGGACCCTCCATGAGGGACAACGCGTGTCCTTCGACGTGGTGACCGACCCACGGCGTCGCAAGACCAATGCCCAGAACCTGAAGGTCGTTTAGTGGCGGGCCACAAGTTCCGTGTGGGCCAGAAAGTTACGCTCGCATCCCATGTCCTCAACAAGGCTGGAGCGGCGGTCATGGTAATCAAGGGGCTGCCAGAACGAGGCAGCGAACTCGAATATCGGATCAAGAGGGCCGCCGAGCCTCGCGAGCGGGTGGTGCGCGAGAGCGAGCTTGCCCGGGAGTAGTCTCGTCCCGCACCAGCTTCGAGCAATTCGAGTGCAGCGACGGTGAGCTTCGATTACGATGCGCCCGCGGACTTTCTTTGCCGCCCGCAGCCGCAAGGGCGGGGCGATTCGATATCGACGTTTCGACACGGCAGCGGAGGCGATCTGCTTGGCGATCGAAGAGATTCCGGCGCCGATGCTGATTGGCGTGTACCTTCAGGTCGAAGACGAACGTTTCGACGGCGACCAGATACGCGAGCTCTACGACAGCCTCGCGTATCCGTTCGCAAGAGCGACTTAGCTTCAGTGTACCGTTGCGGCATACGAGGGAGGCGACCGCCCCTCGTGGCCTGCCGCACAGGCGCGGTCGTTGCCGCCCCGCGCATTGAGATTCCGAACGGCACCATGTCGCGAGAACCCAAAACGGGAAGCGCCGTGCCGCGAAACAAAGGAGTCGAGATGCTGGATCCTCACGACGTCTATGTGAGCTACGTCGTCCCCACCGTGGTGGAACAGTCCCCGCGCGGTGAACGGGCGTACGACATCTATTCGCGGTTGTTGAAGGAGCGCATCATCTTCGTCACCGGTCCGATCGAGGATGGGATGTCGACGCTCGTGATCGCGCAACTCCTGTTTCTCGAGGCCGAGGATCCGAAAAAAGAGGTCTCAATGTATATCAACTCACCGGGAGGCACGATCACGTCCAGCATGGCGATCTACGATACGATGCAATACATCCGCCCGCCGGTATCGACCTTGTGCGTCGGGCAAGCGGCCTCCATGGGCTCGCTTCTCCTCATGGCAGGGACGAAGGGCCTGCGCTTCGCCACGCCTAACGCCCGCATCATGCTCCACCAGCCATCCGGTGTCTTCGAGGGACAGGCGACCGACATCATGACGCACGCGCAGGAAATATTGGATCTGAAGAAGCGTATCAACGAGATCTACGTGCACCACACCGGCCAGCCGCCCAACAAGATCGAGGATACGCTTGAGCGGGACTATTTCCTCACGGCAGAGATGGCGAGGGATTTTGGCCTGGTCGACAAGGTGATCGAACGGCGGCCGGAGCCGATGGACGAGGCGTGAAGCGGAAGACTGGCGGCCCGCTCGGCGGCCGGCCTCATCAATGATCGAGGAAGCTCCTGAGCGCCGTCGACCGGCTCGGATGCTTCAGCTTTCGCAACGCCTTCGCCTCGATCTGGCGGATGCGCTCGCGCGTCACGCTGAACTGGGGAGACATCGTTCGAGTACGAGCGGGAGGTCCAGCCACGACCAAAGCTCGGGCGATGGACGGCGGACCTCGACGACCTGCTGACCAGGAACGCAGCCAAGCCTGCCCGCGAGTAGCTGACGCTGATCCGGCTCTTCGAGGACCTGCGCGGGCGGGGCTATGACGGCGGGTACGACGCCGTGCGGCGCTACGCCAGGCGCTGAGCTTCGCACCGGGTGAAGCCTACCAGTTCGACTGGAGCCACGAGGTCGTCCTGCTCGGCGGCGTGACCGTGATCGTAAAGGTCGCTCATGTCCGGCTCTGTCACAGCCGCATGCTGTTCGTACGTGCCTATCCGCGCGAGACGCAGGAGATGGTGTTTCGACGCCCATGGTCGGGGCGTTTCGCGCTGTTCAAGGGCACCTGCGGGCGCGGCATCTAGGACAACATGAAGACGGCGGTCGAGACGGTCTTCGTCGGCAAGGACCGGCTCTACAATCGCCGCTTCCTGCAGATGTGCAGCCACCACCTCGTCGATCCGGTTGCGTGCACGCCGGCCTCGGGCTGGGACAAGGGGCAAGTCGAAAACCCAGGCCCGTGTTTCTGAACATCTGCAACCGCCGGCACCGAAGTGTCGTGAGCGGATGCGGCGTCGGCCGGAGACACGGCATGCTGCGGGGGGCTGGGATGTCGCTGCTCAGCGCGATACCGTAGTGGGTATACTGGTTTCCGCTGAACAGAGCATTTGCTGGAGGCGGTGGTGCGTCGTTCAAGGCGATCACGTCGCTTGCGATAGCGATCGGGTGGACGGCCGCCGAGGCATTCGATGCGTCCGCTGCGACCTTGACCAGCGCAGCCGTCGCGGATCCAGGAACCTCGATCGGTGCGTCAGTCGCGGTGGCGAGCGCGAGAAGGGTGTCGGCTGGTCCGGGGACTTGACCGGTGCCTTAGCTTCAATGGTAAGTGGCGATGGGTGAGTCACCGTGCCCGCACAGCCCAGCTGTGAGGCACACGCCGGGTGCGGACATCGAAGCCAGGGCAACGCGCACTAACGCATCCCTTTAATACTCCAGCGTACCTTCTTCTACGCTTTGCATGATTGTCTATTCCAAGTGTTCGGCGCGCTTTCGCATAGTGCGCTCCGCCACCCAGGCGAGTGGACGAAGAACTGCGAGACCCCAATTCACCAGCCCGCCCCTCATCACAATGCCACGCTCTGCCATAATTCCAACGGGTTCTTGGCCGCGCCGTATGCCGGCTGAAATCGCAGCCGGATATTGCGGAGAGCCGACAGCCGAAGCTTTTTTGAAGCGTGTCGGCACCGAGTATCCTCAACCACGCATTAAAGACGGGAGGCGTCAGCTGTGGTTGCGAGACGATCTGGACCGGGCCATCGCGCCCGACTTGGTGCCGGGCGACCTCGCCGAGGATTTGTGACGTTCCAGCGCCCGCGTGCGCGCTTCGTTGAAACTCGCGTGCTCGCCAACGGCACAACAGCGTTCTATTTCCGCATCCCCACGCACTATCGCAAGCTCGGCTGCGAAATCGCCAACGAGCCGTTGGGCCCCAGCTACGAAGCAGCATGCGGCGAAGACGGAAAAGGCGGGCGCGCCGCCGCGCTCAATGCTCTGTTTGATGAATGGAACGACCAACGCAAGGGCGAGCCCATCGAGCAGCCGAAGATCGCGCGATACGGCACCATCGATTGGCTCTTTCGGCAGTACAAGACTGAGAAGGCGTATACCGAGAAGGTCTCTCCCCGCTCACGTCCTGACTACGAGCGGATCATGCAAATGATTTGCGAGACCGTCGGCAAGAGCGGGCGGCGCATCGGCGACCGACAGATCAGAGAGGTTACGCCGCGGGCTGCCGACAAGATCTACGAGAAGATCATCAATGGCCCGAGCGGGCTAAGGCTGCGGCAGGGCGAGAAGGTGGTCGGGCTCTGCCGCAAAGTCTGGCGCATCATGCGCCGGCTACATCCAGAGCTGTTCGACAGGAGGCATCCGAACCCGTGGGACGACTTCACGCTCAAGAGCCGCTCCAAAAACAAGAAACACGCGGTCACCCGTGAGGAGGTCTACAAATTCGCCTGGGGCTGCATTGCGAAGGGCCGGCCCGAGCCGGCAGCGGTGGCGGTGATCTGCTTCGAGTGGCTGCAGCGCCCCGAGAACGTGGTTGCTGGCTTGCTGGCCTGGCCAGACTACCGCGGCAAGCAGTGGCCGCATGCCGTGCGCATCGAGCACCACAAAAACAAGTCGCTGGTCTGGCATCCGCTCGAGGAGACCATCGATGGCGAGACCGTGAAGTTCTACGCTGAAGCCGAAGACATTCTGAGCCGTCTGCCCAAGCTCGGCATCCCGATGATCATGCGCAAAATCGAACGAGGCGAAGGCAAGGGCACCGCCAAGGTGTAGTCCTATCCGGGCATGGAAAAGCTGGTCCAGACGTTGCGCAAAGAGATCGACGGCGTATCGGAGCTGTTCACGCTCGACGCCTGCCGGCACGGCGGCATGACAGAGCTCGAGGAAGCCGAACTCACCGAGGGCCAGGGCCGCGCGCTGTCCGGACACAAGACCGCACAGGCCTACCGAGGCTATGCCAAGGAGACGATGCTGCGCGCCCTCGCCGCAACGCGCAAACGGCATGCGCATCTCTTGGTGCAGAAGCAACTCGAAGAACAAAACAGCACGGAGTTTCCAAATGGCGGGGGGAAAACAATTTCCAAATGCAGCGATAGCCTGCGCGAGAACAAACCGATTTCGGCAAAGAACTCAGTGAGTTGAATCTGGCTGGGGCGCCAGGATTCGAACCTGGGAATGGCGGAATCAAAATCCGCTGCCTTACCACTTGGCTACGCCCCAACGCGCGGCGGGACCATACTGGCGGCGCGCCCGGGGAGCAATTGGTTCGGAACGGTGCGACTCGCCGCCCAACCACGCTGTCCACAGGCGTCGCGCCGACCCATTATGTTCTTGGCCACAGGGCGCAATCGCGATAGTGCCGATGAGAAGCCCGGCGATTCCGGCGGCGCACTGATGTGCTGCGTCGGATCGACGGGAAGTCGCGCGCCGCCTTCATCGGGACCGGCTCGGGTTCGGCGCCAAGAGGCGCAAAGAGGCGCAAAGAGGCGCAAAGAGGCGCCAAGAGAGGTCGGTGCGCATTTTGGCAGAACGAAGCTAGGTCAAAAAACCACGTTAATACAAAGAGGTAGGCCAGAAGCTTCAAATTCGGCGCAGATTTCTGACATACTCACGCCGACGCGCGCGGGTGAAGCGCATCGCACCGCGGGCCCGGCGCCGCAAGGACGGAACGGGAAACCCATGGCCTACCGCGCGCCGGTCGCCGATATCGCCTTTGCGCTGAGGCACGCGGCCGGCTTCGCCCAGGCGCGTGAGGACGGCATCTACGACCTCGACGACGAGACGCTCGACGCCGTGCTCGAGGAATCCGGCAGGTTCGCGACCGATGTGATCGCCCCGCTCAACCGGGTCGGCGACACGCACGGCACGCCGTTCCGCGACGGCACTGTGACCACACCGCCCGGCTGGAAGGAAGCCTATCGGGACTGGGCGGCCGCCGGCTGGAACGGGCTCGCGGCGCCGGCCGACTGGGGCGGCCAGGGTCTGCCGCACGCCGTCAATGCGGCCTGCATCGAGATGTGGAATTCGGCCTCCATGGCGTTCGGCATCGGCCCGGTGCTGACCATGGCGGCGATCAACGCGCTCGCCCGGCACGGCAGCGATGAACTCAAGCAAACCTATCTGCCCAAGCTCGTGTCGGGTGAATGGATGGGCACCATGCAGCTCACCGAGCCGCAGGCCGGCTCCGACGTCGGCGCGTTGCGTGCGCGCGCGGAGCGCGCGCCCGACGGCACGTACCGCATCACCGGGAGCAAGATCTTCATCACCTATGGCGAGCACGACCTCACCGACAACATCATCCACTTCGTGCTCGCCCGCCTGCCCGATGCGCCGCCCGGCACGCGCGGCATTTCGCTCTTCCTGGTGCCGAAATTCTTGCCCGACCCCAGTGGCGCGCCCGGCAAACGCAACGACGTGCGCGCCCATTCGGTCGAGCACAAGCTCGGCATCCACGCCTCGCCGACCTGCACGATGGTCTACGGCGACAATGGCGGCGCGACCGGTTTCCTCATCGGCGAGGAGAACCGCGGCATGGCCTGCATGTTCACCATGATGAACGAGGCGCGGCTCGCGGTCGCGCTGCAGGGCGTCGCGGTCGCCGAGGCCGCGACGCAGCAGGCGACCGCATACGCGCGCGAGCGCCGGCAAGGCCACGCTGCCGGGACGCCGGCATCGCAATCGTCGGCCATCATCGAGCACGTCGACGTGCGCCGCATGCTGATGAGCATGCGCAGCCTCACCCGCGCCGCGCGCGCGATCTGCTACGCCACCGCCGTCGCGATCGATCGCAGCCATCGGGCGCGGGACGAAAAGCCCCGCGCGGCAGCGCACGAGCGCGCCTCGCTGCTCACGCCGGTTGCAAAGGCGTTCGCCACCGACATCGGCAGCGAGGTCGCCTCGCTCGGCGTGCAGGTGCACGGCGGCATGGGCTACGTCGAGGAGACGGGCGCGGCGCAGCTCATGCGCGATGCCCGCATCGCCCAGATCTACGAGGGCACCAACGGCATCCAGGCGATCGATCTCGTCACCCGCAAGCTGCCCCTGTC
>Ga0126384_10000391_pt1 | contig 23660 bp, 20 predicted proteins | sample PanSoiMetPlot_36_FD_92543 | JGI IMG/M metagenome (GOLD analysis project Ga0126384, IMG submission 92543) | Tropical forest soil microbial communities from Panama - MetaG Plot_36 | ecosystem: Environmental > Terrestrial > Soil > Tropical forest > Bulk soil | place: Panama | collected 2016-02-17 | reverse complement strand
TTCTTTCGACCTCGGTGATCCCAGACGGAATTCCAATGATGATCCTAGGACGCACTCGAAAACGGCTGTTGTGCGCGCTGTCGATGAAGTACCGCAGCATCCTCGCGGTGATTTCGAAGTCCGCGATTACCCCGTCCTTCATCGGTCGAATCGCAACGATGTTGCCCGGAGTTCTTCCGAGCATCTCCTTCGCTTCTTTGCCGACCGCGAGAACTTTCTTTCCGCCGCGCGCGTCCTGCTGCACCGCGACCACCGAAGGCTCATTGGAAACGATGCCCACCCCGCGGATGTAGATCAGCGTGTTTGCGGTACCTAGGTCGATCGCCAGATCGCGCGAGAATAAAGAGTGAAACCAGTCGAACATCAAAGTTTGACGACGGCCTCGGGGCCAGCTGCTGCTGCCGCCGAAACTACCATCGCGGTGGGGGGACGAAAATAAATTTCCAAGTCAAATTCGTAGCTTAGCAGACTAACCAGACTTCAATCGGTATTTGACGATCGCGTAGATCGCCCGCACGGCATCCTTCCAACCGATCTTCTTTCCTTCCTCGTACGTCCTCCCGTGGTAGCTGATCGGCACCTCGTAAACTCGGTAGCGGCCTTTCGCCACCTTGGCAGTCAATTCCGGCTCCACGCCAAATCGGTCTTCCTCGAGTCGGATATTTTCCAGCACTTCACGCCGGAACGCTTTGTAGCAGGTTTCCATGTCGGTGAGGTTGAGGCCGGTGCTGATGTTGGAAGCGGTGGTGAGCAGCGTGTTGAGCACGGTGTGCCAGTAGTAGAGCACCCGCCGCGGCGTCCCGGTGAAGCGGCTACCGAACACCACATCGGCCTCACCATCCAGGATCGGTTGAATCACCCGCGGGATGTCCCTGGGGTCGTACTCCAAATCGGCATCCTGGACGATGACGATGTCACCGGCCGCCGATTGGAAGCCAGTTCTAAGTGCGGCTCCCTTTCCACGGTTGACCGGTTGGAAAATCACCTTGACAGATCGAGCGTTGGGAGATCCCGAAGGCTCGACGATCGACAACCCCTCCTTATCCAGCTTCTGCAGAAACTCGCGGCTTCCATCGGTCGAGCAATCGTCGACGATCACGATCTCTTTGGGGAACTCCGCCCCGGCCAAACGTCGAAGAATTTCAGCCAGGGTATGAACCTCGTTGTAGACGGGCATCACCACCGAGACGAGCACCGGGAGCGAATAGCGGATTCCATCAGCTCCGGCAACAAAGTGGGACGCGGCATCTGCCATTTGCTTGCGCCGCTGCGGCGGGAGTAAACGGGCGATGGATGGCAGAAATCAGTGAAAAAGTGGCGGCCGCCTATGCCGATCGAGAGTTGCTGAAAAAGGCTGACTACGCCGAGGCGGTGCGCAAAGCGATCGCGATGCTCGATGCCGGCGTGCTCAGGGTCGCCGAGAAGACGCCGCAAGGTTGGCAGGTCAGTCCCTGGGTGAAAGAAGCGATCCTTCTCTACTTCGCGATCTGCGAGATGAAGGTGATGGAGGTCGGTCCCTTCGAGTTCCACGACAAGTTGCCCCTAAAGAAGGGGCTGGACAAGGCCGGCGTGCGCGTCGTGCCGCCGGGGACCGTTCGCTACGGCGCCTTTCTCGAAAAGGGCGCGGTGCTGATGCCGGGCTATGTGAACATCGGTGCCCGGGTTGGCAGCGGCAGCATGGTAGATACCTGGGCCACGGTGGGCTCTTGCGCACAGGTGGGCCGCAACGTCCATCTTTCGGGCGGCGTCGGCTTGGGTGGAGTGCTTGAACCGCCCTCCGCTTCGCCAGTGATTGTGGAAGACGGCGCATTCATTGGGTCGCGCTGCATCATTGTGGAAGGGGTGGTGGTGGAAGAGGAAGCTGTTCTCGGGGCCAACGTGGTACTTACCGCCTCCACCCCGATCGTGGATGTCACCGGAAGCGAGGAGCGAGTCTACCGAGGCCGTGTCCCGGCCCGCTGCGTCGTCATTCCCGGAACTCGCGAGAAGAAATTTCCCGCGGGAGCCTACGCGGTTCCTTGCGCATTGATCATTGGCCGCCGAAGCGAAAGCACGGACAAGAAGACGTCGCTCAACGCCGCTCTCAGGGACTTTGGAGTCCAGGCCTGAATCAAGCGAAAGCGCCCGCGCCGGAGTGGGAACGTTGGCTGGCTCGTGCTTTGCTCGTGGCTGCGCTGGCGGCGGGAGGCGCGATCAGAATTTGGCTGTCGCTGAATGACGATGGCATCTACTGGCCGGATGAGATTTACCAAAGCCTGGAGCCGGCGCACCGCCTCGCATTCGGCTACGGCTTGGTCGCCTGGGAGTTCGTCAAGGGTGCTCGGAGCTGGTTCTTCCCGGGCGTGCTTGGCGGGTTGCTGAAACTGTGCGCGTTGTTGGGCGCCGCCTCGCCGCGCCAGTACCTTTATCCGACTCGGATCTTGTTTTCCGCGCTCAGCATTATCGCGGCCTGGGGAAGCTACCGCTTGGCGCGCGCCTACCTCGCCGACTTCTTGCCTGCGGCGCTCGCTGGGGCTCTTTGTGCGCTCGCCGCGCCCGCCATTTACTTCGCGCCCCGCGCGATGAGCGAGAATGCTTCCGCTCCAGCAGTCGTCTGGGGGCTCGCGTTGACGCTCGACGCAAAGTCGCGACGATGCGGTCGGGTGATTGGGGCCAGCCTTTTGGCGGTCGCGGTTCTGCTGCGCCTTCAGAACGCGGTGTTTTGCCTCGGGGCATTGACGATCCTGGCCTCGAGGCGCGAGTGGAAGATCGTGGGCGAGGCTTCGGCGGTGCTCGGGCTCTGGGCCCTCCTGGGGGGCTTGCTTGACAAGCTCACCTGGGGAGGTTGGTTCCACTCATCGCTGGCCTACCTCGCTTTCAACCTCGTTGAAGGAGGAGCGGCGCAGTGGGGCGTGGCCGAGTTCACCTACTACGCGCGGGTTCTTTGGAGCTCGATGCCGTTGGTTTCGCTGCTTCTGGTCCTTCTCCTTCCACTCTCCGCGCTTCGGGCCCCGGGTGCTTTTCTGACCGCGGCTGCTTTTTTCCTGCTGCACTCCTGGACTCCGCACAAGGAGATGCGGTTTCTCCTTCCCGCCCTGCCGGTGCTGTTTTCGCTCGCCGGTGTTGGAGCGTCGGTGCTTACCGACCAGCTGTCTCCGCTCGGCGCGTCGCTGGTTGGCGCTGCGATTGCAGCCGCCGCCGGACTCTCCGCGGCTCGATTTCACCGCCTCAAGTTTGGCGACCTCGGTCAGTACGAGAGCAGCAGGCCGAGCGCGAGCGCTTACGATGATTTTGGGGACCTCAACCGCCTGCTCATCGCCGCCAATCGACTGCCCGATCTCTGCGGCTTGAAGGTGGAGGCGGCGCACCTTGCCTGGACTGGCGGCTATACCTACTTACATCGCAACGTTCCGCTCTACCCCCACACCGGTCCTCCGAGGGCCTCGAGGTTCTACAACTACGTCTTGACCGTCCAAGGAAGCGGCGGCGGGTCGATCGCCGAAGGTACCGCGAGGTTCGTGTTGGTGCGTCTGCCCTGGTCGAAGTGCTCTGAAGACCCAAACTATTCATCGCGCCTTCCCTGAAATCGCCTCTCTGCTTTGGGCCGGCGGGCGTGCCCAATTTCAATTTGTTAGTCTGTGCCTCGGAGCTTCGATGGTCGACTGCTTATTCTGCAAGATTCGAGACGGACAGATTCCCGCGAAGATCGTTTACCGGGACGAGCGGTGCCTGGCGTTCGAGGACATTCACCCGCAGGCGCCCACGCATCTGCTGTTCATCCCCCTCGAGCACGTCGATACGGTCAACCAGCTCACTGCGGCCGAGGCGGAACGAATCGGTCACCTTTTCGTCGCCGCGGCCAAGGTCGCCCGGGAGCGGGGGCAAGCTGAGAGCGGATACCGATTGGTGGTCAACTGCAACCGAGACGCCGGACAATTGGTGTTCCACATCCACCTGCACATGCTGGCCGGCCGTCGGATGACCTGGCCTCCGGGCTGACGCGCGCGATTTGCTCTCCGCGCCGCGGCAACTGCGGCATCCGCAGCGCCACCCCTGCTTCGGACAGCAGCTCCAACCCGGACACTTCTTCTTCGTCGCCCCCAAAGAGCGATCCCTCAAAAGAGAGGTAGCTCGCTTCTCGCCGAGTCCGGGTCAGTGCATCAGGGACGAGGCGATCAGTCCGGCGGTTTTCTCGGTGTCTAGGGGACGCGAGAAGAGATAGCCCTGGGCGAAGTCACAGCCCAGGGCTTTGACCTGGGCCAGCTGCGGTTCGGTCTCAACCCCTTCGGCGATGGCGGCCATGCCCAACTGGTGCGCCAGCAGCACCATCGCCCGGACGATCACCAGGCTCTTGTCCCGAGAACCCATGGTGGAGATGAACGAGCGGTCGATCTTGAGCGCCTCGAACGGGAATCGCTGAAGGTAGCTCAACGAAGAATAGCCGGTGCCGAAGTCATCGATGTGTAGCCGCACCCCGAGCTCGACCAGGCCATTCATGGTGCTCGCGACGGGCTCGGCGCGTTCCATGATCGCCGTCTCGGTGACCTCCAACTTCAAGCTGTGAGGGTCGAGACCGGTGCGGTCCACGACCCGCCGCACCCGTTCGATCAGGTCGACCCGGGTGAAGTGGCGGCTCGAAAGGTTCACGCTCACGGAAAGCGGATAGCCCGAAGGAAGTCGCTCCTGCCAACCTTTGAGCTGAAGGCAAGCTTCCTCGAGGACGTATTCGTCGATTGATACAATCATTCCCGTCTCCTCGGCGACGGGAATGAATTCGGCCGGGCTGAGGATTCCGCGCTGCGGGTGCTGCCAGCGCACCAAGGCCTCCAGGCCAGCCATGCGCCCGGTGACCAGCGAAAAGATCGGCTGGTAGAAGATCCTAAATTCCTTGCGCTCGATCGCCTTTCTCAAATCGGTTTCGGTCTGGGACAGCGCCACCGCTCGGTCGCGCATCGCGCTGTCGAAGACCTCGTGCCGACCCTTCCCCTGAGCTTTCGCCCGGTACATGGCGGTGTCGGCGTCCCGCAGCAATTCCTCGGCACGTTGTTGACTGCCTCCGCTCATCGCGATCCCAATGCTCACCGAGATGAACAGCTCGGTCCCGCTCACTTTGAAGGGGGCTTGCAGCTCTGTTTGAATCCGCTCCGCCACGCTCACCGCCGCGCTGAGCTCGGTGACGCGGTCGAGCAGCACCCCAAATTCGTCGCCGCCGAATCGTGCCACGGTATCTCCCGGACGAACGCAGGATTCGAGGCGCTCGCCGACGGCGATCAACAGCTGATCCCCGACCGAATGACCGTGGCTGTCGTTGATGCTCTTGAAGCGATCGATGTCCAAGAACAACACCGCAAACAGTCGGTGATGGCTGCGGGTGGCGCGTCGAACCAGGTAGTTGAGCCGGTCCACGAAGAGCGCCCGATTGGGAAGCCCAGTGAGCGCGTCATACGAGCGCCGGTCCATGACGTCGGTTTGCGAGCCCGCCATGCGATAGACCTTCCCGTCCGCCCCGCGCACCGCGACGCCGCGGCTCAACATCCAGCGGTAGCTGCCGTCGCGCATCAGCACCCGGTGCTCATCCTCCAGTTGGGGAACCGCTCCATCGAGATGGGCGGCGATTTTGGCCTTCAACCGGGCGACGTCTTCCGGATGAACTCGTCCTAGCCACTCATCGGGGCTGCTGCCGATCTGGTCCTCGTCATAGCCGAGCATCGCTTTCCAGCGAGGCGAGAAATAGACCTGCTGGTTGGCGAGGTTCCAGTCCCAGATCCCGTCGTTGGCGCCGCGGATCGCCAGAGAAAATCGTTCCTCGCTTGCGCGCAACTTTTCCTCGGCTTGTTTGCGCTGGATGAACTGAGCGATTTGACCGCTGATGTCCGCCATCGCTTCCAGCAACGCCTGATCCACGGGGCGATGGGTCCGGCTGAAGAACTCCAACACGCCGAGGACCCGGGCATGGTCCATGATCGGAAAGGCGCACGCGGCGCGAATCCCGGCTGTTTCCGCCAGCGCGGCGCGGCCAAAGCCGGTCTCCTGGTGCAAGTCGGGGGCCCAGGCGGGTTGGCCGGTTTGCCACACCTTGCCGGGCAGCAATTCCCCCATCGCGAACTCCCGCTGCTGACAGGAGCCCGCGAAGGCTGCGCTTCCCTTGGAGGGAAGGTGCCGAACGCTGATGCTCCGCAGCCGATCCGCCGACGAAGCGACCATCAAGAAGTTTCCCACCTCCCAGTCGAGGCCTTCGCACAGCACCCGAAGCAGCAGCGGAGCGGCCTCGCTCAACGAAGACGCTTCAGACAACACTCGGGTAACCCCATACTGAGTCGAGGGAAGCGATGGGATCATCGCCGGGAGCCGATCGCGCTCGGCAAAGTCCCGGAACCGCCGCTCGGCCGCTGCAAGTGGCGCCTGCAGCAGACCCGGTTCCAGCGGTCCGCAAAAACAGTCGTCGGCGCCGGCTTTCAGCACCTGCTCGGCATCCTGGGCGCGGTCGGCGGAAAGCACGGCAACAATGACGTTGCGCTCGCCCATTGGGCGCTTGCGCACTGTTCGGCACAGCCGCAGTGCGTCCGCGCGCGGAGATACCCCGTCGACCAACAAGAGGCAGGGGCCAAATTGACGGTGGGCCGCCAGCGCCTCGTCCGCGGTCGAGCAGACTTTTGCTTCGTGGCCCCGCTCGGCGAGGATCGCCGCCAGCAACCGTTGAGTGGAGCTTTTGTTGGAGACAATCAGCGCGTACACCCGGATCGGCGCCCCTTTCTCCGGGAAAACCTCAAATCTGATGGCCGCAGAAGTTCCCAAGCACCGCCAGCAGCTCTTTGAGCGTGACCGGCTTCTTCAAATAGGCCGAGGCCCACACCTCGGCCGCCATCTCTCTGACGTTGTTCTGAGCAGAAAAAACGACCACCGGAATATCCGCCAACCGCGGATCCCCTCGCTGCTCGCGTCGGAACGCCCAACCATCCATCACCGGCATCATCATGTCCAACAGGATGACCGCCGGCGCGGTCTTCTGGCTGCGCAGCCGCTCCAAGGCCTCCAAGCCGTTCGAAGCCGAGGTGGTGCAGTAACCTTCCCCCTCGAGAACTTCCACCAGGGTGTTGCGAAGGGCTGGATCGTCGTCGACGACCAGGATGTTCCGGCGGAAAGTGTTTCGGTCCACGGAGTCTGCCTTCCCCGGGCGCTGCATGCTTGCTGCGAGAGATTGACTCGAAACAGTTTATGCGAGTTGACCCTCGGCTGATGCAGACACACTTGCCCCCAATTGGCTGTGCCTGTGAGTCGGCGTGCGCTGGTTTCCGTACTGAGCCCGTTCAGTCGCCCTAGGTCGCGGCTGACCCAGCTCGCTGCACTTGGCGTCTCGAGGAGCCTGTGGGCGAAGGCCAACTGCGGATCGGCGGTCTCACGCGGCGGGAATCGCGGGACGGTCGAGCACCTCTCGGATCCGCATCACGATCTGCGACAAAGAATCGCTCTTCGACATCACCTCGTTGGCTCCGGCCGGCCCGCGCAGCCTTTCCAACTCGGCCCGGGGCGCGGCGGACAGGACGATGATCCGAAGGTCCAACTCCCCGCCGAGGTTTCTGACCCGATTCAAGAAACCCCGCCCATCGAGCCCGGGCATGCGGATGTCCAGCAGGACAACGTCGAGGTCGAAGAGTTGGTCGATCAGCTTCTGCATGGCCTCCTCACCGGTGCCCGCCCTCTCCACCGCCATTCCCGAAGCCGTCAGCCCGTCGGCGAGCGCTTCGCGGAAGTCGTCGTCGTCGTCGACCACCAGGACGCGCGGAGGCTTGCGCTCGTAGTCGGCGATCAGCTGAGCAATGCGGGTTCGGAACTCCAAGTCGCAGCGGACGAATCGCAAGTTGACGCCGGGCGGGTAGGTTTGTCCGGCCGCTTGGGCGACGCTGACCACGTGCACCACTTCCGCTTCGGTCACCAGTCGCTCTCCGCTCGGCAGGCGGAGCGAGAGGTCGATTCTTGTTCCCACCGCCGGAGGAACGAAGGTCTTAACGAACGCTCCACCCTCGCCGATGTTGGTGGTGTGCTCCACCGGCAGATCGGGAAAATTCTCGAACGCCGCATCCCACTTCACAAAAAAGCGCTCGTGTTTTCGTTTTCCGCCCAGCCGGCGAGAACGACGGCCTTGACGCTTCTCGGCCGCCCGATGCCGGAAGAATTCCTTGAACGGCGCCGAAGCTATCACTTTGGCTTGGAAGCCGCTGCGGTTCTCCGCGGCCTCGATCCAGAGAACCTGAGCCACCAGAGGCGGAGGACGCACCTCGGCGGCCCCGAGTTGCAACCGAAATTCCGAGCCGCTGGTGGGCGGGGCCTTGGACGAAACGAAGAGTTCGCCTTCGGCCAAGATCTGTGAGTAGACGCGCCAGAGCGCGCCCTCGGAACTGAATTCGCACGCGACTTGGGCGATGTCGGTGCGCCGCACCAGCCCCATTTGCTCACAGAAGTTCTCCGCGGAATGCTCTGGATCTCCCTGGGCGTCGAGGCGAACTGGAAACGCCGCCAGCCACTTGCCGTAGAAGCTGTCGCGATCCACGGGCGACATCTTCGCCGGGTCCACCCGCCTGCCTTTGATCCGGCTCGAGGCGAACTGGATTCTGGAGCGCAACAGCGAGGAGTTCTCGCAGCCAAAGCGCAGCATCACTACCGACTGCCCACTGCCGGGATCCCCCAGCAACTCCACGGCGTGCAGCGACTCTGGGTATTCGTCGCGCAGCTCGGCCAGCAACTCGGTCAACGACCCGAGGCCGCAGAGGGAGTCCACCACGATCGCGAAGTCCGCGTACTTAGCCTTGCTGGTGTCCACAGTGTGGTGAAACCGGAGAGTTTCGCGAACTCCCCAGCTGCTTCTAAGCTTACCCTTAACGGGCCGGCGAGAACAGCAGGGTGCGATCAGTTCAGAGCCCGGGGGGACCTGCCGTGCTGGAACTGGACTACAAACTGTTGTTCAACGCCGTCCCGGAGGGCGTGGTGGTCGCTGAGCACCAGGGCCCGATCCTCTACGCCAATCCCGCGGTCGAGAGATTGCTCGGGTGGGGTCCATCGGACCTCGTCGGCCAGCGGTTGGAAATGCTCCTGACCTGCGCCGAGCACGTTGCCGAAGCCGAGGGCGAAGACCTGGCGGCGATCCTCGGTCGCACCGTGCGGCACCTCATCCTGCGCCGGGACCGATCGGAGATCGAGGTGGAGTTGTCGCTAGCGACTGTCTTCGTCGGATCCCAGCCGTTGTGGATCGCGACCCTGCGCGATCTCAAGGATCGACTCGAGTTGGAGGCCAACGCCCAGCTCTACGGAGAAGCCCAGCAGGCGGTGAGGGCGCGGGATGAATTTCTTTCCGTGGTCTCACACGAGCTGAAAACACCATTGTGCGCGCTCGCGCTATCGCTTCAGACGTTGGCGCTGCGCGCCCAGTTCGCGCCTTCCGCGGCGCCGTCCCTGGAAGAGCTGGCGGCCAAGGCCGAGTCCGCCAACCAGGTGGTCCAAAGGATCCTTCGGCTGATGGATGAAATGCTCGAGGTGTCCCGGATCACCGGAGGCCGGATCAACTTGGACCTCGAGGAGCTTGACCTGGCCGCCTTCGTGGGGGAGTTGCTGGAGCGTTCGCGAGAGCAGCTCGAGCGCGCCGGGTGCGCCCTCGAGTTCCGCGCCGAGAAGGGCACTCGAGGCAAGTGGGATCGCCTGCGCATCGAACAGATCGTCAACAACCTGCTTTCCAATGCGATGAAGTACGGCCGCGGTAAACCGGTCGAAGTGAGCCTCACCAGCAACGATCAGGCCGCCTCCCTCAGCGTTCGCGATCGGGGCATTGGCATTCCCATCGAGGAGCAGGCTCGGATTTTTGAGCGGTTCGAACGCGCGGTGACTGCCCGGATCTACACTGGATTTGGCCTGGGGCTGTGGATTGTCCGGCAGATCGTCGACGCCATGGGCGGCTCAATTCACGTGCAAAGTCAGCCGGGCAAAGGCTCTATTTTCACGGTGACCATTCCCAGGGACCCGATTTCCGCGGCGCAGCTACCCTTCCAGTCCTCCATCCACACCGGGTCCGCGTAGCGCCCAAGCGAGATGCCCGCCCGCGCCGGGCTTTCGCCGGCCCAGCCCTTCGAGATGAGCCAGCCTTGCCCGACTGTTCTTTCGGCGCCGCTTGCGCTTAGGCGAGCCGCGGTTTGGTGGTGCGGGTTTTGAGTCAGGCGCGGGTGCGAGAAGCTCCGCGGCGACGTTGGCCGGGGCTGGCTCCAGAGCGGGCAGGTGTCCGCCCAAGACGAGGACAGCCGAGGCGAGCGCCAGGTGCTTCAGCAGCCGCATGGCACCAACTCAGATGCAAGCGCCGCCGTCACAACGACCTCCATCGCAGCTCATCGCACAGCGGCCACAGTTGTTCGGGTCGACCCGGGTGTCGACGCACATCGGGCGACCACCGTCCATCGGATCACAGCGAGTCGAGGTGCTGAGAACGCACGCCGATCCGCAGATGCCTTGATCGCATACCTGATCTGGGGCGCAGACCACGCCCCCATCGCCGGCGCATCCGCCGCAGTTGAATGGGTCTGCCGAGGTCACGACGCAGAAGCCGCTGCATGGCGTGGACCCGGGTTGGCAGACACACCCGCCGTCTGCGCACAGCTGACCAATTTGGCACGCGATCCCGCATCCGCCGCAATTGGTTCGGTCGGTTCGAATGTCCGGGCAAAACATGCCACAACGCGTGAGGCCCGATGGGCAACTGTAACCGATGTCGAAGCACGCACCGATTGCCAGGACCAGGCCGGTCGTCGCCACGGCAATCAAAAGTGGTGCCCAAAGATGAGTGTCGCGGCGCTCCATTCTCCTTCCCTTCGGTGTTTGGGGCACCCTCTTAAATCGATTTGGGGCCGGCGAATACCCCACCGCAGCGAAAAAACCACCGCCGCCAAGTTTCAGCGGGGTTTCGTTAGCGGGTGAAGCCCTCGGCGGGCCGCGAGGATTGCTCCTGCCCAGAAGAGTTCGGGTTGGCTTCGGGAACCATCTTCTCTGCTTCCCGCAGCGCCTGGTCCTCCTCGTCTTCTTCGTCCTCGGCTTCTTGGCCTTCGTTTGTCGAAGGGGACGGAGAAAGGAGCGTCGGCAAGGAGACCTGTTGCGGCCGGGGCTGTTGGCGGCGCAGCAATAGAGTGGCGCCCAGCGCTGCCGCGGCAACGATCGTCAGTGCGAGCAAGGCCGAGGTTCGGAGTCGCCGGTCCAATGCCATGCTTCACATCCTCCGAAGCGCACTCACTTCGGTTGAGCAAAGCTCCCAGCGCTGACCGCTGTCAAGATTACCAGCGGGTGCGTTTCGCGTTCAGCCGAGAAGACGAAGCGCAAATGCCAGCTCGTAAAGCACGATGAGGCCGTAGATCGACGCACACAGAGCCAATCCGAAGCGGGCAAGGAATTGTGCGCGGTAACAAAACAGCACCGAGATCCCAAGCTGAACCGCTCCCAGCTTTGCGAGCAGGAACCACCCGGGGGACAGTTGATAGGCCTGCTTCATGAAGGGATTGAGCTCCTCGGCGAGCCCGAGCTGCAAGAACGCGGTCGTGAAAAACGCGTCCAAGAAATTGAAGAAGAGGATGCTCGCCGCGAGCCATCCCCAAGGAGAAGGGTGCGCGTCGCGCGTTGAAAGCTTGCCGGCTTGGTCCCAGGATGCCATCGGTGCTTTCTCTGTCCGGAAAACGGTGGCGAATGTAGACAAGCTGCGGACAAATCACCACCCCCGGTCAGAAATGACCGCTGAAGGGAGTGCTGAGGGCAACCGAAGGTGGCGAGGGAGTTGAGCTGTCGCCGGCCGAGGCCTTCTATGGCCCATCTTGCGGGCTTGGCAACAGGTCGGTGAAAAGAAAGCCTTCGCGTTCAACGGTTTGGCCGACGATTACCGGAATGGCTGCGGCAAACATCGGTCCGTCGTACGCGAAGGTGTGGAACTCCCCATTCTCGCCACACGGATCCACACCGGAGGGAAGTTCCCGAAGAAGTCTGTGGTCGAACGTTCTGCCGGCGAAGGAGGAATCCAGCTTTTGGCGATCCACGCAGGTGAGGATTGCCCGCAACCCACCCCGAATCATCTCTTTGGCAAGGAGCGCCGTGTCGCTGCGCCAAAGAGGAAAATCCGGATGCAGTCCCAAGCGAGCGAGCTGCGCTTCGCGGTAGGCGCGGATGTCCTCCAGGAACAGATCTCCGAAGACGACGTGCGTAATTCCCTGGGCCCGGGCTGCCTCCAGGGCCGTCGCCAGTCGTTCCTCGTACACCGCGTTTGAACACGGGAACGGAATTTCGACCTTCCGGCAGGGCAGATTGAGCGCCATCGCCTGGGCGTCCAGCAGCCGCTCGCGCACCCCGTGCATCGAAACTCGAGCAAAGCCGGCGTTGACGGTGCTCAGAAGCCCGGCGATCTCGAGCTTGCCTTGCTCTCGGGTCCGGTGAAGCGCGAACGCGGAATCCTTGCCCGTGCTCCAAGAAACGAGTGCCCTAGGTCTCATCGGTCAGCCGCGCCCTGATGGATGCGGAGTCTCGATGATGGACCAGCGTGTGGAATTTTCACAGCGAATCCGCGGACTCTGCACTGGCACGAACGCTGCTCGCTCTGGCGATGCTGGCGTTGGCCAGGGAGCTGCTCGCCACCTTCAGGCGAGCCAGGATGGGAAGGAGCAGCCGTGTTAAGCGCAGGAAAAAGGTTGGCCGTCTTCTCGATACGAGGGGACAAGGGAAGCAGCATCTGGGTGCGTGCGGGCAGCGCCTGGGTCAACAAAGATGGTTCGATGAATGTGCTGCTCGACGTCCTACCGCTCGACGGAAAACTTCATGTCCGCGAGGCGGGTGACAGACAGGAACCGGTGGCTTCAATTTCGCATTCCACTACCGAAGTTCCTCAGCCGATCGCCTCTGGAGGCCACCCATGAGGCGTTCTCTGGCGGCCATCGCCGCCCTAAGTGGGTTGATGCTGTGGGTGCCCGGTACCGCACACGCGGCAAAAAAGCAGGGGACATCCGTCACCGGAGTCGTGAATCTCAACGAAGCGACCCCGGAACAGCTGAAGATGTTGCCGGGCATGAAGCAGGCCGGGGTTCAAGAAATTGTGACTCACCGGCAAAGACATCCCTTCACGCGAATCGAGGAAGTGGTTCAGCTCAAGGGGTTCAGCAAGAAGCAATTCGACAAGCTCCGACCGCACCTCACCGTAAGCGGCTCTACCACCCTCAAGGTTGAAAAAGCGCGCAACAAGGGCCGGAAGAAGACGGAAAAACACTAGTACTCCGGGCCAAATGGGATGATCCGCAGGCGCGGCATCTCGCGATGCGGCAGGACTTGCGTCTTTGGGACGGGAATGAGGAAATAGCCCAGTGCCCTCTCGGGTTGACCGCCCACTAGCCCGTGAATTCTGAGTCCCCAGTCCCCGCGCTTTCGCAGCCAGAGAGTACCGAGGCTCCTGCGCAGCCTGCGCGTCCCCGGCGCTTCGCCGGGTACGCAGGCTTGCTACAAGCCCTGAGGCGCCGTCAACGGCGCCAGTTGCGCATCGAAGGGGCATTGCTGGGGTTTGCTTTCTTCGTTGCCGGCATCGGCTTTTCCGGGCTTGTAGCGCAGCTGTCGGTGACGGCCGCCCGAATTTGCTTGGTGCTCGCGCCGGTGGGCTGTGTGGGGATCTGGTGGTGGCGCGGTTTTCTGCGCCCCTGGCGCTTGTTCTACGACGAGCGCCACGCAGCTCGGCTCCTCGGGGAACGGATCCCGGAACTCTCGCTGGACCTGCTGGCGGCCGTGGAGCTGCAGCGGGCGTTGGAACGCACCCCGGACTTTTCACCCGAGCTTGCGCGCGCCTTCCTGCGCCAGGCGGACACCCGGGCGGAGGTCTTTGATCCGGAGCGCGCCGTGGACACTCGGCCCGTCCGGATGGCCTGGGTCATTCTGGCGTGCGTCGCGGGCGTGGCGGCGGCCTTGGTGCTGGCCAGGCCAGCTGGCTGGTGGGCAGGAGTTAGCCGGGCGATGTGGGAAGCGGGCGTCACCGCCCGCCCCGCGCATCGAGATCCGATCACCGGCGAAGTCGAGCTCACCTATCGGTATCCGGCTTACACCGGATTGCAGTCCAGAACGGTTGCGGGCACCAACGGTGAAATTTCGGCGCTGGCCGGAACCGAGGTTTCACTTCGGGCGCATTCGGATCGGCCGGTCGCACGGGCAGAGCTGGCGGTAGGCGAGGAACGTGTGCCGCTTCAGGTCAGCGGCGGCCGGGAGCTGAGCGGGAGTTTGGTGATTTCCAAATCCGGCACTTACCGGTTCGCGTTTTTGACCGCGTCGGGTCGCCAAGTTGCGGAAGGTCCGGAGATCCCCATTCAAGTCGAGCCGGACGAGCCGCCCAAGGTGACCTTGACCGCTCCCGCCGAGGAGGTGGAGATCGACCCCGGTCAAAAGGTGCTGCTCAAGTACACCGCCTCGGATGATTTTGGTCTCACCTCGTTGGAACTGGTTTACCGCTCGCCCCGGATGAGCGAGGAGAAGCGGATCCGGTTGCGACTGAGCGAGGAGCGGCGCTTCAGCGGCGAATACCGCTGGGACTTGGCCGAGCTGCGGTTGGCTCCGGGAGAGCGCGTCTCCTACTACCTGGCGGCCCACGACAACGACGAGGTGGCTGGAAAGAAGCTCGGCGTCTCGCGCACGCAATACATCAAAATCTACAGCGCCGGCGAGCATCGGCGCGACGCGGTCCTCAAGGCCGAAGCGCTCTGGGAGCGCCTGGTGGGCCACCTCGCCTCGCGCTTGGAAGGCCCGGACCGCAGCGCCGACAAGCAGCCCGAGCGGGTGGCGGAGCACCAGTCGGTGGATGCCTCGGGCAGCGAGCTTTGCGAAGAAATGACCGCGGTGGGACATCAGCTTTCGCGCCAGCGGGATGCCCCCGAAGAGCTCTGGGCGGCCCTGATCAACGTCGGCGACAACTTGCAGCGCAAAGTCGCGGTCACCGGGTCGAGCCGGCGACTCTTCGTACGCACCTTGGCACAGCGAGTGGATTTCGACTCCGCGCGGCGGCTGGGCCGCGCCTCCGAGGAGGAGATCCTCGAGAGCGAGAAAGACGTGCTCTACCTCGAGTCTCTGCTCGATCGCCAGAAACTCCAAGAGATCACCGAGTTGGCCAAGCAGATGTCACGCGACCGTCGCGAATTGGCGTCCTTGGTCGAGAAGTACAAGCAGACCAAGGATTCCGCTCTCCGCGAAGAGATGCTCAAGCAGGCGGAGGCACTGCGGTCGCGGATTGAGGAGTTGATGAAGCGAATGGCGGATCTGGCAAGGGGGATCCGGGACGAGCACCTCAACTACGAAGCCCTCAAGGATCTGGCCCAGCAGAACAGTCTCGAAGACCAGCTCGCCGACGTGCAGCGACTCCTCCAGGAGGACAAGGCGGACGAAGCCCTGGCCAAGCTCCAGGAAATGGCGATGCAAATGGAGCAAATGATGAGGCAGCTGGACGATTCAGGGCAGCAGTTCGAGGGAGAGCAGAACCCCGAGCTCACCGCGAAGTTCCAGAAGTTCATGGACGACGTTCAAGACACCACCCATTCGCAGAAGCGATTGGCGGATCAGACCAAGGAGGTTCGCGAGCGCTATCGCAAGCAGATGCGGGATCGTTTGATGCAGAAGGGGATGGCGATCAAAGAGCAGCTGATGAAGCTCGCGGAAGAGGTTTCCAAAGACTATCGGCAGATCGGCCCAGAACAGCTCAATTACCGCGCGGATCGCCAACTCGAAGAGGTGCAAGCGGAGCTGGAGAACGTTCACAACGCACTGAAGATCGACGACTTCGACTTGGCCGCGGAGTCCGCCGCCAAGGCAGAACGCGCGGCCGAGGAAATCGCCGCTCACGCCCAGCAGAAGCCCTACCTGGAACGGGCATACCGAAGCCCTCCCCAGGTGGTGGCGGAGGCGGAGGAGCTGGCGCGGCGCACCGCCAAGGACGGGCAGTCGGTTCGAGAAATCTCCCAGAAGCTTCAGCAGCTCTTTCCGCGGCCCGATTCGATGCTGAGCGAGGGCGACAAGTCTTCGCTCAAGCAGTTGGGGGCGGAGCAGAAGCAGCTCGGCAAGAAGGCCCAGGGGCTGCGGCAGCAGATGGATGAGCTGGCTCAGATGGCGCCGATTTTTGGGCCGGACGCCAACGAGCAAATGGACCGAGTCGGAGAGCGGATGGGAGAAGCCTCCCAGCGGCTGGAGGGACAAGATCCGGCCCGCGGCTACGGCGAACAGAAGGCCGCGCTGGAGCAATTGGAGCGGTTTCAGCAGCAGATGCGAGAATCCCAGGGAAAGGGAAAGGGTCGCGGCTTTCCGATGCCGATGTTCGCCGGATCCCGCCGCAGCGGGTGGGGCAGCAATCGCCCGCAGGAGCCGGTGCAGATTCCCGACCCCGACCAAAGCCCCAACGACTTTCGCAAGGATCTGTTGGATGCGATGAAGCAACCGGCGCCCGACAAATACAAAGATCAGGTGAAGCGGTACTACGAGGAGCTGGTGAAGTGAGGAGCCTGGCACCGGCTCTGCTGGCGTTCGCCGTCTGCTGCCGCGCTCTGGCGCAAGACTCGAGGCCGGAGATCAAGAGCGAGCTCCAGGTGATCGAGCAGGCGATCAATGACTGGGACATCGCGGGGGCGAAGAAGGCTCTGGTTGCCTTGGGACAAGTCGCTCCCCCGGACGTGGAGCCGCTCCAGTACTACAAGGGTCGGATCGCGTTCGAGGAAGGCCGCTACGAGGAGGCGGTCTCCGCCTTGACCGCAGCGGGAATTCCCGACAAGCCCGGTTCGTACCTGCGCTTGGCCAAGGACACCCGCAAGGTGATGGAGCACCACCGCCGCGCGGAGAGCGAGCATTTCATCTTCTTTTATCCCGAGGGGAAGGACGAGGTGCTCGCGCCCTACGCGCTCGAGACCCTGGAGGCGATTCGGGCCGCGCTCGAAGCCGACCTCGGCTACCAGCCTCCGGGCAAAACCCGGGTCGAGGTGGTAAACGACGCGCGGGAGCTGGCCAAGGTCTCCACCCTCACTTACCAGCAAATTTCAACCACCGGCACGATCGCGATCTGCAAGTTCAGCAAGCTGATCATCACCAGCCCCAAGGCGGTGGTCCGGGGGTATGATTGGCAGGACACGCTGGCCCATGAATTCACCCATCTGGTGGTGACCCAAAAGAGCCGCAACACGGTTCCAATCTGGCTCCACGAGGGGATCGCGAAGTACCTGGAGTCGCGCTGGCGGGGCGGGCCGGGCCTGTCGATTTCTCCATCGACGCTGGCCTTGCTGGGCGAGCGGGTCAAGAAGAGTAAATTGATCAGCTTCGAGAAGATGCACCCCTCGATTGCGTTGCTGCCATCGGCCGAAGATGCGGCCACCGCCTTCGCCGAGGTTTTTTTCGCCGTGGATCTGATCTACCGCGAGCAAGGCGCCGCCGGATTGCGGGCGATCGTGGAAAAGCTAGCTCACGGCGCCGAGGAGAAGGCGGCGTTGGAAGCCGCCACCGAGCGCCCGTTCGCCGCCTTCGAGAAAGCCTGGATGGCGCACATGAAGAAGCAGCCGTTCCCAAAAGAATTCATTCCACTGTCGGATCAGAAGGTGGTGCTCAAGGAACAGTCGCCGATGGGCAACAAGGACAAAGGCCGCAAGGGCAAGGAGATCAGCTTCTCGGATTTTGCAGAGGTGGAAGAGGTGGGCGCTCGAAAGATGGCGCATCTGGGGGAGCTAATGCGCGAGCGGGGTCACCCCAAAGCTGCCGCCGACGAGTATGGCAAGGCTCGCACGCTGGTGGGCGACAAGTACGAATCAATCTCCAACAAGTACGCGCTCGCGCTGCTGGAGCTGCACAGAGTGGACGAGGCCGAGCAGGTGTTGCAGGCCTCCCTTCGGCTGCACCCCGGTTCTCCAGCCACCAACGTTCACCTCGGCAGAATCTATCTCTCCAAGAAGCAGTTCGATCGGGCGCGCGTTGCTTACCGCAGCGCACTCGCCGCCGATCCCTTCGACGAGGAGATTCACTTATCGCTGGTCCAAATTGAAACCGCGCTCGGCTCGAAGGAGTTGGCTCACCGGGCGCGCTCGGCGGCGATGGTGCTGACCGGACTGCCGGCAGAAATGGTCGACCGGGTGGCATTGACGATGGGGAAAAACGACCGGCCGCTGTCCGAGGCCAGCCTTCCAGCGCAGCCCGAAACCCATGAAGCTCCCGAACCGGCCCCGCTCATCGGCAAGCTGGACGAGCCAGACGGGGGCAACCTGTAAGCCCTTGGGCGTGCAACCAGGCGGGCGCAGGTTGTCGGGAATCCGCAGACACGACTCGCCGTTGTCCATCCACGGTGGGGTAGCTGCAACAGTCGCCGATCGAACCCGCAGAGGCCGAAAATGGATTATGTATTGCCCGTGGACAGCGGAGCGACGGCCGCCCGATCGGGTGCGACCGACATGTCGGACGACGATTTGCGAATCGTGGAGGAGCTTGCTTCCGCCCGCCGACAAATCCTGACCCAAATCGAGAAGCGGGTGGTGGGGCAGCGGGAAGTCATTGACCATCTGCTCATCTCGTTGTTCTCGCGCGGACATTGCTTGTTCGTCGGCGTTCCGGGGCTGGCGAAAACCCTGCTGATCTCGACGCTGGCGGAGGTTTTGAATCTCACCTTCAACCGGGTTCAATTCACGCCGGATCTGATGCCTTCGGACATCACCGGAACCGACATTCTAGAGGAGGATCGCACCACCGGCCGGCGCGAGCTGCGCTTCATGCGCGGACCGATTTTCGCCAACATCATTCTCGCCGACGAAGTGAATCGCACCCCTCCGAAGACGCAGGCGGCGCTGCTGCAGGCGATGCAGGAATATCGAGTCACCGCGGGCGGTGAAACCTATCCCCTGGATCTCCCGTTCCTCGTCTTTGCCACCCAGAATCCAATCGAGCAGGAAGGTACCTATCCCCTGCCCGAAGCTCAGCTCGACCGTTTCATGTTCCTGGTGGACGTGGGCTATCCCTCGGAGGAGGAGGAAGTGGAGATCGTGCGAAGCACCACCGGTGCGCGCCAGGTGAACCTGGAGAAGATTCTCTCGCCGGAGAAGGTGCTCTCACTTCAGGACCTGGTGCGGCGGGTTCCGGTACCCGAGCACGTGGTCCGCTACGCGGTCAGCTTGGTCCGGCACACCCGGCCGAGGGAGCGCGACGTTCCAGAATTCATCGAAAAGAGCGTTGCCTGGGGCGCCGGTCCCCGCGCCAGCCAGTACCTGGTGATCGCCGCCAAGGCCCGAGCGGTGCTCAACGGCCGGTTCGTCGCCTCGGTCGAAGACGTCAAGGCGCTGGCACGCCCGGTGCTATGCCATCGGGTACTGCCCAGCTTCCACGCCGAATCCGAGGGTATCACCGCGGCCAAGTTGATCGATCAGTTGCTCGGCATCGTGAAGTCGTGACGTGGATTTACTGACCTCCGAAAGCCTGGCCCGACTTGCGAGCGTCAAGTTGCGCGCTCGCGCGGTGGTCGACGGCGTGCTCAGCGGGTTGCACAAGAGCCCACACCAGGGGCAGAGCGTGGAGTTTGCCGAGCACAAGGAATATGCGCCCGGCGATGAAATCCGGCACCTCGACTGGAAAGCCTACGGCAAGTTCGACAAGTACTACGTCAAGCGTTTCGAGCACGAAACCAACCTTCGCGGGTTGATGGTGATCGACAGCTCGGGTTCAATGGGCTACCGCAGCATCGCGCTGTCGAAACTCGAGGTGGCTTGTACTCTGGCCGGCGCGCTCGCCTACCTCTTGGTGCGGCAACAGGACGCCGCCGGCCTGGTGGTTGCTCGCGGCGACGTGGTTACCGATCTTCCGGCGCGAGCCACCGCCGGGCATCTGCCGCTGGTGCTCAATGCCCTGGAGCGCCTGGCGCCGGAGGGGCAGACCAACCTGGCGTTGGCAGCTGATCAGCTCGCGGAAATCGTCTCCCGCCGCTCGCTGATCATGATCTTCTCCGACTTGTTCGACGAGCGCGCGGAAGCGCTCAAGCGGCTGCTGCAGCTGCGGGTCAGAAAGAATGACGTCGCGGTATTCCACTTGCTGGATCCGGCGGAGCTCACTTTTCCCTTCGACGACCTTACTTTGTTCCTTTCGATGGAGGACGACCGCAAGCTGGAGGTCAACCCACGGGAGATCAAGCGCAGCTACCTCGATGAGTTTCAGAAGTTCCTGGCTCAGGTGCGCGCCAGCTGCGCCGAGGCGGACGTGGATTACGAGTTGGTTCGCACCGATGAACGGCTGGACTCGGTGTTGTTGCGTTTCTTGGCCCGACGGCAGGGGAGAGTGCGGTGACGTTCGCCCATCCGTGGATGCTGCTGGGAGCGGTCGCCGCCCTGATTCCGTTGTTGGTTCATCTTTTCGACCGGCGGCGCCCCCGCCCTCATCCGTTTGGGGCGATCAGCTTCGTCCTCAGAAGCGAACGCCGAACCGCGTCGCGGCTGAGGTTGAAGAGACTGCTGCTCTACACCTTGCGGACGCTGATTTTGCTTGCCTTGCCGATTGCGCTGGCCAGGCCACAACTGATACGCGATGCGCAAGCGGCGATCGCCTCGCGCGGGACCGCCGCCACGGCGATCATCCTCGATGCCTCGATGTCCATGCAATACGGCGACGGTCAACGGTTGTTCGAGCGAGGCCGGGAGCAGGCGCGACAGACTTTGGCGGATCTGTTGCCAGATGAGCCGGCGACGCTGTTGCTGTGCGACGCGGACGCACGACCCCCTCCGGTTCCAGACTTCAACCGGGGTCGGCTGCGGGCGGCCATCGATACCGCCAAACCGACGTACGGGGTCTCGGACGTAAGCCGCTGCATGAACTTGGCGGCGCGGACGCTCGAGGAAAGTCCAATCATCGGCAAGCGGCTGGTGGTGGTTTCGGATCTGGCGGCTCACGCCTTCCGCTTGGACTTGCCGCCTCCAACCATTCAGGGTCCCAAGGGAGAGCGGATCCGTCCGGAGGTCTTGGTCCGCGATGCGGCGAACGGGGTGAACTCGCTTCCCAACCGCGCGTTGGTCGATTTGAAGGTTGAGCCATCGCTTCTCGGGGGACCGAGAGCTTTTCAGTTCACTTTCACGGTTCGCAATTTTTCCGACGAGCCCGTCAAGGACCTGGAAGCCTCCTTGAAGATCGGCGACGAGGTGGTGGCAAAGGGCTTTCTGGACATCCCGGCCCACGGCGCCGCGAGGAAGACTTTGCTGCACACCTTCGCTTCTGGGGGCAGCTACCCCGGCGAGGTCTCGATCACGCCGGATCGGCTGCCGGCGGACGACCGACGTTCGTTCGTGGTTCACCTTCCCAAGCAATTGCAGGCCCTGGTGGTGAATGGGGAGCCCAGCCCGATCCGCTACCGCGACGAGGCCTTCTTCGTCGACGCTGCTCTAAGCGCCGCGGGCTCCCCGGTGCAGGAGTTAATCCGGGACAGCGAATCCGCTTTTCGGGAGCCCTTTGAGCGCTATGATTTGATCTTGCTGCTCAACGTGACTGCTCCGGCGCCCGACGTGGCGCGCAGGCTGGTGGAATTCGTCCAGAGGGGCGGAGGGCTGCTGATTTCGATGGGGGACCGCGTCGACCCGGAGGCCTACAACAAGCTGCTCGGAGCAATCCTCCCCCGGGGCCTGCGCATGGTGAAGACCGCGGTCTCTCCGGAACCGGGCGATCCAGAGTCGAGCGCCGCGAAAATCAAGGAGGTTGCTTTCGACCACGTGCTGTTTCTACCGTTCAACGGCAGGGCACGTGAAGGTCTGATCAGCGCCCGCTTTTTCAAGTACATGCTCTTGGAGCCGGCGCAGACGGCTCCGGGTGAACAGGCCAGCTCACAGGTGTTGGCGACCTACGACGACGGAGCTCCGGCGCTGGCTTTTGCGCGGCGCGGGCAAGGACGGGTGCTGCTCTACACCTCCACCGTGGACCGAGATTGGACCGACCTGCCGCTGCGCACCAGCTTCCTGCCGCTGATTCAGAGGTTCGCCGCCTTTCTCTGCGGCTCTTTGGAAGAGCGGGACGAGGCCAAGGCTCGTGTCGGCACGAGCTTTCCGCTGGCGGCGTTGCCGTCCCAGGGGATTTCCTGGGTCCGTAGCCCATCCGGGCTCCGGGTCCCGACCCAAAAACGCGATGACGGCAGCGCGCTGGTGGGACCGATTTCCGAGCCGGGGGTGCACCAGGTGTTCAACACCGCCAGCGAGGTGATTCCCGAGCTGTCCTTCGCGGCGGTGCTCGAGCCGTCGGAGAGCGACCTCACCCGCCTCCGACCCGGGGAGCTCTCCACGTATTTTGGGGAAGAAACGATGCGCGCCAGCGTGGCCGACGCACAGCGCCAGCGGATTCCATTCTGGACCTGGTTGATCGTCGGCGCGGCGCTGGCCTTTTTCTTTGAGGGAGTGCTTCTGAGAAAATGAGCGCCTCCTCAGAGCTTGACCGGCAGTGCGCCCGGATGTTCATGGTGGGCTTTCCCGATCGGCAGCCGGGATCCGATTTCTTCTCGCTGGTCGACGCCGGGGTCTTCGGCGCGGTGCTGTTTCAGCGCAACCTGGGGGATGCGCAATCGATCGCGGAACTCTGCCGCTCCTTGAAGAGCTCCGCCAGGCGGCCGCTGGCTTTGGCGGTAGACCAGGAGGGCGGTCGGGTGGCGCGTTTGCGGGGGGCCCCGTTCAGTTCCCTGCCGCCAATGCGGCAGATCGGCGCCCGGGGCGATGAGGCTCTGGCTCGTCGGGTGGGCCGGCTCTTGGCTTACGAGCTTCGGGCGGTAGGCATCGACTGGGACTTTGCGCCGGTGCTGGACGTCGACACCAATCCCGCGAATCCGGTCATCGGCGACCGGTCATTCTCTCGGGACCCCGAGCTGGTTGCCCGCTTGGGCGTCGCCGTTGCGCAAGGCTTGGAGGAAGGAGGGGTGGCTTCTTGCGGAAAGCACTTCCCGGGACACGGGGATACGGTCCAAGACTCTCATCTCACCTTGCCTCGCCTGCCGCACGGCCTGGAGCGGCTTAGAGAAATCGAGCTGCTGCCATTCAAAGCCTATGCGCGCGCCGGCCTGGCGGCGGTGATGACCGCACACGTGGTATTCGAGGCGATTGAGCCCAGACTTCCAGCGACGCTCAGCCCCGAAGTGCTGGACGGCATCTTGCGAAACGAGCTGGGCTTCGCCGGTGTCCTGGTGAGCGACGACTTGGAGATGAAGGCGATTGCAGACCATTACGCGATTGCCGAGGTGGTGCGGCGCGGTGCGCTCGCGGGGGTTGACTTGTTCCTGTTGTGCCACAACGCGAAGCTGCAGTTCGAGGCCATCGAGGCACTGATCCGATCGGTGGAGTCCGGAGCGGTTGAGAAGGGCCGGATCGCGGATGCCAACCGCCGCCTCGACCGGCTTGAGCAGCGTTTCGTGTGCGCGCCCGAGGATCGGTCGGCGACGCTTTCCAGCCCAGAGCACCTCGCCCTCGCGGCTGGCCTGGGCGTCAGTTGATTTTCTCGAGAAGCGTCAGCGCCACCAGCGAGTGGAGGAACGCGTAAACGTCCAGCTGGGGACGTCCGGATAGCGCGACCAGCTCGGTCACGTCGCGAGTGCCGTTCACCTTCGTCAGTAGCCGCGCCTCCCACTCGTCCAACTCGATTTCGTGGAGTTGATAAGCGGGCTGCATCGAAGGAACCAGGCGGTC